>ERZ780047.7-NODE-7-length-92213-cov-9.30201_pt1 | contig 92213 bp, 86 predicted proteins | sample MGYA00511847_ERZ780047 | MGnify/ENA primary metagenome ERZ780047 (study PRJEB29588, sample SAMEA2142583) | human gut metagenome | biome: human gut; feature: human-associated habitat; material: faeces | place: Denmark | collected 2008/2010 ...
ATAAAGTTGGAGTCAAGGTAGGATTGACCATATATTGGCTGCCAGTTTCAATCATGATGGAAATAACATTGTAGTTTTTCAATAATCCGGTGAATTCGTTTTCTATCGTTGAAGAAGAGTTGGTTTTAGTTGTCGAATTTAAAGTGGGAGTAGAAGTGCTGGAGCTATTATTTGTTGAAACAATAGTAGAAGATGAAGAAAAAGAATTATTGTTACAACCGAAAAGGAAAAAAGAAATTGATATTAAAAACGATAGTTTATTTGTAATATTTCTTTTCATTTTTCCTCCATGAGTAATAATTTTACAATTATTCAATTAATAAATAAAGGAATTATATTAAGAAAAGGTCCTTTATTTCATATAAGAGAAGAGTTTTTGCTAATTTATATTCGCAAAAATACAAAATTTATTGATAAAAAGATACAAAAATCTTTAATGTAAATAAAAAATTGTGTTACAATACCAAAGGGAAATAAATCCCACAGCTTGTTTATACACAATTTAGGAGGAAATATGGCTGAAAAAAAGTATGTTTATGCATTTAAAGATGCTCATGGCTTAGGTAAAGAACTCCTCGGTGGTAAAGGTGCTGGCCTTGCTGAAATGACTTACATTGGAATTCCAATTCCACAAGGTTTTACCGTTACAACTGAAGCTTGTACTCTTTATTACGATAGCGACAAAAAAATCCCTGATTTCGTCGTTGAACAAATCAAAGGTGCTATTAAAGATCTTGAAAAAACTACCGGAAAGAATTTCGGTGGCGATCATAACCCACTTTTAGTTTCTGTCCGTTCCGGTGCTCGTGTTTCTATGCCAGGTATGATGGATACCATCTTGAACCTTGGTTTAAATGATACTACAGTTGCTGCTATGGTCAAAGAAACTGGAAATGAACGTTTCGCTTATGACTCTTATCGTCGTTTTATTCTCATGTTTACCAATATTGCTAAAGGTTACAAGAGAGATGAAATGGATAAGATGCTCGATGATATCAAGAAAGAAAAAGGATATAAATTCGACTGGGAAGTTCCAGCTGAAGATCTCAAAGGCTTAGTTGTTAAATACAAAGCTTGGTATAAGGATCATGTTGGCGAAGAATTCCCAAATAACCCATTTGATCAATTGATGGAAGCTGTTAAAGCTATTTTCCGTTCATGGGACAATCCACGTGCTAACACATATCGTCATATGAACAATATTCCATATAGCTGGGGTACTGCTGTTAACGTTCAATCAATGGTCTTCGGTAATAAGGGTGAAAACTCTGGTACTGGTGTTGGTTTCTCCCGTTCTCCATCTACTGGTGAACACAAAATCTTTGCTGAATACTTAACAAACGCTCAAGGTGAAGACGTTGTTGCTGGTATTCGTACACCTGAACCAATCGAAGCTTTAAAAGAACATCAACCAGAAATTTATGAACAATTAATCAACATTGTTCACACACTTGAAAATCACTATAAAGATATGCAAGATATGGAATTCACTGTCGAAGATGGTAAACTCTATTTCTTACAAACTCGTAATGGTAAAAGAACTGCTGCTGCAGCTTTAAAGATTGCTTGCGATTTAGTCGATGAAGGTCTCATCGATGAAAAAGAAGCTTGCTTACGTGTTGAACCTAAAGCCTTAGATGCTTTATTACACCCAACATTTGACCAAGCTGAAATTAAGAAACTCACTCCAATCGCTGTTGGTCTTCCTGCATCTCCAGGTGCTGCAACTGGTGCTTTAGCTTTCTCTGCTGAAGAAGCTAAAGAAAGAGCTGCTGCTGGTGAAAAAGTTGTTTTAGTCCGTGCTGAAACATCTCCAGAAGATATCGAAGGTATGGTTTCTGCTCAAGGTATCTTAACAATGCGTGGTGGTATGACTTCTCACGCTGCTGTCGTTGCTCGTGGTATGGGTAAATGCTGTGTCGCAGGTTGCGGTGCTGCTCATATCGATGAACACTCCAAGACAATGGAAATCGATGGCAAAGTCTACGGAACAAAAGATGTTATTTCTATCGATGGTTCTACAGGTAATGTCTATTTCGGCGCTGTCAAGACTAAGGAAGCTGAACTCTCCGGTAACTTCGGCCGTTTAATGGCTTGGGCTGATAAATATAGAGCTTTAGCAGTCAGAGCTAATGCTGATACTCCACGTGATGCATTACAAGCTTTCAAGTTTGGTGCTCAAGGTATCGGTTTATGCCGTACAGAACATATGTTCTTTGAAAAAGATCGTATTTTCCATATGCGTCAGATGATTCTTGCTGACACTGTTGAAGAAAGAGAAAAGGCACTTGCTTGCTTACTCCCAATTCAAAGAAAAGACTTCTATGGCTTATTCATGGCTATGAAGGACAAGAATGTTAATATTCGTTTACTCGATCCACCACTTCACGAATTCTTACCACAAGAAGAATCTGCAATTGCTGAATTAGCAGAAGCTACTGGTAAATCCGTTGAACACATTAAGACAAAGATCAATGCATTACACGAATTCAACCCAATGATGGGTCACCGTGGTTGCCGTCTTGATGTCTCTTATCCAGAAATTGGACGTATGCAAGCTAGAGCTATCATCGAAGCTGCTATCCAAGCTCAAAAGGATTTAAGAGCTGCTGGTGAAGATGTTGTTGTCCACCCAGAAATCATGATTCCATTAACACTTGACTTAAAGGAATTCCGTTTCGTCAAGAAGATCATCACAACAACAGCTGATGCTGTCATCGCTGAAAATCATTCTGATATCACCTATAAGGTTGGTACTATGATTGAAATTCCGAGAGCTGCACTTCTTGCTGGTGAAATCGCTTCTGAAGCTGCTTACTTCTCCTTCGGTACAAACGATTTAACACAAATGACTTTCGGTTTCTCCCGTGATGATGCTGGTAAGTTCTTACCTGATTATTACGATAATAAGATCTTCGATACAGATCCATTCCAAACTGTTGATACCAAAGGTGTCGGCAAACTCATTAAGATGGCTGTTTCCGAAGGCCGTGCAACTAACCCAGATTTACACGTTGGTGTCTGTGGTGAACATGGTGGCGATCCTGATTCTATCGAATTCTTCCACAATGCTGGACTCGATTATGTCTCTTGCTCTCCATTCCGTGTCCCAGTTGCTCGTTTAGCTGCTGCTCAAGCAAATATTAAGAATCCTAGAAAATAATTTCGGATTTGAAGTATTTGATAAAGCTAGAAAAAGTCAATATTAATAAAAATACAGTCATTCTTGAAAAAGAATGGCTGTTTTTTTTCTTTTCGATACTAAAAAATAGTAACCCTTTCAGAAATAGTAACCCTTCAGAAAGTAATAGTTTTAACCAAAATTACACAAAGCAACTAAATTTTTCAGTGTTTTATGTTGAAATGGATAAAATTATTACTTTTTTTAATTTTAGAATTAAAAATTTTTTCTATGGATTAATTTTTTTAGATGAAGATAAACTTTTAAAGAATTTATCTTGTTATGGTAAAAAATTATTTATAAAAGAATATTTATTTTCAGTTTGAAAATCTTCGTATCTTATTGGATATTTTTATGAAGAATGTAAAAAAAATATCAAAATGTGATGATGATATACGTGAAAACAATAAAAAAGCTTATATTTATAATAGTGAATGGAAATTTTATGTTCTTAAACACTTAATAAATATGGAAAATTGAAAATGATAGACTTATTATTTTTAGTATATCCGTTTTTATTCCTTTTTATAGTATTCAGATATCGGATTTTATTCCTTTTTTCGACAAAAGAGTATCCGTTTTTATTCCTTTTTTGTTTGACAAGCATAAATAAATGAAATATTATGTAATTGATTAAACATAAAGGAGATACTTATGTTAAAAAGAAAAATATATCAAAAACTTGTTGATTGGAAAAGAACACATAAAAATAATTGTCTTATGGTAGAAGGTGCAAGGCAAGTTGGAAAGACATATATTATTCGTGAGTTTGGAAAAAAAGAATACGAAAGTTTTATTGAGATTAACTTTATTAAAAATCAAGAATTGAAACAAATTTTTAACGGATCTTTAGATGCTGATTCCATTTATAAAAGAATGTCAGCTATGATAAATGGCGTTAATTTTGTTAAAGGAAATACTTTAATTTTTTTAGATGAAATTCAAGCATGTGGAAATGCAAGAACTGCATTAAAATTTTTAGCAGAAGATGGAAGATTTGATGTCATTACTTCAGGAAGTTTATTAGGGTTAACTTATGGAGAAGATGCTGATGAAAATACTGAAGAACCAGAGTCCGTTCCTACTGGTTATGAAATGTTTTTAACAATGTATTCATTGGATTTTGAAGAATTTTTATGGGCAGAAGGATATGAAAATGGCATTTCTTATTTAAGAGAACTTTTTGATAATAAAGAAAAAGTACCATTTGCTTTAAATGAAAAATATGAAACTTTATTTCGTGAATATATGGTTGTTGGTGGCATGCCTGAAGTTGTGGCTGACTATGTTGAAAATCATGACTTTACTAAAGTAGCTGCAATACAAGAAAAAATACTTGAAAATTATCGTTTTGATATTTCAAAGCATGCAAAAGGTGCTGAAAAAAATAAAGTTCGTAGATGCTATGAAGCAATTCCTAGACAATTAGCAAAAGAAATTACAAAGTTTCAATATTCTACGGTTGAGAAAGGACAGACAAGTAAAAAATATGGTGGAAGTATTCAATGGTTGAAAGATTCCAATATTGTCAATCCTTGTTATAATATTCATGAACCCTATTTGCCACTTATGGCAAATGCTGATGAAAATCAGTTCAAATTATATATTAATGATACTGGCTTATTGTGTGCTATGTATGGATTTGAAACTAAAAAAGCTGTTCTAGAAAATGTTATAAAAGGGAATGCTAAGGGTGGCATTTATGAGAATATAATTGCAGAAATTTTGGTTAAAAATGGATATGAATTATATTATTACAAGCCAGATGATTCTAATGAATTAGAATTTTTGATAGAAAAAAATGGAGAAGTTATTCCTGTGGAAGTGAAGGCAGGAAATACGGCAACAAAGTCTTTGAATAGATTTATTGAAAAATATAAACCAACAGTAGCTTATAAAATTGTAGATGGAAATGTTGGTGTAAACGAAAACAAATTAACTATTCCTCATTATATGGTTATGTTTTTATAATGTATTTTTAATAAAATATATAATATACCAAATAAATATTTATTATCGGTAAATGCATATTTCTTTATTTAAATGGTTGATTTATTTTTAATATAAAAATATAATGTTAATACTTATTTTTGTTAAAAACTTATCTTAAAATTAGTTTATTATGTTTTTTTATTATTTTTTCAAAAAAATTAAAGTTTTTTATAAAAAATAGTAAAATATTTTATGAAAGTGGTTACAATTGATTATATTAATATTAAAAATACAAAAAAATCTTATATAATGAAAAAGAGGTAATAAATGAAAAAAGTAAAAATGATGAAAAAGTATGCTGACTTGATAGCAGAAGTTGGCATAGGTGCAAACAGTAATCAAGACATAGTTATTTTTGCATCGGTAGAAATGGCACAATTTGTCCATTATTTAACCTTGTCTCTATATGCTCATAAGGTTAAAAATATTGAAGTTAGTTATTCTGATCCTTTATTGATCAAACAAAAGATGTTACATACCCCTATCAAAAGATTATCCAAGGTTAATCCTTTAGATGTTGAGGCTATGAAATCTTATACTGATAGAGGAATGGCTAGAATTATGTTGGTAGGTAATGATCCTAATATCTATAGTTCTGTCGGTGTTGAAAAGGTTACCGCTTATAATAGTGCTCTTAATAAGGCTACTTTCCCTTATCGTCAAATTTATATGAACAATGAATTAGCTTGGTGTATCGCTGCTGTTCCTACTAAAAAGTGGGCGGAAAGAGTATTCCCAAAAGCTACTCCAACTCAAGCTCAAATAAGTTTGTGGGAAGCTATCTATAAAGCTTGTCGAATCGATGCTGATAATACTCCAATTGAAAGTTGGAAAAAGCATATCGCTACTTTAAATCGCAATGCTAATGCTTTGAATAAGATGAAATTAAAGAGCTTGCACTATCAAAGTAAGAATGGAACAGATTTAGTTATTGGTTTACCAAACAATTATCGTTTTGCTGCTGCTAATGCTGTTCAAAGCCGTTATAATTCAGAATTTGTTCCTAATTTGCCAACTGAGGAAGTCTTTGCTTCTCCACATAAAGATAAGGTTGATGGTATTGTCTATTCCTCAAAGGCTTTATCTTATAATGGCAATATAATTGATAAGTTCTTCCTCAAATTTGAAAATGGTAAGGTTGTTGATTATGGTGCTGAAGTCGGTTACGATACTTTGAAAAGCATCATTGATTTTGATGAAGGATCTTGCCGTTTAGGAGAATGTGCTTTGGTTCCTTTCCATTCTCCAATTTCAGAGATGAATATTCTTTTCTATAATACTTTATTTGATGAAAATGCGGCTTGTCATTTGGCATTGGGTGCTTCTTTTGCTGAATGTGTTTCTAATGGTGAAGCAATGAGCGTTGAAGAACTTGAAGAAGCTGGTTTAAATCAAAGCCGTGAACATGTTGATTTCATGATCGGTACTGAAGATCTTTCGATTATTGGTACTGATAAAAACGGTAAAGAAATTGTCATTTTCAAAGATGGTGATTTCGCTATTTAATTAAATTTATATAAGTATTCAAAGAGCATCCAGTTAAGATGCTCTTTTTGACTATTGTAAAAATATTTAGTACAATAATGGCGGTGATGTTATGAATAGAAATTATTCAAAAATTATAGTTTCAACTTTGCTCAATATGTTGAAAACTACCCCATATGATGAAATCAGTGTTGCTACATTATGCCGTACAGCTGGTGTTTCAAGACAGAGTTTCTATTATTATTTTGCTGATTTAAATGATTGTTTAATGTCCATAATTATTGCTGAAGGCGTCAATGTCAGAAAAAATAGTTCTTATAATAATATCCGTGAATTGTTGATGGATTTATATAATTACATCTATGCAAATAGAGTTATTTTTACCAATATTGCTACCAGCAGCCAAGCGGGGGTTTTGTATGATAAAATCCAAAAGCTTGGAAAAGATATTCTTCGTTCGGAAATTACTAAATGGATTCCTGATGTTGAATATTTGAGTGCCGATGATATGGATTATATTTTAAGTTTCTATTTTGCTAATTTTATCTCTTCTATTTCACTTTGGATGAAAAAAGGTTTTTCTACTACTCCAGATTATGAAATAGTTCATTTTATCTTGGTAACTGATGGTATGGTTAAAGAGTGGGTAAGAAGATTTATTGCCTTTAATAAGAGGAAAGCTTTACCTGATCATTCTGTCTATTCAAAATATATTGGCACAGCGAATATGAATAATAATGGGGAAAAATTATGATAGATTTTTATAATCCTACGCATATCTATTTTACTAGTTATGAAAATATAGGTATATTGATAAGAAAATATGGCTTTAGTAAAGTTGTTTTACTATGCGGTAGTTCTTATTTGAAATCTTCTGGTATTCTTGATAATATTTTAAAAAAATTAAAAGAAGCTAATATTCTAACTTATGTTTATTCGGGGATAACTGCTAATCCGGATTTAAAAAATGCAGAAGAAGCTTTAAATCTAACAAAAGAAGTTAAACCGGATTTATTATTAGCTGTTGGCGGTGGTAGTGTTTTGGATTTAGCAAAAAGCGTTGCCAATAATTTTTATTATGATGGTGATATACTTGATTTCAATAAAAAGAAAACTATGCCCACTAAGGCTTTACCATTAGCTACAATAATTACAATTGCTGCTAGCGGTAGTGAAATGTCTTCTTCCTGTGTTATTTCAGATCGGAAGACTAATTTCAAAGGTGGCTTTAATTCTCCGACCAATTATCCATTGTTTTCTATTTTAGATGCTAGTTTAACAAAAAGTGTTTCCGAGTTTCAAACTTGCTGTGGTCTTGTTGATATAATTTCGCATAGCTTTGAAAGATATTTTTGCAAGTCTGAAGATTATCAAATCTGTGATCTTTTTGCTCTTGGCGTCATAAGAAATATTGTTGATTTAACACCGAAATTGTTAAATAATTTAAATGATGAAAATTTGCGTAAAGCGATGATGGAAACGGGTTCGGTTTCCCATAATGGATTTACTTCTTTTGGTAAATTAACTTCCATGCCTTGTCATTTTGTAGAACATTTAATTTCAGGGAAATATCCTGAAATCGCTCATGGTTTAGGTCTTAGTTGGCTTTTAGGACCTTTCATGAGAAGAAATTATGAAGTATTAAAAGATAAGATAAAGAAATTTGGTCATTTTGTCTTCGATGAAGATGATCCTAAAGTTGCTTTGGATAAATTTGATGAATATATCAATTCTTTACCATTTAATAAAACAATGGAAGATTTCGGTATTACTAGTACAGAAAAAGAGTATTATCTTTCTTTATTGAAACCAGCTCTATAAAAGGAGAATTTTATGATATCGGATAAAGATTTAAAAGATGTAGATTTTTTAGTTTTTGACGCTATTAGAAAAGAAAGAATTCGTCAGGATGATCATATAGAATTGATCGCTAGTGAGAATTATGTTTCAAAAGCAGTTTTAGAAGCACAAGGTTCTATAATGACAAATAAATATGCGGAAGGTTATCCTGGGCATCGATATTATGGCGGATGTGAATATGTTGATATTGTGGAAAATCTAGCACGTGATAGAATAAAAAGACTTTTCAACTGCGAATATGCTAATGTTCAACCCCATTCTGGTTCTCAGGCTAATATGGCGGTATTTCGTACTTTATTAAATCATGGTGACAGAGTTCTAGGTATGAAACTTGATGCTGGTGGCCATTTATCTCATGGTAGTGCTTTATCTTTCAGCGGTCAAGATTATCAAGTCTTTTCTTATGGTCTAGATCCTCAAACTGAAAGACTTAATTATGATGAAATTTTAAAATATGCTAAAGAAGTGCAACCGAAGATGATAATTGCTGGGGCTTCAGCATATCCACGAATTATTGATTTTAAAGAATTTAGACATATCGCTGATGAAGTTGGCGCATATTTATTTGTTGATATGGCTCATATTGCTGGTCTTATTGCTGCTGGTCTTCATCCTAGCCCAATTCCTTATGCTCATGTTGTTTCTTCAACAACGCATAAAACTTTGCGCGGTCCTCGTGGTGGATTAATTTTAGCAAATGATATTGAGCTTGGAAAAAGTATTGATAAAAATGTTTTTCCTGGAGTTCAAGGCGGTCCTTTAATGCATGTTATTGCGGCTAAAGCTGTGGCTTTTGAAGAAGCTTTAAAGCCAGATTTTAAAGATTATCAAAAACAAATTGTAAAAAATGCTGATGTTTTAGCTAAGACATTAGTATCAAAAGGTTATCATTTAGTCTCCGGTGGTACCGATAACCATCTGATGTTAGTAGATGTGAAATCTCATGCTAATATCACTGGTAAAAAGGCTCAGGATGTTTTAGGGAAATGCAATATTACAGTTAATAAGAATTCTATTCCAAATGATACAGAAAAGCCTTTTATTACTTCGGGTATCAGGCTTGGAACACCAGCTTGTACGACAAGAGGTTTTGTTGAAGAAGATATGGTAGAAGTTGCAAACATCATCGATTTATGTTTAACTAACTCTTATGATGAAGAAAAACTTGATGAGGCTAAACAAAGAGCACTCAAACTTACAAGAAAGTATCCTCTTCCTTATTGATAAAATAGTATATTTAATTTGTTAATTAGTTTATAATAATTGTTGAACTGAAAGTGAGGTTTTATGAAAGAAGACAATACAAATATGGAAAAAAATACAAATGAATCCGGGCAAATAAAAAAGAGTTTCTTAGATTTTAATTTTTCTTGGATAATGCTTGTCATCGATTTAGCATTAATCTTTGGACTTGGAACTTTGAATCTCAATGTTATGCAACAACACTCTTTGGCAATGCAAAGCACATTATATATTGTTATTGTTGTCGGTGTTTCTTTAATTGCTAATTTCTTATTTTATACATTAGGTAAATTAATCGGTGGTTTAATCGGTGGTTACCAAGTGACTAAAGTAGTGTTTTTAGGAATGACGATAATATTTAAACATGATGGAAAAGATAATGATGTTTCTTTTAAAGTTAATAACATTTTGGATTTCCATCTTGTTATGACTCCGAAAAAAGAAAAGACTTGCCATTATGGTTATTTATTAGGCGGTATGGTCGGATATATTTTGATCAATGTTGTAGCTTTATTATTAGCTTTATTGGTATTTTCCGGTGATAAGATCATCAGTTATTCTATCTTATTTGGCATTGGTTATGGTTTCATCGTTGCTTTATATGAATTATTCCCATGTCGATTAGATTATGTTAATGATTGCTTTATTTTAATTAAGACAACTCATAAAGAAGATTTATTAGCTTATGAAAATGAATTGAAAAATATTCGTCATTCATTGCTTGGTGAAGATCTTGAAATCATTGAATTTGATAATTATGATAGCTATTACAAATCACATGTCAGATATTATCAATATATGGATGCTTTATTAAAAGATGATATCGATAAAGCCATCAATATTTTAGAAGATACCTTCAAGTATATTGATTGGTATACCGATGATTTAAAAACTAAAATGATTGCAGAGAAGTTATTTATCTTACTTTCTTCAGAAAGTTTTGACGAAGCTGAAAATTATTATTCTTTACAAAAGAAAGATTTCCAAAATAGTATTGTTTCTTGCGGTGAATTATCAATGTATAGAACAGCAGTTCTCATCGAAGGTATTATCAACAACATGAAAGAAGATACCGAAACAGTAGTAAATAAATACGCAGCATATTTAGCTTCTCATAAAGATTTAAAGAACGCTAGATTTTTAAAAGAACAAGAGTTATTCAATAAATCACTTGCCGTAGTAAATAAAGCAAGACCAGGTTGGAATCTTGTTATACCACAAGTAGCTTAACTAAAGAAAATGCCGAAAGGCATTTTTTGTTTGATTTTTAAAAAAATGCGTGATAATATTAATGAGCACGAAAGTGCTACTTGGGGATGTTTTGGTTTCGACAGGTAAGGATGAGTCAACAAGGCAGCCGAGTGGTGACGTTATCACCAAAAAAAAGATAAATGCCAAAAAACTTTATCATGTAAATAATGCTCCTGCCATGATGGCAGCAGCTGCTTGCTAGTTTTTTAAAACTCCGCAGCTCAGGGCTTAGCCCAGCATAGTCGTCTCTTCTCGCTATCATTCGGAGAGGTTACGGCAAACTAAGAATGATTGCTTCTTTATAGGCTGACATATAAAGAATAAGAATTAGTCAGCACCAAGATCTGGCAGTCGTTTGCAGCTAATAGATCTTAATTTATGCAAACTAAGCTGTAGTCTTCTTGATGGTGCCTTATTTGGACACGAGTTCAATTCTCGTCATCTCCACCATAAGAAAAGCATAGGTTTGATACAAAGTAAATAGTGTATCAAGCCTTTTTTTGTACTTAAAATGGCTATTTTTTGCGACATTTTCAGCTTTTTTGAGCCTTTTGTGGTAAAATAACATTATATTTAGAATACTATACAGGAGTGATTGGTTTGCCAGAATTAGATGAAAAAGAATTTGCTTATAAAGCGAGTAACAAGAAACAACAAAAATTATATGACCATTATGTTGAGACTTTTAAGCAAAAGCCTGTTTTTTGCTTGAGACTTAAAAAGAATGTTCTATCAAATGAAATGAAGCCAATTACTACTCTTGTATTTGAGCCCTCAAAAGATATGCCATTTTGGAAACTATGCACGATTGGTGCTAGCGACTACCTAATGCCTGAACGTGATATTGGGTGGGGAAGAAAGGCAAATCAACGCAACGAATACATGATGCTTATCGATCCAGAAGTCGAAATCAGTCAGGAGAAAACGGAATGGTTATCGCTCAACTCATTGCTCTGGGCTACAGCTGAATACGCATTTAATGCAAAAGAAAATATTACTGTTTCCGATGCCATTGACATGCAAATAAAAGGCAAATACTGCGGGACTGTATTGTTATTACCAGAAATATTTAAATCTCCAAGCATAGTTAAGTGCTTTGTTTCCAAACATAAATACATTAGCATTTTTCAAGTTATGCCCATAACAAAAGAACAACTTTCTAAAAAACTAAAAAAAGGAACAAATGGTATATATTGGCTAATGGAACAATTTTATACTCACGATGATGACTATAAACTTATTGCGTCAAAACCATTTACAACACTTTAAGGGAGAAAAATGATTACAAATTCTCAATGTGAACGCCTGAAAAGTATGGCGCTAAAAATAAAACCAACTTTGGAAATTAGCAAAAAGGATATTGGCGTAAAAGAAATTTTAGACATTTCTATTGCCCTTGATTTACATGAACTAATCAAAATATCCATTCACCCTAATGCAAAAAATAATGCAAAGACTTTTCTAAAAGCTATTTGTGCTCTTACAGGAGCAGAACCTATAAGTATAAACAACAATGAAATCGTGGTTTATAGGCGTTCGTCAAGCAACAACATAGAACATATAGAAATTTAATTATAAGACTTTAAATTTTTTAAAGGAAAATGAAATATGTCAAATAGTGATTTAATTAACGAATTAATATCAAAAGAATTTGAACAACAATATTTTGAAGAATGCAAACATATATGGCAAAATTATGTTCCACTAAAAGGTAAATCAAACTGTTTACAGGGTGAATTGTTAAGAGAAATAGAAAAAATACGATGTGAAGCACAAGATAATGGGAATATTAATTGGGATAAAGAGTTTACTCATTTTTGTGAATTTATAACACAAAACCTAGTAAATCAGCCAATTTTTTCAGAAAATGAAAAACAAAAAATTTATGTAATAATGAACTATATTAAAGAATGTGGACTATATGCTCAACAATACAATAAAGGAAAAATAACAGATGATGATGTTATTCCAGAAAAACTCGCATATACAAAAGATAATTTATATGATATTATTTGTGATTTTATAGGAAAATTACAAAACAAACATCCAGAACCAATCAATTATAGTTTAAATATGAAATCAATAAAAAGGTAATGCAAAGATATGAGCGTCTCAAACGATAAAATAGAAAAGTACTTAAAACTTGCTAAAAAGAAACCACAGTATTATGCCAAATTAGGCGATTTGTATTCCGATGACGGCGATTTCAAAACCGCAACGACGTACTATCAAAAAGCCGTTGACAACGGCGTTTTGGCATATACTGTTCTTGGCGACACTTGGGGCTACCGCTCTCAATACAAAAAAGCGTTCGACGCTTATAAGAAGGGCGCAAACAAAGGCGAAGCGGAGTGTTTTGCCCGTCTCGGATTTTGCTATGAAACTGGTTATGTAAAAATCGATATTCAAAAAGCAATCGAATGTTACGCCAAAGCCTCCGATTTGGGTGTCGCGGCAGCGGCAAGATCTCTCGGCGATTTGTATTATTTCAATACTCCGATTGAAGATTCTAAGATTGAAAACGTTAAAAATGCGTTGAAATATTACGAGCGTGCTTTTTATCTCGGAGATATAGAGGTTGCAAAAAAGATAGGCTTTATCTATTTAAACAATGAAGAACTGAAAAACGTTACCAAAGCCATAGAGTGGTACGAAAAAGGATTGAGTCTTGGCGATAGTTCGCTCAACTTTGATTTGGCTTACGTTTATCTCAACGACAGGTTTGTTCCGCACGACTACAAAAAAGGTTTGAAATATCTTTTGGACGGCGTTCACCTCAACGATCCCGAAAGCCTTTATATGTACGCAAGAGTTCGCGAAACGGGTATGTATAAGGTAGAACCCGACAAAAAGGCATATATTTATTATCTTAAAAAAGCGGCGGCACTCGGACAAGACGGCGCTCTGCTCGATTTGGTGTATTACTATTATAATAAAGGCAAATACGACGATGCGCTCGATTGCTTTGCACAGTGCGATTTGGATTATGTCGGCGTTTATTGGTGTATGGCGACGATTTACGAAACCAAAAAAGCCGATTACAAAAATGCGCTGTTCTATTATCGTATGGCTATGGAAATTGACTTTCCGGACGCTATCGAGAGAATGGCAGAAGCGTATCTCGGCGACGAACTTGGACTTGAAAAAGACGAGAAAACTGCCCTTAAACTTTTCAAACGAGCCGCAAAACTCGGAAATGCCGCCGCGCAATATAATCTCGGTATGGCGTATGCTTGCGGATACTACGGCGTAACACCCGATAAAGATAAGGCACTTCATTGGCTCAAAAAGAGCGTGAAAGGCGAAAATCCGTCGGCGTGTCTTCAAGTGGGACTTTATTACTATTACACCGTCAAAACCAAAGTGGCTTATAAAAAAGCCTTTTCTTTGTTTACCGACGCGTACAATTTCGGCGAGTACGAAGCAATTATCAATATCGGACTTTGCTATCTTCAAGGCAACGGCGTGAAAGAAGACAAAAAAGAAGCGGTAAAATGCTTTAAGACAGCCACCGAAAAGTACAGTTCGGGCGTTGTGTATCACAATCTCGGTATATGTTATGAGAACGGATTCGGTGTGAGAAAAGATTATAAAAAAGCAATCGAAATGTATGGCAAAGCAGTAGAGAATGGCGAAAAAGCAGGACTCGAAGCGATTAAGCGAGTCTACTTAAAAATGAATGTTAATCAGGCTTAGTTATTTTGAATTGTGGTGGTATGCAATATACCAAAGATGAGCATTTATTGCAAAATGGCAAGGAAATCACAATTTTAAAAAGGTGGCTTTTTTGAACCCTCTATTATTTAAGCAGTCTAGAATGCTTATGGTCATTGACTATTATCTACTCGTGAGACTGGATCGTGGACAGCGTAGTGCCTAGGACCACGTTAAAAGGATAGAACACATTCGGTAACAGAAATAGTTACAGATCTCCTACTTGTTGGGAGGCTTTTTCTTTTTTCAGCTGTACGCATTTTCAGCAAACTGTACGCACTTTTTGAGGGGTGTACGCAAATTGTATCAAAATAGGTTATTCCACACAGCATCATTGAAATGTCCCCCCCAAAATTTTGCCCAAATAGGGTAAAATGAAAAGGATGATTTTTTTATGAAATTAACTCTAGAAGAAAAGTTTGAAAATGTTAAATTACACATAGAAGATGAAGTGCCACTTTATGAAATACAAAGAACGAGAGGCCAAAATGTTTCATCACTCAAGTATTTTATGGCGCTTTATAAAAGTAAATTGACTACCTTAAAATCTTTATTGAAAAGAAAAAAATAGTAGGTGTTTAACATAATTATATTTGAAACATAATATAGCTTTATTTTATACATTAGAAATAATATAGAATTGCTATAGAGTTTTTAATATCTTGTATTTATTTGATTGAACGGTAGGAAATTTAAAATGGCGAAAAAAAAAGAAACAACATTATGTTCCAAAATTTTACTTAAAGCGTTTTGCCTCAAATGACAAAAAAATATATTTATATGATATTGAGAAAGATACGTTTATATTCAATGGAAGACCTGTTCCTTACAAGGATCAGTTTTATGAAAATTATTTTTATGGTGAAGATAAAATATGGGAGAATAGATTGAATGATTTAGAACAGAGATGGGACATTTCTTTTAGTAATGTTATTAATAATAATTATAATAATGATGATATAGATAATATAAAAGAGTTTGCTGTATACCAATATGGACGGACAATTTTTCAATTAAATCTACAAATTGAAAATTCAGCCAAATTAACAAATGAACTATTGAAAATTTATTTAACTAATACTAATAATGAAAATCCACAAGTTTTAGATATGGCGGAGAAATTGAGCAAAGAAAAAGCAAAAGAAAATATCACACCTGCTAAATTGCTTAATATTTTTCAAAAAATATGTGATGAAGTTAATGATTTAGAATTTAAGCATATTACATTTGATACAAAGGAGACATTTATTAGTTCGGATAATCCTATTACAATAATTAATCCCTATATTAATAATATTGGCTTTGGAATAATAGGACTTGTAATTCTTTTTCCACTATCTCCTAATGCTTTATGTATTTTATATGACAAAAAAATATATCCAAAAATAAATTTAATCAATATAGTATGTAAAAACGAATATATTATGGAAACGTTAAATGCTTTATTTTTTGTTAATGCTAAATCAATGATTTATTCTATTAACCTATTTTCTAAAAAGCTATTTAAACAAAAGAATAGGAAACTATGGATAAAAAATACTAAATATTCAAATGTTTCATCAATTGGAAATAAAAAAGAGAGTTTTGTTGAGATTCGCAGTGTGAACATTGAATATGATAAACTTCCATATTTCTTTATGATTGATAGAGAATACTGGGAAATTAATTCGGATTTTAGAACCCCGGTTCCTAGAAAATTTGATGCTGATTTTCAACGAAAACTGCGCTATGAATATTTAATTATTCCAAATATTTTATCTGATTCTAAAATTGATCTTTTGGATGATCAATATATTTCTAATTACAAGCGTGAACATAATTCTTATTATTTACTAATTATGAAATATTGGGGGATAAATAAAATTCTTCAAACATTTATAATTTATTTCTTAGTATAAATGTATGAAAATTAAAAGTGATGGTTGTGTTGCTGATTTTTTGATTGTTAGAAATTTAAAGTAATACATTATAAAAGTTGATAAACATTAAAAAAACTAGACTTTATGTTATCTTAAAGTTTTAAATTTAGGTTAAAATAGAAAAAATGTATTTATTAAATTACGCAAGAGGATATTAGACAAAAGTGATAAAGGCTGATAAAATAAGTTTAGACTTTTACTAAAATTAATTAAAAGGTGTGATGAAGTTTTATGTACTGTGTTGTTGATACTGAACGAATAAAGGGGAATCGTATTTATCTCTTGTCATACCAATTATATGACGAAAGATTTAATCTTATAGAAAGCAAAACTTTCATTGATGTAAGTATTGATGTATCAAATAGAATATCTCCAAAAAGAAAAGTGGAAAAACTCAAATCAATAGCAGTTAAAGTTAATTCGTTTGTTGAATTATACTCCATAATTAGGAAATTTATGGAACAAAGCATCAATATTATTTTTAGTATTACGGATGTCAAAATATTTAGAAAAAATTGCGTTGAATGCGGAATAGAGTATAAAAAATTAAGATGTATTGATGTACAAAAAATTTTATATAAAATGAGTAGTGATGCGAAAAAGAAATCTAACCTAAGAGATTATTGCATTCAAAATCATATATTTCACACTCCGCATATTCCAGAATCCGATTGTGAGGCAACCTTTAAAGTGTTTTGCAATTTATTATTGGAAAAAGGTGAGAAATATTTGTTTTCCTTAATTAAGGAATATTAGATATATGACTTATATTGTTAAGTCCGAAAAATACTAATAATTTTAGTAGTTCACAAAACTTTTATAGTATATTTTAGGAATATTTTTGCGCACACCTTTTTTACTTCTTATAGAAAAAGCAAATTAAAGAAATATTAATGTTAAGTATGAGTAAAAGATTATTAAAGATAAAAATAAAAGTGTTATATTTTTAACTGTTCCGACATTATTCCTCAATTTGTTTGAATTTTTCTCAAAAAAGTGCTATAATTTTAACATCATTTAATAATTTGCAAGGAGGAATGAGACATCAGCATTGTCTATCCTGCAACTATAATCAAATTTTGAGCAATCCTAGATTTTCTCAAGCAGCATTAGCTGAGCTTTTAGGAGGAAAAACAGATGATGCTAATTGCCAAATGCTATGCAAAGCATGAAACAGAGAAAAAGGAGGTCATTAGGAAAATATTCAATTATGAAAAAGATTGATTTACACATTCATACTATAAACACACATAAAGATAATGGTTTTTGTTTTGATTTACAGATTTTAAAAAATTATGTTGATTCATTAAAAATAGATTGTATAGCAATTACAAATCATAATGTTTTTAGTAAAGATAATTTTGACAGTATCAATAATTTTCTTGCTGAATGTCTAGTTTTGCCTGGAATTGAAGTTGATTTAGAAAAGGGCCATATTCTTGTTATAAGTAAAGAAGATGATGTAATTGATTTTGAAGAGAGATGCAATAAAGTGTCAAATATTATCCCATCAGAAAAAGAATATATTTCTTTAGATGAATTCAAGGAAATATTTGGAGATTTATCAAAATATATTATCATTCCTCATTATGATAAAGATCCATCAATTCCTGATTCTGTACTTCATGAGCTAGGAAACGAATTTTATGTTGGAGAAGTTCAAAGCCCCAAAAAATTCAATTATTTAAAAAAGGGGGATAAGAATATTGTTCCTGTTCTTTTTAGCGATTTTAGAGAATACAATAGTCAATTTAAGATAAGGCAAACATACATAAAAACAGATAATTTAGATTTTCAATCAATCAAATTATGCTTAAAGGACAAAAATAAAGTTTTTCTAAACAATTATGGAGAAGATGAAAAATTCCAAATTTTGAATGATGGAACTTTGGCTTCTTCTGGCTTGAATGTAATAATTGGACAAAGGTCTTCAGGAAAAACTCATACGCTAAATGCTATAAATGATTCTTTTGATGGAAAAATTATCAAGTACATTAAGCAATTTTCTCTTGTGAACGATAGTTCTACAGAAGAAAATTTTATAAAAAAATTAGAGAAAGATTGCACAGATTATTCAAATAATTATTTACAGGAATTACGAAAGATTGTTGATAATATGCAACTTGTTAAGATTGATGATATTAGGTCTAACTTAGGAACTTTTATTGAGTCATTAATTGATTACTCAAAGAATTTTGAAAAAGAAGATATGTATGCAAAATGTGTGCTATTCAATTCACCAGACTTAGTCATTCCATCTGATAAAGAATTTAAGGAATATATAGATGCCTTATTAAAGGTCTATGAGGCAGAAGAATATAGAAACAAGATTTCTTCTTTAATCGATTTTTCTGATTTTCCAAAAGCAATAATTTTATTAATAAACGATTATAGAAAATTACTACTTAACAATAAAATTAAGGAAGAGACCAATACCGTTTCTAATACAATAAAAAATGATTTAGGAAAAAAATCATCTATTAATCCGATAACCGATGTGGATTTTTTATCTACATTTGAGAATTTATATAAGATTAAAAAATTTAATGAATTAGTATTGTCTCTTAATACTGAGAAGTGTCTAAAAACAGATTATCCATTTAAAGGATTTATCCAACAAATTTATATTAAGAAAATCGAAAATGCGACAGAAATGAAAGCAACTTTAAGAATTAAAAGTGCATCAGACTTGATTGGAAAAAGTATAAAACCATATGAATTGTTAACCAAGTTATTAAATAAAGATAATGTTAGTAATTCGGAAATTTATAAAGCCTTTTGGAAAATATTTGTTAAGGTTACAAATAGTTATGGAAATGACTTATCCGGAGGAGAAAAAGCAGAATTTAATCTTTTGAGTGAATTGAAAGACTCATTTAAATATGATCTTGTATTATTGGATGAACCTGAATCATCGTTTGATAATATGTTTTTAAACACAAAAGTCATTCAACTTATTAAGGAAATGAGCAATAAATCAACTGTTTTTGTTGTCACACATAATAATAGCTTAGGTGTTTTACTAAAACCAGATATGTTAATTTGCACTCAAAAAACTATAGGATCAAGTGGAATAGAATATCATGTTTATTATGGAGAACTTTCATCAAAAATGTTGCATAGTGCTAAAGGTGATATCTCAAATTATTTGAATTTAATTGATAACATGGAAGGCGGGCAAGATGCTTATAATGAAAGGAAGGAGATTTATGAAACTATTAAGAATTAATGATAAGAAAGGTGAATATTCAACTGATGGATCATCTTTTAAATTAATTGATACAATATCGAGAGAAGATATTGAATTAATGATGGAAATAATAATGGATAAAAGTCAGACTTATGAATTTGATGATCCAAGATTAAATGAAATTGTTGTTCCTTCACAAAAATTAATATATAAAAAAATCTATGAAAAATTTAAGAAACTTTTAGATAAAAGGGATTCTATAATGGCAAAAGTGAATTCTTCGTTTAAAGAGGCTTTTGAAAAGTATAATTCATAAAGTCTACTATGCCCTAGTGAGAGCCGAACTTTCAAAATCTGGTAAAAACACGTATCATTTTTTTCTCAGAAAGACATAAGAAAATCATATAAATTTAGTGCAGTGATGATGAGTAATAATGAGAAAATAAAGTAAGCCAATGGCGTTTTTAAATTGACATTTATAACATTATTAGCTTACAAATTTGTCTAGGAGGTAACAGTGAACAAGTACGAACCATTATGTAAGTATTTAAAAGATAATAACAAAGAAAATTGTAAATTATCTTATGAAGAAATCAAAAACATTATAGGATTTGAAATAGACCATTCATTTTTAACTTATAAAAAAGAAATAAAAGAATATGGCTATGAGGTTAGTAAAATATCAATGAAAGAAAAGACAGTAACTTTTAATAAGATATGACTAAAAATTGCAAGCTAGCTGTTGCTGTTATTCTATAGTAAGAACAAAAGCGATATAATAGTTTGATAGGAGATTACCTAAATGGGTAGCCTCTTTTTAAGTGTACGCACTTTTTGAAGGGTGTACGCAAATTGTATTAAAATAGGTAATCTTACACAATATGAAAATTAAAAGATTGATACACTAAAATCGTTCTTTTCTGATTTTAAAGCGTATTTTTGACCTACAAAATGATAATTTAGGACTTTGAGCGCATACTTTTGATTCTCCTCTAAGACAAGTTAAAGAGTCCAGATTTATTATGTTCAAGAGTGTCTCTAACACAAAATTGATTATTTTGATGACGAAGTTTTTTAGAAAATTTGGCCATTTCATATGGCATTTTCATCACTTAAAATACGAAATTTTCGAAAAATTTCTTAAAATGAGCTTTTTGCGGTCTAAGGCTGTTTTGACAAACAAAAAATTAAAGGTAAAATAAAAGCTGAACTATTGTTTTTTATTTACAAACATTTGTTTAAATACCATGAAGGCTATATTGTTCCAGTATTTTATTTGAATAGCCGTCCTGATTTATTTGCTTTCGCCAATATAATTATTCCTTATATTGTAGGAAAGGCTACGTCTCTTTATGAATTTTCATTGCCTAAAAGGTGCTAAAGAAAGTAAAAAAATTCCAACAAATATAATTGGATTTTTTCTTGAGAATGAAATTAATTTCGTGTTGCATGTTAAAAAATAAGATAACTATGAATTCTTGGCGAAAAACAAAAGTCATTTGAAATATGTAGGATCATTTGGTAGCTGAATTACGCAAATATCAGTTGAAACTCAAAAATATGGAACAATAAAATCTTTTGACCATTAATTTGATGAGTATGTTAAAGATGTCAACGATGTAACAAAACTTGTTACAGATTGTTTATCCCCGTTTTTGATTTTATAAAAAAGGAATTATTTACTGGTGATAAAATCATGAGTCAAGAACTATCGATTTCTGATGGTGGAAAAATTTTGAAATTATGCGACTTATCGGACAAAGACAACGTTTTGTGAATAAAAACATACAGTGTCTCTGAGAAAGATGAATCAAAAGAAAATTCACTTGCAAGACAACTGCATTATGAAAGCAATTGAAGAAATATCTTTGCTTTCTTTGTAGATGTTGATAGACATATCAATAACAAAGGTGAGTTTGTAACTGATGTCGTTAAGGGGTATAACATTAATTTAGAAGAATATGAGCCCAAACCTATTGAAAGTGTGAGGGTTCTTTGGAATGATGAAATCAAGATTTTGAAGATAATTAAAAATAGTCCTTCGATTTCTAATGCGAATGTTGCTAGAGAAATTGGGAGAACCTCGAATAGCGTTGGAAAAACTATCAAAACATTGATTTACCTTAAATATATAGAAAAAGATTCAACTAAGAGAACTTCTAAATGGATTTTGTTGAGAGATGTTGAAGACATTAAAATAAAGTATTCTTATTTCAAAAGTGAGATAATGCTTTTGTTTGATGATAAAAGTGAGAGTGAGAATTAATGAAACTGATAATAGTTGGAAATGGCTTTGACAGAGCACATGGCCTTGGAACTTCATATGTGGAATTCGCAAAGTACTTAAAGAAAAATGATATTGAATCTTGGCAATTGTTGAAAGAACTAACTGACTATGATTGCGAAGAAGATAGATGGTGGTATCAATTTGAAGAACAATTACACGATATGAAGTTAGAAAATATGGCTGATGCTATTGAGCAGGCTGGATATGATTTTAGAATTCGCTGTGAAAAGGAAGAACAAGAGTACTATACAATAGAATATTTAAAAATTGTGTTTACTCCACAATTTCAAAAATTGAAAAAGACATTTTGCACTTGGATTTGGTCGATTAACCGAATAATAGATAATTACCAAAATAGAGCCAAAGACAAAATAGATTCTATAATAATGGAAGAAGATATAATTCTTAATTTTAATTATACAGAAACTATTGAAAGTTTATATGGAAGAGAATGCTATCATATTCATGGAACATCTTTTGATCCCATATTTTTTGATGTAGATAAGGATACTTATATGAATAGAATTGTTCTTGGTCATGAGTATGAAAATGAGATTGAAGATGACAAATATGAAGATGATTTTCACGATTGCTATGATAGCGAAGGACTGGTCAATATTGAGAGAGAATATAGAAAAATATTTAGTAAAAAATGTAATGAAATAATTGCAGAATATCCATTTTTCAGTGTTCTTGAAAAAGAATATGAATCGATTGATGAAGTTATAGTAATGGGACATTCTTTGGCAGACGTGGATGCACCATATATAAAAAAGATAATCAGCATCATTGGAGATTCAATACCATGGCAAGTTTCTGTCTATAATGGAAATGATAAAGAAATGATTGAAAAAGTAAAGATGTTTTCTCCACATAGTCAGGTAACTACTTTTTCTTTGTAAGTTTATTTTCGAATCACGCCATTGTCCTTAAAAATACAAAAAATGTATCAGTTTATTTATATTACTTTGATAAAAATGATGAATTGTATTTTTAACACTATATTCAATTATAGAGCGTTCTAGAAAAATAGGTACTAGAGAAACAACATATACTTTATCTGATAGTAATGGAAATAAATTAGGAGAAGGAACAAGTAGCGAAGATATATATGAAGACTATACAAGTTATTATGATGTACAAACTACTGAATATATATTTACATATAGTTGCAAATGTTCTCAGTGTAAAGCAAGACATAATGAGACCGAAATTGATATAAAAAGTAGCAGAGTTTAAAGTATTAATTAATAGTTTTAAGTTATTTTATATATTTAGTTTTTGTATTATATATAATTTTTGATTGATATTTATCATTGTTTTTATAGATTTAAAATAAAATTAAAAATAGACTAGTAATAATTTTAATTTGTATTTTTTATTTACTTTTTCAGTGTCTTATTTTATAATTGGGTTGTAACCCGGAACACAATTCAAAGGTGGAGATTATGAATAAAGAAAAAGATCCAAAGAAAAGAATTTTAACAACTTGTGTAAAAATGTTTATTGAAAAAGGGTATAAAGAAACTACCATGATGGATATTATTAAAGGGGCGAATGTTTCGGCTAGCACTTTTCAAAATATTTTTCATACTAAAGATGGTGTTCTTTCGGAATTGATTTCCTTTATGTTTTCTCATCAGTTTGATGTTGCTGGTAGAGTTTTAGATTCTTCGATGAATGGAGTTTCTATCTATGCGATTGAGACGGGAATTCAACTTGCTTTAGTGGAACAAAATGAAAAATTAAGAGAAATATATGTTGAAGCTTATACGCAACCGAAGCTTTTGGATACAATTCACCGTAAGACTATGGTGAAACTCAAAGAGATTTTTGCTCATTATCTTTCTTCGTGGAATGATAGTGATTTTTATGAAGCGGAAATTGGCAGTGCGGGAATGATGAGAGCTTATATGGCTCGTCCTTGTGATATGTATTTTACTTTTGAAAGAAAGTTGAATAGGTTTATTTCAGCAGCTTTTGATATTTATCATGTTCCCGGTGTTGAACAGGAGAAAGTTAAAAAGATTTTATTTGCAGTTGATTTAAAAAGAATCAGCAATGATGTAATGAATAAATTATTTAAACAGTTAGAGATGGCCTTTGATTTTAAATTTTCTACGGAGGGAGAAAAATATGAAATTTAAAAAATGGTGTTTTGTCAGCGTCAGTTTAATTCTTCTTTCTTTTCTTTCAGGATGCAATAAGGAGCATATTCATAATCTTGAAGAAAATTATGAAACTTCTGAAACGCATCATTTTAAAAAATGTTTGGATTGTGGTGAAGTTGTTATAAATGAAGAACATCATTTTGTTGAAAATGGTAATTTTAGAATTTGTGATGTTTGTAATTATTCTTTATCTTTATCTGAAGAAGCTTTATTTAATAAATGGATGGCTGGAAAAGAGTATTCTTGTAGTTATGAAGGGGAATATTCTTTTGTTGAAACTGTAAATGAATATAAAGATGATAAGGTAATTTTCAAAGCTTCTCTTTCCGAAGGCAAAAAGGATAATCAATATTATTACATCAATGATATTGATTCTTTAAATGATGAAGGTGTTTTAAAAAGAGAATCTCATAATCTTAAGGCGATTAAAAATATAGTTGTCGATGGAAAAAATAAAACAAAATATTATATAGAAAAAGTTGATTCATCAGAAAATCGAATAGAAGGAAGTTATGTAAGTCCTGATTATGCTGATAGTATTGAGAATCAAAAAATTGCGGATTATTTTGAGGGTTATTTTTTAGCAGAGTATGATACATATTCATCTTTTATAGAAGGTATAAGAAAAGGTTTTTCTGAAGAATATCAAAGAGAACCAGATGAATTGAAATTTATCGGCAATGAAGATGGTTCGATAGATTTTTTAATCGGCATTGTCGGTGAAATGGTAAATGAAGATTTAGTTAAAGAAGTTGGTTATCAGAAAACCACTTATGATGATAAATATTATGTCAGAGCAGAAAATGGAAAAATTACTGGTTTTGTAACTGACTTACATGATACTAATATCTATGATAATAAAAAAGAAGTTATTAGATATAATAGAACTTTAAATTATTCATATTCTTTTGATCAAAAACTTTTTGATGGCATTTCAATAGAAACCGATGTTACCGAAAATGATTATTATGGTTTAGTAAATTTCATGATTGAAGGATATCCTTTAAGATATCATGACTATGCTTATGTTGATACAGTTTATACTGCTAAAGAAGCGATAGATTATTTAGATACTTTAATCGCTTTTATAATTTCTTCTAGAGAATCTAATGCTGATTGTTTAGCTTTATATCTTGATGAAAAATATACAATTCCATTTGTTGAAAAAGAAATAGAAAATGACGATGGTTTAAATATTTATGTAAGATTTGAAATGCCAGAAAATCTTACGTCAGAAATCTGTGTTTTTGATAATGGAGAACGTTCTTGGGTATATTTAGTCTATATAGATGAAGCTGGATCGGTATTTAAAGCTGGAACAATGTATAGTGAATATAAAATTAAAACTATCAATGGAGAAAAGTGGAAAGAAGGGGATTCTACCGATATTGTTTGTGAAGGTGGAAAAACATATATTATTGTGTTTGATACACCGAATTTAATGGGATAATTGTTAATAGGAGGGCTGATCTTCAGCTCTCTTTTTTTGAAGAGAAAAATATTGTATTTATTTTCTTTTAATTTTTCTTTTATTTTAGTTAAGTATTCTTTATAATTTATGTGAACGTGTTCATAAAAAGGTGAAAATATGCCAAAACAAATTCAAGTTGGAAAAGAAACCATCATTCAAGAAGCTAAAAAATTAATTGAAGAGAAAAAATTTGAAGAACTCAACTGCCGTTCTATCGCTAAAAGAGTGGGGATAGGAGTTGGTACTTTATATCATTTTTTCAGTTCTAAAGATGATATTTTAGCAAGTGTTTTATTAGATGATTGGAAAGCGGATCTTAGTTCTATCAATTTGAATAATGATTTTTTAATTGGAATAAAAGATATTTATAATTGTATCTATTCATTTTCAGTAAGATATCATTCTCTTTGGGAATTTTATAGTTCATCTAATAGTGTATATATTTCATTTAATTCGCGACATTCTATTTTGGTAGATCAGATTTCTCAGATGATCTCTAAGCTTCTTTCTGGAAATGAAAAAAGTTTGGATAGTTTTGAAGTGACTTTCCTGGTTGAATCTATTTTGGTTTATGCTACGAGACTATATGATTTTTCAAAATTAGAAAAGATATTCATTAAAATTATAGGAGGCTAAATAATGGATAAGTCATTTAAAAATATCCGAATAATGGATAATTTCTATCAATCTTCTTCCTTTTTCCCAATGCCACTTTGCTTGGTAGGTACTTTGGATGAAAATGGCAAAAACACAAGCTTTGGAGCTTACTCTTTGTGTTTCCCATATTACATCGCTGGTAAAGGTTTTTATGCGATGATCCTTGAATGTCGTAATTCATCGAATACTTGTAAAGGTCTTTTACGTCATGGAAAATGCACTTTGAATTTCCTTCCATTCTCAAAAAAGAATTTCACTGAACATGTAAGACTTGGTTTTCCTGGTGATACTCCAGAAGAAAAGATGAAAGATTTCCGCTTTACAGTTGGAGATGGACTTAGCAAAGAAAAAGATCCGAATGGTAATTATCCAAAGATTATCAATGAAGCTTTACAAGTATTTGAATGCACTTGGGTTAAGGAAATGGATAATGCTCAAGATGATAAAGTGCAAGATGAATATGATGGACCATATCATGATTTCAATGGTATCACTTCAAAGTTCGGCGCTCATTTTATTTTGAAAATTGATAATATTTTACTAAAAGATAAGTATCATGATGCCTTGATCAATGGCGTTAATAGAAAAAATTTCTGCCCACTTCCAACAAATTGGGGTTATCGTGATTCTAAATATTTCTGGTGTTCAGATTATAAGAAACCAATTGCTGTAGGCATTCCAGATAAAGAAGTTGATATCACTTCGGTAAGATATGCCGCAGATCGCTTAAATACCGATGTTAAATTCAGTGATGATGCTTTAAAAACTATTGTTAAAGTTCCAAGACCATTCTTAAAGACTGTTTTACTCGGCTGCGTAAAATGGGCGGATGAAAATAATTGCAAGTTGATAACCGAAAAGGAAATGAAGATTATCAACGACAAACGCTCAAAAGAAAAACAAAAGAAATAGTCAGAATATGAAAGTAGTATTAGCTGGTGCCTATGGGAAATTAGGCGTCGAAATTTTAAAAGAATTGGTAAAACAAGGACATGAAGTTGTCGCTGCTGATATGGTTGAAAAAGAAGTACAAGATTTAGATACTTCGAAAGTTACATTTAAAAAAATCAATGTAACTGATAAAGCCACTTTAGATGGTTTATGTGAGGGAGCGGAAGTTGTTATTTCAACAGTTGGTTTAACAACTTCTTCAGCCACTATCAGCAATTATGATATTGACTATAAAGGAAACTTAAATATCCTTGAAGAAGCTAAAAAATCCGATGTCAAACATTTTGTTTATATTTCAGTTATTAGAGCGGATGAAGCGGAAGATGTTCCAATGGTTCATGCTAAATTCTTATTCGAAGAAGAATTGAAAAAAAGCGGTATAACCTATGTTATTCATAGACCAACAGGATATTTCTATGATATTGTCAAAGTCTTTAGACCGATGATAGAAAGTGGAAAAGTATCTTTATTAGGAAAAAAAGATGTCTCTGCCAATGTCATTGATACCACAGATTTTGCTGAATTCATCGTCAAATCTATGCTAGATGAAAATAAACTTTATAACGTTGGTGGTAAAGAAGTTTATACTTATCGTCAAATAGCAGAAATGTGTTTTGAGGCAGCGGGAGTTAAAGGAAAAATTAGCACTGCTCCCGCTTGGTTATTTACAGTTTTAGCTAATCTTCCTAAAAATAAGAAAAATGGTAAATGGGCTGTTATACGCTTTTCTAAATTCACATTAACTCATGATATGGTCGGTGATACCATGTATGGAGAAAAATCTTTTAAACAATATATAAAAGATAGTTTTGTGAAAGGAAATAAGTAAATGTACTTTTGGCCTTTAACATGTATTTTCTTATTGGTATCAGCAATTTGCTGTGCAATAGGTTTTAAAAAATTTGTTTACTTCTTATCAGTCGGTTATGGATTTTCAGTAATTGGTTTAGGTATTGCTTATCAAGTAGTAAGTTTTATGCACGATACCTGGGATATATTTGGTATATTATTTACCATTTTATTCATCATCTATGGTGTAAGACTTTCAGGTTTCTTATTAGCAAGGGAAATTAAAAACGCCTCCTACCGCAAGGTACTCAAAGAAGCAACCAAAGAAGGTGAAAAGAAAATGCCTTTAGCTATAAAGTTTGTCATTTGGATTTCTGTTACCGTACTTTATTTTGCTGAGACTTGTCCTATATTCTATAGAGCTGAAAATTCAATTTATCAAAATGTCGCTTTATTGAGATTTGATAATTTTGCTACAGTCAATTGGATGGGATTAATCGCTCCAATTGTCGGTGTAGTTATCAGTATTATTGGCTTGCTTCTTGAAACTATCGCTGATGCACAAAAGACCAAACAAAAAAAGATTGAACCAAATATGGTAGCGACAAAAAATTTATATAAAATGTGCCGCTGTCCAAATTACTTTGGAGAAATAGTCTTCTGGACAGGAGTATTTATCAGCGGTGTTCAAACATTTAATGGCGCTGGTCAATGGATAATGGCTTCTATTGGTTATGTCTGCATTGTCTATATCATGTTTAACTCAGCACAAAGACTAGAGAGAAGACAAGAGAAAAGATATGGAGCAATGCCAGAATATCGCCAATATGCCGACCATACTCCAATTTTAATTCCTCTTCTTCTCCAATCTATCACATTGATAGAAAAGTGAAAAAGGAGCTTAAGAAATGAATATAAGCGGAATTTTTATGGCAATCTTCGATCTATTTCCCGTTGTACTATTTTTAGTAGGGGGAATATATTATCAAAGAATGCTTTATAACAAGATGAGTAAAGGGGCTTTTGCCTTATTCTCGGCCGGAACTATTTTTACTTTTGTTGCGGGAGTTTTTAAAGCGACTTATAAAATTTTATTAGAATCTAGAGCTTGTGATTTTACTATTCTCAACAAATGCTTCTTTCCAATGCAAACCATCGGCTTTGTTTTAGCCGCTGCGGGTCTTGTTGCTATGTTATCTTATCCACAGGAAAAACATGAAGCCTATAGTTTTATTCCTCTTCCAATTTTAGCCCTTCCATTTTTAAGTGAATCAGTCAAAGAATTTGATGGAACCATGATCTTTGTTGTCTTGATGGTCTTAGGTGTTTTAGTGATGGATGCCTCTTTAGTATATATTGCTATAAAGACAAAAAATTATTTCATTATAATTTTCATAGCAATATCTTTTGTCTTTACACTTGGAATGGGCTATTTATCAACCAAGCCTGATTTATCAGATTGGATTAAAGAGATTGTCAACACAGTTGGTCAAGCTTTATTTATGACATCAGCTATTATATTCAAGAAAAAAGGCTTAGAAGATATTAATTCTTTAAACTTAAAAAAATCTAAAGCTGAATAAAATTTGAAAACTTGAAAGGTCTTTTGACCTTTCTTTTTTCATATAAAAAATGCACCGAAATGGTGCAATTTTTATTTATCGATAAAATGATTAACAGGTTTTGGTAGAACAGGAAAATCATCGACCATTTCATATTCCTGAATCATGGCATGAGTTCCTTGCCAACCATTTTTGGCATCGGTATTAAATAGATGATAGGTGAAATATTTTTTTCCATTTCTTGGATCTTCAAAAAATGATGCATGTCCTGGGCCTAAGGCAGTTTCAGTTCTGGAAAGAATTGGGCTTGGATGTTTTTTCCAATTGTTTTTATCGAGAATATCTCCACCTTCGAAAGTGATAACTCCTAAACAATAATCATCGGACCAGCTTCCAGATCCGCTGTAGACTATATGGAGTTTATTTTTGCCATAGATAGCAAATGGTCCTTCGTTGATATATGGACGGTTATTTCCACCTTCGCAGCCACGCTTTTCCCATTCGTATTCAGGGGTAGAAATCATGGTTCTTTCTCCTATTAAGGTGAAAGGATCAGACATTTCTTGTATATAGATGTTTTGGCAAACGTTTTCTAAGCCTTCCCAGCCGGACCATGTGAAGTACATCTTTCCACCGTGGTATAAAATAGAACCATCGATAGCCCAACGTTCATTCTTTTCTTTTATTTGTCCATGGAGAACATAAGGAACCATTGGATCATCGGAGTTATTTTCTAAGACATACATGCGGTGGTTATAGTTATCTCCATCATCCATGGCGACATAGATATAACATTTGTTGTTGATTATATGTAATTCAGGTGCCCAAACTTCATGGAATTTATCATCGTGGTAGACCATTTTTGATTTAGCATCTTTTAAATCCTCTAGTTCTGCAGCTCTTCTTAAATAAAGAGCATCATTCATAGCGAAAAGATGATAGAAGTATCCATCATGATAGAAAACAAATGGATCTCGTGGTGTAGAATTTTGATTAAAATCTGATAAAAATATAGCTTTATTCATTTAAATTATCCTCAATTAAATGATAGGAAATATATGAAGAAATTACAAGGAAACCTAAATATTAAAATTAATATTTATAAAGAGACATTGTTTTTGACAAAATTTATAAATCTTTTAGTTTTGGAAGAAAGATTTGTTCCTTTTTTATAGCAGATGATAACATCTAACATAATTTTTTTATCAAGACTGATACCGATGATATCATCATTTTCTTTGATCAACATCTTAAAGATAAAAGCACCATAGTTATTTCGTTCATTGCTGAGAAGTTCTTTGATTATATATAGCTGATTAGAAGTCAAAACTATATCCGGATTAATATTTTCTTTGTTGAACATTTGGTTTACCAGCTGATATTGTAAAGAATCTTCTTTCATCAAGATTATCGGATAATTTTCCAGCTCTTTTAAAGTTATATTTTCCTTTTTAGCTAAAGGATTCTTTTTATTTACTGCAAAAAGAAGTTCGGTGGTACCGAGTTTTATATATTCTAAATTCGAATCGATTTTTCCTTCGTAAATGATGGTGAAGGCGATATCGATTTCTCCATTTAAAACAGCTTTTTGGTTGGCGAAACTTCCGAATTCCTTGATTTTGAAATTGAATCCTTTATTCTTATTAGAAAATGAATTCAATATTGAAGGGAATAGAAAAGTGCCGAGCATCGGTGGCATACCTAAAGCTAATGTTATATTTCTATTGGTGTATTCTTTGAGTTTTTCTTCGACATTTTGATAGTTTTCAATGAGCGGTTTAATAAGTTTGTAGAAGAATTTCGCATTTTCAGTAATATATATTTGATTGTTTTTTCTGGTGAATAAAATGGTGTTTGCTGCCTGCTTCTTATTCATTCCTGCTTGTGAATGGTCAAAGACTTTATTCAGTAAGGCTCAACAAGGTATGCAGACTTGGTTTTTCCCTGAAAGAATGAATAATGGTGTTATGACATGGGCAGTATTATCAGGTACTGTTGGATTTATCTTGTTCTTTGCTGGATACTTTATCAATAAATATTTATTTAAAAAGCAAGAGAATTTAACACCATTTAAAATCAAATGGAGCGATTTAGGAAAGACGATATTATTAGCAGTTATCTTATTTGCTTCTTATTATTCCTTGGATATGTTCTTATATACATTTTTCCATTTAGATTATCGTTTCTTATTTTTTTCCGCAAGACCAGTTATAAATAATAAGATGTTTATATTGCTTTTGATGTATGTTCCTTTCTTCCTCATATTCTATATTTCTAATTCGGTCCGTGTTAATTTGTCGATGAGATTAGATGGTTGGAAAGAATGGCAATCAACTCTTCTTGCCTGCGTTGCTAATTCAATTGGATTATTGTTAATCATGGTCATTCAATATAGTGTTTTCGCAGCTACCGGCCAAGTTTATTGGACTATAAACTGGTTATATTGCAATATCCTTTTTGGAGTTATTCCAATGATGTTTATCTTACCTATTTTCAATCGTTATTTTTTCAATAGAACTGGAAAAATCTATCTTGGTCCGATTGTCAGTTCGATGTTATTTATCATGATGATGCTTACAAATAGTGTTTGCTATTTACCATTTTAAGGAGAATTAATTATGTCAGATATTTATGAAGAATCATTAAAAAAACATGGAGAATGGAAGGAAAAAATTGAAACCAAAGTTCGTGTTGATGTTTCAAGCAAAGAGGCTTTGATGCTCGCTTATACTCCTGGTGTTTCTCGTCCTTGTCTAGAAATTCAAAAAGATTATGAAAAAAGTTTTTCTTTGACCAGAAGATGGAATACTGTTGCTGTTATTACCGATGGTACAGCAGTATTAGGACTAGGCGATATTGGTCCAGAAGCTGGAATGCCAGTAATGGAAGGTAAATCAGCTTTATTTAAAGCTTTTGGCAATGTTGATGCCTATCCAATTAGCCTTCGAACCAAAGATACTGAAGAAATCATCAGAACTATATATTTAATCTCCGGATCATTTGGTGGAATAAATCTAGAAGATATTTCAGCTCCACGCTGCTTTGAAATTGAAAGAAGATTGAAAGAGATCTGCGATATTCCAGTATTTCATGATGATCAACATGGTACAGCAATCATCATCGGTTGCGGTTTAAGCACAGAAAAGGCAGAATGAATTGGTTAAATTGGTCTAAAAATATTGCGTTTTAGTTGTTTACATTTTTTTTGTTTTATAGGATATAAATTAGACTATTTTAGACAAAATATATTGGTATTATGTTTTTAATATAGTATAATAATGTCAAACGGATAAGAAGGCGTCAAAATGACAACAAAATTATTTGAAAGACTCGTTACAAAATTTTCTATTAAAGTTACGATTTAATTAAATATTTCGAAATATCCAAGGCGATGATTTACAATTATCGGAATCTTGAAAACTTTTCGGATATCCCTAAAGATAAGCAATATAAAATCTTTTATCTTTTCGGGAAGGAAAGTGAAGATGAATTTGAATTGGTTCTCGACGAGTCTGACCCCAATATTCTCGCTCAGTACGTCAACAGAATTTCGAGTATTCTGAAAGACAGTATCCAGGATAAAAAGCAGTCGCTTTCTTCTGTGGAAAATCTGACAAACGAACTTGAACGATTGCAAAGCGAAAACGATGCGCTAAAACAGCAATTGACTGCGGGGCAAGCATTAAACGGACTCGATCCGTTTACGAAAAGCGTTATACTCGATAAAGTCGGTGGCATAGTAACGAATATGTCGTCTGCGGAAATAAAGGAATTTTTGGATTATATAGATATATTCGATAAGTATCATAAGTTTACGAAGGGGGAGTAAAATGGCTTACTTATATCTGAATTTCTTGGACAATTTGGATAAAGGTTTAGGTGATAAGGCTTGGGGACGGAACGACTTTTTTACGCAATCGTTAAACGAGCAATACGAAGCTCTAAAAAGAAAGCTCGGCGGTTATGCGCCCGACACTCTTCAAGAATTTATCGGATACACATTTCCGTCTACGCCTAAATATTACAACGTATCATTGCCGTCGTTTGACAGAACAATGGATGAGAATAAGCGCGGGAATAAGATTTTGCGTAATATCGTAATTCGCCCCGAAGTGGACGGATATTCTAGCTACGTTCTGCCCGAAACATACGATTTTATGGTAATCGGCGACGTTACATTTGGGAACGTTACGGAAATATCCGTCAAAGGGATAGATTTGATAGACAGACGAACGGTAAAATACGGAGAAAAGCGAGTTTTTTGTTCGTCACTTTGTGCGTTTGCAAAGAAGGAAATATATAGCAGAAATACCGGAAATACGTTTTCGGTTCCCGATTACAGTAACGGCGAATTGCACGATTCTGTTCTTACAAACGACTTTGTAAATGAAATAGCCACGGAATTATTTCCTGTTCCAAACCCCGATGAAGCGATTGGTGTTTTTAATCAATGGTTGCGGTATATCGATTTTCGCAGATACTATTTAGGAAAACAATCCGAGCGTTGTGAAGAGATTACCGATGTTCACGTATGCGACGCATATATGATAACGAAAGAATCCTATCGAAGAAACGAAGAGGCTTTTTCGGAACTTCTTTTGGATGGAATTAAAGATTTCGGGAAAAGCGAGCAAATAATATTATCGAAAGAAGTAGCTGGAGCCGATGGTTTTCCGCTAATTTGCGTTGCGATAGAAAAGAAGAGAAAAGAGGTATTGTCTGAAACGGTTGGCAGAAACGGAAAAGGGAAGCCGAAATTTGAGGTTAACCTAAACCGATATACTCGGGACGCTATGGGATTGTCGCCGTATCCGCCGAAATCGGACGATAAAGGTAATATCAGAAGTATCAAATCATATCTTCTTGGCGAACGATATTTATTCACATACATAGACATAGAGCCTGATTTATCTGTTCTCGACAAGAATTACGAAAAAGATTTAACTGCCAAATATGGAGAAATAGACAGCAAATATAACGGTATAATCCTTGCCGGGGTGAATCGTTATATGGCAGACGTTTCTGCTAAAACGCAAGAAAAATATGACTTACAACTCATTGAATACAAAATAGAGCTTGACGATAGACTCGATTCCGACGTTATAAATAATTCTGATAAAGACGTATGCAAGGCATACCAAGGCGAGATTACTCAACTTATCGTGCCGATAGAAAACGATAGAAAGAAACGGCTCGGCTCAATTCGTGCCAAAATAGATCAAATCAGACGCTCAAAATTGTCTGCAGCCGAAAAAGACAAACAAATCGATGCTTTAAACGGTGAAGAATCGGCATTAAATGACGAATATGATAAGCGTATAGAAACAGCGAAGGCACAGGTATCTTTGCGCGACTTTTATATTCGTCGCAATACGGCACTTATCGAGAAAAAGCAAAAAAGTTTGGCAATACGCTGTCAGGAGGAACTCGATAAACTTAAAAAGGAAAAGAAAAATCAATTAGAATTTCAATATATAGAGAGTATTGATTCCGAGAAAACCGAAATAAAGAAGGTCCTACTTCAAAAATTAAACGAAGATAAGGCTGATAAAATCGAGAACGAAACGATACGCCGTTATCAGATTTACTTCCGTCCGCAAGATATCACGGACAAAGTAAAAGAAATCGAAAAGCAAATCGAGGAAATAGCGCCGAGGTATCTTACTTACGATAATCGTGCGGAAAAAGCGAAAATAGACAGGCAAGAAAAGGCGTTGACTTCTATTCGGGGCGGGTACGTTAAAAATCCGTTCTTGCCGACGTATCTTTTTTCGCCCGAAACGCTTGCGCAGTCTTCCGTAGAAGATATCAAAGATCCCGAGTGGTGTCTTGAAAGTTTGAACGACAGACAAAAACTTGCCGTAAAACGCGCGCTTCAAAGCGAAAGTATATTTTTGTTGCAAGGTCCTCCGGGAACGGGAAAAACACAGGTTATAGCCGAGATTACGGCGCAACTGACGAAACGCGGTAAGAAAGTTTTAATATCTTCCGAAACACATAAGGCAATCGACAACGTATTTGACAGATTGCCTAAAATCCCCGAAATACGTCCGCTTCGTCTTATTCCGTCGCAAAACGGTAAAGAAACGAATTACAGTCCCGAAAGGCTTGTAGACAATTTCTATATCAATATTTGCGGAAACCTTGAAAAGCAAGTAGCAAGATACGACAATTACAAAGAAACGAGAGAAGAATTCGATTCGACGATGAAATCTCTTCGCCTCGATTACGATCGCCTTTTGAAATTGCAACGGGAGAATGCAGATACGGAAAGAAAGCGGAACAATTTGCTTTCAGAAATAAACCGTTTAACTGGAGAAAACGAAGTTTTAAGAGAAAAACTTCTTGCCGCAAAAGAAGATACCGAAAAGTATACGAGAACGCTTAAATACGTCGAATCGTATCGTTTTTCGGGCGAAGGCGCAGATAGCAACGTATTGGATAAATACGCCGAACAAGTAGAACGCCTGTTAAAGTGCTTTGCTTGTTTTGAAGAGGTAACGCTCGATAAGGTTGCCGAGCTTGTTAATGCCGATATTAAGACAATAAACAAAGAATTAGAGCGTTTTTTGAGCGAAGACGCGATTGTGGAGTTAAAAAATCGCCAGCGTGCTTTGCGAAACGTTTTGAGCGGTTTGCGAGATCCCGATACGGACGAAGCACCGAATGAAGAAAATTCTAATTACGAAGAGTATAAAAAGAATCAAAGCGAGTTGATTGCCGTAGGCAAAAAGATTAAAGAATACGAAAATAATTCGGAGTTCGATATTGCCGAAAGCGTGATTTACTTTCTTGTTCCGGAAATTACGGGGGCAAAGGAAATATTGAAGCAATTGCCTTCCGAACTTGCGCAATTCAAGGTAAAACTTGCCGATATTGTAAACGCACAGATAAATATAATCGAATCCGCAATCAATGGCGATATAGACAACGAAAACGCTATATCCGATGAAATAAACGTGCTAAAAATCCAGATAAGCGAGAAAAAACGTTTATATGAAGAACTCGGAGAAAATCCCGGAATTGAGGAATACGGCGAATTAAGTTCAGGACTAAAACAAAAGATTACGAGATTTTTCAGAGATTTCGGAATTGTCAGGGAATACGATTCGGACAATCTTGAAACGGCGTTCGATATAATCAATGAAGAGTGGAACAGGCTTGAAACCGAGTATAATGCTTCGTCTGCTGAAAATAAGATAAAAATTCCGATGTATAAGGATATTGTAAAATACTTATCGCAGGAAGATATTTTAGAGGAAGACAGAGCCGCATATACGAGAGAACTTTACAATTCGGCAAACGTATTCGGTATTACCTGCACAAGCCGCGATAGATTTACGCCGTCGCAACTTGCCGAACTCGGTAAATACGGAATCGAATCGGTAGATATCAGAACGCAAGGTATAGATGTTGTAATCGTAGACGAAGTGTCGAAGTCGTCTTTTCTCGATTTGCTGATACCTATTTTATATGGCAAGACGGTTATTCTTGTCGGCGACCATCGTCAACTTCCGCCTATGTATGATTTGCGGCATATGCGGGGAGATGATTTCGACGGACTCGACGAAGAAAAAATCACAAAGGAAATCAACGACGGATATACAAAGCTCTATGAAGAATGTTTCTTCAAAACGCTGTATGAGAAAGTTCCGAGCGATTTCAGAGTAATGCTTAATAAGCAATACCGTTGCCACAGCCACATTATGGAAGTGTTCAATCATTTCTACGGCGGTAACGGTAAAGGGCTTGTTGTAGGTAAAAAACAACAAGATGACGAAAAAGAGCATAATCTTACCGTAAAAATCAACGGAAATACCGTTATCGATCCCAAACGGCACATATATTTTGTGGATTGCGACCAAAAAGAATCGAGCGCATTCGAAGGCAGTACGTCCAAAATCAACGAGCAGGAAGCGCAGGTTGCGATAACGCTATTAAAGGAACTCGACAAAGCGGCGAAGGGCTTGTTTCCGAACATAAAATTATCGTTGATCCGTCAAGGAAAATCGACGAAAGACCGAGCGCGTGTATTATTTGTACATATGGCGATCAGGCGGGACTAATAAAAAAGAAACGTAAAGGCTATCAATTCACGGGCTTTTCGGGTAAACCGGACGAAAAACTTGTTATCAGTACCGTTGACGATTTCCAAGGCGATGAAAGGGATATCATTATCGTTTCGATGGTAAGAAATCCGAGCGGCGCGAGGTATGATGCGGAATTTATCAAAAAATTCGAGCGTATCAACGTTGCCTTATCAAGAGCGAGAAAACTTTTGATTATTGTCGGCTCGAAAAAGTTTTTATCGGAAGCGGGCATAATCGACCTTCCCGATCTCGAAGGCGATCACAGTCGCGATAAAATCAACTTCCCCGTATACAGAGAAATTATCGACACGATAAACTTCCGCGGAAGAATACTTACGGCTAAAGATATTTTAGGAGAGTAAAATGGAAGAGAAAAGTTTGTTAAAATTCACTACGGCTATTCCGTTTCCGCTACTCGTCTATAAAGTAAACGTGCGATATAACGAGGTAAGGAAGGCGTCGGGCGTTGCATATATTCTGCTCGACGTAATCGAAAAGACTGCGGGTTCGGAAGACAAAATATGCGACGTGCTTCTTAAATTCGGTATTCCGAGAGATTTGCACTATATTTTCGGAAAAGAAATATCAAATCTTATCGGTACCGAAATACTCTCTTACGATTACGATCCGTCGCATTTTATGAATCCGAAATATTTTTCGGAAATCAGAGTAAAAGACGTTTCGCTTACCGCGAAAGGCAGAAAAATGTTCCGTGAAGGCGCGATTCCCACAGGCGAAGAAAAAGTAAAGACGAAAGATATTTTTTATAGCCCCGTAACGCGGAAATTCGACGTGAGTTATTCGCTTCCTTATACCTCTCTCGATTCGTCTGTTCTTTACGAAGATATCGAAAGGTTTTTAGGAAAAACGATAGATATAAGCGGGCTTAAAGATTATATCGAAGCGAATCCGACAAAAGTGGGACTAAAAGCCGAAGAACGCGTTGTCGAAGTTGAAATACCCGAGGTCGGAGAAGAAAAACAAGTCAGAAAAGAGGACGGAACGCAAGTTATAATAAACAAAAGCGGCGTTGTATTTTCGTTCGATACGTCGGACGAAAACGCATATTTTAACAAGTGGTATTCATCCGCATTTATGACGAAATGCTTGCTTGCCAAAGAAAAGTATAAGTTTGTGGACGCGCTTAAAAATGCGGTAGACGTGCCGACGGTGTTACTTTCCGAGCTTACCGACATCGAGGGCGCATATATCCCGAACGACGTATCCAAGCAGGCGAAACGACCTTGTAAAATTTTTATAGACGGCGGCAGACTTGCAACCGACAGAACGGATAACGTTTTAAGAACGGATAAAGATTTTTCGATAAAGATACTTGGCGAAATAGGCGGGAGTGACGAGTGTGCTTTGCTTGATACTTCCGCGCTTCACTACTATTCCGCAGTAAACGTAAAAATGCCTTGCAATCAGCTTGGCGATACGTTTGAAATGCAGTTGCTCACCGAAAGCGTTTTGGACGAAACGCGCTATAAAGAAACGGTAGAAGAAATTTTTGAGTATTACGTACAAAAAGATTTTGCCGACGACGTTGCAAAAGTGGTTTTATTTACGGTCGCCGCGATGAAAGACTCTTCGTATTTTGGTAGAACTATTAGGGCGCTGTTTGAAAATACAAAAACTGTTGATGAAAAGATAGAAGTTGTATTAAAACTGAATAACGCCTTTACCAAGAATGTCGAGTGGCAAAACTATTTTGTATCGACGGCAAAAGAATTGTTTGAAGAAAGCGCAAGTGAAATAAAAATCGATAATGCGATTTATAAATCGTCGGTGTTGAATCCGCTCAGAAAAGCACTTAGGATAAACGACTTTGAATACGTTTCCGCCTTTGCAAAAGAAATGAAACAAACGGAAGACGACGATATTGTTTATGAAGCGCTTTTAAGTGCAGGTTTTACCGTTGACGCCGTTTTAAGCGTTGTTAACGTGGTTGCGGATTTTGCCGAGAAAGTTGTAAACAACGAAGAAATTTACTCGGATTCCGATCTCGGCAACGCTTTTAATAACGTTAAACGGAATTTGTGGAAACTGAACAATATGCTCGGTGTAGAGAGCCTTTCGGAGTATACGCTTAAAGACGATTATAACGAAGATGAATTTTTCAATGCTTACGCCACGCTTAATTCGGAGTTGAAATCGGTGACAAAATACGAGAAATATGCGCCTAAATCCTATGCCGCAATCAGAAAGTTTATAGAGATTTACGAGCCGATTCACGATTTGTTGTCTATTGAGCGCAGCGCGTCTTCTCATCCCGAAAAAATTACTAAAAAATACGTTGACGAGCAGATTGCACGCGGCAAATATAAAGACGTAATTTGCGATTTATTCGTAAAACTGCAATACGATTTAAGAGATATGCTTAACGCCGAACCTATGACGTCTGCACACGATTTACTCGTTATGGCAAAAGATAAAGGCATTCTCGACGGCAAGCAAGAATCCGCATTACATAAACTTCGTATGTGCAGAAACGGATTGCAACATCCGGAAAAGTCGCAAATACGTTTCTATAAAGAAACGATTGAAATTTGGCGCGATATAGTATTTTCAGTAAAGGGGGAACGCAAATGAGCCATCAGGTACAAATAGACTACGAGGCGATAGCGATAAGATGCGAAAGCATTTGCGAAGTTGACGAAAAGCAGATCGCCGAACTCGATCAGATACTTTCTGGCATAGAAAACGGCTCGCAAAGCTTACAGAATAGTCAGACGGCGGCATTACAACAATTGATTGTAGAAGAACGAGATTCTCTCGCTGGAAAAATCGAAAACTTAAAAGCGCAGGCAAAAGAAGTAGCGAAAAAAGGTGTTGTAAGCGGTGATAGCGACAGATTAAGACTGAATTCTGCCGATAACGTGGATAAAGCGGCGCAAGAGTTGCAAAATCAAGTAAACGAGTTAGCTGCTAAGAGATTAGTCGAAATGCGTGCGCTTTATCAAGGTTTACTTGAAAGCAGTATCGAAGAAAATCAAAAAAGATTGAGAAAAAAAGCAAACGGAGTCGTTACAATCCCCGCCGAGATCCAAAAGCTTCTCGATTCCATTCAGGACGAAACGGAAAGGCAGTTTGCTTACTTTGCATATTTGAAAAACGATACGCTTTCGGGCGATGATCTAATCAGAGCGGGCAGAGAACTCAAAAACGAAACTTATGAATCGCGTATCGAAAAAGAGCGTGAAAAGATTCGCCGCGAACTTGAAGCCGCACGACTTGAAAAGACTATCATCGATAAAGTCGTAACCGAGAACAAAACGCTTTCCGAAATAAGATCGGTGGCAACAGAAGAAATCGTAGGCGAAAAAATCCGTCAGAAGTCGTTGAAAATCATAATGTCGGCGATAACCGCCCGCGGATTTATCGTGGATAAAAAGAATATAAAAATCAAACGCGACACAAACGAAGTGATTTTGGTCGGGCTGAAAGCAAGCGGCGAAAAGGCGGAATTCCACGTGTTTCTGGACGGTAAATTTATTTACGACTTCCGTGGATACGAAGGACAGGCGTGCCAAAAGGATATACAGCCTTTTCTGAACGATTTAGAAGAAGTTTATGGTTTACACGTTACCAAAACGCAGGAAATATGGAGCAATCCCGATAAAATATCGTCAATGAAGTACCAAACGGTAAAAACGAACACAAATAAGAGGTGAAAATAATGGCATTACAAACAACGTTTAACAGGTTAAAACGCGAAGTCGGTATAAAGAGATGCGTAATACTCGATGGCAACGTCGGCGACGTGTATCTTAACGACAAAAAGCAAATCGTCGATTTGAAACAATATCTTACGTATATGCTCAAAGGTATGGAATACGACGACGTTTTGTATTGGGATCGTATCGACGGCATAGACGGAGACGTTTCAAGGCTTTCCGTAATCGATGAAGTCGAAGTTGAAGGCGACGCTTATCCCTTTGATGATGACGAAGAAAATCAACCGCAAGCGGAAGAAAAAACGGGAAGCGGTCAGTTCAAAGAACCCGCTGAGATTTTCAATATCGTATTCAAAAACTTGAAGAAGCCTAACAGAAAAACTGCTTTCGTGCTGAATTGGGCGGATTATCTCTTTTCAAGCGGCGGACAATTACCGCCCGACGAGAGAAAACTTATCACAATGCTCGGGAAAGCGATAAAAGACAAAAAAACGGAATATTTGTCCGCCGAAGTAAACGAAAGCACGGTTATTCTCATTACGAGCAAACTTGCAATGTTTCCAATTTCTTTCTATCAGGGCAACCCTGAAGTCGCTTGTCTTACTCTTTCAAAACCCGACAGAGAAGAACGCGCTAAAATGATGGAAAAAATCGAGAGCGGATTTGACGTAAAACTTAAACCCGGCGAAACGCTCTTGACTTCGGATAAATTTAACGAATACGTCGATATGCTTGACGATTTTACCAACCGTGAAATCGTTCAGATGGCACGCCTTTCGAGAAAAGAAGGCAAAATGCCGTTCGAGCAGTTGTACTTGCTGTTTAAGTACGGCGAAAAAGACAATCCTTGGGAAAAACTCGATTATAAATCGGTTAAAAACATCAAAAAGATTTTAAGCGAACGTGTAGTCGGTCAGGAAGAGGCTATCGAAAAGATTGAAAAAGTCGTTGTTAAGGCTTATATGGGACTGACGGGAATACATAAATCGTCTTCTCGTTCCGCTCCGAAAGGCGTGCTGTTCTTTGTCGGACCTACTGGCGTAGGTAAAACCGAACTTTCAAAGGCGCTTGCAAAATTCCTTTTCGGCGACGAACAGGCTTGTATCCGCTTCGATATGTCGGAATATGCGCAGGAAAACAGCGATCAGAAACTTATCGGCGCGCCTCCGGGATACGTCGGTTATGAAGAAGGCGGGCAACTTACCAACGCCGTAAAAGAAAAACCGTTCAGTATAATTTTGTTTGACGAAATCGAAAAAGCGGCAAAACCTAATCCGAGAATTCTAGATATTTTTCTGCAAATTCTCGAAGATGGCAGACTTACCGACAGCAAAGGCGAAACGGTTTATTTCAGCGAAAGCGTAATTATCTTTACGTCTAACCTCGGAGCGTCCGAAGTGTCGTCTAACGGTTCTAATGAAGAAGTGGCGGAAGAGTTTATAAAAATCGTTAAAAACTACTTCGATAACGAAATCAAACGTCCCGAAATTCTCGGTCGTATCGGTTACAGCAATATCGTTCCGTTCAACTTTATTAAAGACAGGGAGTTCAGCGTAAAAATCGCGAAATCGAAACTTCGTCCCGTTCAGAAAGCAATATCAGAAAAATATCGTATCGACCTTGAATTTGAAGACGAACTTAAATTTATAGATTACGTTCTCGGCGGAGCGGACAGCAGTAAAGGCGGTCGAGATATTCTTAACGCAATCAACGATAAATTGCTTGACGAACTTGCTATGTTTATGTTTGAGAATAAAGAAGAATTGCCGTCGATGAAAGGCTCGAAAATCGTAGTAAAAACAACGAAAAATGGGCTTGAATTTGATTTTGACAATGATTAAGTTCAACGTTGCGAGTATAAACCGTTGTACGGAAACGGAAGGTCCGCACAAAAGATTATGTATATGGTTTCAGGGTTGCGATATTCATTGCAACGAGTGTTGTAACCCTGATTATCAGCCGTTTATTGCGCGCCATATTATGTCGATCGACGATATTATTTCGGTAATTAAAAAGTCGATTGACGAATTTGGTATCGAAGGTGTAACGTATTCCGGGGGTGAGCCGACTTGTCAGCAGAATCTTCCAAGTTTAACCGACGAAATAAAGAAACTCGGACTTGGAATTATATCGTTTACGGGCAGAAAATACGAAGAGGTTTCAGACTTGCTTGCCGGCATAGACCTTGTGCTTGATGGCGCATATGTTTTGGAAGAAAAAGAAACAAAACGTAGGTTACTCGGCTCGGTAAATCAACGCATTTTGTGTTTAACAGATAGATACAAAAACGATGTTTCTTGGTTCGATACGGATAAAAATGGTAAATCCGTAGAAGTGAATTTGTCGGGCAAAATTGTATTCAATGGAGATAAAATCTGATGGATAGAGTTGTTGTATATCAAAAAATGTGCGAACTTGAAGTTAAAATACGTTATCATTTTAACGATATTGCGTGGCTTTCAAAGGCGACGAAGTCGGAAAAAATAGAAGTTTCCGGAGAAGGAAAGAATCATAGCGAATACACTAACGACGGGCTTGCAACAATCGGAGATACCGTGTTGAAATCTGTTATTGCCGATTATCTCTATCGGAAAGGAATAACTACAAAAGGTGAGATTACGCGGATAAAAAGTAAACTTGAAAACAATGAAGTTATACTTTATGTAAAAATGCTTGCATATTAAAAGTTAAAGTTCCAATGATGTTTATACAAGAAGGTGATAATTTTAATTCATTTGAAAATGATATTAAAAAAGATAATAAAATTAGTGCTTCTGTTCAATTGTCAAAAATTTATCTCAATAAAATTTTAGATGATTACGATACTTTAATAGATACCTTTATTCAAAATAAGGATAATATGTCATCGGAAATGATAATCTCTTATTTAGAACAATACGAAGGATAAGTAATAATTTTTTATAAACCTACATTATTTAAGAAGTTTTGTTTAAAATATATGTGTAGGAGCGTATTATGTGTACAGCTATTAATTTTAAAACAAAAAACATGTATTTTGGACGAACACTTGATTATGAATTTTCTTATGGAGAGAAAATAACAATAACGCCGAGAGAGTATGAATTTAAATTCAGACATCTCGGCGTTAATTCTAATCACTATGCTATTATTGGAATGGCTCATGTTTTTGAAGACTATCCTTTATATTATGAAGCGGCTAATGAAAAAGGATTAGCTGTTGCGGGATTGAATTTTGTCGGCAATGCTTATTATAGGAAACCTTCTTTGAAAAAGAATAATGTGGCACAATATGAATTAATACCATGGATTCTAGCTAATTTTTCCTCGGTTGCTGAAGTTAAAAAAGCTTTGAAAAATATCAATATCACCGATGATGAAGTGAATGAAAAATTTAAATGTGCTTCTTTGCATTGGTTGATTTCTGATCTGAATGAAGCGATAGTTGTGGAATCTACTTCAAAGGGAATTAAAGTCTATGATAATAAAGTCGGTGTTTTAACAAATAATCCGCAATTTGAATATCAGATGTTTAATTTGAATAACTACCGAAATTTATCTATTTGTGATCCGGCTAATAGTTTTAGCGAAAAGATAGATTTAAATAGATACAGTCGTGGAATGGGTGGAATTGGTTTGCCTGGTGATTTATCCTCGATGTCCCGTTTTGTCAGAGTGGCTTTTCATAAGTTGAATTCAAAATGTAATGATGATGAAATTTCTAGTGTCAATCAGTTTTTTCATATTATGAATTCTGTTTCACAGACAAGAGGATTATGTGCGGTTAATGATAATTATGAAATAACAATCTATACTTCTTGTATCAATTTAAATGAAGGAAAGTATTACTATACCACTTATAATAACCATCAGATCAATATGGTTGATCTTCATAAAGTTGATCTTGATCAAAAGGATTTAGTAACCTTTAAATTTCTTGATGAAGAAAATATCAATATAGAAAATTAAGCCTTTGTTTTTATTTAAAACATTTATTTTTTATGTTACATTAATAAAAGAAAGGTTATTAAATCATGGAGATTATTGCTCGCAGATTATTTTCGCCAATATATATTTATTTTGATATTGCTTTTTTGGTGTTGTTTTTAGGTTTGCTCATCTATAAGAAAAAATATATGACAGTTGTTGTAGGATTATTAGCGGGAGTTTTATATTTTTTGGTTGATTATGGAATATTTCATCTTCTTTTACATACGAGAACAATTCCTGAAGGACATAGTTTATTTTGGGTTTTGCTCTGGATGTCATTAAGTTATGGGTTTACTAATTTTACATGGATTTGGTTATGGATATCTAAAGATAAAAATCTTTTTGCATGGTCTTTTTTAATTGTCTTGTGGTGGTTTTGTTGCCCACTTTTAACTAAATTAGTTCCCGGATATAGCGATAATATGATAGTTATTCAAAGAACTACGGGTGAATATCATTCATATATGGCTTTGATTTTAGCTGTTGGATATTTAGGTGTTATAATTTTCAATTTAATTCAAAAAGAAAAGAAGAATAAAATTGATATCCCATGGATATTAGCCATTGGAATTCTAGTACAATTATCATGGGAATTAGCTTTATTAATCGGCAATATTCGTTCGGCTGGAATGGATTTTGAAAATAAATTGCAGACACTTTGTATAAATTCACTTTTAGAAACCAATTTAGGAATGCCATATATTTATGCAATATTCATCGCTTATAATTCGCGTTTTACTGAACAGCTCAAAAAAAGAGAAAATACTTTAACATTTATGCAAAGTCTTAATGAAATCAATGGCTTGAGTTTAAAAAATCATTGAAGAAGGTGTCATATGGAAAAATTAGTTACTAATTATCATACACATACAAAAAGATGTGGACATGCTTATGGAGAAGATGAAGATTTTGTTTTAAGCGCCATAAAGTATGGCATAAAAGAATTAGGCTTTAGTGATCATATTTCTTTCAAAAATATATCTGCCCCATATATGAGACAGGATAGAAGTATGTTATCGGATTATATTTCTTCAATTTCTCATCTGAAAGAAAAATATAAAGATAAAATTAAAATTCATTTGGGCTTTGAAGCTGAATATATTGAAGAGTTCGTTGAAGATTATAAAGACTTATTAAATAATCATTCCATCGAATATTTAATATGTGGCCAACATTGTTTTATAAAAGATAATAAGCAAGTTTTTTATAACAGTTTTCCGCATGATGAAAAGATGATTGAAAAATATGGAAAAGATGTTGTAAAAGCAATTCAAAGTGGCTTATTTAAATATATTGCTCATCCGGATCTTTTTATGAATGCTTATCGTGTTTGGGATGATAAAGCTAAAGAAGTATCAAGAAAAATAATTGAGGAAGCTTTGAAGTATAATGTTCCTTTAGAAATCAATTGCAATGGTATTAGATATCATTATGAAAAACAAAAGGTTAGTGCTTCAGGAAGAGTTTTAGAAAACTATTATCCATGTGTTGAATTTTGGAAAATGGTTAAAGACTATGGGGCTTTAGGAATTATTGGCGTAGATGCCCATATAGAGAAAGATTTCTTGGATGGCGTTACTGAAGAAGCTTTGTTTTTTGCTAAACAAAATGGAATTAAGTTGGTTAGTTTTTTAGATATTGAATCAAAGATATGAGGTGAAAAATGAAATATACTTTAATAACAGGAGCAGCAAGCGGCTTAGGAAAAGAATTAGCGAGAATTTATGCTGAAAATGGAAATAATCTTTTACTTATAGATTATGATGAAGAAAATCTGAATAAGGTTAACGAAGAATTAAAAGAAAAATATAAATCTTTAGATTTTAAAATATATTGTTGTGATTTAAGCAATATTGATAATATTAAAGAAGTTTATAAAATTTCTAAAGAACATGATATGTTCATAAATAATCTTGTCAATTGTGCTGGTTTTGGCGATTGTAAAGATTTTAAAGACATGGACTTAGATTTACAGCTGAAGATGGTTGAGGTTGATTGCAGTGCTGTTTTAGCTTTTTGCCGTCTATTTGTCGATGATATGATAAAAAATAATGAAGGACATATTATCAATGTTTCTTCAATAGCTGGTCTTTATCCTGGGCCATATATGTGCACTTATCATTGTTGCAAAAGTTTTGTCTATAGTTTTTCAGAAGCTTTAAGTTATGAACTTAGAAAGACAGATATTAAGGTATTAACTTTGTGTCCAGGTCCTTTCAATTCTAAATTTGTGGACAAAGCTCATAATGGTTATACATTTAAGTTAAAAAAGCCACTTGATGCGGTCGATGTTGCAAAAATCGCATATAAAAAATCACAGAAGGGAAAAGATTTATACATCATTGGTTTTAATAATAGAGTTCAATATTTTTTCTCCCGTTTTGTTCCTCATTCTTTTATTTTAAAAACCAGTGCAAAAACAATAAAAAAAGATGCTTAAAATTATCTTGATTAAATAAATTTCAATTTTTATAAAAAGATTTAAATTTATGCACTACAAGAAAGGCAACTTACTATGGACAACATTGAAAGCGACAACGAAAAGAAAGTTAAATGGATTAGAATAAAAAGATTTAGCAGTAGGAGTATTATCATTGCTGCGGTATTATCAGTATTTTTTATTTTTATCTCTATTAAAGGGATTTTAGATTTTAAAGCGTTAGAAGCTAATACCGAACAATTGATAGCCTGTGAAAATGTGGCTAAAGATATAAGAAGTGCATCGGATTTATTGACAAATGATGTTCGTCTATTCGTAATGACCAGCGATAGAAAATATACGGATTCTTGTTTTGAAGAAGCTAATATTACAAGATCGCAGGAAAAAGCAATTGAAAAATTTGAATCGATGTTTCCTGATAATATCTTTATTACAGATTTGAATAAAGCCGTGAGTGAATCAGAAAAATTAATGCAAACCGAATATTATTCGATGAGACTTATCTGCGATGTTGGGGGATTTGATAAAACAACCTTAGATGCTGAAATAATCAATGTTTCTATTTCTAAAGAAGATAATAGTCTTGCTAATGATGAAAAAATAGTCAAAGCACAAAATTTAGTCAGCAATAGAAATTATGAAGAATCTAAAAACACGATAATTTATAATCTCGATATTTGTTTAGATGGTATTGTCTCTTATACAGAAAACAGACAAAATTATTATATTACTGTATTTAAAGATGTTTTTATTAAATTAGAAATAGGGTTATTTGTTCTTATTGTAATTTTATTAACGAGCAGTTTTATCGTTAGAAAACTTATAGTTAAACCTCTTCTTACATATAATGAAAGCATTGAAAAAGATCAAGTCTTTCCAGTTATCGGTGTAGTTGAGCTTCAGACATTAGCTGAAAATTATAATAAAGTTTATGAAGACAATCAAGAAACACAAAGACTTATTCGCCATGATGCTGAACATGATGCTTTAACAGGTCTGTTGAATAGAGGTTCCTTCAATAAAGTTTTACCAATATATTTAAATGGTGAAGTTCCATTTTCTTTGATTCTTTTGGATATTGATACTTTTAAATTTTATAATGATAATTATGGTCATCAATTGGGAGACAAAGTTATCAAAAGAGTTGCCAGTCAACTAGAAAATATATTTAGTACAAAGGATTATGTTTTCCGTATTGGCGGTGATGAATTTGCAATCATTGTTGTTGAAATGCCTTCAGCAAATAAAGATTCAATTTCTGAAAGATTAGAAAAATTGAAGATTGAGCTCATTAAATCCGAAAAAGATCTTCCTCCGGTAACAATTAGCGCCGGTATTACTTTCTCTGATTATGAAGGAGAAAATAAGATGGATGTATTTAGACAGGCGGATGAAGCTTTGTATTTTTCTAAAGAACATGGAAAGAATAGTTATTCATTTTATGATGATTTAAAGAAAGATAAATAAGAAATGGTCTTGATGAAATATTCAAGGCTTTATTTATGGGAATTTATGAAGAACTTATTAACTATATTTATATGTTTATTTATTAGTATTTTGTTTTGCAATTCTTGCAAGAGCAACAATAATTTAGAAAGAAAAGTCAATGAAATAGTTTCAAGTTATAATGAAGATGAAAGTCTTAGTTTTCAAAATTATCTTTCTTATAGTTTTAATGTACCGGTAATTTTCGAAGATGATATTTATGAATTTGAATATTCTGATCATAGAGTAAATATTTCTGCGAAAGATAAAAAAGTTTTAATCGGAGAAGTTAAGAAAGATGATGATATTAATTATTTCGATAATGTTGAGAAGTTGAAAAAACAAGATTTATCTGTTGGTTCAATTGTTGAAACTAAGGAATACTATTTAGGAAGTAATAAAGGTGGAGCAACTTACAAAATAATTACGGATGATAAACCTTTTTCTATTCCGCTTGATAATGGTTTATTTGCTGAAATTATTCCTCAATATAGGGCTTTTTCAATAGAAAGTCTTGGAGTTAAAGGAAATGGAAAAGATGATGATTCTGAAATAATCAATTATATTTTTCAAAATATAGGACAATATGATGTTTCCTATCTTATATTTGAATCAAAAGAATATTTATGTTGCCATAATATTAATTTATATCAAAATGAAAATTTATCTTTATTAGGAAACGATTCATATTTAGTTATAAATGATCAATATGATGATGAAGTTTATCATGAATTTTTCTTCAGTGTCGCTTCTTGTGAAAAGTTATTATTCTCTAATATTAATATTACTTATAATTTCTCTGAGACTATGAATGGAATAAAAACTCAATTAGGAATTTTCAATTCACAAAATATTGAATTTTATCATTGCCAATATGTTATTCCTGAAACTGTTTTAAAAAGTTTAGCAAAAGATAGAGAATTTACAAATTTTGATTGTTATACCAATTGGGAAAACATAATTATTAATAATTGCAAATTTGAAAATGTCTGTGATGCTGAAGCTGGTGGAAGTTTATGGATTCGGGATTTTCACAATCTTGGAAGTAAAGATATCAAGGTTTTAAATTCTAGTTTTCATAAAATTGCTCACGATGAACTCATAGCTGTTTTTATGGGAAGCATCGAAAATGTTTTGATAAAAAATAATAAGTTTAAAGTAGAAGATGAAGGCGTTTCTTCAAGTGTAATGAATTTTTCCTTTGGTTCTTTTGCTTCTTCACAAAAAGCAAATAATATTGTTTTTGAAAACAATGAAATCGATTGTTGTTCAACAGGTGGTTTAATTTGGGTCAGAAAAGCTACTGGTGTTAAAATTAGAAAAAATAAGATTAAAGCGCATATAAGTTCGAAAACAACTGATTCTTTTCGCTTAATTGAAGCCTCTTCTAATGGTGAAGAAACTAATAAAATTGATTTGATTGAAGAAAATGAAATCATCTTTGATTCGAATAAAAAGAATCTAGATAAACAGATTCATATTATAAAAAATGCTGACATCGTACAAAATAATGTCATTACTACCAATTTTAGAATTACCGATTTATTCTTAAATTGTAATGTCTTAAATAGAAATGTCTGCAATATCAATTCAGATTCAGAATTTATTGTTTACAATGTGTTAAAAGAATGTAAGAACAATGTTTTCAATTTGAATGTTAAAATCGGCACTGTATTCCGTTATTATGGATGTGGATTTTCTCAAAGTATAAATATAAAAAATAATATTATTAAATATAATTATAAAGAAAACGAAGAAGATATTTCTTATATCATCATGTTAAACGATATGAATATGAATGATAATATTATTTATTTTGAAAACAATATTGTTGAAACAGATGCAATCGGTAAAAAGAGCCGTTTTCTATTTTTAGCGCCGAGCGATGAAATTCAAACATTTTATTTCCGAAATAATATTGTAGGAAATTATAAAACTCCAGCTAATGACTATTTAAAAAATGTTGAAGTAATACGTTCCTAATAAATCTGTTTGATCCATTTATTTAAATAATTTTTAGGAGAACAACCGATAATTTTGGAAAATAATCTTGAAAAATAGTTATAGTCTTCAAATCCTAATTTTTCGGATATTTCACTTAAAGAGAGTTCGCCGATTATTATTAATTCTTTAGCTTTTTCAATCTTTAGAGTATTGAAATATTTTAATATTGTTTTACCGGTATCTTTTTTAAATATTTTTTCACAGTATTCTGAAGAGAAAAAGGTCAAATTTTCAATATCTTTAAGAGTTATTTTTCCATATTTATTTTCTTTTAAAAAGATAATTATTTTTTCTGTAAGTGGAGAACAAGAAACTTTAGTTTGATAAGATAATAATTTTTCTATTATGTTTATAAGCAAATTAGAAATTTTGGTTGTTGATGATGTCATAGCGCTAATCATTTCATCATAATATAAAAAAGCTAGTTTTAATTCATTATCTATTATATTTTTTAAATATGTTGGAAAATCTAATTTTTCTTCAATAAGAAAATTAAAACTGATGTAATTTGTTTTTGAAGTTTGGACTTTTCTTTCTCTTTGTTGACCATATTTTATAAATATCGCATCATTTGTTTTTAATTCGATGACTTTATTATCGACAATATAAGTTAAACTGCCATCTAAAACAAATGTCAGTTCATAAAAATAGAGGATGTGCGAATTGATAGGAGGGATATTTTTTCTTTCTCTATTGTGCTTATGATATATTATTTTCAAGTTCATATTAGTTCTCTTTTGTGCTAAATTTCTTATATTTAAACGGTTTCATCCATGTTTTTTAGCATATTTTGTACTATATAATTAAAGTATAAAAGAGTTGATAAAACTTGTCAAATAAGGAGTGAATATGATTAGATTATGTGCATTTAGCGATGAATATGGAAATAAGTTAGAAGAGCAGATTGAAGGACTTAAATTAAATAATATTCATCTTATTGAAATTAGAAATGTCGATGGAAAAAACGTTTTGAATTTCACTGATGAAGAAGCAAAATATTATTATGAAGAATTATTAAAAAATGATATCAGAGTTTGGTCGATCGGTTCTCCATTAGGGAAAGTTGATATTGATGTTGATTTTGAAGAATATAAAAATACAGTTTTAAAAAGACTTTGTGAATTAGCTAATATATTCCAAACTTCGAGAATAAGAATGTTCAGCTTTTTTAAAGCCTATGAAAAGAAAGATGAAGTAATAAAAAAACTTCAAGAGATGGTAAATTTTGCAAAAAAATATAATGTTGAACTCTATCATGAAAATGAAAAAGATATCTATGGTGATAGTTTAGAAAGAGTTTTAGAATTAAAGCAAAATGTCCAAGGTTTAAAATTTGTTTATGATCCTGCAAATTTTATTCAATGTGAACAAAATCCTGATAAGACCATCGATTCTTTATTTGATAAAATGGATTATTTTCATATCAAAGACATTATTGAAGGAAGCGGAGAAATAGTTCCGGCGGGAAAAGGCGATTGCAAAATTGATAGAATTTTAAAATTAATCGACAACAAAAATGTCACTTTGACTATTGAACCTCATCTTTCAGTTTTTCCTGGTTATTCAGAAATTGATAAGACAGAATTAAAAAATAAATTTGTTTATAAAAACAATAAAGAAGCTTTCAATGCTGCCTGTTTAAATTTAAAAAATCTTTTGAAAGAAAAAAATTATACCGAGTATAAAGATGGATTTATTAAAAAATATGTAAGATATGGCGTTATTGGTTTAGGTAATATGGGAAGTGGACATATCGCCAATTTTATGAAAGAAGGCAATATTCCTTTTGGTGAAGTTGTTGCTATTGCTGATAGAAAGCAAGAAAAAATCGACAGAATAAAAAATCTTTACCCTAATCATACTTTTGAATGTTATTTAGAAGGCAGTGAATTGATAGAGCATGGAAATGTAGAAGCTGTAATTATCGCTGTACCACATTATCAACATCCGGAATTAACAATTTTGGCCTTGAAGAAAAATATCAATGTAATCTGTGAAAAACCAGCTGGAGTTTATACTAAACAAGTTAAAGAAATGATCGAGGTCAGCAAAAATTCACACGCTTTATTTATAATGATGTTCAATCAAAGAACAAATTGTGTCTATAGGAAAATGCGAGAAATTGTTACCGGTGGAGAAATAGGTGAAGTAAAAAGAGTCAATTGGATTATTACGGATTGGTATCGTTCACAAAGTTATTTTGACAGCGGAGATTGGAGAGCTACTTGGGAAGGCGAAGGCGGTGGAGTTTTATTCAACCAAAGCCCACATCAATTGGATCTTTTGGCCTGGGTTGTCGGTATGATGCCAAAAAGACTTCAAGCTTTTTGTCATTTTGGAAAATGGCATAATATTGAAGTTGAAGATGATGTTACCTGTTATTTAGAATATGAAAATGGTGCTACAGGCGTTTTTGTTACCAGTACCGCAGATGCCCCTGGAACAAACAGATTTGAAGTTTTAGGAACAGGCGGAAAGATTGTCTGCGAAAACGATAAATTGAAACTTTATAAAAACGAGATTGATGAAAGAAAATTTAATCAAGAATATAAAGGTGGGTTTGGTTCACCAAAATTTGAAGAAATTGAAGTTGAAACAGATGGAGAAAATTTACAACATACGGGAATTTGCCGTAACTTTACCAATGCTATATTAGGAATTGAACCATTGTTTGTCGATGGCAAAGAAGGTTTAAAAAGCGTTGAATTGATGGATGCAATGTTGATGTCTACTTGGCTAAATAAGATGATTGAACTTCCTATAGATGATGAAAAGTATTATGAACTTTTATTAAAACAAATAAAAAATTCTAAAATACATAAAAATGTTGAAGAAAAAATATTGGATACTAAGGACATCTATAATGGTTCAAAATAATGAAAAGTGCAATTATTGGCTGTGGTGGAATATCTAGAACACATATTAATGCAATTTTAAAAACTAAATCCGAAATAGTAGCACTATGTGATATCGATGTTATTAAAGCTCAAAAGATAAAAGAAGAATTTAATTTAAATGCTGAAATATATCAAGATTATCAAAAAATATTAGAAAAAGATATTGATGTTGTGCATATATTAACTCCTCATTATCTCCATGCGGAAATGGCTTACTTTTTCTTGAAGAAAAATATAAATGTTCTTTCGGAAAAACCGATGGGAATCACTTTAAATCAATTGAAGAAAATTGAGAAAATAGCAAAAAAGAGTCAAGCACAATATGGTGTCTGTCTCCAAAATAGATATAACCCTACTTCGCTTTGGCTCTATAATTATTTAAAAGATAAAAAAGTGACTTATGCTCATGCTGATATTTGCTGGCATCGAGATGAAAAATATTATGCTAGCGATTATTGGCGAGGAAAAAAGAAATTAGAAGGTGGGGGAGTATTAATAAATCAAGCTATCCATACTTTAGATTTATTGCAATGGTTTTTTGGAAGACCGAAATCAGTTGTTGCAGATATTAACAATTTTTCTTTAAAAGACAAAATAGAAGTTGAAGATAGTGCGATGGTATTATTTAAAGGAGAAAAATCAAGTTATTCAATTTTTGCTACCAATTCTGCTAAAACAGATTTATCACCTATAATAAATTTAAAATTAGAAACTGGAGAAAATATAATTTTATCCAAAGATCGACTCATAGTTGATAACAAGATAATTGAAATCGAAGATGATATAAATATCTATGGTAAAAGATGTTATGGAAATGGCCATGAACATTTGATTTCCGATTTTTATTATAAGATTGAAAAAAAGAATAAGTTTGAAATAGATGCTGAAGAAGCCATAGTTTCAAGCAAAATGGTTTTATATGCCTATAAAAGCAGAGGAAAAATAAAGATAATAGAAGAATAGTTTTTAAATATTATCTTGTTTTATAAAAAAGTTTTCTAATTTGTATTATAAATCAAAGACAATAAAAAAATTGAATAGAAAGCGATTCGACATAATACTTAATATTTTCGGTTTTTTTGCCAAAGAAATTAAGTGGATTGATGTTTTATTATTAGAAAATAATATGTTATAATACGTTTAATAAAAGTGGCAATTAATCCATAAATATTAATTGAGGTGCTCAAAATGGAGATAAAAAGAGATAAATATTTAGAAATGCTTCAAATAAGACGACATAATGGATTTATAAAAGTTATTACTGGAATTAGAAGATGTGGCAAATCTTATCTTATGAATGATATTTTTTACGAAAAATTGAGACAAGAGGGCGTAGATGAAAGCCATATAATTAAATTTGCTTTTGATTCTGCTGAAGATTTATTACTTATTGGTGAAGATTTACAGGATCTTTTTATTAATAAAAAGAAAGTAGATCCTAAAAAATTTATGACGTTTATTTCTCAACGAATGATAGATAATGATATGTATTATCTTTTGCTTGATGAAGTTCAAAATCTTGGATGTTTTGAAGCAGTGCTCAATGGTTATTTACGCAAAAAAAATATGGATGTGTATGTAACTGGCAGCAACTCAAAATTTTTATCAAGTGATGTATTGACTGAGTTTGCTGGCAGAGGAGATGAAATACATGTTTTACCATTATCTTTTTCAGAATTTTATGCGAATTATCAGGATGGATTAGATTATGCTTTTGACGATTATATGATTTATGGTGGGTTACCTGCAGTTGCGTTGATGAAAACTTCTGAACAAAAGTCGAGTTATCTTAAAACACAATTACAAAATGTTTATCTTAAAGATCTTGTTGAACGCAATAATCTTAATTCAGATGAAAATATTGGTGAATTACTGGATATTATCGCGTCTGGTATTTCTTCATTGACTAATCCAACAAAACTTGCCAATACTTTTAAAAGTATTAAAAATACTTCTTTAAGTGCACTTACTATTGATCGTTATATTACTTACATGCAACAGGCATTTATTCTCTCAAAAGTAAATAAATATGATGTAAAAGGCAAAAAATATATAAACACACCTTATAAGATATATTTTGAAGATGTTGGCTTATGTAATGCAAGACTTGATTTTAGACAGATAGAAGAAACTCATTTAATGGAAAACATAATTTATAATGAGCTACGTTATCGCGTGTATAATGTTGATGTTGGTTTTGTAGAAACAAGAGAAAATATCGACGGCACTTTAAAAAGAAAGCAACTTGAAATTGATTTTGTCGCTAACCAAGGCAATAAGCGTTATTATATTCAATCAGCTTATGATATTCCAAATGAAGAAAAGATGAAACAAGAAACAAAATCACTCGATAATATCGATGATTCATTCAAAAAAATTATAGTAGTAAGGAATAGTATAAAACCACGTCGCAATGAAAAAGGCTATTTGATTGTTGGACTAAAAGAATTTTTATTAGACCCTAATAGCCTTGAATTATAATTTCTAATTATTTTGATGGTTTTTAGAAAAATTATAAATATATTGATTAGTAGTGTTTTATTAGCCAGAAAAATAATCTAAAATGTCAATAGAATTTTAATTTTGCAACTAGTGAAAAAATTAAGATAATAGAAGAATAGTTTTTAAATGTGATAGAATCTAGCTGTGAAAAAAATAAAAAAATATCTTTTAACAATTCCAAATATTATTTATCCTTATGTATTTTCAATAACTTCAATCGTTTTGTTGATATATTTTTTAGTATTGCTTAATTTTCCAAGTGATGACAATGATGTGGTTATTGGTAATATTTTAGAAATTGGATTGATAGTATTATCAGCTTTTCTAATTATTTATACATTGCTTTGTTTAGTATTTGCGATTGTTATTGCTGTATTTTCGACAAATAATAAGATTACATATTTTGAAGCGTGCAATATGAATATCTTGACTAAATGTCTTCAAATTCCTTCGTATATTGCTAATTTTATCGTTGCTTTGGTTGGAGTTTTGATGAGCATTTGGGGATTAGGTTTAATTTTTTATGCTGTCATTGTTGATTTTTTAACAATTGTTCTAAGCGGAATTGCTTCAATTGGATGTACTTATTCATTGAAAAAGAATGGCATTATCACTAAAAAGATGGCAATAATATGTGGAATCGGAAGTTTTATCTATGTTTTTGATATAATTGTTTCAATATATTATCTAATAGAAAAAGCGAATTATAAATTAAAAAAAGGAGTTAATATATGATAGGTATCATCGGCGCAATGGATGTTGAAGTTGAATTGTTAGTCAGTAAACTTCAAAATAAAAAAGAAAAGAAGATTGCTAATTATAATTTTTATAGTGGCACTATAGAAAATAAAGAAGTGGTTGTTATAAAAAGTGGAATTGGAAAAGTAGCTTCTTCAGTTGGCGCTGGTTTAATGATAGAAGAATATCATCCTGATTTTATTATAAATACTGGTATTGCTGGTGGAATAAATGGACTTCATACAGCTGATATTTTAATTGCTGATTCTTTAAGATATTCAGATGTCGATGCAGTGAATTTTGGATATAAACTTGGTCAAGTTCCAGGAATGCCACTAGATTATTTAACAGATGTTAAGATAAAAGAAAAAATTCAACAAATATTAAAAGATAATAATATTAGTTTTAAAAATGGAAAAATATATACCGCTGATACTTTTGTAACAGATTTAAAACAAATTAATATTGAATTAGAAAATGTCTGCGCTTGTGAGATGGAAGGCACTTCAATTGCACAAGCTTGTTATCTTCTCGATACTAAGTTTGTTTCTATTCGCTTTATTTCGGATATTGTTGGAACTGAAGAACAAGTAAAAGATTATGGAACATTTGAAAAACTAATGGCTAATAAAAGTGCAAATATTTGCTTTGATATAGTATCGAAAATAAAGTAGCAACTTTTAAAAATTAATTTAAGTTTTTTTATAAAAATAAAAATATCAGCAATCTCGTTTCTTACTCTTTAGTATTTGATTTAAAAAAGAAAATTTTTACTTATATTTAATGTAGATTTTTAAAAATTAGAAGTGATAGAATTATAGGCGCATTGATTGATATTGCTAAGAATAATATATGGAAAAAAGTCTTGAAGAATCAGAATTTCTTGGAAAAGAAAAAATAAGTAAAATTTTGTTAAAACTAGCACCACCGGTTATGCTAGCGCAGTTGATATCAGCTTTATACAATATTGTTGATAGCCTTTTTGTTGGAAGATTATCTAATGATGCTCTGACAGCTTTAGGTGTTATCTATCCTTTGCAGTGGGTTATTATGGCTTTATCGGTGGGAACTGGTGTTGGTGTCAACGCCTATATGGATCATAAATTTGCTCAGGGAAAAACTGAAGAAGCTAATAAAGCAGCCGGGGTAGGTATTATTCTTGAAATTTTGGAATGGGCTTTATTTTCTTTGCTCATTGTTTTAGTTATAAAACCCTTTGTCAATTTTACAATTAATACAGAGCAGGCGATTGGTGATGCGATAATCTATGGTTATATTGTCTGTTGTGGTTCTATCTTTCAATTCCTGGATGGAACATTTAGTAAAGTCCATCAGTCTAAAGGAAATATGATTGTTCCGATGATTGCTCAACTTACTGGTGCAATTATTAATATTATTTTGGATCCTATTTTGATTTTTGGCTTAGGACCAATTCCTAAACTTGGAGTAGCCGGTGCTGGATTTGCAACAGTTATCGGTCAATTTGTCACTTGTTTAATCACAGGTGTTAAAGGCTTTAGAAAACCACCTGCTTTAAAAGAGTTTCATCATTATGCTAAAAGAATTTTTCATTATGGATATTCATATATAGTTTCGCAAGCTTTGGCTTCGGTATATATTATTGTTTTAAATTTTATATTGGGTGGCTTTTCCGATGCTGGAGTAACAGTACTTGGTCTTTATTACAAGATGCAGAGTTTCTTTTTTATTCCGATTGGTGGTCTTCAGACTTGTGTTGTGCCAATTATCAGCTATAATCATGCGATAAATAATTCTTTAAGAATTAAAAAGACCATGAATTATTCGTATTTAATAGCTATTTTATTTATGGTTATCGGTGTTTTCTGCTTTTTGGTCATTCCCGATAAATGTATACTTTTATTCAGTAAGGATGCTGAAGTTATGAAAGTTGGTGTGGTGGCATTTAGAATAATTGGTTGTAGTTTCTTTTCCGCTGTTTTTTCACTTATGACACCGGTTTTTTTCCAATCTATCGGTGAAGGGAAAAAAGGGTTATTGATTTCTTTGACCAGACAAATATTTTGCTTAATTCCTATTTTTTATCTATTTTCTTTAATAGGTCTTGATTATACATGGATTGCTTTTCCAATATCAGAAACTGTAGCAGGTATTGTTGGTATAATTTTATATCATAATATTTTGAAAAAATGGGGAGTTTCAGCTTTTACAAAAAAGGAAGAGAAAAATGATTGATTTTAAAGATATAGAAGAAACAGTGATAAATAATTTTTATGGTGGAAAAGGTGATATCTATTGCCGAATGTTTAAAGATGAAAATGGAAAAATCTTAGTCTCGAGAGTTCCGGCTAAAAGCAGTATTGGTCTTCATAAACATGAATATAATTCTGAAATAGTATATGTTATTTCAGGCGAAATTAAATGTATTCTCGATGGAAAAGAAGAAATAGTAAAAAAGGGACAATGCCATTATTGTCCCAAGGGTCATTCTCATGAAATAATCAACGAAAAAGATGAAGAATGCTGTACTTTTAATGTTGTACTATAATTAATTATCCAAAATTGAAATTCTAATTAACAAGGCATTGATGGTTTCAAAAATTTGATCTAATGTAAGATCGATTTTATCACGCATATAATCCAAAACTAAATGGAGAATTCCATTGATCATCATGTTGACTTCTGCTTTTTTTATATCAGGATTTTTCGATAAAGCGGTTAATGTTTTATCTTCGATAACTTTTGAATAAATCATCTTTTTTAGTTTGTCCATAAATAAAACAGGGTATTTAGCAGTCATTATCAAGCGATATTGTTCTTCGTTATTCTTAAGAAGTTCAAATATCAAATTTAAATAAGGCATAAATGAGGTGGAATTATCTAAATAGGCTTTATTCAAAGCTTCTTCAATAACATCAAGTACTTCATTTTCCATTTCTTCGATAATGTCATAAATATCTCTATAGTGTAAATAGAAAGTACTTTTAGAAATATCAGCCCTTTCAATAAGGTCCTTTACTGTTATTTTTTCAACAACTTTATTTTCCTTTAATAATTCAGCAAAAGCTTTACGAATATTGTTTTTTGTGCGAATTGAATTTCTATATGTATTCATTTTTCTCCTTAAATGTACCAATTCTGTACTTTAGTCCAATATTGAACTAAAGTCAATAATTAGTATTTTTAACTTGCCAACAATGATAGTATAGTACTTTTATTGAACAAAGTAAACCTGTGTCCAATATTAGACTTAAGTTTATATTTGTTCTTGGAGGTGAGAAATGAAAGTACTTGAAGTAAATAATCTTACAAAAGACTATGGTTCAGGCCGAGGAGTTTTCGATGTATCATTCTCAGTTTCTAAAGGAGAGGTTTATGGCTTTTTAGGTCCTAATGGTGCTGGTAAATCAACAACTATTAGGCATATCATGGGTTTTTCTAAGCCAGATAGTGGTGAAACAAAAATATTTGATAAGAATACCTTTAATAAGTATTATGAGCTATTAAATAAAGTGGGATATATTCCTGGTGAAATCGCTCTTCCTTCGGGATTAACTGGTTATGAATTTTTGAAAATGATGCAAGATTTGCAACATATTCATAATCAAGCTAGACTTGATGAAATGTTGAATCTATTTAAACTTGAACCAAATGTCTTAAATGGTGAGACAAAAAGAATGAGTTTAGGTGTCAAAAGAAAACTTGCTGTTGTAACAGCATTTATGCATGATCCAGAAGTTTTAATTCTTGATGAACCGACCAGTGGGCTTGATCCAGTCATGCAGGAAGTGTTCATCAAATTTATTGAAAATGAAAAGAAAAGAGGAAAGACAATTCTCTTGTCCAGCCATATTTTCTCTGAAGTTGATGCTACTTGCGATCGTATTGGAATCATTAAAGACGGAAAGATTGTCTCTGAATTTGTCGCTAATGATTTAAAGCATTCAGCAATTAAAACTTATAGATTGACATTTAATAATCTTGAAGACTATCAAAGATTTTTAAATGATAAAGAAAATGTTAGTGTTGTCAATATTTTAAAATCAAATCCAGAAAAAAAGAGAATATTAGTTTCAACTAATGATAGTGATATCAATAAAGCGATCTCTATTTTCTCCCGTTACGAATTAGATGAATTCTCTAATCGTAAAGAGACTTTGGAAGATTACTTTATGAAGTTCTATAAAGAAGAAAAAGATTTCAAGAAAGGAGCCTTATAATGAGTGTTATCGAGTTAAGAAACTTAACAAAAGATTATGGTGATCATCGTGGAATTTTTGATTTGACCCTCAATATTGAAAAAGGGGAAATGGTTGGATTTGTCGGAACTAATGGATCAGGTAAAACAACGACAATCAGAAGTATTATGGGTTTTATTGAACCATCTTGTGGAACGGTAAAAGTCAATGGACTAGAAGCTTGGGATCATTCAAGTGAATATGTTAAACATGTTGGTTATGTTCCTGGAGAAATCGCTTTTCCTGATTTAGCTACCGGAACAGAATTCTTAAAAAGTCAAGCTAGCTTTTTAAATATGAAAAGTATGGATTATGCTAATGAATTGATTGAAAAATTACAATTGGACCCAAGAGCTAATCTAAAAAGAATGAGTAAGGGTATGAAACAAAAAACAGCTTTGGTTGCTGCTTTGATGAATAATCCTGACATAATTCTTCTCGATGAACCAACAACTGGACTTGATCCTTTGATGCGTGATGCATTTTTGGAAATAATAAAAAATGAACATCAAAAAGGAAAGACAATCTTCATGAGTTCTCATATGTTTGAAGAAATGGAAGAAACCTGTGATAGAGTTGCTTTAATCAATGATGGAAGAATCATCGATATTGCCGATATGCATCAAATTCATAATAGGCCTGTTCGTGATTTTAAAATTGAATTTAAAAAGCATGATGATTTCTTAAAATTTGAAACACTTCCAATAGTGATATTGAGAAAGCAAGAACAATATAATCAAGTTACTATCCGCATAGATAAAAAGAAAATGACTTCGTTATTCCGAATATTAACGGAATATGATGTTAAGTTTATCGCGGAAGTCAAGTACACTTTGGAACGTCATTTTAATGAAATAATTCATTCAAAATTAGAAAAGGAGAATAATTAAATGTTTAGTAAAGCGTTATTTAAACAATCATGCAAAGCTAACGGCGTAATGTGGTCGATAATTACCGCTGCTGTCTGCTTCATGTTAGCTTGCGTAATGTTGATCAGTGGTTCAGGAAATATTTCTGATATAAAAAATTCGGTCGAAGATACGATAATTGTTGAAACAATTGATTCCAATATGGATAAGCAAGCATTAACTTTCTATGAAAGAGCCAATCAAGGTACAAAATTATTTGATAATAGTTTTGTTCTTGAATATAAAAATGAATTTTTAGCCAATAAAGAAAAGGCTGATGAATATTCTCAAAAAGTTGATGCTTGGTTAGTTACAATGCCAGTTCAAACAAATTATACTAATATGCAAGAATATTTATTAGCTATGCAAAATTGGCAACAAAATGTTCCAGCATATGAAGAAAATTCAGTCGAAATGTATTATATTGGACTTGTATCTCAATGGCTTGAACAAGCACCAAAGTCTAGTGATTTTGAAAGTACTGAAGCTTATCAAAAAGCTTTAGCTGCTTGGAACAATAATAAACCTACTTCTTTATATGCTACTTATGCAATGGTTGCTAAAGAAAAAATTTCTGAAGTTTATTTAGCAGCAGTAAAAGATGTCCAAGATCAAGCTTTAGTCGAAGCTAAAAAATTAGATGAAAAAAATGATGAAAATTCATCAGCTTATAAAGAAATTATGGGTTCAATGCTTTTTGCTATCAACCCCGGTTCTAACTTTGATTCTATGTATGAAGAATATGAACCAGGATCTACACCAAAAGAAGATTATGATGTTGCAACCTTAGTTCAAAATATCACTGTCAGCGATTTAGTAAATTGGGCAAAAGGTGAAGAAGCTAGTGACATTAAAACTTACTTAAACAGCGATACAAGAAAAGATTATCGAATCGAACGTACACAATATGCCACTCCAATTCTTCTTGCTGGCAATTTAACCAGTGAAGAAACAACACAAAAAATGTTGATTGCTTTAAATGAATTCGGTGTAACAAAAGAAAAATATGATAGCTTTGGTTATACCTATGAAGGTGTTAAAAAGAGTACAACAACTTCAATTATCGCCTATCAAGCAAGACTCGATTATGAAATTTCATTGATCAACCGCGATGATTATCAAACAGAAGAAGCTTATAATGCAGCGGTTTTGGAAGCTACAAATAAATTACAAACAGAATTATCCAATGGTTTATTAGATGCTTTACCAAGTGAAGTATCCGATGCTATTGAAGAAATTGGTAAAATGGATTTATATGCTTTAATCGTCGGTTCAATCTTCTTCAAGATGGCTGGTTTATTACTTCCTATCATCTATATCATCATGGTTTCAAATAACCTCATTTCTGGTCAAGTCGATTCTGGAAGTATGCCCTATGTCTTATCTACTTCAACCAAAAGAAAAGAAGTTACATTTACTCAAGCTTGCTATTTGATTGGTTCCTTATTCTTGATGATGTGCGCTACAACAATTACAAGCTGCATATGCTTTGCCTTTGTTGATCCATCGGTAACTGAACTTACGTATGGAGAGTTAATCTTATTAAATCTTGGTGCCTTCATCACATTATTTGCCATCTCTGGTATCAACTTCTTAACTTCTTGTTGGTTTGATAGAAGTAAACGTTCAATGGCTTTAGGCGGTGGCTTCAGCATGTTCTTCCTCGTTGCTACAATGCTCGGTTTATTCGGTTCCCAAGTCATCCCATCAGTTGTTCGTTTAGATGCCTTAAATAATTTCAACTATGTATCTTTGATTACATTGTTTGATTCAGTATCTATTATTAGTGGAACAACAACATTTATCTGGAAGTTAGCAATATTATTTGTTATCGGTCTTGTTGGATATGTCATTGGTTCTATAAGATTTAAAAAGAAAGATTTACCACTATAATAAAAATAAAAGTGCTAAGAAAGAAATTTCTAACTTAGCACTTTTTTGGTGCAATAGACACAAAAAAAGTTGACCTGGATTGGTCAACCTTTTAAATTACTATCTTAATAGTTTGTAATCAATATAGGCGTAGCATTGTATATATATTGCGATGTGAAGGATGAAAATATTATTTTCTTTCTACCAAATTTTTTAATCTTTATATCCAGCTTTTTTTCTATTAGCTAAACAATAATTTTTTAATTTTAAAATATCTTGTTCTTTTATTTCTACGAAATGGCCACGACCAATTTTGGTATCAAGGTGGCCGATTTTAATTCTTTCCAAAGATTTAACACGGTGATTTAAAGCTTCAAACATACGGCGAACTTCGCGATTTTTACCTTCATGAATGGTTAGAATGACTTCGCTTTCTTCCATGGTAACGGAAACTATTTCAGCTTTAGCAGGGGCGGTTAAACCATCTTCAAGCATGATACCTTTTTCCAGTTGTTTCAATTCAGTAGAAGTTATTCTTCCAGTAATTTTAGCTAAATAACTTTTTGGAAGTTCACCAGAAGGGTGCATAATCAAATTAGCAAAATTACCATCATCGGTTAAAATTATTAAACCTGATGTATCGATATCTAAACGACCGACAGGGAAAAGTCTTCCATATTTTTCAGGGATAAGTTCGGCAATTGTTCTTCTGCCTCGATCATCTTTCATGGTAGTTAAAACGCCTAATGGTTTGTTGAAAAGAAGATAGGTATAACCAGATTTAGTTTGAGGTTTTAATATTTTTCCATCAATTTCTATTGTTACATCATCTTCGAACTTGGTTCCCATAGCAGTTATAGTTTCGCCATTGACTTTAACTTTTCCTTCTTGAATTAATTCTTCAGCTTTGCGGCGGGAACAATATCCGCGATCAGCAATAATTTTTTGTAATCTATTTTCCATGGGCTTATTTTATCATAATATGGATAAAATGACTATTATCTAAAAAATAGTAAGCCGAGAATAATAGCGATAGACATACCGACAAAATCAGCGAATAAACCAACAGGAAGAGCATGTTTCCATTTTGTAATTCCAACAGAGGAAAAATAAAGAGCTAAAACATAAATTGTTGTATCGGTTGATCCTTGAATGGTTGAAGCGATTTTACAGCTAAGACTATCAGCATCGCTAGCGCAAATTGAGGATAAAGCAGCAATAGATGCTGACCCTGATATTGGACGAAATATAACCATTGGAGTCAAATCAGCTATAAGACTAGCCGAAGGAAAAATCCTTCCAAGCAAAGCAGCCAAATCCTTTAATATTCCACAAGATTTTAGTAAAGATACCGCCATAACCATTGCAATCACCGAAGGAAATACTTCGGTAAAAAGATTTAATCCATCTTTACATCCTTTAGCAAAAATATCATAAGCTTTAACTTTTTTTATGCCTGCCAGTAAAAATGTAAATAAAATTAAGCAGGGAATCATCAATAAAGATAAGGTAGATATCATTTTTTCATTCTCTTTTTCTTTAAAATTCTGTCGAGCCATAATCCAGCTACACAAGCCATGAATGTTGAAAATATACCAAGAAGAACGAAATCAGCCGGATTAGAAGAACCATACATTTGTCTTATTGCCAAAACTGAAGTGGGGATAATTGTAACTCCAGCAGTATTTAAAACAAGAAATGTCACCATTGAATCGGTAGCAACACCCTCTTTCTCTTTGCTCAAACTTTTCATTCTCTTCATAGCATTTAAACCGCTAGGAGTAGCAGCAAAACCTAGACCGAACATATTGGCAGCAATATTTGTAGAAATATATTTAAAAGTTTGCTCATCATCTAATTCAGGCATTAAAAAATGCAATAATGGATGGAGTAATTTAGCTATAAATTTAATAACTCCTACTTCATCTAAAATATACATGATACCATTCCAGAAGACTGCGGAAAAAACAAGGGCAACAGCAATTTTCAATCCTTCTTCAGGAATGGATAAAATGACATTAGCCATATCCATAAAGCGCCCGGTAATAAGACCATAGATCAAAGATAAAATAGCAATTCCAATAAAAATTTTATTCATTTAAAAACCTCGACCAAAGTATTTCATTATTTTTTCTTAACTGACATTCTAAAAGATTATTATTGTTATCAAATCTATAAATTTTATATGTGGCATCATTAAGTTTATTTTTTTCTATTGTCAGACCGATATTTTTTTCACTTTTGATAATTTTATCGTTGATATAATTGATTCCTTTCTCCAAAAAATTAATGTAATAATAATTATTAAAAAAATATTCATATAGACTTTCATGAATAGAAAAGTCATTTCCACAATTTAAAGTTACTATAACAAGTTCAAAATCTTCTTTTTTGGCACTGGTTACCAAAGTTCTTTTGGCTTTATATGTATAGCCAGTTTTTCCGCCAGTACAATATTGATATCTATGAAGTAATTTATTTTTGTTTCTCCAAGAAACATTATTGATGGAATAATTTTTGGTGCTGACAATTGCTTTAAAAAGATTATTTTCAAGACAATAGGAATATAAAGAAGCAATATCAAAACTAGTAGAAATATTTCCTTCATCATCGATATCTAATCCTGAAGGGTTATTAAAAGTACTATCTGATAGATTTAATTCTTGTGCTTTTTCATTCATTTTTAAAGCAAAATTATCATTTTTTTCAATATGTCTGCTGATAGCCGAAGCAGCATCATTTCCCGAACGAAGCAAAAGACCATAGGTTAAATCTAATATAGAAATCTTATCTCCTAATTTTAAATATATTGAGCTTCCTTCCATCTTTGTATCTTTGTCTTCGATGGTTACCATGTCGAAGATTTCTCCGCTTTCTAAAGCCAGAATAGCGGTCATTATTTTTGAAATTGAAGCAACAGATCTTTTTAAATTGATATTTTTTCCTGCTAAAACTTCCTTAGTTTTAGCATTCATGACAATATAGCTAGAACAATTAATATCAGGAAATATATTGCTTTTGATATTTACAAAATGAGAATTAAAAATAAGAAAGAAAAATAAGATAATTATTTTCATATTAAAATAAATGCATAAGAAATAAATAAGATACCTCTTTACAATAAAAGATATAAAAAAACATTTTACTTACTTTTTAATTAATATAGAAAAAATCTCAATTTTTCTTTAATTTTTCTCTGCTTTTTGCTATACTTTTCAAGCGGTGTTTTTTATGACAGAAATTATATCAATTGCAAATCAAAAAGGTGGAGTTGGAAAAACTACCACTGCTATAAATTTATCAGCTTGTTTAGGCGCCAGCAATAAAAAAGTTTTGTTGATCGATTTAGACCCTCAAGGAAATTGTTCAAGAGGGATAGGAGTGGATTCAACAGTTTTAAAAAGAACTATTGCTGATGCTCTTTTAATGACCGCAGATGTAAAAAGAGTTTTGAAAAAAAACGTTATAAAAAACGTTGATTTATTACCAGCTAACCTTTCATTAGCTCTTGTTGAATCAACTCTTATCAATAATGGAAATTCACCAGATTACTATACACTCAAAAGAACGATAGAACCAATAATTGAAAAATATGATTTTGTAATTATCGATTGCCCTCCTTCTTTAGGATTTTTCTCTGGCAATGCTTTAACATGCTCAACTTCTGTTTTGATTCCTGTACAATGCGAATATTTTGCTATGGAAGCAGTAGCACAAATTTTATCAACAATAAAAAGTATTCAATCCACTACTAATGAAAACTTGGATATTCTCGGTTTCTTGTTGACTATGTTTGATGCAAGAGCAAGATTATGCACTGAAGTAAGTTCGGAAATTACTGGAATATTCAAAGAAAAAACTTTGGCAACATCAATTCCAAGAAATATAACATTGGCTGAATGTACAGCTTTAGGAAAACCGATAATAAATTATAAACCTAAAGCAGCGGGAACATTAGCCTATTCTTCTTTAGCAAGAGAGGTTATTGATTATGTCAATAAAAAAGACATCTAAAAAACAGGTCAATTCCAAGACCAGCATTTCAGGAAAATTAACCCAATTAATTAAACAATACGAAGGAAAAACCATTTCAAGCCAAATTGAAAGAAACCTTCAAAGCACCAATGTTGCCATTTTTGATATGGCCAAAACTCCGGTATTAGATTTATTTGATGAGAATTATTTCAATAAAGAAATTAATGAAGATCGAAATCAAGTCTTTCCGGTTTTTCTTTTTATAAATAAAGACAAGCCCACAGTTTTTTCAGGATGGGAAGAATATATATCAGCTAAAAAACAAAACAAAAATTCTTTTCAAGGCCATCTTTTAAAACACGTTACTGAAGAACAAGCGATTTTATATTATTTAGAATATCTAAAAAATAATGCTGATAATCCTTTAATCCAAGCTATAGCATATAAGAAACTAAAGGAAAAATTAAATCTCAGCTATTCGGAATTAAGCAAATTAATTCATGTCTCTAAATCTCAGTTAATAAATTATGTAGAATTGCTCTCTTTATCTGAAGATATAAAAAAAGTAATATTAAATCATAAATTATCTTATAGTTCAGCAAGACCACTTAATGGATTAAGTACAGATGAACAAAAAGAAGAAGTATTTAAAAAGATAATCGATAATAAATTAACTACCCATGAAATAGAAGAATTAGTAAGAACATATAAAAATCCAAATTTAAATTCCCTATTAAAAATAGAAGTAGATCAAAATAAAATTGTCATAAGATGCCAATCATCAGATGAAGCTAAAAGTATAGCTAAAAAATTACAAAATATGAAATTAAAATAAAAAAGAAGAATTCACAAAAGTTTTCTTCTTTTTTTATACTTTGATAGCACTACTCCCAAACAGCGATTCAAATTTTGATTTAGAATTAATAGTTTAAAAGTAATTAAAGATAGCACTACTCCCAAACGATAAGCGTTTTGGATATCTTGCATATGAGGTTTAAAAGTAATTAAAGATAGCACTACTCCCAAACTCCATTATCAGCGGAATAAACATTTTCACGGTTTAAAAGTAATTAAAGATAGCACTACTCCCAAACTATACAATTTTTGTTTTCAAAAATCATAATGTTTAAAAGTAATTAAAGATAGCACTACTCCCAAACCATTCCGAGCGCTTCTACTTTGAAGATTTCGTTTAAAAGTAATTAAAGATAGCACTACTCCCAAACTCGATTCCAACAATAGCAAAAATATACGCAGTTTAAAAGTAATTAAAGATAGCACTACTCCCAAACACTATCAAAAACCTCTGTCTCATATGTCGTGTTTAAAAGTAATTAAAGATAGCACTACTCCCAAACAGCAAGGTAATAAATTCGTTATTACCTCATGTTTAAAAGTAATTAAAGATAGCACTACTCCCAAACCGACAATATAATTCATATTGACCAGCAATTGTTTAAAAGTAATTAAAGATAGCACTACTCCCAAACAGCAAAGTAATAAATTCATATTACCTCATAGTTTAAAAGTAATTAAAGATAGCACTACTCCCAAACAAGGCATGCTTAGATGAGTATGGTTTTATGTTTAAAAGTAATTAAAGATAGCACTACTCCCAAACGAATAGCAAGGGCAGTACTTTTACCTGTACGTTTAAAAGTAATTAAAGATAGCACTACTCCCAAACAAGTGCAAGCCATCATCTTCAAGTATAGGTGTTTAAAAGTAATTAAAGATAGCACTACTCCCAAACGTGTTCCAGCATTGTTCTATATCTATGGAAGTTTAAAAGTAATTAAAGATAGCACTACTCCCAAACGTATGTGAGGTAGAACTTAATAAAACTGGTGTTTAAAAGTAATTAAAGATAGCACTACTCCCAAACCTACGGCTTTAACAATTGTCTTTTCTAAGTGTTTAAAAGTAATTAAAGATAGCACTACTCCCAAACAGTGAAGAAACTCATAAGATTATTGGTGAAGTTTAAAAGTAATTAAAGATAGCACTACTCCCAAACCTCAAATATAAGGTAAAATAGTGCATCTATTGATATTATATATGGTTATTTTAAATAACACAAATATCTTCATCTAAAATTTTAATATGGTCGAAAATGCTTGTTTTGAATTCTACATTTTCTATATCTATTATTTTTATTCCATTATATTTGTTTGTTCTAATTAAAGAATCAAGTTCATTTTCTTCTAAAAATGCTAAAAGGTTATAGAAAATAAATATTTTTATTCCTCGTAGTTCAAAAGATATATTAATGTAGTTATTTATTCTTTCTATTAAGTCAGGTGAATCATCTTGTAATGAAATACTAAGTAATTTGATAATATCATCTTCATCTACTTCAATATCATAGGAGATATTTATTGGTGAATTTACTTTAATCTGTTTAGCACATTCTTCTAAAATTTCATTTATTTTTTCTGAAGTACTTCTTAAAATTTCTATTTCTTCTTTTTTTATTCTTCTAATAAGAACATTTAAATTCTTTTTTGAATTTGAATCTAAATTGATAATCGATGAAATGAAGTCAACATAGTCACTTAGTTTTAATTCTTTATAGTTTTCATCTAATATTTGAATATAGCTGTCTTCATATTGAAGATCAGAATTACTAAGTATTTTGTATAGTATTTTTTTGTTTTTTATAACTAATAAATAACTATCTATATTGGAAATATCGTCGCATATATTTAATGCATTAATTGCTAATTTTTTCATAATCTTACCACCTTATCACAGCTCATAACTACATCTGTTTTCATTTCTCCTATAAGATTTTCAATAGACATAAATTGAGCTTCGGTCAATGTCAAAACAGATACTGCACCTTCTGGTGGAAGATTCTTTTTAAGTTCTAGCATAGTAGAATTTACTATTGAAGGATTTAAGGCTAATTTGGTAAAGACACTTTCTTGCATTCTAAAGAAACCATTTTTCTTAAGCATTCTCACAAATTGTGTATATTCTTTAATATCTTTTTTGGTTGTTGATGGTAAATCAAAAAACAATATCATTCTCATAAAAACATTACTCATATTCTTTTATAAATTTTATTTTTGATGCATCTTCAAATGCTAGTGCATTTAATAAGGAAGCTACATATAAAGAGATTGCGTTAGATAATGTTTGTTTTTGACCATCAAATAAAAATGTTTCAGATAAGACTTCTATAAGTTTGTCTTTGAAGTTATCACTGGTTAAATCTTTTACTCTTTTATCAATAAAAGGTCTAACTGGTTCCATAAAATCACAAGCTAAATTGAAGTAATTTGTTTCACCTATGTGATGAATTCCAAGTTGCGTTAAGTATCCTTTAGCAACAATTGCTTTGCTGAATTGAGAAAGAATAATTGTATATCCATAATTTAAATAAGTGTTTATTTCATTGTTGTTATTTCTTGTGAAATTTTCTCCATATATTCTATTAAAATAAAATTTAGCCGCATGTCCTTCTCTATTAGTGATATCACCTATTTGAACATTATTTGCAAATTCTAATAGAATTAAGCTATCATCATTTGAAATAGTACTTAAAACATTTGCTTGATTTTTTATTTTTTCAATAATTATTTTTTGCCACACTAAATCTTTTGCTTCGTTTGACCAGCAAATTTGTTGTTTTATACGTTTATAGGAGATACTATCACCATAATAAGGAACAAGTTCAGAAAAAGGTTCTTTCTTTTCATTGCAGAAAACTACTTTAATCTTTTTTCTTACAAGTTCAGATAGTAAAGATGAAGTGATTGCGACAGCTGTTGATTCAACAATAAGTGTTTGAATCTCATCGATATTGATTCTTTTAATTTCGTCAGGGGTTTTAAAAACTAAATAATTAAGCGACAATTCTAATTTACTGTGTGTTGAAACAACAACTGTTCTAAATCCCATACTAAATTAATTCCTCTTTGCCTTTAAATAATCCTGAAGGTGATTCGTTGACAATATAGACTTTTTCATTAGTTATAGTCATAGTTTTTAAAAATACTTTTGTAAAATTTTCGAAAAAAGCAGTTTCAAACTTCGCCTGTTCATTGGATCTTGATAAAATTTTTATCATATTTAGTAAAGTATCAATTTGCTTTTTTAATGACAAGTTATTGAAATCTTCTTCTTTCATTTCTCTAGATTGAACGATATATGGAGTATAATCATAAATTGTTTTATTATATTGTTCTTTAATTGATTTAAATATTTCTAAATTATGATTTTTATCAATTAAAAATTTATCTCCATCTTTATTAACTATAAATTCTTGTGAAGTTAGTTCTCCATCATCTAGTTCATCTATTTTCTTTAAACATTTATTTAGATAAATTAAATAATCATTGTCTAAATAATTTTGATAAGCCATTTTATACTTGTTTTGTTTTTCTTTTGATGTATATATCAAATAATAGCAACCATTATATCTAATTTTTTGATTTAAATAAATCTTTCTTAAAACTTTAATATCGGTAGCTTTTTCATCATCAATCATTATTTTAGCTATTGTGTTTAGATCATTTTTATATTGCTTTAAATATAGAGTAGGGACACGACAAAGTTTTTTAACTGTTTTATTTTTGAGTTTATACTCTACAGCAATAATATAAGATTGGCTTAATTGTGAATATCCTCCATACTTTTTAGTATCACTCATTGGACCTTTAGTATGAAGTGGAATGAGTCCGGTTTCTTTGTCACCAGATTTTTTGAATATTGTTTCTTTGTAGAATTTTCCAGAGTCATAATCTGGTTTATAAGTAATTAAAGCATCATGTCTTAAACAGCTTGTTTTAATTTTATCTTTTAAATTATTCTTATCAATATAGTTTATTAATCTTTTTTCCATGTTAAAGGAAATATTTTTATGGTCCTCTTTTTTCTCTTTAAACATATAGAAAATATCAGTATATAAAGTTGTTAAAATATTTCCACAAACAATATTTAAATAAGCATCAACAGCATGGTGAGCGTCATTTAAATCTCTCATCTTTGCTATTTCATATTCTTTTCTTAAAAGTGATGGGAAAGATGCTTTTGAAAATATAATTTTAGTTTCAGGATATTTTATTTCAAATATTCTTTTAATTTGAATATTAGAATAATTAACAACATTTATTTGTCTATTAATAAAGGCATTAATTTCATCAGCATTTAATTCTTTTGTTCTTTTTAATCTATTATATTTCTCTTCAGAAATGATTTTTCGTGCATAATAACCTTTCCATTTATCTAACATATTGTTTCTGATTTCATCGCAGATAGGATAGATATCTTTTTTTACTTTTTGGTTGTAGTCTTTGCTTACTAAAACCATATTATCTAAAGAATCATCCTTGATCATACTTTGTGGAATAATGTGATCTATATCATATTTACCATTAATAACATCATTGATATCCATTATTTTTCCAGTATAAAAATCAATTCCCATTTGCATGAAATAAAGATAAATATGTTTTCCTTTTAATTGAATTTTTTTGTTTTCAAGATTTGTAAGTAACTCTTTTTTCTCATCGGACGTTAAAACTTTATCGTTAGTAATTTGCTTTTTTAGTTGAACATAACGAGATTTAGTTTCTTCTTTCTTTCCATCAGTTCTGGTTACTTCCATCATTATTTTTTGTGGAGCTTTTCCTGCTGCTTTAATTACATCATCAACAACAGCTAGTGTTTGAATAATACTTCTGCGCATTAAAGCAGGGGTACTATCTAATATATCTTCAATTTGTTCCTCAGTAGTTTTATCCGCAGTAAGTGTATTATTAAAATCTGCTATTTTTTGATTGAAACCATATTTTTCGTTATTTAAAATTTCTTGAAGGTTTTCATTCGTTTCTTCAAGTATATTTAAAATGGAATGCAAAATGCCATTATCATCAACATAATACATTTCAAGTTGATCACCGCCACATAGGAATTTCCTTGATAATCTTCCCCATTTATTTGTTGGTGTATTTAAATATTCTTTAATAAATTCATCGGTTAAGTTGAAGTTACTTGAAACAAATTTTTTCAATTCCTTTTTATCATCAGCATAGATAGTTGCAAACTTAATTAATTCTTCGCAAAGATTTATATTTAAATCAGGATGTTTTCCATAAAAAGCATGGCTTACTGCATTAAAAGGATCTGTTGCTTTAATATTGCTTATGCTTATATCATTTGCCTTTGTTGACTTATTTTTGGAAAGATAAGTTCTTATTTGTTCAATTGTAGTTGTTTTGCGACTTAAAATGAATTTTAAAACATCATTCTTTTCAGATGCACTTAAGTAATCTCCGTTAACTTGCATTTTATTTAAACGATCTAATACTAAATATTTTTCATAGTATAAAGATGTTTTAGGCAATACTGTTTCACCAACTAAATAAGTACAGCTATTTGTTAGTTTTTTAAAGAAATTATCTCTTGTTTTTGGAGTATCTATAATTTCATTGATATTCCAAGGTGTAATTTTTGCTTTTTCTTGTCCTTCTTTTTTTACAACCCAGGAATGAGCATTTGATTCATTATTTAATGGACCATAGTAATATGGAACTCTAAATTTAAATATCTTAATAATCTTATCTGAAATATCGTTTAAGAAAGAATATTTTCTTCCTGCATTTTCTAGAATTTTCTTGAGTTCTCTTAGATGGAATTGATGCGGTATTAAACTTGTGCAAGCGTTTGCTTGTTTTTTAAACAAATCCCCCTTACATGCTTTTTCATAAAGAGCATTATAGGTTTCTTTATCATCGATGTCTTTTTCATTATTTTCTAAAATCTTTTTTATATATTTATTTAATTCTTCTAATTTTCCACCTTGAACGAAAGATAAATAATTAGTTTCTTTAAATTTTTCAGTTGGCTCTTGTTTAAAAACAGAATAATATATTCTATCTTTACCATCATTGCCTAATTTATTATCTAAATCTTTCAAAATTGTTTTAAGAGATTTTAAGTCATCTTTATGCTCTTCGTAAATTTGAACCATTGCTTCTGAAATTTCTTTATTTTTTCCTAATAGTTCTTTTAAAATTATATAATCATAGTATTTTTTAGCAATCAAAACTAAATTGAAAGAATCTCCTAATGCTTTGGAAATATCAGCTTCTGAATTTTCAAAATCTTTAGTAAAATCTACAGAAATATCTTCAGTGTCTTCATTAATTTTTTTAAGACTAAAACTTCCACCAACGATAATTGTTTTAAACAAATTTATATAATTTTTAATATTTTCAGATCTTTCTTTACTTGAAATAAATAATTTATCAATTTCTTGTTGCTTTTTAACTTTATTGAGATTATTGTTTTCTAGTATTGTAAAAAGTTCATTATAGGACTCGGGTTTAATATAAGTTGTTTTATCTGTCGCATCTTCACTACTATCTACTTCAAGCAAAGATAAAGTTTGATTTATTTCTTCTATTGTAGTAATAGGAGGAATATCATTTCCCATTTCACCTTCGGTAAGGAAGTTTCCACGATATTTAACAATATGATGAATGGCTAAATATACATAACGTAAATTAGATAAAGCTTCTTCATCGTTTTCAATTAAAGCTTTTCTTAAATGCCAAATAGTTGGATATTTTGTATAGTATTGTTTTTCTTCTTCGTGGGTTTTAAAAATTAAATTTTTTCCGATTTCATTACCATCGGAATCTTTGGTTTTATCTTCTTCCCAATAAGTTGAATTTGCTAATCTTAAGAAGAAGGTTTTATCAACTTTTGTCATTTCTTCAGCAAATAATTGCTTCAAAAGAACTAGTCTATATTTTCTTCTAGCTAATCTTCTTTTGTTTGATCTATAGGTGCGTCTTTCTTTACAATCTTTTGCTTCAGAAAAGATTCTAGCACCCCAAGCCGTTTTTCCTTTTAGACGCAAAAAATTGTAGTCTTCGTCTGTTGCAGCCCAGCCTACTGAATTAGAGCCAAGGTCTAATCCTAGATAATAATTTTTTTCCATGTTAAGCACTCCTTTAAAACTCGTCTAATTTTAGCTGTATTTGTATTGTAACATTAATGAAATAAAAAATGCAAAAAAAATATCCTCTTACGAGGATTGGCATAATTGCCTGGAATTTTAGCTAAAGCTTATTTGGACTTCGTAATGCTATCTTTTTTAACTACAGCCATATATTACGATTTTGTTTTAATTTTGTCAAATATATTTTTTATCTGTGTTAACATTAATCAATATGTTTTTTTCTATTTTTAAAAGATATTCTTTTCTTTCAATACCACCGGCATATCCGGTTAATTTATTGTTTGATCCAACGACTCTATGACAAGGTATAAAAATAGATAAATGATTTCTTCCTACAGCATGCCCAACTGCTCTTGATGACATTTTTTCTATTCCCCGATTTTCAGCAATTTCTTCAGCTATTTTTCCATATGTTGTTGTTTCGCCATATGGAATGGCAAGAAGAATTTTCCATACTTCTTTTTGAAATTCAGTTCCAATAATATGCAAAGGAATATCAATATTATTTTGCTGTTTTTGAAAGTAGTTATCAAGCCATTTTTTAGCTTTATTAAGTGTATCGTTTTCTTCTGAAAATGCATCGCCTAAATCAATATCAGCGTAGTATTTTTGGTTTTTAAACCAAGCACCAAATAATCCGATTTCATCTGAAGCAAGAAGAATTTTTCCCAGTGGAGAATTATAGTAACTTATATATTTCATAATTTAATCACCTAAAATTTATTTGTAAATAACAAATCCGTTTTTATCTAACTTTATATCTTTACATCTATTTCCGGATACATACCAAATATAAAGAGAAGCAACACTGCAATATGGACTAAATCTTCTTCTATATTTTTCAAATAAGTCTTTAGTTATTTTCTTATGATGATAAATCATTTTTAGTCCTCTTTGAATTGCAAGATCATTATAGCTAAATATATTTTTTCTCTGCAAGCAAAAAAGAAGAATCATTTCAGCAGTCCAGCGTCCTATCCCTTTTAAAGAAGAAAGATATGAAATAGCTTCTTCATCTTCCATGTTATTTATTTCATTTAAATTGAATATTCCACTATTTATTTTTTTAGCAAAGTCCTTTATATAATCTACTTTTCTATAAGTTAAACCGCAGGATTGTAGTTCATCATCATTGATATTTAAAATTGTCTCTGGAGTAATATTTATCAATTTAGTTTTAATTCTGTTCCAAATTGTAGTCTGGGCAAAAGTAGATATTTGCTGCCCAATTATATGATGAAGAACAGCTTCGAATAGATTATCATCACATTCTCTTTCTATTATGCCTATTTTATTGATTATATATTGCATTTTTTTATCTTTAGTAGATAGATAGTTTATTTCTTTTTCATCATATTGAAAGTGCATTTGGTACTCCATTAACTTTAAATAATTCTTATATACTTATAGTTTAATAGAAAAATAGATATTTTTTAATTAAATACACAATCAAAAACTTCAGCAGTCCATTCTTTAGGATGGCAGAAAAAGAATGTTTCGTGATTCATGTTTTGTTCTCTTATATCAGGATTTTTAAAATGTTTTAAATATCTTTTACGATATTTTTTACCCATACCTAAGGCATAAAATATATGAACTTTTGTATTTTCTTGGCAGATATTATTGTCTATTTTTGTTACAAGATCAGAAACATATTGATTGTAAATACTTTTTTTAGTTACAGTATTTTTTAGTGCTGGAACCATGAAAGAATTTAAAAATTCAGTCATCTGTTCATATCTAGTCGGATCATTTAATTTAGTTTTTTCTAATTCTTTTTGCATGAATTTAGGAAGTTGTCCAGTATGAATCATTTTATACATAATAGGAGAAAGGATTTTTCCTTTTATAGAAGCAACAAGCTTATTGCTTTCATCCATATCGCTGCTTCCTAAAATGATATGATCAACTTTTATATTATTTCTTTGGACTAAATAACTGGCAAAAGATCCACCAAGAGAGCACCCATAAATACAGGAAATGTGATTATAAAATTTTTCTTTGATATATTTCTCTATTTTTATTGTTTCATCTTCCATGCTTTTATACTCTGCCTTTTCATTTTCATCAAAACCATCAAAAGAAACAACAACTATATAAAATTTTTCTTGTAATAAAGGTATTACTTTATCAAACAAGCTGTAATGGCAACATGTTCCAGGTATTAATAATATTACAGGCTTATTTATATCTCCAGATTCATAAAATTTCATTGTTAGTCACCTCTAACACAATTTTATCACTTATTTTTTATTATTAATATATAAAAATCTTTTTTTGAAATTTATAAATCTTTTCCTATTGTTTTTTCATCAATATAAGGATTGATATAACGTTTTTTATTATCTTTATTTTTATAAATAATTGCTTTATTAGGACATCTATGAAAGCAGGATAAACAAGCTATACATTGGTCTTTAAATACTATTTTTCCATTTTGAAGAGTTATATTATCGGTTGGACAGATGTTGATACAATGTTGACATTTTGTGCATTTATCAGTAACACTGAAATAACTGCTTATCAAATGCCAATTACTTTTATTTTTTAAATAAATATTCTCGTACTTACTTTTATCTTTAGGAATTTTAAATTTATAATTTTCTATATTTTTTAATATTTTATCGATTCTTTGATCCGCACTATTTAAAATAGATTTTTGGAAAAATTTAGGTGGAGACATAACAAGAGTATAATTTTCTGGCATTTTAAGCGTATATATACTTTTTATATTTAAATTGTTTTCTTTTGCATATTTATAAAAAAGTGCATTAGCATTTAAAACCATACCTCCGTAATTTTGTATAACATAGATTTTAGATTTTTTATTTAATTGCTTAAGTAAATTAAAAGTTGGAATAGGTAATCCAAAAGAATAAATAGGAGCAACAATGATAATATTTTCAAATATAGAACCATCTTCTTTATAATTTGGAATATATTTTATTTCTCCACCTAATTTTTCTTTTATTTTTTTGGAAATATATAAACTATTTCCAGTAGAGCTAAAATATAATATTCCTAAATTTTGCATAGTGTTTTTTTTAGAATTTTTCTTTATCATAATATTCTCCATGGAAATATAATATCAAATTAAAATAGACTTTTATAAAAAAAGAAATAATAGGATTTTTTATTTCCTATTATTTCGTATTTTTAGTTTATATATTGTTAAATTTATTACTTCCTATTGTTTTATGAAATTTCTTTATCAAATCCTCTACTTCTTTATCTATTAAAAAATATAAAAACTTATCTTCAAATGGAGATAACTTATCTTTTTGGTAATAAGCTTCAGCAATAGCTCCAGCCATTGCAGCGGTGGTATCACAATCACCACCTATAGCTATGCAATTTCTAATTGCATCTTCTAAAGAGTTTGATATAAGAAAACAATATATAGCTTGTGGTACACTTTTTGAACATATTTCACTGAACTCATAATTTTTTACAAGATCCAAAAAATTAAAATCTTGTATTTCAGGATAATATTCTTCAATCATTCTTTTTCTAATTTCTTCTTTAGAATAGTTATGTAGAGAAAGATAAATGCATAAAGAGATAGCTTCCGCACCTTTAATACTATCAGGATGATTATGTGTAATTTCAGTTACAGCCTTTGAGAGTATTTTTAAATGTTTTTCAGTATTAGCAATCCAACCAACAGGGGAGATACGCATTGCACATCCATTTCCTAATGAATTATAGGGTTCAACTTTTTTATATTTAGCTTTTTGACACCATAGATAAAACATGGCTCCAAATCCAGCTCCTTTATTTGACTCCCATGTTTTAACAAATTCATAACGTAGTTCTTCTTTTATTATTTCTAAATTTTTCTTTTTACAGATTATTGGATAATTATTCATTATTACTTTTGCTACAGCAATAGTTAAAAGAGAATCATCAGTCATTCTCATATTGTAATCATAAATTTCAAAATCTTTAGTTTTAATTGGTTTAAAATCATAAATTGAGCCAACCATATCTCCGATAATTGCTCCTAACATTATTTATCCTCCTTAAAAGACTTTTTCATTAGTCCTCTTTTTTATAATTAAAAATAGTTGGAGCCCAGTATCTATTCCATTGGTTAGTCCGTTTAAAGTCTTTCTTATCACTTAAAAAATAAACAGTGAGTTTTTTTGTCTTTGGGAAAGCTCTATTAAAAACCTTTTTAATAGTCTTAGGAACAATAATACTTGTCAAATCATCGCGGTTAGAAAATGCCATATTTTCAAGAATTCTTACAGGATAACCTTCAATCATATCAGGTATTTCTATATCTTTTTTTGTACCTATATATCCGGTGATACTAACATATTTTTCCATTTTGTCATCAGAGATGGCGTACCTAAAACCATCTTCTGTAACTCCATCTTTTATATATCCCCATATAAATGGACGACGAGTATAGGAATTTAAATAACTATATTCGCCATATGTATATTCCTTCTGCGCAAAACAATAAATGACAACGTTATTACAAAAGTTAATAGCATCTTCAGTAATATATTCAATACAATTTGGAATAAAAATACTATGTAAATTTTCACACCCTTGAAAACCTAGCCAGCAAAGTTTATTTAAAGTGAGGGGCAAAGTTACAGTCTTTAAAGTTGAACAATTATTAAAAGCTTTTTTCGTGATAATTTCCACAGGAATATCTTCAATATAATTAGGTATTTTTAGGTTTTCTGCTTCCCCTTTATATTCAGTAATAGCCACTTTCTTATCTTTGCCATCAAAAATTACAGCATATTCAAAATTGTCACTTGTTTTTCCAGAATATAGAAAGTTTAAAATAGTTCGAAAATAAATATACTTATTAGCTCTATGATTCCACCATGAAGGCAATTCACTATTTTTAAAGCATAATAAAATATGGTAATTACTAGGAATAGCATTTTGCTTAATGGAGACTATATTTTGTGGAATAATGATTTGTCTTATATTTTTATTTCTTAATGAGTGCTCATCGATTACAGTTACAGGAATATTGTCAATTTCATCAGGAATAGTAACTATCTCTTCATTGCCTAAATATTTTGTGATTGCAATGGTTTTCTTTCCATCATTTTCTGTAATTTTATATTCAAAATTTTTTTCTATTATCATAATATGATTACCTCTTTCGTTAATTTAATTTTTTATTTGTAAAAATTTGAGCAAGTTAAAACATCCTATAAGCATAGGTTCCAATTTTTAAAAATATTAAAGAATTGCTAAGTATTATTTATATAATAATTATTAAATTTTTGAAACACAAAACCATTGGTAAAAATAAGCTTTTTTTACCAGCAAAAAAAGATAAGTTTTTCATTTTTTGGCAAAAATGGACATACTAAAATATGGTATAAATGAGTTAATTTTAAAAGACTTATATATAATACTTAGCAAAAATATTAGAAAAACATAGCAATAGGATTAAAAATTATAGAAAATAATATTTCTATATAATTTATATTTCTTATTTAATCATTCCAAAGTGCTTCCTCCAACTTTAAAGACACATTAATATGTGTAAAATATAACTATAAAATAGTTATGTTTGAGGGGATTTTATCAATTAAAAGACGAAAAGATTGAAACTCGGCTGATTTTAAGAGATAAAAAGATGTTCTCTTCTATTTTTCAAGTGTTTTTTGGTTACTATAGTAATTATTTTTTCTTGAAGAATTTTCAAATTGCTCTATTATTATATCTTTTTTTTATTTAAAATTCTAGTCTTGACAAGCATTTATTATAGCTGTTTTTTAAATTAATAATACTTAAAAAAATATTTGTTTTATGAGATTTAAAAGAAATTGAATTTATAAAATTAGTTATTTCTACTCTATTTTGGACTATAAATATTTAATATCTTTAACTATATAATTATTAAATCCTGTATTTTCTTATTTATTTTATATTGACTTTAGTTTCATCAAAGTCAATTGCGTATAGACCATCTATTTCATTATTTTCTTTATCTACTTGTTTTGTTCCAATAAATTTTAATCCTGAATATAAATAGTCAGTTGAATAAAAACTATTGTTATCTAAAAGGAAATATTTAGGGAAATCATATTCTGTTGAAGAATTATCGGCAACTATTTTATATCCACCTTCTGATATAGGTAATGTGGTGAAATTAATTCTTTCTGCTGGAGTTACTTCAATATTGGTAATTACTCCATTGAGAGTAGCTTTTTCTGGATAAGTTGTTTGGAAAAGCAAATCACCATCGAAAGAAACTTTTACTTTATCACCAGCATAAAGTTTTTCATATCCATATTCACTAACGTCAAAAAATAGATTAGCCATTCCGAATAATAAAGTGGCTTTGTGGCTTATAGTAGTACCATAATCAATAGTCATTACTCTAGTAATTCTATTATTATTTTTGTAGGGAGTAGACGATGCGTGACCGCAAGAAGTAAGTGGTAAAATTAATAAGAAAAGGCTTAGTTTAATTTTATTCATTTTTATTTCCTCTTATATTTTAAGTATATATAAATAATTAAAAAAAAACTAGCTATTAAACAATTTATTTAATTTTACTTTTTTGAAATTATCGATAATTTTTATTAATACTATATATGTTTTTAAAATATTATCAATGTTTGATCTATTGTTAGCTAGTATTTTGTTTATGAAAAATTTCTTAAATCATATATTAAAATAAGCTTTTTTCTAAATTAAAAAATTACTCTTTTCTATTATAATTTATCCCAACATTTCTTTTTATCTTCTTCAGTAATTTTCCTAATAACTTTACAGGGATTTCCAACTGCTACTGAATCGCTTGGAATGTCTTTAACAACAACGCTACCACCGCCAATAACAACGTTATTTCCAATTGTTACTCCTGGCATAACTTGTACGCCTCCACCAATCCACATATTATTTCCAACTTTAATTGAATAGGCATATTCCAAACCTTTATTTCGACGTTCGTAGTCGATTGGATGGCCAGCGGTATAAAATCCACAATTTGGTGCAATGAATACATTATCTCCGAAAGTAACTTTTGCACAATCCAAAATAACTATATTATGATTAGCAAAAAAGTTTTTTCCAATTTCTATGTTATAACCATAATCACACCAGAAGGGACCAATAATACAAAAATTATCATCTGTTTTTCCTAATAATTGTTTCATAATTTCTTTTTGCTTTTCATCATCAGAGGGATGAGTATTATTGAATTGAAAACAAAGTTCTTTAGCTTTTTTTCTTTCTTCTATTAATTCTTTGTCATAGTTTGCATCATACATCATTTGATTTAACATTTTTTCTTTTTCTGTCATATTATTTAATTCCCATTCTTTCTAAATAATCCGTTTTATCTTTTTCAGTTATTTTTCTTATTACTTTACAGGGATTTCCAACAGCGATAACATTGTCTGGAATATCTTTAGTGACTATACTTCCAGCACCAATTATTGTGTTATCACCGATTGTAACTCCTTGTAATATTTTGACATCTCCACCGAGCCAAACATTATTACCAATATGAATAGGCTTACCATAGCAACCACCATTTATTCTTTCTGTTGCATCGGTAGAATGATTAGCAGCGTAAAGTCCGATATTAGGTCCTAATAATGTATGAGATCCAATAGTTACTTCTGAGCAATCTAAAATTATACATCCAAAATTTATATAAACATTATCACCTATTGTGATATTTTTGCCAAATTCACATCTAAAATCAGGTTCAATCCAAACATTTTCGCCAACATTTTTAAATAGTTGTTTCATGATTTTATTTCGTAAATCAACTTCTTCATCTTCAGTTTTATTGTAGGCTTTAAATAGTTTTTTATCTTCAACTCTTTTATTAAATAAATCTTGGTCAAAGTCGTTATATACTAATCCTTTTTGCATTCTTTCCCATTCAGTCATTATTATTACTCCTTAATTTTTTTGTGAAATTTTTTAACTAGATATATTTAAATCCACCATTCAGGGGTTAATTGCCCTAATTTATCTATTCTTTTATTTTCGTAATCAAGCATTATTTCAATTTCTTTATAATCATTAGGCATAAGTTGGGTCATAAGTTCACGACAAGCACCACAAGGGGCCAAGGCTTTACCTTCATAGTTTATAGCGATGACTTTTTTAATTTTGCTTTCGCCATTAGTGATCATATTAAATATTGCATTTCTTTCTGCGCAAATTCCTAAAGAACAAGCTCCATCTATGCAAACTCCTGTATAGATTTTTCCTGATTCTGATTCGATGGCGGCAGAAACTCCTCCAGCTTCCATCCATTCAGATATTTTTCTGGGATTTAGTACAGTTTTAGCTGCTATATATAGTTCATTCCATTTGTTATCCATAATAAATAGTCTCCTTTTTAGAAAAATTATATTTTTATTATATTAGATTTTTTTAGATAAAACTTTAATATTTGTTTGCATTTCTCATCATATTTAAACTATATAGTAGGTAAGATTATAAAAAATAAAATTCTTATTATAGACAGCTTTGTTTAATAGCAAATCATTAATTTTTAATTTATGAATGTTAAAAGTTTTCTGTAGTTAATTCATTAGAAGGTTTTATATTTTTTTCATTACTTTAGTTTACCTATAGCTTTTTTAAAATAATTGACGCTTATAATTTTATTAAATTTTATTGCAACATCATGAATTGTGCCTTCTAGAACCAAACCATTTTTCAGATGAAAATTAAATGAATTTTGGTTCTCGCTTGTAACAATAGATATAATGTTTGCAATATTATATTTAAGTGCCATCTTTTCAATTTCTTGCAATAAAATTTTTCCAACATGTTCATGGAGATGATCTTTATGAACGTATATAGAAAGATCATCTGTTTTTTTATACGCATTTCGTTGATTAAAAGCATTTAAATAAGCATATCCGATAAATTAATTCTTTTTCATTTTCCATAACAATAAAAGGATATTTTTGGAATATATCTTTACAGCGTTTTTTAAAAACTATCTAAGTTAAGTTTTTCTTCTTCAAGAGTAAAGCATGTATTCTCTATATAATAATTGTAAATTTCTAAACATTGAGCGATATCTTTTCTTCTATTATTCTGATATTCATATAAACCACATAACTTTTTTTAAATATTATAGAAATCTATCAGTAAATCAACCAATGGATAACATTAATTATAGATTTTAATCATTGTAAATAAAAGTTCATTGATTAAAAAATATAAAGGAACTTAAATAAAATATTTTTTACATAATTTTAACTGACAGAAATTTAATTCATAAAAAAAGTTGGCTAATCATTATTTATGATTATATCCAACTTTTATTTTTGATAGTTATTTTTTTATTCTTGATTATTATTACCGAAGACAATATCGTTTATTAAATCTGCAAATATAGCATAGCCTTTTTCATTTAAATGTATACCATCATCTCTGTAATATTCTTTTATTGCTTCGCCATCTTTTGTTAAAGAACTAAATGTATCAATACCAGTAAGCCAATCTGTATTAGTTACAAGTGTTTTCATTTCTTCTATAAATTGACCATATTCGTAGTTGAATTTACCACCTTTATAACAACTTGGAACAGCCATAGAATAAATATAGTAAATTTTGGCATTTGGGAAGTCTTCATGCATTTTGTTTAACAAATTTGCCATTAAATTTTTTGCATATTCTCCAGTATGACCCATATTGTTGATATTGTTACCGCCTAAATATACCAAAATAACCGATGGATCAAATGGTTTTACAAGCTTGTCATAAGCATAGAGCCAATCTTCTACAATTGTTCCGCCGATACCAACATTGTAGCCGAGTCGGCCACCGATATCTTCTTGCCAGGTACTCCAATAATCCATGGTACTTGAGCCCATAATGAGTACTCCGCCTTTTTCAGCTGATTCATATTGTTTTGCAAGTTTATTAATTCTTGTTTCGTATGGTGAAATATAAGTATAATCTTTCATATTATTTACAAAGTTCTCCACATATTGATTATCTGTATTTGCTGTTATATTTTTTAAAATTAATGTTCCACCTTTGCCACCGATGGTTGCAGCAGAATTTTTTAAGAATTCAAATTCGACAGTATGATAGACGTAACCATCAATAAGCAAAGATGTTTTGCCACCATAATTAACGAGTGTAAAGTTCATGGTCGCAGGATTTTTTATTTGTGGTCTTAAAATCAGTGTATATCCTTTCCAATTATCGTCGCCATTTTTGACTTCATGGAAAACCTGATAACCAGAACCGGTATATTCAAAGACATACCTGACAGCGTGAGTTTCATCTACATATGCAGATAATTCACCTTGAGTCCATGCGGAATATTCTCCAAATTGCATTTTTCCAGAAACAAGCCAATATTCTCCATTTACTGCCTTGTTATCTTTAAAAGCAAAGGCCTTGTTATATCCAGTTTCTGTCTTGTAATATGTACCAACATTGCCACTATTGAAACATCCATTATCGGCAAATGTATCTTTTTCAGAGGAAAATTCAACTTCAGCGGTGCGACTTTCAAGCGAATTTGTAAGTGCATCGAAATCATCTCCGTAATATGTTTTGAAATTATCAAAAGTTACGTTGCAATATTGTCTCATAGCTAAGATAAACATTGTATATCCCCAATTTGCTTCCATACTATATACAAGTTTATAATCAGGTAAATAATTACCATCTTTGAAATACACCTTTATTTCCTGTCCGCTATATACGAAAATGTAATCGATTTGATATTCCGTACCTTTTGGCATGGTGTTTTTTTCACAAGTTACTTGACTTAATGCTTTTCCATTTACTGTTGGATAAGCGAAGATACTATTGTTTGTTGGATAACGGAAAAGTTGAATTTTGACAAAGTTCTGTACGTTTTTAGCAATTTGCAATTCTATTTTACTGGCTGCACCACCAGTAGTTTTTGTATCGGTTATGTTCAAATGGCCAGAAACAGCATATTCATAGCCGCCGACAGGTACTCCGTTTTGATAAAGAGCTCCCATTACTCTTTTGTTTGAATTTTTACCTTCAACATATATACCACCATCAACATTTTCTACAAATTCGCTAATATTTTCGGAAGTGTTTATCAAAGATACACCAGTTAATTTGTCCTTATAATTTGTAAGACTACTATTGTACATGGTTTTTGCTTGTACTTCATCGGATACAATTTGTAAATTTTTCATTTGTGCAGTGCATTCGTAAGTACTAATAAACATTTCAGTATAATTAAGTTCTGGAAGTGCTCTTCTATAGATAACATTGCCATCTATAGTCATAGCCATACTGCCATCGACTACTATTACACCCATGTTTACGCCTTGTTCTTTGTCATATTCTGTTGAAGAAATATGTTCTTTATAATTTAGGAAATCTGATCTATCTTTATAGTCGGAGAAGATGAGATAATGACTTTCATCAACACCTCTTAATACGAAACGAATTTGATAATTGTTTGCATAAACTGCTGACAAAACAACTTCGCTTCCCTGGGCAAGAGATTGTGGATAAATTTGTGCTGAAAATGCATAATTACCATTTAAGTTTTTACCCTTTTCATCAGTGACTGTTGCTGATCCATTTAATGAATAAAGCAGATTTTCATAATCGTAGGTAACATACTTTTTGTCACCACTACCTGTAAGAGAATGGGTACCGAAAGGAAGTTCAACATTAATTTCTACTTTAACTTCATTTCTTTGTGTTTTATCCTGAGATAAAACATTGAAAGAAAATGTATGTGTTTGTTTATCAAATTCAATTTTAACTGTTGCACCTTCGGATGCTTGATAATCGCATACGGAACTATAATCCTCTAGATTTAAAAATGATGCGTATTCAGTTTCACTAAATGTGACTTTGCCATTTACTACTTTTTTATTATAAATTGTATTTATGTTGATATCGGCAAGATTAGATAAAACAATTAATGTAATAATGTATTTATCTTTGTTGCCAGTTGGAGATGTTAAATCAAAAATAAGTCTGTTTTCAGTTACCGAAATATCGGCTTTTACTCCGTTTAAAAGTGTATAATCGCAATTAGTCTCCGGTGATAAAACAAGAGCATCGTATTGTGACTTAGTCAGTGTTACACTATTGTCTTTTATTTCTACTCCAGCTACTGCAGTTATATTAAAATTGTCAAGTGGATTAATTTCAATTATAGAACTACTTGAGCTAGTAGACGAGCTACTTGATGAACTGCTAGAGCTCGTTGATGAGCTGCTAGAACTAGACGATGAACTAGTAGTTGTACTGCTACTTGAGCTTGTTGATGAACTATTAGAACTTGTAGTTGAACTAGATGATGAATTTGAACTGCTAGAACTCGATGTACTATTAAAACTACTGCTAGAGCTTATGGTACTATTAAAAGAGCTGCTAGAACTAGATGATAAACTACTAGGGGTACTGATTACGCTTGTTGTACTATTTGAACTGCTAATAGTACTGCTAGATGTTGTTGTTCCTTTGTTGCAAGCACATAAACATAGCAAAAAGACGACTGAAACCATTAAAAATGAAACTTTTTTCATTTTTCTCTCCTTAAAAATTCTTTTTATTGACATAATTTAAATATGTCAAGTATACTTGAATTATATCAATTTACTTTTTTCGTTTTAATACATAAAATTGCAAAATTAAACACAATTACAGGTAATAAATAAAGATGAAAACAACTAAAATAACGGTAGAATTGCTTTCTGGAACAACATTAGCTATACATCCGGATAATTATTATCGTCATCCATTATTATATAATGTTGTGCAATCAGGATATGTAATCGGTGGTTTAAAACATTCTGTTTCAAGAACAGGGCTTAACTCTTATGGATTATATGGAGTGACTAAAGGAGAAGTTGTTTTAAAAACAAAAAATAAAACGTATAAAGCACATGCTGGAGATACACTTTTTTTCTCACAGCAAGAGGATCATACCATTATTAATGGAGGTGATATACCTTATGAGGCATATTTTGTATATTTGTATGGACCAGAAGTAAAGGGTTTTTACGATAGTTTTCAATCTAAATTTGAATATATAATGACAGGATTCATTCCTCCTTCATTTGTTGATGCCGTACGACAAATTACAGATATGATAAGATCTGGAAATGAAAATATATATCTTATTTCTTCGCTTCTTTATAATATGCTGACTGAACTTTTGCAAAAATGCGATGTAAGTGACAAAAGTACCGGCATTACAAATGCAATTAAATATGTAATGGAACATTATAAAGAAAAAATAACATTGGATACACTTTCTTCAATGGCATATATGGATAAGTTTTATTTTATTAGACAATTTCACTCTCTTACAGGATTTACACCAAAAGAATATCAAAATGAACTTCGTTTGAACGAAGCAGTTAGTTTACTTAAAAATACTGACTTGTCGGTGACTGCAATTGCAAATGAAGTTGGTTTTTCTGATGCAAAAGGACTAATTGCCTTGATAAAAAGAAGAAAAGGCTGCTCTCCGTCACAACTGAGAAAAAAATAAATAGTTAATCCTCTAAATATGCTAGTAATTAGGAGATTATTTTTAAATATTTAAATATAAAAATTATTCTACCCTTTATTTTTAGGCAGAATAATTTATGTATTGTAGCTAGATAATTGCTACATTATCTGATGCTAAATGAAGAGAACTTTCTTCATCAGCATAACTTCTTAAATTCTAACTTTATCAAATATTTTTGAATTTAAGATATCAAGCATAGCCATTTTAGGATCATATGCCTGTGATTTTATAATAGTATCAAAAACACTTTGGCTAAAACCTGAGATTATTTTGACATTATTATCATCATTTAAAGCGTGAGCTACTGGCATTGTACGATTATTGACATTCCAATATATTAGACACGGCATTTCATAGCCTGCTTTTTTATACTTTTCTTTTATAAAATTTGTAAAAGAAATTTGATTTTGAGCATCAAATATATCAAATTGCATATCTGAAATTATGATAATATTTTTAACCATATTTTCGGCTGGAACATGATGTTTTATAGCTGTATTTAAAATTAAATCAAATACTTTATTTATGTCAGTGTTTTCATTAATGCAAGGAATCTTGTTTAAGCAGTCACATAAAGATTTACATTCAGTAAAATCAATAAAATATGGTTCAGATGAAAATGTAATTATTTTATCTTTCCACACCCCTTGATTTAATCTTGCAAAATAAATGGCTAAAGATAAAGCAATAATTAAATTATACTTAGCCATTTCCATCATAAAATACCATCCAAAGTTTTTAATAAAGATGAAGGGTATATTGCACTTGCTTTTTCCTTTATGATTCCGGTCAATAATGAATTAGGTTCATGTGGTGGAACAGGAGTAGCATTAAAATATCAATTTATAAATTTGAGTAAGACATAAATGTTAAATAAAATGAAAAATATATAATATTTTATGTATCAAAGTTAGTGAGTTCGAATCTATGGTAAGAATCAAACTTCCGTAAAAATTAAAAAAGTTTGACACATTTTACTGTATCAAACTAACGCTTCTTTAATGGATATGATGACCAATATTGATACTTTGCATACCCTAAGTAATGAAACTTTGCATACCCCTATCTAAAAAGTGCATACCCTTAGAGCGAATTTGCATACCCTAAATTTCTACTTGAGATTCTATTAATAAAACTGAAGTGCTATAGATTATTTTTTTAAACGAAAAAAGCCTGTCAGATGTTACTCCAACAGGCATAAATTTTATTATTCAGTTTTGTTTTTATCTTCTTCACCAGCATTTGCTACATCAGCTAAACCTTCACCAAAGAAAAAATATCTCTTAGCGTTAATACTAAGAGATATTATTCTTAATTAGCATATTTTATATATTTTTTTATAATTATCTATAAAGCACAACAAATTTAGGATTAGATAAATCCTTTTCTCTAATGAAGCAATCTACATAATCACCAATTTCGTAAAAAGCAAAATAATCAATAAAACGTCTTGATACAAATCTGATTCGGACTACTCTATTATCAAAGTTTTTTGATTCAATAGTACCATACATTATACTTCCTATGGATCTTTCTGTAATTTTAACAGTTATAATTTCTCCATCAGCGTTTTTAAAAGGCAAGAACCAGTATAAATATATGGCTATAGAAAATAGAAGACCAATAGCACTTATTACATCAAGTATTATAAAAATTATAATTCCTTCATTGAAATTTTCTTTGTTATTAACGTTTGATAAATCAATTGTTTTTAAGTACAATGTTATTCCTAGTAAAACAATAAAAATACTTAATTGCATAACTAAATATATTATTATCCTATGATAACCATACATCTTTTTAATGTTAAACTTTTCCATAATTAAATTCCATATTTATAATCAATATTACCTATAACCATACGACCACGATTGTTTGAATTTTGGACAAGATTAGTCCTTATAATAAATCTTACTTTCGTAGCCCCTGATGGATGATCATCTTTATGTCCATTATCAGTATACTCATTAGTTGATGCATATAAATTATAAATGACATCATTTTCTTCAAACAAAATTTCTTCATCGAATTCAGCTTCATTTCTTTCTTGTGGAATATAATTATCAACATAAGACATGCTTGCTAATTCATCTTTCTGATTATTATTTGCTAATTTTAACAACCGTTTGTTAGTAATTCCATTTTCTTGTGAATAATTACTATATTCACTAACAGATGACAATGTATTAGAAGATAAAACACTTACTCCTAATATTGTTAACATTACTAACTTTTTTATTG
>ERZ780047.25-NODE-25-length-45091-cov-30.9963_pt1 | contig 45091 bp, 66 predicted proteins | sample MGYA00511847_ERZ780047 | MGnify/ENA primary metagenome ERZ780047 (study PRJEB29588, sample SAMEA2142583) | human gut metagenome | biome: human gut; feature: human-associated habitat; material: faeces | place: Denmark | collected 2008/2010 ...
CTCTTCCGATCTTTGAAACGCCTCCCTTTTTTAAAAATGGTTAGGGGGAGTGGGGGGGTAAAAATTTTCACCATCGCTCTTCATTTTTAAATTTATTTTTATTTCTATTATTATTTTCTATCTTCTCTGGGTGTAATTTGTTGTGACAAGCTGGACAAACTGCAATAAGATTTTTATATTGTTTTCCTTTATATGTATAATATTTTGATAGTGCAAGCTCTGGATGTTTCCTTACAAACTGGACATGATGAACAGTATTAGCTTTAGTGATCTTTCCTTTCTTCTTGCACTCTTGACATTCATAATGTTGTTCTCTTAGTACTTCTTCTTTAATATGTCTAAACTCTATAGACTTATAGAACTTCCATAATCTATCCGTGTCTATCAATTTATTAATCCATTGGACTAATTCAATCGTATTCATTCTATTTCAATCCTTCCAACATATCCCTTAGTTTATTATAATATGTATTATTATTTGTAATTCTTATTAAACTTTCTATCTCCCATGCTCTTGGCGTATTCGGAAGTTTCTTTCTAATACATAAGTCCACTATACTCTTAGCCTTATTAAATGAATGTACATGAGTATGGCCTTTCTCAAATGGTTTATTAGTATTATGTACAATATATCCATCACTAGCTTTGTATATGCTATATTCCTTGCGTTGAAATATCTTTCTACTTCCTGCTTTCTTATTATGCTTTGGTATTTGTTTCATAATATTTTCATACTTCCATAATTTCTTTGGGACTTCATCTCTATCTGCTATAGTTCCTGCATCAATCCATTTCATACCAATCACACCTTTTAACAAAATAAAAAAAGAGCACTAATAATTTAGTGTTCTTTGTGGGAGTAATGAATAAAAACAATCATTAGAAGGTTTCCAGAGTTGCACTGGATAATACTCGTACCTTCATATTGCACCCAAATCAATGGGCGCATTAAAATGGAATATAAAATCTTAAAAAGTTTAAAATTAAAGATATAGTTTAAATATAATGTAAAACAATAAGTAATTAATAATACTAATTGATAGATAGATTTTTTAACACACAATATATATGAATATTTTGATTTTATCACGGTTTACTCCGGAGGTTTTAAAGTGGTCCTCTCACTTCTACTACTATGTTTTAATATATATATTAGCTGATTATTGGACTCGAACCAATCAAGCTTCATTCGTATATAGCCGGCATTTTAATACTCCTGTTACTTGAACCTTTTATCAGCATATTGAGGGAAGAGTACCTCTACTCTTATCCCTCGAACAGAAACTTAATTTGAGTGGAATTAAGTTCTCATTTCTCCAGCATAGTGTGGTATGCTTTACTAATCTTCCATGCTTATATATTACCAGCTTTCATAGTACACTGGAGTACCCTTATCTTATTTTTTCTAATATTTTTCTATGCTTTTTATGTATTCCATTCCAACTGTAATTCATTAAAACGCATAGTCTTTCCCACGTATATCCGTCAATATATCTTAACCTCATTATATTTCTATCTACTGCATCTTCCAATTTATCTATTGTATTTTCTATTGCCCTTTGTTGCTTAAGTAATCTTATTTGTTTTTCATGGTATATATTAAGTAGTTCTTCTATTTCTCCTAGCAATGCTCCTAATCTATCATTTTCAAAACTTCCACCTTTTGGCATATCATCTATTATCATACTTTTAATGCTTGTTTTCTTTTCTTCTAGGTACTCTATTTTATCCTTTATAATATCTAATTCTCTTTTGGTTTCTATGTATTCTTGTAATTCTTTTTTCTCCATACTCCCTCAACTCCTCTTACTTATAATATCCTATGTTTATTCTTTGGATAGTTCTTTGAAGTTTATATTCTAGTTGTTCTTTTAGCTTTTCTTTTGAGTTGTAATCCTTATTACTTGATAGATACAATATTTGATTGATTAAGATATTTACATCTGCAATTTCTGAAATTGTATCATCTGATATTTCTCTTCTATTTGCTATATCCTTTGATATTTCCTTTGTCAATTCTCCCAGTTCTTCAATTAGTTTTAACTGTTGATTTCTAATTTTAAATGTATCTGCTATTTCTTTTATAGCTCCATTAATTTCTTCTATATTCATCTATTCATCCTTTCCCATTAGCATTTTTATATATTGTATTTCACAACTTTCTTCATCCTCAAAATTAAGTTCACAATTCATACAACCTATTCCCTCTAAATCATAAGACTCATTGCAGAATACTTTAAATCTCTTGTTTATATCTGCTATAAGTTCACGTTCTCCTTTTGTTTTTCTTCTACAAGCCATATTCTAACCCCCTATATTTTTTAACCTCTTTTCTAAAAGCCTCAGTCTTATCATAACCACAACCAAACATCTCAGGACAGAAACCTCTGTAAATACATTCTCTAACCATGCAGCTTGCTAATTCCGGTTCAGTCTTAGCTACCTCATCCTTAACGGCTTGCCACGCCTCCCTAGTTTCAGGAGACGCGCAGCTACATAATCTTTTTCTAGATATATTGATAAGTGCTTGTGCATTTGCTTCAACTTCATGGTTTACTAAACTACCTTGTGGTAAATCATCTCTGTTAATTCCTGTACGGTCAGTTCTTTGAGTTTTAACAAAGTGGTCTATACCAAATTTATGTCTAACAAAATGCACAGAAACCCAAGATTTCAAATCATACCAACGCCATTCAAATTTTAATTTTCTTATTGGTGAATGCTCTGATAATATCAATTGTCTTTTCCATTTACTATCAGGGTATGCTCCTGTATTTTTTCCTATTGTATTCATAGTTGCGTCCTTAACGTCTTGCCAATTATCAGCATGTTTAAATTTATCTATTTTCATTTCTTTTTACCTCCTCATAAATAATAGGATTAACTTGTAACCCTCTTCTATAATATTCACATTCTCTTTCACAGTTTGGTAATTCCATATTTCTAACTTCTAAACAGCGTTGACAATAATTATCAATTGGACCTTTTAATTTTATTTTCATTATTTCAACACCTTTCTTTTTCCACATTTTGTACATATAACTTTCTGATATTTCTTTTTTCCCTTCTTTCAATCCTATTGTAGTTCTTGCTGCATCTGCTACATCTCTATAAGTTCCTCCGATATCTGTTACAGTTATTTTAGCAACCTCCATATTATTCATCCTCCCCTGTTCCTAATATATCTATGCCTGTTAACTGTCTACAGTAATTTCTTAACTTGTCCAATTGTCCAGTGACTCTACTGTGTTTAGTTTTTAACTGGTTTAATTCCCTTTCCAACTTTGCATTTTCCTTTGCAAATGATATATTTTGTTTTTCTAAGTAAGTATTTGCTAGGCTTAACTCTTTATTTGCATCTAATAGATTTTCGATTGTGTCTTCTTTTACTTCTATATCTTCCTTTAATTTGTTGCTTCTTTCTCTCCAGAATTCTATTATTTTAAGACAATCTTTATTTGTTTCTTGTGCTCTCTCTAATTCTTCTGTAAGGTCATTTATATATTTTCTATTTAATAACATATTTAAATCCCCCTTATTTCATTTCTTGATTAATTAGTTCATCTATTACCTCACTCAGCCTTACTACTTCACTGGTCAATCCTAGTTGGCAATATAAACTGCTAAGTATCTCTTTTAACTCGTCTAGCATAATATCACCTCCATATTTTCATTTGATAGTCAAATAAGAATAGGGAACTACACTAGTATTGCATAATCCCCTATTTAATTGTTTATTTTATCCCCAAATATTCTTTTATTACTGCTATTGCATCATCTGCACTCCAGCAAACCTTACACATATATCCCTGCTTATATAACCAATCTAGCCATTTAGCTTGTTCTATGGTGCATTTATTCTTTCCATATTTCATCTCTATTGCTAGTCCTATGTATTTACCTTTAGGCGATAAAAGTAGTAAATCTGGAACTCCAGCTCGCATACCAAGTCTTTTTAATTCTGCTCCTGTTATCTTACTTCTTTTTGCTTCATTTGGGCAATGAAAAATCCATTTAAGTTCTTCAAACCTATCAGAATTCCAACTGCACCATTCTATGACTGCTTTCTGCTCTTGTGCTTCACTCATATTTACTCATCTCCACTTCTCTAGCTATATTAATAGCCATAGTTATCGCTTCATTTAAGCTATATCCTAGCTCATAGTAGAATTTAGCAAACTTTATAACCTCTTTCATATCCAATCCCCTCTAACAATCTATGATAAACCTTATATAGTTCAGCATATTTGTTCGCATTTAGTAGGTCCTTTTCTATTCTTTTTATCTCAAGTTCTTTTATCATTTTTTCTAGGTCCTGCAGCATTTGCATATTTCTTATTTGTAATCCTGTTAATTTCATTACTTCACCTCTTCTATTATTGGATCATAACTCCATACTCTAACTTCATCTTTTATTCTTCCATTTACTAAATTACCGCATTCTCGACACTGACTTACTACACCTAGTCCTTTTACTTTAAGATGTATCATTGTGCCTCCACAGTTTATGCAGCTTTTTTCTTTACCCCTTAGTACCTTTTTCATTAGTTTTCATCCCCTTAACTAATTTCCCATTATTTTTTTCTTTTCTCTGCTAATGGTGTTTTGCGCTACTCCTAATAAATCTGCTATTTGCTTTTGTTTCAGTCCTTGTTTCATAAGTACTGATATCTTTTCTCTTCTTTTTTCTAAGTCTTCTTTATCGTATTTTCTCTTTTTGATTGGTTTATCTATTTCTTTTCCTTTTAATTCTTTTGCTAACATTTCTAGTGCTTTTGTTTCTGACCTGTATAACTTATGATTTGGAATGTTCATTATTTTTGATATTTCTTTTAAATAATACCCTCTAAAATATTTAAGTTCTATTATTTCTCTAAGTTCTGCAGGTAATTTTTGAATTGCTTGTTTGATTATTATTTTATTTATGATTTGTTCTTCTGATATGTTATTGTGGTCTGGTATTATATCTTTTTTGTCCGTTTCTTCATCAACCGGTGAAGGTCTATCTAGTTCGGCATAATTCATTAATTGTAATATCTTTTCAATATCTTTTTCATCTGCTTCAAGATATTTTGCAATTTCTTTTTGTGTTGGAAATTTATGTAACTCATTTATTAATTTAGGTGTAGCTTCTAATATTTGTTTTTTTAGTTGATAATCTTCTCGGTGCAATTTATATGGTAAATTTTCTCTCTTGTCTCTTATAAATTTTATGATTTGCCAGTTTATTAGGTTATATGCATAAGTTGTAAATGCTATCTTGTCATATTTATCTGGTTCAAAAGTATCAACTGATTTTATGAGTCCTATTGTTGCTTCTTGTTTAGCTGTTTCAATGTCTATCGTTTCACTTCTTGTATATTTTATTGCAATACTTATAGCAATTCCTATATTATTTTCAATTAATTGCTTTCTGACCTCTTTATCGCCATTTCTAGCACGTTCAAACATCTCTTTAGTATTATTATTCATAATTACTCCCCCTTACCAGGGGAAATCCCCTGGAATATAATTATTTGGCATAAAATCTATAGTTTTCTATATCTGTTCCAAATTCTATTATGTTTCCTTGAGCCATTTCAACTAATCTGCTTGCCACTGCTTCATCCCAACTAACTATTTCATCAATTGACTTTTCTGTACTAATAATTATAGGTTTTTTCTTAAGATATCTTTCATTTACTATTTCAAATATATATTTTAAATCTGCGTCTGTTGGCTTTCCTTTTAAAAAGTCATCTAGAAAAAGAACTCTTGGTACTTTGTACTTATCCATTTCTCTTATAAAATTTGTTTCATCCATTACTGATTGTTTAAGATTTATTAACATAGTTGTATATAGTTCATATTTGCAAAGTACATTTTTGCCAATCAAATTAATCATTGTTGCTGCTCCTAAATGTGTTTTACCTACTCCAGGTCTACCTGTAATAATTAAGCTTGAATTTGTATCAAGGAAATTATTGCAATAGTTTATAGCTTTATCTCTCGCCGCTAATTGAGTTTCATTATTCACTTTATAATTTCTAAATGTTTTATTCTTGAACACTTCATCTAATCCACATTTTTTTAATTTTTCTTTGGATTCAAATTTATCTTTACATTTGCATGGCACTGCTTGCCCTAAATCATTAAATGTATAATGTAAATCCCTACATATAGGGCACTCATATTCTTTTATATTATCTCTTTTAGGGATATTATTAACTCTCTCCATTAATATCTTTTTAAAAGTTTCATTCATCTAATCACCCCATATATTTTCATCTAGGCTATCTAATAATTTATTACTTTCTTCCAATCTTCTTTTAAACTCAGCATCATCACATTGTTTTTGTGTTGCTGGTATAAATTTCTTAGTTTGTGAAATACTTTTAGTAGAAATGTTTTTAACTAAATCTTTTTCCACTGCTTCTATTACCCACCTTTTAATAGTTAAGTAGTGGTTTTTATATTTCTTCCCAGTCTCTTCTATATACTCGTCCAATTTTTCTATAACTAAATTAAATTTATATTCATCTAATTCATTTAGAAGCTTTTCTTTTTCGTTATCTGTTAGTAATACATGGTTATAATTACCATATTTATGCTTTATTTTTTTTTTATCTTTATCTTTATCTTTATCTTTATCTTTCTCTTTCTCTTTCTCTTTCTCTGTCGGACATTGTCCGGGCAAAAGAGGGACATTGTCCTCACTTTGTCCTTTTGCTCTTTGAAGTCTTTTCTTTTCTGCCCATTTAGATTCAGAACCTATCATATTTTTAAGTTGAGTTAAATATATTTCTCCATTTTCCAATATTTCAATTAAGCCAGTCCTTTTTAATAATTCCATAGCTACTATTACTGTATCTTGATCTACTCCAGTTATTTTAGATAATGTTTTAACATCATAAGGTATTAACATTTCACCAACTTTTCTAATAAGTCTACCTTCACTATTCATAGCTTTAAGGCATAATTTCAAATAAAAATTGCTATAATATACTCCTTTTTCTTGCTCTTCTATCCAAGATATAACATCTTCCTCAAAGAAATCTTCTTTGAGTTTTATCCAGTAATATTTTTTATCTGACATAGTCACCACTTCCTTAACTCAAGCTGTTTTTATATTCATTTTCATTAAATGTAATTCCATATAAATTTATATCTATATAAGATTGAATATAATAATATAAATTTTCTTGAATATATTGGAATACTAAAGATTTTGTATGTTTGTCACATTCAAGCTGCTTATCAAATATATCTATAAGATTTTCAAAGGTTTTTATTCTATTTTCTGCTTTTCTTAAAGTACTTTTATCTGTAAATTCATACAAATCCATTTTTACCACTTCCTTTGTTTGTTTTCTAATTACAATAAACTAACTTGTCCTTCTATGTTACTTTCATCAGTTTCAGTGACTTCATTAAACTCTACATCTTGTATTTCATCATCTACAGTTACATCATCAACCTTTGGATCATATTCAATTAAAAGTTGTAATACTTCATCTGCTTCTTCAAATTTAAGATGTTTTAAATCATATCCATTGCTAGTACAGAAACACTCTAACTCTTTTATGTCTTTAGGATTATTGAAATCATATAATCCCTTTTGTGATGCCATTGCCATTATCTTATTCTTTTGCTTAGTTGATGCCATGCCTGGAATTATTTCTTTTTCCGGTAATTTCGTATCTATTCCCATTTCACTAGCATCATATAGTCCTTGCAAATCTTCTGGAAACGCCTCTCTTAATGCCGTAACCATTGCACACTTTCTAATCATTACACAAGGCATTTGCTTCCATGTTGACTGTCCCTTACTGTATTCTTCCATACTTACTGTTGACTTGATAGGGAACTTCATATCCTTTACATATACTTCACACCACCCACCGATTAACTTTTCATTTATACCTTTTAATGCTCCTTCTCTTTCTATCATGTTTCCGTCTTTATCAATCGTTACTATTCCAGCTTTCATACCTTCGAATCTTGGATTTCTATATGCTCTTTTAACAAATACATCTTTACCGACTACTATATTTGCTGGACTGTTGCCGAATTTAATAAGATATGCTTCTCTTATGAATGGATTTAACTTTTGTGCCTTGCATAATTCTATAAACATCATTGTTTCTTGGTCTGTTATGTTTCCATTGCCACTTACTAAATAATTTTTTACAGTTTCAGCGTTTAATACTTGTCCACCTTCTAATGTATAAGTTGCTAACTGCAATGCATTATTGTTATTCATTAGTTTCACACTCCTTAGTATTCTCTTGTTTTATAAAGTCTTTATATGCTTGCAAATATCCCCTGTCATATATTGTCAAAGGACTGTTATCTATTTCATACTTTTGTATATATTCTTCAAGTTCTTCAATAGGTTTATATCCTTCTAAACATTCTCTTGCTCCATCGATAAAACCCCATGCTTCTTCTGCATTATCATCGTATTTATTGGTGTACATTGCATAAAGTAGTCTATTCTCAAAAGTCGGCTCTTGATTTAAATAACTATCTCTAATTCTCATATTTACACCTCTTTTGTTATTGTGGTATAATTAATTTAATATCAATTTTCATTGGGTCCTATTTTATAGGGCCTATTTTTATATTCCCATGTAAGCATCTACTCTATTTTCTCTTTCATCTTCATCTGCTTCATCTAGTTGTTTAATTTCTTCTTGCATCATTTCATCTATTTCTTGTAATATTTCTTTTAGGAATTTAATTTCTTCAACCTTTGACATTTTATAAATACGATTTACTTCTTCGTTATTTATAACTTTTTCTAAAGCTGAAATTCTAGATTTTAAATTATATATAGTTTCATCTAATATCCAATTCATTTATTTATCCTCCTTTAATTATTAGATATTTATAAATTTAAAGTTAAAATCAAATGCATTTAATTTTTCAACATTCCCTTTCGTGTCTTCTACAATTGCATATAATTCATTTTCAGATTCAAACCACTTATGAAAATAAGCTATGAAACTTTTATTATTAGGTGTATCGCTATCAAGCTCTCTATAACGATTTATTTCTATTACTTCAACTTTTCTTAATCCATGTTCTTTATAGACATCTTCTTTATAAATAAAACATTTTCCGTTTTTATCTATACTTTCCAACCCTACTTTTTTGCAAAATTCATATATTTCATATTTACAAGTATTGCATATATTTTTCATTTATTTATCCTCCTTATCTTCTAAGTTGTATATCTTTTCTTCAATTTTCTTAATGATTTTTTCTAATTTAATGTTCTTTTCTCTTTCTGCTGCACTTATCATTTTCCAGTAAGAAACTTGAGATTCTAAAAATTTTTCGTATGCAGTTTTTTCTTTCTTCATTTCAATTCCCCCTTTAATATTCAAAACTTAATTGACCATTCAATCCTTGTATCGCATACACTAACATCTCACTAGGTTTCCAATTTTCTATATATTTAAGTGCATCATCATAATTTTTTTGAGCAATATTTTTATAACTGTTAACCTTAAATGAAGTTTTTAATCCTTTGTAAAATTCTGCAAACAACTTTTTACTTAGTTTCTTATAAGCCTCTGTGTATTTTCCGCCTAGCAAATAAACTGCTCTTGAACTTATTGCATTTCTTAGATTTTCTGCTAACTCATAGTCTATTGTCATCTTATTTTCTATACCAGTTACTCTTTTTTCTATCTCCTGTTGTTTCTTATCCAACATCAATATTGCTCTTAATTCAGTTGATATGCCTTTGTATGGATCTTCTATCATTTCATTAAATTTTTTAACATATCTAGCAGTAAATAATATTCCTTTTTCTCCAGTCATTTTATTAGCTAAAGTATCACATCCTAATTTCGTGCATTCATAACACTTATTTATCTTTCCACTTTTATCTTGATAAGTGCTTTCTATGAAATATTCACTCACCACCAATTGGGGGTCAGCTTTTAAAACTTCAATTATCCCCTTTCTATCTTTACTTCCTTCTAACATTCTTAATACTTCCCAATGTTCCTTTTCCATCATCTTTGCTACTTCATAACTAGGTATTGTTTGTACTGCTTGTCCTTCATTATTTTTTAAAACTTTGTAACTGTTATATAAATCTGACATATACTATTCCCCCTTATTTATTTTTCTTAATACCATATCTTGAAATTTAAAATATTCTTCCCAATCATTTTCTGCCTCACCTGTTCTTATAAGATTACAATAAATCTTAAGTATCCAAGTTACTGACATTTATTACTCCCCTCCTTTTAATCCATTTGGTCTAGCCAATTTAAAAAAGGTTCAGTTGGAATTCTATAAACTCCACCTATTTTTATTACTTTGAACATATCTCCAGCAGTTAAAGCTTGTCTTACTAAGTTGTAAGCTGTTTTTTGAGATATTTGTAGTATTTTTTGTACGTCATTGACTGTTAAAACTTTCTTCATATTCCATCATCCCCCTAATGATTTTATTTTTCTACTATGTTAAAATTTCACTAAACAATTCGTGTGATTGAATCGCTAAAAAAAATTTTATTGATATCTGAATCTGGAAAAGCTGCTTTAAATTTAGTTAAAAAATTATAGCTTGGATTTCTTAAACCTAATTCTATTTTAGAGTACAGGCTAAGTGTTACTCCTATTAATGCTGCCATATCTTTTTGTGATAAATTTTTGAGATTTCTAAAATCAACTAAACTATTCATTATATTCACCTCTCTTATTATTTATTACACTTTTTGTGTTCCTTATATTTACATAGTACATCACACTTTCTGTGTTGTCAATAGTATTATTACACTTTTTGTGTTTTTTATTCTAAAAAAACACATCATGTGTTAAAATATTATTGGGAGGAATAAATAAAATGGATAAAGTTTTTGGAAGAAGATTGAAAGAATTAAGAGAAGAAAAAGATATGAAACAATCTGATTTAGCTAAAATATTAGAATGCTCAAGTAGTGCAATTGGTATGTATGAACAAGGTCGAAGATATGTAGACTTAGATGGTTTAAAAAAAATCGCGGAATATTTTGATGTTTCTGCAGATTATCTTATTGGAAGGACTGACATAAAAAAATTTGAAGATTTTCCTCCAGAAGTTAAGAGAGTTGCAAATTTATTTTCATCTATTGAAAAATCTAAAGCTGATAGTTTAGAAAAATTGATAAGAGAATTATTAAAGAAGTAAAAAGAACCTTTAATTCGGTTCTCTGATTACTTCTTTAATTTTTTTTTCAATCATTTCAAAATCTTCTTTTGATTTATTAAATAATTCATTTAGCAATATTGCTATTTCCATTTTCTCATTTTCATTCAATTTAATTTCCCCCTTATATATACTTATATAATAGCGAATGCACGTTCTATTATCAACAAGCTTTTATATATTTATTTATAAAAATTGTAACATAAAAAATATCACTATCAGCGATATTTACGACTTAAACTGACATAATAATAAAAACTGTGGATTAATCAAATATATTTTGAAAGGTAAAAATAATTTTGATTAAAACAGCAAGAAAAAAACATAAATTAACACAGAAAGAACTCGCAAAACGTTGTAATTTATCACAAAGTTTTTTAAGTGAATTAGAAAACAAGAATAATAAAAAGAATGTGACTATCAAGCAAATAGTAAAATTAGCAAATATATTAAAAATAAATCATCATGAATTGGCATGTTGGTTTATAGACAAGGAATTAGGGGTGTTTGAAGTTGGATAATATCAAGAGTACTTTTATAAGAAAAAGAAATAATAACTACAATGTTATAGTTGAATACTATGACGAAGCTGGCAAAATAAAACAAAAAAGTATTGCTAAATATGGATTAAAGAAAAAAGCAGAAAGGCATCTAATAGAACTAAAAGCAGAAATACAAAATCAGAAATATATGTTTAGTAATGATATAACTGTTACTGATAGATGCTACAGATATATTAATGAAAATAAACGTGATTGGTCGCCTTATACAGTAAAAAATAGATTAAGTTGGGTTAAATTAAATGTAGCTCCATTTTTCAAAGATACTAAAATGGAAAACTTAACAATTCACCAAATTCAAAGATATTTAAATTATCTTTATGAAAATTTTACTGTTGAAAGTGCTAAAACAAGATTTGGCTTTTTTAGGTCAGTAGTAAAAGAATGCTATAGAATGAAAGAAATAAAAGAAAATTTATGTGACTTTGTGAAAAGCCCTAAAAAAGAAGCTTCAAGTATAGCTGATGTCTATACAAGGGAAGAAATTTTACAACTCTTTAAATTGTTAGAAGATAAGCATTTTGAACTTCCGATTTTACTTATAGTACTTTTAGGACTTAGAAAAGGTGAAGCATACGGACTTACATGGGATGATATTGATTTTGATAACAACACAGTTAAAATAGAACAAATTTCTATTTATTTAGATGGAAGTTTAATTTTTAAATCTCCTAAAACAACTGATAGTAAAAGATTATTATCTGCTCCGATTGAGCTCATGAATAAGCTAAAAAAGGAAAAGCTAAAACAAAATGAATTAAAACTTCAAGGTGTTTTAGAAAATAAATATAATTTGGTTTGCTTAAATAAAGAATTAAAACCATATAAAAATGATGATTTAAATAGATACTATCGAAAGTTTTGCAAAGAAAATAATTTTAGACAGTTAAGAATACATGATTTAAGACATACTAATGCAACATTATTATTATTATCTGGTACAGATATGAAAACTGTATCTGGAAGGTTAGGACATACAGATATCAAAATAACAATGAATAAATATAGTCATGTATTAGAAGAAATGGATAGAAAAGCAAGTGAAAATCTTAGCAATATATTATTTAACCAAAAGTCAACAGGTAATTAATGTAATCCTTATTTTGTGGCAGTCAATTTGTCAGTTTTATAAAAATGTCAGCTAAAAATCAAGTCAAATGTATAGCAAATAATATCAATATATATTAAGAAGAGTAAGCAGTATACACATTTATATAAATATATATTACTGCTTACTTATACTTAATTACTCATATACTGAGTACTTCTATATGTATAAAAGTGTGTATTTTTAAAGTATACGCTTGGTTGATTCATAACTTTTGTCAGTTTTAAGTCAGTAAGCATAAAAAACTAATGATTAATCCACAGTTTTTAAGAAGTTATCCACAACTTATTTTATGATATAATTAAAATAAAAAATGGGGGTATACTTTATGATAAGTTATGATCCATTATGGAAACTACTAATAGATAAAAAAATTACCAAAACAGAGTTGAGGGAAAAAGTAGGCTTTAGTACAAATACTTTGTCAAAACTTTCTAAGAATGAATCTGTGACATTAAGTATATTAGAAAAGATTTGTTTATGCCTAAATTGTAAAATAGAAGATGTAGTAGAAATAAAAGAGTAGGTTATCCTACTCTTTTATTTGTTCTATTAAATCACTTAAATCAAGTTTACATTCTCTTATATCTAATATATTATCATTTTTACATTTTTTATTACTTACACATAAAATCGAAGGCTCAAAAGGAAAATATTCTTTATATGCCTTTTTATAATGTAAGTCTAAATATTTATTTAAATTTAATTTTTTAGTTCTTTCAACTTCACAATAATATATTTTTATTTCTTCATTAATTCTCAATACTAATAACAAATCAACTATAACTTTATCAATTTTAAAAGGGCATCTATATTTTAATATTTCTATATTATTTTTCATAAGTTCAGCTATAATTTGTGAACATACTATTTTATGTTTCCATTGAACTGGTTTTCTTCCAGTATAGAAAATATTTTGCCCTGGTATACTTTCTCTAAAACACTTAACATAATTTATTGTGATTAATTTTTTCATTCGTGCTTGGCAACTTCTTAAACTTCCATTAAAAAATATAATTGATAAACTTTTAGTATCACAAATACCCATTTCATCAATAAATTCTTTGATTTTTTGATCTCTATTTGTAATTATCATACTATCACCTACAATTTATCTAAAAATGATAAGTCACTTAATTTTTTGACCTTCTCATTCGCTTCAGTAACGTTTTTATTTCCTTCGTCTTGTAACTTATCCTTTAAGAAATTCAAACTCTTAGAAGTGCCTTTATTTTGATATTTTAAGGTATAGTCCTTAACTTGATCATCTGTGATAAAATATCCTTGAAATTCTTCTATATTAGCACCATTTTTTATAAATCCATGCCCATTTCCTCTTAATTTTTCTGCTCCTTCTTCATCAAGTGCTACTACGCTATTTTTTCTATCTTCACACTTTAAAACTATACGATTGTTTATATTAGCTTTTACTATATTATCTATAACTGTATTATCTGGTCTTTGTGTAGTTAAAAAAACATAGCATCCACTTGCTCTACTTATAGCAATTAATTGTTTTAATAATTTCATTGCACTTTTATTTTTATCTTCTAGTAGCATAACTATTTCTTCTATATACAATACCTGATATTTAAGTTTCTTAACTCCTTTAAGCTTATTATATTCAAATATGTTAGTTACCTCATTTTCCATAAATAAATTATATCTTCTTCTAGTTTCTTCTAATAAATTGCTTATAACTTCAGTTGTATCTTCTACTGTATATACAAATTTTTTCGTGTGTTGTAAATTCCTAAATAAATTAAGCTCTACCATTTTTAAATCACATAAATATAATTCAACTTCATTTGGGCTGTATAAATTAACTATGCTAGTGAGTATTACTTTCGTCATAACAGACTTACCACTTCCAGTCGTCCCAACTACATAAGTATGAGGATTTTCTTTTAAATCTAATGTTATTGTTTTATTTGAAGATTTACCTATATTAAATTTAATATGTTTAGCAGTTCTATTTTGAGTTTCATACTCTATAACTTTTGGTAATTTCTTTAACATCTCTATTCTAACCCAGCCACTAGATGCTTCCATTTTAACTTCATTGTTTAAATATAATTCTAGTGCATCTTTATGCTTTAAAAAATCATCAACGCTTAATCCAGCAGGAACAAATACAACAAATACAGTTTTATTATCTATAACAACCTCTGGATATTCACCTAAACTATTTTTTATATTTGCTGCCTTAAAAAAATCATCTAAACTTTTCTTCGGCTCTATCCATCCATCAAATACCCATGTAAAAAATATTTTTCCAGCATCCCAAAATAAATCAAATATAGGTTGAAGTGCATTACTCATATATATACCTCCTAAATATAGGTATTAAGGCAAATATATTCTTCGCATTAAAATAAGCCAATCTTTGTACATAGAATCTTTTTTTAAATATTCCATATACGTCTCATGCGAATATATATGCGAATACCCCTTTGACAATAATATATGCATATATAACAATAATATTTCTTTATTTTGAGAAAATATTTTGCAACTTTTAAATATAGTTAGCATATATATAAGTAAATAAAAAAATAAAGGGGATATGAAAATGAAAGAAATGTTAGGAAAAACTAGTATGGAAATGTTAAAAGAATACTTCTATGATGCAAGAGGATATTATCCAGGAGATGAATTTACTAAGGAAGAACTTGTAAGCATAATTCTAAAAGACATGGAGGGCAAATAAATGAATGATTATAAAGTTAGTTGGACAGATAATGAAGGTTTAGAATTTTTTAGTGAATATTTAAAGAGAGAAGATGCTTTTATTTTATTTAATGAAATATGTGAAAATAAGGTTGATGAAGATCAAATAGAAGCGTGTTTATATGATCCAGATAATTTTCCAATAAAAACTTATAATAATATAGAAAATAAGCTTTATGTAATGTAATTGCAAAGGCTAGGGATTAAATTTCCTAGTCTTTTTTGTCGAACGATTATTGTAATATTTTCTAAAACACAATTGCATTTTGGTTACCAAAGTTTTACTATATAAGTATAAATAAAAGAAAAGAGGTTAGTAAATTGAACGGGATCAAAAGGAACATCATCATAGGTAAAGTTGGTGGAAATGCCAATGAAAACTCGATTAATTATAAAGTGAGTTTACCGGCCAAAATGGTAAAAGAATTAGGTATAACAAAAGAAGATAGAAAGGTTATTTTGACTTATGAGGATGACAAAATAATAATAAAAAAAGATAAATAAAGGAGATGTTGAATATGATTAAAAAATTAATAAGTATTTTAACATCATGTATATTAGCAGGAAGTTTAATGGTTGGATGTAGTGAGGATACTACAAAGAATTTAGATGAAAAAGGAAAACAAGCATTAGCCACAACGAAGAAAGAAGAACATGACTATAAAAAAGTAACTGAATTAACCCTTAGCAATGATTATGAGGATGAATATGTTGAAATAACAGGTACAGTTAAAGAATTCAAAACTGAATATAACACTATGATAATTACTTTAGATTTTGAAAAAGCAATATTACCAGTATATGTACACATCCCTAAAAACATGGTTGATGTTAAATTTGAGGTTGGCGATACAATAATAGCATACGGAAGATGTTGCGGACTTAGAAAAAGATCAGATGAAAGATACTTCCAAATTAATGCTTATTTCTTAAGCAAGACTCCAATAATTAAAAAAGAACAATCAAATCAAAATAAAGGAAATAAAACTAATAGTAAATCAGCAGATAATAATAAATTAGAGAACAATAATCAGTCAACAAATACAACTAAGAAAGTTCAACAAACTAAAAATAAAACAGTAAATGAAGAAAAACAACAACCTAAAAAATCCACTAAAAAACAACATACAACTAAAGAAGAAGACAACTATTATGATGAAAATGGGCAATATGTAGGTCCTAAACATAGTTCAATGGATGATAGAAAAAATTCAATATGTGATAACTGTAAACACCCTATTGATGATTGTATATGTGATTTTGAAAAAGAAAATGCCGGTGAATATGTAGATTATAATGATTATGAAACACCTGAAGAGTTCCAAGAACAACCTAAACAAGAAAAGAAACAACAGGAACAAGAAGAAACACCTGCACAACAAGATAATAACCAATCACAACAATACAATAGCAAAGATGATGAAGAAATCCTTAAATAAAAATGGATATGAAACTATAACTGTGAACTGTATAACTTTAATCATGGTATAATAAGGTAAATATATTACTGGAGGTTATTTATTATGAAACCTATATTTTGTAAAGAATGCAAATGGAATAAAAATGGATGGTGTTATAAGTATGAATGTAATGGACCTAAAAGAGTAGAAGTGTGTCCTAAGTATAGAGATGAGGATTTAAAAGAGGGTTGTGAGTATTGCAATGTTAAATATGGAAAAGAAAAATTAATAACTCAAGGATGTTATAATAATTTATATATAGATAAAGATGAATATGATAATTTACACATAATAGCTAAGGCTGATGGAATTGCATCTTTTAAAATTAAATATTGCCCATTTTGTGGTAGAAAATTATCAGAAGTATAATAAAAATAAAGCTGGTAAGGAAAATAATCCCTACCAGCCTTTTTATTATACTTTCTTTACATATTTATCAGATGCAGTTATGTATAAACCTGATTCTAAGCGATACATAGGAGTACTTCCATTTTTAGCATCTACTGTATCTATTACTTGTAGATGTTGCCCCTTCTTAACTGTAGTAACTGGATCTGCATCCCAATCTGCTACTTTTCTTATATTAAGTTTATCAAGTGTTATTATTTCAAATTTTGTTGCCTTAGTTTGTTCTTTCTTCTTAGGTTCTGCTTTTTTATCATCTACATAGTTTTTTACATCCTTTATGAAGTGAGCAAATCCTTCAGGTGAACATCCATATCCCCAAAAGTTAGTACCGGGACATTTTTTAGCACTTCTTGAAGGAATATATTTTCCTAAATAAGTTCCTCCAGCAGTGAACCAACAATGCGGTCTTATATGAGAAGTGTTAACTGGGATATCAAATCTCTTACACAACTCACCATAAAGATATATTACTGCCTTCTTTTGTGCAGATGTCATTTTATCGTGGCCTTTATCAAAACAACCATATATTTCTATACATATAGCATTTGTGTTCCATTTTCTAATTCCTATTGGAGTAGAATTAAGATTTCTTCCTGTAGTGATTTTGCCGTCTGGAAATACATTGAAGTGCTGAGCTATAAAATGTCCATGCCCGTCACTATCATGCCATGTAGATTTTCCATAACTATCTAATGATTGAGTTCTGCCAAAATGTGGTTCTGCAAATACTTTTTTATCTGTCTTTTCCCAAGTACTGTAGTTAGGTAAGTCCATATGATGTACTTGTAGTTTTGTTATTGTTCTAGTTACCTTTTGTTTATTAAGCCAATTTTTTACATCTTTTTCATTTTCCAATAATGTGAAACCATTTTGAGTTTTCATTATTTATCACCTTCTTTATTTTCAATTAAATTTTTAAAAGCTTGATGAAGTCCTACAGAACTTAAACCGCTCAACATTCCTCCTAGTAATACATTTACATTAAAATAGCCTGCTATAAAGTAGTTTAAAACCACTCCTATGCAGGCCATGATTAATGGTATATATTTATTAGGTATAAAATCTAAACTTGTTTTTATTACATATCCAATACAACAACATACTAATATTACTGCAATTACTAAATAATTACTTATAACACTTAAATCTAACATTTATCTCTCTCCTTTATTTTCTAATTCCTTTATTTTTTCTTCAACAACACTCATTCTACTTATAAGATTATTATGCTTATCCACCCTATTACTCAGAATAGATATATCTTCTTTTATATTCTTTATCTGTTCTTGTATCACTGCAGTTGTCTTGTTATTGCTAAAGTAAGAACCTGCTAGGGTTCCAACAAATGCTAGTATCGCAACAATTATTTCTGTACTCATAGACAACACCTCTATTCTAGCTATGTTTGACTCTATCCTTGAGTTCATTCAATTTTGCATCGTTCCAAGTCGTTGTATCACCTACCAAATAGCCTGTAATTCTGCGAATTCTTTTAAATGGAATTGGAACTACTTCATATTTCAAATCAACATAATCTCCATCCAATTTTACAATTAAACTTTTTATTTGTTGCCCTGGATTTTTCTTTTGAACATAATCTATATATGCTTGTTTCTCTCTTTCATCTAATTCTACTGTACATCCTTGTTCATTCCAGCAATGAAAATCCATAATATCACCCCTTTTTTACATTAAAAAAGGACCTAAAATTAATTAGATCCTTTAACTTTCTATATTGATTTATAAAGTACAATTATACCTATTATAGACAGAATACCTATTAATATGCCTATTAAACATAATACTAATGCTATATATAATAAAGCCATGCCAACACTCCTTTTTATTAGAAAGTATTAACATGACTTCATTTTTATAAACATATTTCTTACGCAATAGATTCATAGTGTGTAGTCTATACTAAAGGTTCACCGTACCCATCATATCCATCTTTTTCTAATATTTTAAGAGTTTCATCTTTAAACATTTTAGGTACTTGCTCTATTGTTCTACGTTTTTTTATAATTAAATTAGCATATATTCTTGCCATTATTTAGCACCTCCTTCTTGTAAAGCTAGAATCATTTCAGTTAATTCTGCTAATGCCTCTTCATGTTCAGTGTCCACATTTTTAAGTTGTGTTATTTTTTCATCTATAGTCAGTTCTTGTTCTATTAAATCCATTTGTTTTACCGCATACACGATTGTTATTGTTGTATCTTGTTCTGTATATCCTGTTATTACTAGATATTCAGTATCTGCATTATAACTTGGTTGTTGGTCTATCACTTCTTTAAATCCATATCTAGTCATTAGTGCAACAGATTTGTTAAAACCTACTATTGTTCTACCATCATTTAATTTGTAATTTTGTGGAGCATATTCTAATGCTTCATTATTTAATTTTGCATACATATTATTTTACCTCCTATTTTTTATAAGAAAATTTACCTGTACCTAAATTATAAAAATATTGTTGTGTTACTTCATCCCACAAACAAGCTACTCCTTTATTATCTAAGCAGGGTCTATAATCTCTAATAAGTTTATCGTTTTCTGATATTTTAAAATAATTCAAAATCATTCGTGCATATGATTTATTAGAATTACTGCCAAATATGTATATTGGTTCTGTACTATCGAAATTAAAAACCATACCATCTTCAACAGTTTCTACTTCATCTATTGTAAAAGACTTATTTTTACTTTTAATTATATGTGGAACGTTATATTTACAATTAGAAAAATAATACACAACTGAATTTACTGTTAATGCATATCTATTATCATAATTTCTAAATCCTTTAATTTGTGAATTACCAAATTCAAAACTTCTATCGGCTAAGGGAGTATAATTAAACTCAAACACACTATTTATATTCGGAACATAATTAGTATTTATATATTGGTTTCCAGAACTCTCTATATAAGATACATAATCTACATTTATTTTATTTTTAACGTTATTAAATAATAATTTATGCGACATACTCAATCACCCCACCTAACCATTCTGTAGTATAAGTAAAAATAAATTCATATGTTTTATTAGCTAATATTGCGGGGATATTCCCATTTTGCCATTTACATGCCGGTAATGTTAATGTTAAATCTGTTGTCGTACTAAAAAATAAATGAATTTCTATAAAAGAAGTAACTGCTGGCAATGTAATTTCAGTGGCATCTACAACAGTAGCAGTTTGATATTTATCTGTTGTTAGTGCTAAAGTAGTACCGGATATATTAGTAGTCACTAGGGTACTTCCACCACTAGAAGCAGTATCACCCTTATCACCTTTCGCCCCTTTAGGTATTCCTAAATTAAGTAATGGATTTTCCACAGTCCCTGTAATACTTGCAGTAGCATTGCTACCATTATCTAGTGTTGTAACATTTCCGATTTGTAAGTTTGGAGTTGCTCCAGTATCACCCTTATCACCTTTCGCCCCATCTGCCCCTTTCAAGTCTGCTAATGCGACAAGATTAATCCAATCTGCATCACCTACATATCGCCACTGTATATGAGTTGTACTTTTTTGAAGTTCTATTTCTTTCCCGTTTGCGCCAGCATCAGTCGTAGATGTTGGTAAAGTAATAGTTTTTATATTTTTACTATTTGCAATAAATGTTAATACATTATTAGAAAGTGTGACATTATCAATTTTTTTATTCGCAATATTTTTATATTGCGTATTAAGTACTTTACCTTGTGCAGCACTCAAAGCAGCAGTAGTTGAGTCACTTTCTAGATTATTTACAACTTCTATTGTACTTCCACCTGCAGGTAATTCAGTTCCACTATCTAATTTTGTTCCATCCTCTTTTGCTAGGTATATTTTTCCACCTTCTACTATAGATTTAGCAGGCATTTTATTTACTTTGTCTACATTGTCTTTTGCTACTTTTTCAAGTTTATTTAATTTTGCACTAGAGATTACATCTCCATTTCCCCAATTAGTTTGATTGTAAGTTCCGTCACTATTATAAGTATCAATTGCATCTCCATCTAAACTAAGCATAGATACATCTGCTACAGCACTGTTAACTGTTGCTATGTCACCTTCTTCAAACAATGGTTTTAGAATATGTACTGCACCTTTTATTATTGGAAGTGATCTTATACTTTCTTGACTTTCATTAAGAAGTCTTAGTTGTAAATCATAATCTCCTAATTCAGTATCTTCATCTATTAATTGTCCCTCTATTACAAATACAACTTTACCATCGTCAGTAGCTTGTATTGGGAATTCCTTTTTCACCTCTGCATTTTTATACCACTTAACTTGTGCATAGGATGCTTTATATTTCACTAGTAAGTTACTTAAATCATCTGACTTATATCTGTATTTATTATCTACAATTTCTATTAACAATTTAATATTTCTATCATTCTTATATAGAAATATTTCTTCATCTAATTTGGCTGTATTCTTTGAAACTGTCAACTTACAATCGGTTGTGATGTAATCATTATTAGCCATTTCAAACACCTTCCTTTCAAAATAAAAAAAGAGAACTAAAAATTTAATTTTAATTCTCTGCTTATTTATCTATTTTATCTGTGGATTTTAATTCTTCATTTTCTTTTTTAAGTTTATCTATTTGTTGCTTATATATTTCACATTGAGCTTGAAATAGTACTTTTTGATGATTAGCTTGTGCCAATTCTTGTTTATATATTTCAGTTATTATATTTATTGCATCCATTCAATCACCTCCTATTCTGTATAAGTTACTTTCATTGTTACACTGCCGCTACATACTGCATAACTACTAGCATTATAAGCTGATTGAATACCGAATCCTTTTATAGTACCACCTGAAAGTGCATTAAGTATAGTACTATTAGTTATAGTTAACTTTCCACTATTACCAACTGCTATACTAACACTTCCACAACTTGAACCGTATGAAGGTTTCCCACTTGGTCTACTTGCATAGTTATGAGTCTTAACTACTATAGGTACTGCTGCATGAACACCACCAGATATTCTCTTAATAGTAAGTTCAATCTTAGTGATATTTTTTTCTTTGAATCGATTGAATTGAGTACCAAAGAACCAACATCCATTACAATCTCCGTAGCCATAATCACCTTGTCTTGCAGTATTATCTTGTTTCCAGTTATTATATACAGAACTTCTATAAGTGTCCCCACTATTAGATTTTATAGTAATTACTTTTGTAGTTGATGTAGTAGGGGCTTTGTCTGGGTCTGTAGTTTGATTACCTCCAGCAAATGTTGCTTTTGCGTGTTGTATAATTTGTCCTGGTAATGTTTGAGCGGTATTTGCAGTTAAACCACCGCAGTGAGCTGCATTGGCTATTGTTATAAATGCACCACTAGTAGTTTGAAATCCGTATTCACTACATACACCGGCGGAACTCGCATCGTGTATTCTTGCACAGGCACTACCTCTGTACCCTATTTCACAGTTAACTAATGTAGTATTTTTAATATACATTGAGGCAAAGGCATCCCCGATATAACCTACAATATTACTTTGCCCATCACTGTGTTTATTATCACTACCATAAACTTTAACGCTGTATGTATTGAGTGAACTACTTTCCTGCGATATAATACTACCAGTTCTACCAGCTACTGCACAACCTGTGTCGGGGTGGACAACACCGATTTGTCCTTCTTCGGTACCTGGCCAGCCACCATATACCCATAATTTGGCACTACTCATATAGTTTCTAATGTATCCGTATAATGTGTGCCCATCTAAATAAAGTCTTATTTGTCCACTAGTATAATTTTGGAAGTCAGCATTTTCGGTTATATCCCCACGCATCCATATATTTATTCGTTTACCATTAAGAAATTTAGGTAAGGCATCTATTACTCCTCCCATTGTTTTATATACTGCACCTTCTGTTAATTCAACATCATCACTACCTGATGAAGGATCTATTTCAATTTGTATATCGTCATCCAGTGTGCTTGGATATTGTGCATTATTTATTTTATTGGCGGTGATTGTATCAGCAGTTAATTCACCTTCAACTGAGAAACTATCTCCTACAACTTCACTACCTTTTATTTGTGCTCCAACAATATTTCCTTCACTATCTACACTAAAAGTATTACCTTGATTCCTAAAAGTACTACCTATAATAGTTGCTCCTGTAATAGTTTTACCATCAATAGCCCCATCAACTATCATATCACCATCTACTTTTACTTGTTTTGTTATTATATTTAATGCATCTTGTGTTAGTTGCATTGAACTTGTACTATTACCTCTAACCCACCAAGAAAATCTATCTGCCAATTGTTCATATTTTGTTTCAGTGGCCTTTATTACAGAACTTTTGGTAATGGATGCCACGGGTATAGTTTTATTAACAGTTGTTTTTCCTTCTATATTAATAGTTATTTTTATTTCACCTGAGTTTCCTGTTACTGTAAGCAGTGTAACTGTCTTATGGTCAGCTTCTAATTTAGCAGTACAGTTAGCAGTATCTACTATAGTTACCTTATACTGTCCAGTAGTCGGAGTTGTGTTAACCGCTGCTAGTGGGGTAGTTCCATTGTATATGTTAATTTGTGTGCTTTTGCTAGTCTCACCTATAACTGTCTTGTTAATTGTAGTAGAGAATGTGTTACTGTATATATCCTTAGTAGTAGTCGTAGCTGGTCTCTCAACTTTAGATGTGAACGAATTACTATATATCTCACTCATAAATAATCCCTCCTAACTTACATTAACAGTTATGCTTGCTGATTGACCATTTAATGTTGTTGCAGTTATAATACAGCTTCCAGCAACTCCCTTAGAGTCTACTCTACCACCACATACTGTTGCTATACTTTCATCGCTTGATTTCCATGTAATAACCTTATTAGTCCAGCTTTCGTTAAATTTAGGTATTAAACCAAGCTTAGACCATTTACCCATGCTTCTAGCACTTGTGTCCTCAAACCAGATACGGTTTGCAGTGTCTCCACCGTCAGGAGCATCCTCTGGAGCGTAAACTCTTACCCAGTCAACATACATTGTATACTCAGTCATATTACTAGGTACGCTTCCTCCTGCTGCACCTAATGCATGGTTAAGTAGAATATAGTGTGGTTGGTGGAACATGAACCATTTACTGTCATCACTTATATCAGAATGTCCTATAAGCTTATCATCCACGTAGTAATCTAACTTATTGCGAGTCCATTCCATTGCGTAGATATGATAATCATCGAAGCTTCCTATATTTCCGGAGTCCACCCTACCTAAATCTTTGGCATCCCAGTTGTCCCATACTAGGTCTGTTCTGTATAATGCCCCTGCTGTAGTCCATGCGTAACCATATTTGTGTTCCATGATATCTATCTCACCACAGTATGGCCATGTAATACCATTGCCTTCTTCGTAGTTGGCACCTAGAGTCCAAAATGCTGGGAATGAACCAACTGTTTGTGGTATCTTAATCTTAGCTTCAAATCTACCGTACATATATTCTTGCTTATCATTAGTATGGATGCATCCACTTGACCATTCCTTACCGTTAGAGCTTTCCTTCTTAGCCTTGATAACTAGTTTACCATCTTCTATCCATACGTTATTTGTACCTGCCACGTAGTTTTGTACTTCGTTCGGTCTGCTATAATTATTTTCGTAATCCCAGTTGTCAGTATTTAGAGTTGTGCCAGTAAAGTCATCTTCCCATAATAAAGCTCTGCCTGGTCTATAAGCATCGCCTGAACCACTATCGCCACCACTACTTGATTTAGTTAGTGTTCCAGTTACTTGCGTATTATCACTTGTACCACATATTCTAATATATGAAGCACTTGCTGGAACATTAATTGTTGTTGATAATGAACCAACTGACCAGTCTGGAGTATTGTTTTCTATAAATCCTCCTGAATCATTACCTAAATAAGTATCACTACTATTATAGAAACATACACAAACATAACTTACAGGATTTAAATCAAGTGTATATTTTCCAGATGGAGTTACTGCTATTTTATCCACTGTACTATAATATTTTGTATCTGTAGTATCAGTAACTACGCCGTTATCCAATTTTTTATATTGAGTAAAAGTTAATCCACTGTTATCCACTAATGTAACTGTGAATACATTACTTGTCTTAGTTGTACCCTTAGCAGTTGTAACTCTTATAGCCATCTTGTATGTTCCAGCATTCGCTTTATCATCATGTAAAAACTTATGGTTATTCCCACTAGAGGTAACTTCACTAGTTTTATCGTAGAATGTATGTCCACCATCCCATGATACTTCATGTTTTGTTACTGGTATATTTGTGGAATATTCTATATAGAATGGTGTTTTAGTATTTTGTGTTATATTTGATATATTACTTATAGTTAGTGTTTCAGTAGTATCACCACCTCCAGTGCCTCCACCACCAGTAGATTCCGTATATACACATTTTAATTTACAGTTACTATATGTCCCATTACTCCAACTACTAACATTGAAAACAGCTGTAGTGTTAGTAAATGAAGTAGCACTAGTGTACGAATTACCTCCATCTTTACTAATTAATATATCTGTAATATTGGTAGCGTCCGTTGTAAAATTAACTGTTAATGTATCTTCAGTTGTACTGGGGTTACTTGTTACTGTTATACTTGCCATTTTATTACCTCCTTTAATCACAAGTAGTTACAAGACACTCTTTACTAAGTATTATAGTATAGCCATCCAAATTCTGAATTGACTCTTTTATTTGATTTAATCCCTCTTTTGTTGCATATGTATCACTAACTGTCATCTTGAACCCATCTAAAGACTGCTCTAATTTTGACTGTTTACTAGTTACATCATTTACATTGGTTTCTAATTTTCCTATTGTAGTTGTATGTTTATCCACAGTGTCTTTTGTACTATTATATTCATCCTTTAATTGTGTTACAGTTCCGTCCGTCTTAGTTATAGTTGTATTACTAATAAGACTGGATATTTGACCTTGAGCAACACTGATATTAGTTGTATTAGTAGTTACTTGTTCAATAACACTGCTTAAGTCTCCATCTACAGTAATATTCTTAATTGTATCAACTGTCTTTTTAAGCTGATTGAATGATACATCTAATGTCTGTTCAGTATCATCAAATTTTATATGACTCGCTTTTATGGTATTAGTATTATTATTTATACTACTAATAACACTACTTATATCCAATTTACTACCAGCGATATTAGCATTATCATTAACCATGGCATCTACTATTAATCCATTAGCTACTGCACCGGATTTAATACCTTTTTCATCTATTAATACACCTGTGCCAGTAGCATCAAATAAGCTGAATGTAAAATTACCTGTGGCATCTTTTCCTATTTGAATACGTACATTGCCTTTGTCATCTTTAAATTGTTGAAGATTGCCTTGCAATAACATACTTCCATCTTTTGATTGTATTTGCACATTATTTGTATTAAGAATACCTGTATTAATCTTATTGGCACTAACAGTATCAATCATTGCGTCCTTTATTAATGCATTAGCTATAGTTACTTTATCACTTGTTAATACTAAAGAGTGGATATTATCCATAGTTAAGTTTCCGCCTATTAACGTTTGTATCTGTGCTACTGTAGCTTTTAAGTTAGTGATAGTCGCATTAATAGCATCTAAATCTCCAACATTTAAATTATCTATTTTAGCATTAACTGCCGTAAAATTTTTAGTAGTAAGGTCTTTGAACTCACCATAGTCAGCTTTTATCTTTTGTGCTTCCAACTCTACTACTTTTAGTTTGGGTACGCTTTCTCCATCTAATAATAAATTACCTTCATCATCTATATATAGCCATGGAGCCTTTCCATCTTTTGTAAGTGTCTCTAACAGTTCTTGTAGATTTTGTGGAATTTTAGTATCAGGGTCAGTTTGTAATGCTTTTGTTTCAGGGTCACCACATAAATCAGTTATAGTTTGTTTAGCAGTTTCCATGTTGTTAGTTGCGTCTTGTAGTTCTGCACTCATCTCCTCTGTCATTTCTTCTGTACTTAATGCTTGCATTAATACACCAACAATTCTATCCATAGCCTCATTATAATCTTCTCCGGCTTGTTGAATATCACCTATTTTGGGATCCTCACATTCTTCGTCTTCTATACCTTCAACTTGCACATCAATTCTATCTTGGTCATCTTCTACAGTGTCAGGTACTTCATAATACGTATCATCTTCTGTAGTATCGTCAGAAGCAGCTACAGTAGCTACTTCTGGTTCCTCTGCAAATTCTTCCATATCCTCATCTAGTGTTGGCCATACAATCATCTCACCATCATCATCGTATATAGGTCGCTCAACGTGCTCTTGTCCATCACCAACCACGCAAATCCCTCCTATCCAATCATAAATCTACCAACAAATAATATATTTTTACTTGATAAACTTTTTACTTTTACTTTTCTGAATACTCCGTTTGTCAATCCATTTGTACATTCAAGTGCCACAAAGTCGCCATCTTTGTCTTTTTCTATTACTATGGCAGTATGTGATATCGCCATGAATTCACCATTATTTTTACTGTCAGCGTCCATGAATATTATATCTCCAATTGCTAGATTCTTAAAAGTTTGTAAGTCAGCTACATCTACAACCCAATTCTTTTGTACAAAGTATTTACCTATATTAGCTTCATTTCTAGTGGATGGTATTGCCCAACTAACACTATTATTTCTATTATTATCAGTTTTCTTTTCATTGCCATATGGTGATTTATCATAAGTCCAACCTGTTAATACATAATTAAGGAAACAACTATCATCTATTTGGTACTTACCATTTACTTTCCATTTATTGATATTTTCGCTTGGATTCTTGAAGTCACAAGGAGTTGTACTATTATAACTGAACTTACTATTATTAGTGTAGTAACTATTGGCGATTTTAACCAGATCTGAGGCGTATTTGAATAGTGGTTGTGCATAATTACTGCCTTTTTTCTTAGCTCCAACACTTCCAAGGTATGCTTTATCACTAATTGTAGTATCAGGATTATAGTATACGGATACAATGTAAGTAGTATTTACTTTTGGTATTAATACACCATTCTTACAGTCAACACCTTCCAAATATACCGCGTCAGGTTGTATTAGCTTAAATCCTTTGGCAGTAGTAAATATAATACGAGCATAGTAACTATCATTATAATTAGTGGATGAAGTTGCTGGCACTCTAAATTGTAGTTTTGTCATTGGTTTATTATAAGTATAAACACGCTGGCTATCCAACATTTTATTACTAGTTACGCTATTACTTTCCCAATCTGCTCCATCTCCAAAGTATAATATCTTTTTCTTATATTCCTTATAATAAGTTTGAGTACTAGCCTTATCCTTCATAGTCCAACTGTTTGAAGTTAGACTACTTAACCACAATGTTTTATCACTAGTATTACACATATCCTTTGGTTTCCTTAGAAATATTACATATTTTGTCTTATTGCAGTAATCAAGCATCATTGTATTGAAATCATTTATTAATGTATTCATATTCTTATAATCACTTCCATAAGCACTTGTTAAATGGCATTCCTCACATACAAATATAGGTTTCTTTGGATACTTTTTAAGTAAAGCTTTTATCAGTGATGTATAGTCCTCTACTACACTCTCAATATTATCTGTTATAGAAGGTACTCCAAATGCTAACATTACATGGCTTACAGTTTTAGGATATGGTGTTTTGTCTGTAACGCCGTTAACAGTGATATTAGTAATAAGTTTTCCACCCTCTACAAAGTCCTTAGGTGCAGCACTATCAAGTCCTTTAAAGGTAACTTCATAAGTTGTTCCATCTGGGTCGTCTACTATGTCTTTTGGTGGTGTTGGCTTAGTAGCTGATTGGTTTTTAACTTTGGCTTCCTTGTCCGCCCTTGCTAAGTCCCAAGGTCTAAGTATTATTCCATGTGTATACCAATGAGACATACTGCCCCTTGAACTATATGTTATACTCATGTCCTCGTATCTTATAGCTCTAGGCCATTTATGACCACCACTAGCGTGGGCTATCATACGTTTCCCATTTACTTTTCCACAATACACAACTACGTGGTGAGTACCGGCAGTGGCATATTTACTATTTCCACCTGATTTTGATGCCCATGCAACTGTTACATTTGAAGGGACTGTGGCATTACTCAACATTATTAAGTCTCCAGGTAATAATTCATTAATTGTTTTACTTGTTAGTTTCTTTAATGTATATCCACTATATTTTGTAGCACTTTTTACTAAAGTACCGTAGGCACAATTGGCTCCTCCATATTTCGCAGTTACACTTCTAAGTCCGGCATATAAGTAAGCACAACTACTAAGAGAAGAACACACATAACAGTATGGATTTTTAATACCGTGGATAGTTCCACTAACTCTAAATCTTTTGCTATCGTCATATATACAAGCCCCACCATAGTAAGTAGCTTTTTTATACTTTTGGTGTAGGTCACAAATTTCTCTAGCTTTATTTACTATTTTCTTTCTTACATTTTCTGCAACGCCTTTTTTAGTAGTAGTGTTATCACTTATGCTCCATGTAGGTGCATTTTTAACACTTGCTGCTCTAGTCATTGAAGACTCTGTAGATACGGCAGTAGCTTTGGCACTCTTATTTGATGTGCCTGGTTTTATTGCTCCATAACCTCTTTTTTTACCTTTTTCATCAATACAATATGGCAATTGACCGTCTACTACCTTATACCATCTAAGGTAACATTCAATATTAGTAGCAGTTCCGGCGTGTTTATTTTCTACATACCATTTTCTACCACCGGCCCATGCAGCAGTACCTTTCTCTAATTCTTTGAAATATAAAGATTGTACTTTTGAACTTTGCACTGTATATCCATATTTATTGACCCAAGATAAACCATTTTTCATTGCAACGTATCTACATATCAATAAATCACATCCATATAGACCGAAGTTATAACCAACCAAGGCTGCAAATATGTTCCATTTAAAACGTTTTAATGATTTTCTAAGTTCATTACAACCAAACATTATCTGGTTACATATAGCTTTATCTACTTTTACTCCATTTATTATTTTAGTTCCACAAGATTTAGGTTTCATATTAGAGTAACTTGGTGTAAAGTATTCAACTTTACCATCTAAATATTCAATCTTTTGTTTTTTATTAAAATAAGCAGCTCTTTCGCATTGCATAAGACCGTATCCGCCGCCGCTATACTTAGTAGCATCATATGGGTTGGCACTAGACTCGGCATATATCATAGCATAAACTAGTTGTGGGTCAAGTCCAAACTTTTTACTATAATATTCAACTGGAGCGTATATTTTCCAATGATTAGATTTACTTCTCATATTTTTTAAATCGCTATATTTATCACTCCATTTACCTAGTCCAAATCCTGCATAATAATCTACGGCTGCTTTGTATTGTTTTGCAGTTTTACTACTATCTTCTTTTTTATCAGGTTGTGGTTGAGTAGTAGGTGTTTTACCTTTTATTTCTCCACATTTGTATTTTATACAGTCATGAATTCTACTATCTCCTATCCATAATCCATTGTCTATTTTCTTTATATTTATTGCTCTATAATCTTCTGTGTCCTCACTTATTTTACTTGTATCATCTCCAGGTTTTACTGGGTCAGGTACTACTTTATCTGTATATTTTTTTATAAGGCTATCAATGTTTTTTTTATCCACACCTAATTGTTGTAGGTACTGTCTTATTGCTAATATATCGCTTGTAGTTAGTTTTCCTGTCTTTTTAATAATATCTATAGTTTCATTTATAATATCTTCTTTTTTTAACGATTTGATATTACTTTTTACATTTTTGAAGTTTGCTAAGGTTATTTTATTTTCACTGTCTGTTAATTCTAATTCGCTTATTCTTCCTTCCAATTGTATAGGAGGATTAAATTTATCATTTACTATATAATTAGTGTCTCCTACCTCAATTTCATCATATTCATCATCTGTTAAATATACTGGTATCTCATATGAATATTTTATTTGTTTAACTTCCTGCAATTTCTTATATGTTTCTAATAATAATGCTCCTGGGTCTGTTGTATCACTAGTATATTTACCTAATATATACTTGTCCCCATTTGAAAACATATCATGTGCATCTGGGTCTAATAGAAAATCTTGTCCTAATGGTTTATCTAAAGGGTTGCCTTGGTCTTTTTCCCATTTAATATCTTTGAATGTAATACCATTAGCTCCTACACCTATAAGCCCACTAGCAAGGTCTGTAGCATCGCCTGTCCTTTTCATGCCATAACTGTTGAAATCATAATCATATCTTTTATATGTTTTATTTCCTCTTTCGCCATCTGCATAGCAGTTAACAATTAATTCATAATTTCCATTAATACTATCTATAGGATTTACTGTAAATTCATATTCGCAATTACCATATCTAGCTATTGATTCTTGAATTACCGTATAAACGGCTTTTGGCTCTGTAATACTAGTTTCTACTGATATATCATCAAGTTCTGGGCTTACATAACCTTTTTTATAATTTGTGTCTTTAAGAATAGTATCTAAGAATTTATTCATATTACCAGTTATAGTAGATTCTCTTATATAATCATTCCTTAATTCAAGCCCTACAATTTCAGATTGTACATTCCTTACTACTGAATCAATATTTTCTTCATCTTCACAAGCCATAATCTGAAACATCTTATATTTATTATTTCGAATGAATAATACAAAATTTCTTTCAGTTATTGCCTGTTCTAATTCTTCATCAAGAGTAACTGAGAAATCAAAGGTTTCAGCTCCAGTTTCAAGATATGGATGATATGAATAATCAAAATAAAGGCTAGGTGTTAACCTAGCACATATCTTCTTATCGGAATCTAAAATTATTAATTCACCTAGCACTTTATCACTCTCCTAACCATTTATCCCTAAATATTACACTCGTTGTAGTATCTGTATCATTGCTGTTTGTTTTTATATTATTTTCTCCTGTATCTAATTCAAAATAACGACTACCTATGTCAACTAAATCATCGCATGGCTCATCATTTAAATAGCATCTGTGATTTTCACAGTCTATTTCAAGCACATCTCCTTCTTGAAAATATACAATATTTTTAGGAGTTTCTTGTTCTTTAGGATTTAATTCATCAACTCTAATATGTGTTAAGCTCATAGCACTTGATTTATCAAGAGTGCTAGTAGTTCCTATATATAAAACTACATATGCTAATTTTTCAGTTGGTAAATCAGAATATTTTAAGTTTTTACTACTTTGGCTTTTTATAGTTTTGCCATCCTTAATCTTAGTAACTGTAACATTCCATACATATTTCTTATTGATTTTTTCTCTTGACAATGTCCATTGGCCATAATATTCATTCCAACTACCTAATTTCCCAGATAGTTTATTACTAACTGTAACAACTGATTTTCCTGATTTATCAGTAATTATATATGTTTTAGTATTAGGCTTTGGCACTTTTGTTGAATCTTTAAGAACTGTTCTTGATCCTATAGTACATCTAGGATATGTATACTCATACCACGCATTATCGTCATACATTCCTAAAGTAAATAATTTTTCCCCATTAACACCAAAACCATATAACTCAATTATTCCTGTTTTATCATCAGCAGTTTCAAAGTCTTCATCATCTGGATAACTATACACTGCATTATCAGCATTAACCAGATAGTCTTTTGCTATATACCCTGAATATCCTTTGTATTTCTTAGCTAATTTATAATATGTAAGCTTACTATCTTTATCATAATGATCTTCCATTATGCATCTTACACAATCTCCTATTGGCACAGTAGCCACCATTTTACTTGATTTCTTGGCTGACTTTCTTATTGCTAATTTCTTATCTTCTTTATTATCTGGAGCAATTGCTACAAAGTTTCTAACTGTTAATTTAACCTCCGTAGTATCATATTGTTTTGTTAGGTAGGAAGCACTGCAATATCCAGTAGTTTTTACTGTTTTCTTATTCTTATCAGTGTACTCATAGTCAAAACTAACCCATCCATTCTTTAGTGTTCCATTTTTAATCTTGTGACCATATTTAAATGTACCTATCTTTTTATAGTTTGTTCCTGGACCTTTTCGAACATTTAGTGATGAACTAGTTACTTCATAATAAGGGATCTTTTTACCTGACAATATTTTTTCATCTTCATTCTTATACTTAGGTTTACTAGGGTCACCGTTCTTTCCTGTGCTATTATGTCTCATAAATGCTGTTAATTTAAACTCATCAACACTATGACTTAAATCCTGTCTTACACATACTCCCTTCCACGTAGTGTCACCACTAGGTACTGTCCCCATAATAACACTATTTCCACTTTCACTTACTGCTAGAGTTCCGCCTACAGTCCTATCAGAACCGATACTAGCAGAAGATGTTGTCCATCCGGATGTATCTTCACATTTATCATATAATACTTTCGTTGATTGTTTTACTGCTGATAGAGACAATGTAGGATATTTGCCTACTAATATTCTTTCCCCTGTTTCTTTGTGCTCAAGTTGAGCATAATATGCATCTGTTGAAAATCCTATCTGGATAATTGGAGATATTGCCCTATTGCCAGTAACATCACATGTCAAATCACTACCTTCTGCATCTATTGCAGTTATTTCATCTGAATAAAAATATGGTTCTGGGCAAAATAACTTAATAGTAGATTCATAAGAATAAAAACATACAGGGTCTTTTTCTATTTTATCTTGTAGTATAGCTAAAATAAATCTTTCCTTGTTAATATAAAAAGGTTTAGGCTCATCTACATCAAATATATCTCTTATATCTTTTAACTTTTCATTAAGTTCTTCTTTAGTATCGCAGTCAATTAATATATCTATTTCTATAACATATGATTCGTATTTCTTACCATTGTATATTTCTCCATCTCTGGATGCTATATCAAGCGTTGATATTTTATTAGAAGGTAATATAGGCAATCTTATTTCTTCAATGTCACATACTTCAGATAAATTAAAGCCATTGTATTTTACATTATCATATCTATGCATTATATACCTCCTAATCTATTTAATCTTTTTGTTCTATTACTTATATCTTCTTGAACTGGTTTTGATGTTAAGCGGCCTACTTTCTTACTGTCCATATACATACCAATGCCATTTAGTGCATCGACCATAGCTTCTCCCATTCTATCATAATCAATAGCTGTATTTCTCGCCATTGTATCAAGCTTATCATCTAGATAATTATAAAATGAATTTAAAGGTAATATAGCTTCATCTCCTGCTTCTCCACCTCCAAATAAGGTTGGCTGTGTCATAATACCACCCTTAGCATACCAGCTTATACCAAACGAAGGAACACTTGGAGGATTTAAACTAAAACTGCCACTAACACTAAAATGAGGTAACTTTATCTTTGGTAATGACCATGAAAAATTAAAGAATGATTTCATTCTATTTATTGCATTGCCAACTGCATCCTTAGCAGCATTAATCTTACTACTAATAGTATTATAAATACTGCTGAATATTGAACTGACTGTACTATAAGCTGACCTAATTGGATTTATTATATAAGTCTTAACTAAATTAAATCCTGTTTGTACTACTGATTTCACAGTATTAACCTTAGTTTGAATAGTAGATTTAATTGCATTCCAGACTGTAGAAATTACAGTCTTAATACCATTCCATATGGAATTTGTAATAGTTTTGATTGCATTCCACACTGTAGTGATTATAGACTTAACTAAATTAATACGATTAGTTATAGATGTTTTTATTAAATCCCATACTGTAGAAATTACAGTCTTAATTCCGTTCCATACAGTGCTTGTAATGGATTTAATTGAATTCCATACGTTTGATATAGTATCTTTAATACCATTCCATACCTCAGAACATTTCGCTTTAATTGTATCCCAGTTTTTATACAACGTTATACCTATTGCTATTAATGAGGCTATAACTGCCACTACGATAAGTATTGGAGTTGATATACCAGCTATAACTGCACCTAATCCAGTAAAAAGTCCTATCAATGGTTGTAACGTTAACATTAAAGTCCCAATTGTAGAACCAACTAATAATAATATAGCTGCTACTGCTGCTATAGTTGCTATGGTTGATTGTATGCCAGATGGTAGACTGTTAAACCAGTTAGCTAAACCATTAAGCGCATCTAAAACTACATCTATGGCCGGTTTTAAACTTTCTTGAAAAGTTCTTTTTATACCTTCTATAGCGCTTCCTAAATCATTATATTTAATCTCATTTAGTTGCCCTAGTGAATCCTTTGACTTATCAGCTTCACCTGATATATCCATTAATGCCTTGACTCCATCTGCCCCTAAATCTTCCCACATAGTACCAAACAATTGTACTCCTAATGTATTCTGTTCTATAGGATCTTTTATTCCAAATAAAGCACTTGTAACTTGTGATAATGCTTGTTTTGCTTCTTTTCCACCTTTCCCAAACTTAGCAGTAGTTTCATCAACATTAAGTCCTAACTTCTTAAATGCATCATCTGCTGTACCATCTTTAACACGTATGCCAAATTCTTTTACTGCATCTCCTAATTTATCCACTGAAAATGTTCCTGATTCTGCACCATTTTGAAGCATATTGAACATATCTTCGCCATCTAAACCTATTTGCTTAAAATGTACTGAATATTCGTTTATAGTATCTAATAAATCATCATTTTTGTTTAAGCCATTTTGTGCACCTTGAATAATTAGATTATATGCTTCATCGGATGTATAACCAAATTGTTGCATAAGCATGTTAGCACTACGTACTGATTCAGCAACATCCATATCAAAAGTATCACGTAGTACAAATGCATTCTCAGCAGTTTTCTTAAGTTCTTCGCCAGTTTCTCCAGTTTGTTGCTTAACTATAGCCATGGTTTCAGCTATATCGTTCATATCCTCTCCAAAATTATCAGCATAAATTTCATGCATTACATTTTCAAGAGATTTGAACTCATCCTTTGTGGCTCCAGTTTGAGTAATTAAAGTATTTAGCGCCTTGTCACTATCCACGCCAAACTCAATCAATCCGCTTGCAACCTCTTTAGTTGTATCATTAAGTGCATCTAATTTATCTTTTACTATATCACTAGCTAAATTGCCTTTCATTATATCTGTGACATTATCTGCACTATCTCCTAGTTCTTCATAATTATTAGCCAACTCTTCGGATGCATCTTCTACTTCTTTTAGTGCATCTTTATTTTGTTTAAGTTCTGCCGATAGTGATTGTATCTTACTTTCTAGATTTTTAGCCTCCTGAGAACCTTGACCTTGTTCAAGACATACATTTTGATATTCTCGTTTTAACTGTCCTAATTCATTTTCTTGTTTACTAATAGTAGACTCTAATTTGCCTAATGCACTTTCAGATTGTTTTGTAGAATTCTCTAATTCTTGTAGTTTTGAACTTGTTTGAGATAATGTGTTTTGTATCTTAGCGTTTTGAGTTTCAGCAGTTATCAGCTTATCTGTCCACTTTTTTACTTCTTCACTATTTTCACCATAAATTTGTTTAGCTTTTTCTAGACATTCTCTTGTATAATCTATTTTTTGAGCGCTGGCTTGTAGTTTATCTTGTAGTAGCTTTTGTTTATTTTCCAAAAGTTCAACACTATCACCATTAGCTTTGAGTTGAGTAGCATTAAGATTCAACTGTTTATTCAATGTACCAATATTGCTATTCATCTCTTTAATTCCAACGGTAAACTCGGCAGTTTCTGCTTTAAAGGTTATCTTTGCTTCCTTATTATTAGCCATTTTATCACCTGCCTTTTATTTTCTTCTTTGTCTTTGTTTTTCATATTCTTTTTCTTTTACATAGTTAATGTAATTATCGTATGCTATTTTATCTTCTAAAATAGATAAAAGTGAAGAGTAATCTACATTAAAGAAAATCTCTTCACTCATTCCTAAAATTAATACAAAATATGTATAATAATCCTCCCAATCTTCAAGAATAAACTTTGGGATTCTTGTTCTTGATTTATTTACTCTTCCTGTAGCTTTAATGAATGGTTGTCTAAACCCTACTTTTTTTTAGGGCGTATCAATTCAGCTGTTACAGTGTTTATAAGCTCCATATCTGGAGGTACCATCTCAATGAATTTATCCTCGCTCATTACTTCATCTGTACCTAATTTTTCTGAGTTAGCACAAAGGTAAGCAACATATAATACCTTTAAGCTATCAAAGATAGGGTCAAAACCCTTACCGCCTTCTAAAGCTTTCATATATTCTTCATATAACTTTTTATTATTATTTTTTACTTTTAATAGTCGAGCAAAATTTAAAGTTAGTTCAATTTTAGATCCATCTATTAATTCTAGTTCTAGCATAGTACATTTCATTATATATCACCTACCTTCGATTTCTTATACACTTGATTTTCTTACTAAGGCCGGTGTGAATGCAGTTAGCCATGTACTTTTTACTGTTTCATCAACATCATTAGTCACTACCATTTCATACTTACCATTACCAAAGTCATCTGGCATTATTGATATTTCTATTTCAATTTCCGCTATTTCTTCTACTCCATTTTCGATACTTCCTTTTGGTGCAGAAGCCATTATGCATCTTGGATAAGCTATCATCTTTTCTAGCCCATCTTCATCTAATACTTTAGCTACATAAGTAAACTCTTTATGTCTACTATTTCTACCATAAGCTACTACCCCATCTTTCAAGTCTGTACTTTCCATTCCAAATGCTTTTACATAAAGATCATATCTAATATGTAAAGATAAAGTTAATGTACCATTACCAGTTCCTATTGTTCTTGTTTTAGCAACAATACCTTCACATTTTTTTTGTACTACTTTACATTCTAGTTCTTCATCTAATTTACCTACGCATCCTAGTTTATTAAATGAGCTTTCTGCTGCATCATTAAATTTTACAGATGATTCTTTGACTTCATATTCTGCGAAATTAGTTTGATATATAGCCATCTTATCAATCCTCCTTATTTAAAATTATTTTGTAGTTTTTCTAATAAATTGTTTACTACGTTATCATATTGAGCATCTACCCCATGTTGCATAAAATCATTCGGAACTTTGCCTTGGAAGTGTACTCCTTCTGCTTCCTGTGGAAAATACAAATAATTGTATTGTGTTTTTGTATGTATATATAATGATAAATTTTCTTTCTGTTCAGCTTTCAATGGTGAGCTATCTTTTGCATGTTGCTTATCACGATTTGATACAGGAATATAATTTATTATGGCTTGAGTAAATATGTTGCTAGCTTCGTTTTTTAAGTAATTATTTATTACCTTTTCTGCCCCATCTCCATAACTCATTATGGCCTGTTGTAATCTTTCAACATCTTCGGCTGATAATCCAAATACTGCTCTAGCCATCTAAATCACATCCCTTAAATGCTCTTGTGAATTCTAAAGTCAGCATTTCAACCACCATATCTGTATTATTTTTTGTAATATAATTAAACTGCATCGACTGATCTGTTAGTTTTAACCTTGTATTATCTTGTATTGCTTTTATTACTTTTTGTTCAAAACCTTCTGGGATATAATTTTCCATAATTATATGAACCTGATAATAATAGTTGTAATCTAGTTTACTTTTACCACTTCTATCAAATTCCTTTTTGTTAAATACAAAGTAATTCCATTTATCTTTTCCTTTTGTAAATGTTCTTCCATACCATACCGGTAACTCAAATGTTTGTTCCAATACAGATTGTATTTGTTCAAGTATCCCATCTAATTTACTCAACTTCTGTCACCTCTTCCAAATAAAAATACAACTCTCTATTCTTTCTATCTTCATCTATATAGATGATGTCATACAGTGTATTTTCAATTGTTACTTTGTACTCATTATTTATATTTTTATAGAATCTAGTTTTAACTTTTACATTTAAAGTTCTATCATTTGACTCCGCAAAATCTAAATCTTGTTGCCTTTTACTACATTCTTCATATGCTAACTTAACAATAAATTCAAGATTATCCTTTGTTTTAATATTCTCTTTTGCTCCAAAATTAGTTTTAACTGGTATTTCCTTATAAACTCGAATATATCCATCATTGTAATTACTTACTCTCTTCATAATTTATAACCTCATACATTTGCCTTATTTGCATTATCTCATTGAAATAATTATCATCAAATTCATTGATACAATTGTTATAAGCATACATACAGTAATTAAGAAAAAGGCTATGTTCTATACCCTCTTTAGAGTAGTCTATACTATACCCAAGTTTATAATTCAATGTTAATTTAGCATCTTCTATTATCATATTAAGTTTTCTTTCTGTATCTTCTTCATCCCAGGTAATGTTTAATTTATCTTTCAAATCTTGTAATAAACTATCCATGACTTTCTCCTTTCTAAAAAAGAAAAGACTAGTCATAGACTAGTCTTTCTTATTACTATTGTCCCGCTTTAGTAGTTACAGTTCCTTTAACTGTACTTTCTACAGTTCCTTTTACTTTTGTGTATACTACTGCTTCTTCTAATCCAGATATATCAAGTAATAAAGAACATGTATTATCAAATGCTTTACCTTCTCCATAAGTTTTTATTTTATAAACTCTGTTGTCTTCTAGGAACTGATATTCATCTGAATAAGTTATTACTCCATCTTTTGCTGCACCCATAGCCATAAAGTACTCTTGTGGTAAGCATACTATAGCTTTACCTGTTGCAATTTCATTTGATATTACAACTTCTGTAGGGAATGGGAATACATCTTTTACATATACTCCATTTACATTAAGTAAAGTTGTAGCTGGCATTACTTTAGTTAAGTAATCTATTTGATTACATATAAATAATACTGAACCAAATTTTCTAGTTCTTCCGCCATGTTCTTTGCTATTATCATCTGTATATTTTTCTGTTTTAGCCATTTTTGAAATTAAATCACCATAAGTTTTAGGTGAAAAATCTGTTATTTTTATAGCAGTTTTTTGAGGATATCCAGTACTAGTAGAGTATGACACTCCTTTATGTATATCTCTATCTAAACCTATAGGAGAATTTATACCATTTCCACTAACTATTGCTTTTTCTATTCCACATGCTATGGCATCTTTCATTATAGTTCTTACATAAGCATCTATAAATGTAGGTCCTAAATCTAACATATCTTGAGGAACTGAAACAAATGCAGATAATTTATTTTGAGTTATGTCTACTGCTTTAAATGCAGAAGTAAGTTCTTTTGTTATTTTACTGTTCAGTGGTCCCCAAACTGCAGTATCTATTGTATGATCATTTAATATCCATTTAGTAAGATATTTAGCATTTACAAAATTTATTTTAGTCAATAGTGGATGTTCTTCTAATAAATCTTTATATATATCAGTTATAATAGTTTCTGGCATTATGCCTTCTGGTGAGCCTATAAAATCTGCGAATGATTGTTGAGGTTTATTTGATTTAGCAGCTTCTATAAATCCTTTATACCATTTTTCTTCAGCAGTAGTAAGTTGTCTATAACCTCTATCTGCTAAAACTGATTTGTCTTGAGTTTGTTGATATTCTAATGCATCATCTTTTATTTTTTGCATTTTTTCTTCTAGTGCATCACTAAGTATTATTACTGCTTGATCTTTATCTTCTGCTTCTAAAAACTTAGTTATTTCTTCTTTAAATTTTATATCTTTATTTAATATTGCCATTATTGTTGGCCTCCTTTTCTATTTAATTTATTTTTAAATTCATTAAAAAAAGAACATTTAGTATGTTCTTCCGGTTCTTTACTCTTATTTTCTTCGCTATTATTAATTTCTGTATTTAAATCATCTTCTTTTTTAGCATTTAAAATAAGTTTCATTAATGATTTTTTAACTGACTGACTAACTTCTTCGGCCTCTTTTTCATTTACTATAGCCGTGATAAATCCTTTTTCTATAGCTTCCTGTGGAGTTATCCAAGTTTCATCATCAAGCATTTGCTTTAATTCATCTTCTGTTATATTTATTTCTTGCATATAAGCATTGACACTAGCTTGAGTAATTTTATCTAAATCATCAGCTTGTTTTCTTAACTCTTTAGAGTTTCCTTTTACTCTCGTCCATGCATTATGTATCATAAGTAGTGATGCCGTAGACATTATTCTTTCATCTCCAGCCATGAAAACTACACTGGCGGCACTACATGCAAAACCATCGCATACAGTTTTCACTTTTGCTTTATGTCTTTTAAGTTGGTTATATATAGCTAAACCTTCCGCCACCTCTCCACCATATGAATTTATGTATACATTTATTTGGTCACACTCTAACTCTTCTATTTGCTTAGATAGTGTATAGCTTGATACATCACTTTCAAGCCATTCCCAAGATGTTATGTCACCATATATTTGTATATCAACTTCATTATTATTTTGAGTTAGTTGGAAATATTTTTTATTCATCTTCTTCACCTCCTCCATTATTATTTTGTCCATCACCTATTAATCTGTTTTCCACTGTATCATAGTTTTTAGTTATAAAGTGTTGTTGACTAAATTTAGTGTTAAGCCTATCAAATCCTATTATTTCTCTAACTTCATCTATACAGCACGTACCAGATGCAATTAATTTGTCTGCTTTTTCAGCAACATCTAATATATCTATATGATTAATAGTTGATGTATCTACTTTTACATAATTTCCTTTCGTCCAATTATCATATCCTCCTGAAGTTTTCCTTGTAGTTTCTTCTGAAATCATATCTGCTATTGGATCTATACAAAATGTAAGAAATACTTTTACTATTTCATTCATATTTGTAATGTTTCCTAACATAAGACTAACTGGTATTTGAAGTGCTTGAGCTACTATTTCAAACATTTCTTTTCTCAATGCCCTAAAATCAGAACTATCCTTATTTGTATTAGTTCCATCCATGTACTGCAAATCATACCCTTTGTATTGTGGATATACAGCATTATCATTTTCCATAAATTCTTTAAGTTGTTTTTGTACTATCTCTCTATATGTTTTCTGAAAGTTTTCATCAGATGCTTTAACTTGGTCTAGAACTAATTTATATTTTGCTCCATTACTCTTTTTATAACTTTTTGCTGCATAAGAAAGTAGTTCTCCATACTGCTCATATAAATTATCGATTAATTTTTTTATATTAGAATTATTTAATTGCAATCTTAATACTTCGCTACTTTTAAAAGTTTTATTTAGCTGTAAATTTCCTATTACAACTCCCTTATATAAGTTTCCTAGTATTGGATATTCTTCCGGAGTATAACTATCAGCGCAATATAAATTATCATTTACATCAACTAATATACATTCATTTTGATATATCATTTTTTCAATGGCTTTATGCCAAAGTTGGCTGCTATTTTCATTTGCATTAGGTGACACATTTAAAATATAATAAAGCTTATTTTTTACTTCTTGATTATTTTCATATACTTTTATTTCACACTTAGCTATTGCATTCGCTATAAGAGATATAGCTGTTTGTATAGCTAACTCCTTATAATATATTTCTTGTATCTTTTCCTCTATTATATTTTCGGTTATTTCACCCTTTTCATTTTTAACATTCCCTAAAAAGTCCATAAACCATGTTTTTATACTCACAATTTCCTCACCTCCTTTTAGAATATAATAGGAGGCATAAAGAATAATTCATTATTATCTTCATCCTCCAATACATCTTGAGCAGCAATCATAGCATGGACAAATGCCATGAATCCATCTGTTTTCCTTGATTTAGGCTCTATCTTATCGTATACATAGTTACCTAAATTCTTATCCGTTAGTTTAGTATTATTAGTAAACCACCTCATAAGTGGGTTATCTCCCCACACTATTTGGTGATTATTAAATAAACTATCTATTACTGGTACAATTTTCATAATATCACTAGGTCTAATTATTTTTACTTGTTCTTTATTTGTTGCATCTATCCCAATGTTCTTCATAGATTTACTTAACAAAGCCAACCTAAAATTATCTACTCCTAATTTAACAAAATTATATTTTATTAGCTGTTCTTGTATCCATTCTGTGGCCATATCTGGATTAATTTCTATGTCATCAACTATAGTTAATAATCCTTGCTCTGACCATTCTTCTAAAGGTGCTTTTATTCTGTCCTTATCTCTAGAATTAGTACAAAACCAGCTATGACTAACCCAATAATATATGCCACCTTTTAAAAAAAGTAACCCTACACTCATCATGTCATTTACCTTTGTATAGTCAATTCCAATAGTGCAGCTTGCTCCCTCAAGGTTTGGTATATCTTTATTTGTCGATAATATATTTTCCCATGAAGTTACTTCAATATCTTTTGAACCTTTTGGAATATTCATCCTCTTGGTCATAAAAGCATTATTTACATAAGGATTAATCTTATAATCTGCATATTCTTTTTTCATCTGTTCCATTAATGAAGGTCTATAAGGTAAAGAAGGGTTTGCTTTTGCCCAGTTATCTGGATTATCAACTTCTTTTTCTTCATCCAGCTTACAAATAAAAGGGAGAAAGCCATTATCCTCGACTTCTCCCTTTAATATCATTATTGCTTTTTCTAATAAATTATCCAGTGGACCATCCCTTACATCTCCATTTGTTGTTATGTAAGTTCTTCTTGGATTATCTTTTTTACCTAAACCTGTAGTAAATACATTTATATTTGCCCAGTTTTGATAAGCATGTATTTCATCAAAGTCAACTTTACCTGAACGCAAACCATCTTTCCCTTTTGGATTATTAGTTCTAAACTTTATTTTACTTTTAGTCTTAAGATTTATAATTTCTTCCTTATTCCAATAGAAATTCCTTTTCATTTTTTTTGTATATTTAGGATCTTCTAATATATTATATATATCATTAAATGTTGTTTTAGCTTGGTCTTCTGAGTTAGCTGATATATCTATATCGTAATTTTTTATTCCATGAGTAGGAGTAATTAAACAAAAGTCCTCATAAGCTAAATAAGCATTTTTACCAGAGCCTCTTCCAACTAAAATAAACAAGTCAGCAAATCTAGGTAATCCATTTTCTTTAAATACACAGTTATGTAAAACAAATAAAAATTTCTCCCATGGGAATAAATTAAAAGGAAAGTATTTCTGATAAGAAAAATATTTTTCTACTTTTTCTTCATCTATTATTAACTTTTCATTATCAAATATATTTTTTATGAACTTGGATAATAATTTTTGTTCTTTACACATTGGAAATACTTCATTATCAATAATATCTAAGTATTCTTTGATATATTTATTATAATTCATCGTCATCACCACTGTCTGCTACAGTAGCTTTAATTCCTAGTTCATTTAAAAGTTTAAGCATTTGAGCATTTGTCTTATTTAATTCTCCTACACTGTCATTTCTTTTATAACCAGATTGCCCTCCGCCATTATTGTATTTTACATTTACTCCTCTTTTATTTATATCTTCTATAAGGAGTGATTTTGTTATCCAAAATGCCATATAATCTTCTACTAAATCTCTAAACTGTTCTCCATACGTGCCATTTCTATCTAACTGGTCTAATAAATCTTGTCTAATTTTATTATATTTTTCACTGCTTTTTAATTCTTGTACAGCTTTTCTATCTGCCATTTCACCACCTCCTTATAGTAATATCAGCACACCCACCCTCATGTGAGTTTTATAAATTTTCGTTTTGTCTTCTACCCTC
>ERZ780047.27-NODE-27-length-42984-cov-7.2956_pt1 | contig 42984 bp, 41 predicted proteins | sample MGYA00511847_ERZ780047 | MGnify/ENA primary metagenome ERZ780047 (study PRJEB29588, sample SAMEA2142583) | human gut metagenome | biome: human gut; feature: human-associated habitat; material: faeces | place: Denmark | collected 2008/2010 ...
TTTTTATATCTTTTTACCGCAACTTCCACATCATTAGTTTTTATAAGTGTCGGTTCAAAATTCCCGACAAACCACCCTTTTACCATATCTTCAAGTCTTGCTGTTCTCATAATACTAATGCTCCTTGCTGCTCTTTTACCGTTTCAATGTATTTATCTAAATCTTCTGGAGTTCCGGTTCCGTGCATTTGGGTTTTACCTATCGTATAAATTCCAAACTTTTTACCCTGATTAATTGCATAGTTATAAACAGGTGCAACGTAAAACTCGTTGTTCACCCTTTCATTTCTTACAATCATATCAATAGCATTTTCTACAAAATCTCTGCCTTTATTGAAATAATAAATTCCAACTGTTGCATTTTTTGAGATAACTTCTTTTTCTCGAATTTCCGTAATGAATCTATTTTTATCTAGTTTTGCATATGACCATTTTTTGTCATTATCTTCAAAACAAAGAACAGAACCGTCAAGCCCTCTTTTTTTGCTATCATTTATGTACTCTGAAATATCCATATCAACGATTTGATCTGAATTTGCTATTAAAAGAGGTGTATCATTATTGATTAATCTATGAGCATGTAAAACTGTACAGGCGGCACCTTCTGTTAATTTGTCAATCATAACAAATTCAACTTTATAATTAGACTTTATCCATTTAACTGTTTCTTGTTCATTGTTATAATGTTCAAATCTTGTGAGTAGAATAAACTTTGCATCTGGTATATTCAGATTGTCTAGAACATGGCATATCATAGGCTTGCCTAAAACATCAATAAACGGTTTGGGCTTTTTGTATCCTGCTTTTGCAAATCTTGAGCCAGCTCCAGCCATTGGTATTACTATATTAATCATATTTCTAACCTCTCCTGTGTGCTAAATAATTTTCATACATTTGGTAATTTGAGAATGTTACATAATCCTTTTTGGGAATTTCATAAGTTCCAATACTTTTATTGTCTAAAATCATTTCGTTAAAAGTGGCGCTTATATAATATTGTCCGAGTGTATCAACATCTTTTTCTATTACCCCAAATGCAGAGCGTACAAAGTCTTGACCCTTTTTAAAGTAACAACATCCTGTAGATGCGATATTAGAAATCGGACGTTTCTCACTTGTTTGTATGACAAAGTTATTTTCATCTAATAAAACGGAACTGTATTGTGGATGAACTGCATTTATTGTTACAATACCAGCGTCAAGATTTCTTGTCCGAAAACTTTCTATGGCAGGCTTAATGTCAGTTTTTATAAGCTGACTTCCATTAATTATCAATAGTTCCTCTTCATTATTAATTTCATCTATTGCAAATAATGCTGAGCATACAGCTCCTTTTGTATCTCCAGCAATTTCTATAATTTTACATTTTGGACATAAAATTTTTAATGTATCGCCTAAAAAATATTTATCCTGATCTTCTTTTCTTATAATACACGTAATGTTGTTTCCAACGGTTTTCAAGAGCTCAATAGTCCTCTGAATAATAGGCTTATTTTTAATTTCAATTAAATACTTAGGGTAGCCTTTTTCACAGAAATCTTTATCAGAACCTGCCATTAAAATTAATATATTCATTATCTAACACCTCCTAAAATTAGATTTGAGCTTTCTGTTTCGATTTCTTTTATTTTATTTTTAATGTTTTGATAAGTTACATCATTTACTGTTTCAACTTTCAAAAGATGAGCACCGCTAGATAGAGCTGCATTGATTCCGTTTAAGTTATCTTCTACTACCAGACATTCTTGCGGTTCTAAACCAAATCTTTTTATCGCTGTCTGGTAAATTTCAGGATTAGGTTTTGGCATTGTAACATCCTGATTAGACAGGGTAAAATCAAGGTATTTTTGTAAATCAGCTTTTTCCATCATCATATCAATAGTTACTCTGACAGAATTTGACGCGAGAGCCAGCCCGTAACCTTCATTTTTTAATTTTGATAGAGCATATTGGTGACAAAAAAGAGGTTTACATTTCATGTAAACATGTTCCATTGTATAAATCTGTTTCATGTGATTAATAAATTTATGTAATCCCTTGGGTAAGCCCTTTTCAATTGTAAGCATTTCAAGTTTTTTTTTCGTGGGAAGCCCGTCAAAAGTAACAAGATGATCATATCGTGAAATTTTGTAGCCAAATAGTTCTAAAGCCTGATTTAATGCTTCATAGTGCCAGTCTTTTGCATCAATAAGTACTCCGTCCATATCAAATATTACTGCTTTAATTTTTGACATTGAAAAACTCCTTTGCTTCCATAGGATAATCAGTACACAGCATTATCCCATTAATATTTCTATATATATTCCACACTTTTTTATATTCTCTTTTGTGTAAATCTGGAGAAACAATACAGACTTCTTTGTCTTGATTTAAAATATTTTTGATTTCTTTTTCTCCAAACCAGTCAGAATTAAAAGAATCAAGCCATATACCTTCAGCTTTATCAAACATAATTGGCTCAGGTATTATATCACTTTGACCTGTAAAGAATTTTAATCCTGTTTTGTGTTGATAAACCATCTCGGGAATGCTCATATCAAATGTGAAATAGTTTGAAACTTTGTATTTCTCAAGCAGTCTTTTAATCTCATCGGCCATACCGTCAGCTTTTATATTCAATGCAAGCGTTAAATCTCTGCCATCTAGGAGTTTTAATAAGTCCTCAAATTTCATCTCTCCGCCTTGCGGCATATTATGAGAAATTACAATTTCACCTTTGATATCACGTAAATCTGTTTCAATACCAAAACCACTGTTGAAAGCACGCTCAAATGCTGTCTTTGTGTTTTTTTCAGTTTCTTCTTTCCAAAAGCCCCTGTGAGCTAGTATTTTTATATTAAATTTACTCATAAACCATCCTATAAACTAATTCCATCCCGATACCTAAGATTCATATTTTCATCTTCATCGATGAATTTTAGTGCCATGTTTATATTTGTCTGATTAAATAACCACTGAAGATATGATAAATCCTTATACTTGTGATAGTAATGATATGCAAAAGTCTTTCTCCATGAAGCAACCGAATATTTATTACGTAATCCTAGTTCTGCGATAATATTTTTGAAAGAATAAAAAACTGTTGTCCGATGTCTCTTATTGCCGTTTGCATTTGAGAATAGATATTCATTATTCTTTTTATCTTTTATAACTTCAGCAATTAATTTTAAGATTTCTTCGTTTAATGGTATGGATTTATTTTTTTCAATACAAAGATATTTTTTGTTTTTAATATCCTTTACCCTTAAATTCAATAAGTTTATTAAATCAATTCCTGTGTTAATGGCTAATGTGAACATTAGTAATTCACTAATTTGATTTTTTTGTCTGTATAAATCTTTTATACAATTTATTTCTTGGATATTTTTTATTGGTATACTGCTACCCATTATTAAAGCTTACTTCCTAAGAGAATTTTCCATTACATCGTTAGATAAAGGTTTTAAAACTCTACTCATTTACACTTGTGTTGAGTTTTAAATAAGCTGAAGTCTCTTTAAATATTTATCTGTTAAATATAATACTGTAAGCCACTATGTAATTTTTTTATTTTGTGATAGACTTGTTAAAAGTAAAGTGTTTTTTAACAACTCAACACAAGTGTAAATATGTTGAGTTGTTTTGTAGAAAGTTGTGTTATTCTGACATATTATAGGATAAAGTTGTTATAACTATTGTCAATTATATCCTGGTCAATTCCTATATAACGAAGCGTAACCTGCGGTGAATAGTGATTGAATATTTTTTGCAATACTACAATATCTTTAAACTTTCGGTAATGGTGATATCCAAAAGTTTTTCTTAAAGTATGAGTACCAATATTATAATCAATTCCTGCCTTACGGCAAATATCATTTATAATTCTATAACATTGAGTTCTTTCCATTCTATTATTGAATACAGATAAAAATAATGGCTCATCAGCTTTTCTGCCTTGAGTAAATTGGGCGAACATGGGCTTTAGTTTTGAATTAATCGGGAAACGTTTATATTTTCCGGTTTTCTTTTCTGTAATACTTATGTAATCTTTATTTTGGACATCTCTAACATCAAGATTTAAAATATCAGAGATTCTTAAACCACAATTTGTGCCAATCGTGAAAAGTAATAGATCTCGCAAACTTTGTTTACGTAGTATGCTTTCAATTTTTTTTAAATCTTTTTTTCGTCTAATCGGTTCTACAATGTTCATAGTATCTCCTTTCTTAATTATATAATTGTTTTGTATAAAATTTTGGAACCAACTATTATTTTTATAGAAAAATGACAATATAGATTTTGGAAAATAAAAATAAGTTTGTACTATAATGGCTAAATACTTATATAAATAATCATTCTCATTGTTTCCGATCTTTTCAATTCCTCATAATAAACTTTAAATCATTTATATGATTCTGAGTTGAAATTTTTGCAAAATAAGGTGTAATATAATTAAACAGTGCATTTGCCATTTGGCAATACACTGTTTTTATTTTAATAAACAAAAAAGGATAGAAATGTTTAATAATAACTATGGACTATAATTTATTCATCTCCCGACCTTTGTGATTTATTCAAAGTGGTGTATAAATTAAGGCTTGACTATGGAGTAAGTTATGAAGATGCACAAAAATTAATGACTTTCGGGATAGATAACAGGCATTACAAACCGAGTGATTTATTGTTCCCTAGTGAAAAACAGGCTATTAAATTTCAAAAAAATCGTGAAATTACTTCCGAGAAACTCAAAAATGTTACCTTCCCAAAAATTTAGAGGATAAAAATGGATAGAAAAAGAATTATTACTTTATCAGTTACAGGACTTATCTTATAGGCAGGAGGATTAACTTATGCAAATTTAGGGAATTTCCAAACTAATAATCGCTACAAATTATGTCAAAGTGATGAAGAAATTTGTATCAGGTGGAGTCATGATGTTCAAACCTGTAAAAATAATGCTGATTATAAAAAATTATATGCAGATGTCATAAAAAACGGCGGTTGTATAACAAGTGTTCCAGATGTTGGACTTATGGTTAGAAGTTGGGGTTACTGCAAGGAAACTTCAGAGAAAATTAATCTTTTATTCTTACCTACAGGCGAAGTATTTAATTTTCTTGAAGAAGGTGAATACGGCGGATTTTTTAGTACACCTCTTAGAGATGCAGAATATAAACAGGCTTTAGAAGAAACTGCAAATTAACTGTTTAATTTTTTGATTTCAATTCGGTCAAATAATTTCATTATTTCATATTCTTGTTCCCTGTCTGATACATTTTCAAAAAATTTAATTAGATTAACTACATCATATTTGCAAATTTTGATTTTATGAACAAGTTCTGAACCTTCATACTGGTAATACGGAATTTTTTCTTTTGGCAGAACTTCAACTTTCTTCAAAATTATAGAGATGTTTATAAATTTTTGCTCCCAAATCCTTGACTTCGGTTGGTATGAAAGTCTTTTAGACCTGTTGATTTTAAAAATTTATTAATAATAATGCATATTTATTAAAATTTTACATAAATATGTTTGTACACATGACAAAAAGCAGGTTTTTCTAAAATCCAATAAAATCAACATTTTTCTTTTACAGCCCCCAAACAGCCCCCGAAATAGCAAAATTGAGTAATTTTTGTAACTCAACAATAAAGCTAAAACGCACAAAAAAAAGAGCCTGAAAAGGCTCTTTCAAAATGGAGATATCGTAGTTCACAGAGCAAAAGTCTCTGATTAAGGTAACGAAAATTTCCCTGCTTTTTGATTTTTACAGGGATTTGGGTGAATATTTGCGGGTAAAGTAATTATGTTTACTGTTTTCTAGCAAATTCCATGCTGGAATTTAGCATGGAATTTTTTAATTAAAATTCATAAATATCGGACTAAAATTGAAAATAATATGCTATGATATCCGCAAATTTACATAGAAAACCCCTTGATAATATAGCAAAATCTTAAAAAATAATTAATTTTACAGAACTTTTTTCAAATCTGAGTCATAATATAAATAGTGGTTTTACCCACAACCAACTTACAAATCTCTAATATTTGTTTTGTTAAAATGGGGATATAAAAATAGGGCTAATTTACCCTCTTTTTCAACAGACGGATAAATTGGTCGATGGGTCTCAAAGTTTCATTTTCCCCTTTGGTTAATAGTTTTAGTGTAGGAACTTTATAGCATGGAAAAAGATTTAAAAATTGATATTCCTTCTGATTATGCAGAAAAATGTACAACAACAAAACCTCTAAAAATTCTTAGTTTTGGAAAGCAAAAAGTAATTATCTCTGATGATGAGTTTTCAAGGTTGGAAACTCTGTATAAGCATTATGTTAATACTTTTGGTGTGGAAATAGGTTTTGTTAACTATATTCTTAGGATGGTTCCGGAATGGAGTTTATAAAAGATTTTCCGGTTAAAAATCTAACTGTTGCAGATTATAATCCAAGAGTTATCAATGAAAATTCCTTTAAAAAATTAAAAGAAAGTATCCAAAAGTTTGGTATTATTAAGCCTTTAATAATAAACGGTGATAACAATATTTTAACTGCAGGACATCAAAGGACAAAAGCATTAAAAGATTTAGAAGTTAGATTTGCGCCTGTTATTAAACTGCAAAATATTGCAAAATCTGACGAAATAATGTTTAACCTTTTTCATAATTCTATAGAAACTAATGGTTCAAAAGTCGGTTTAAGCATGATTTCTGACATTCCTTTTGGATATAGCTTTGTTGATTTTCATTATATAAATTTACGCAAAAATTCTAATCCTATTGTCGTAAAAGAAATCAGTAAACTTATTATCAAATATGGGACTTGGGGAAGTATAATTTGCAATGAACAAGGTGCAGTAGTTGTAAATACAGAATATGCAATTGCATGCAAACTATTAGAAAAACCTCTTTTAGTTTATAAAATGAAAAATGCAGAGGTTGAAGATTTAAAAAGTTATTTACAAGAAGATTATGGAAAATATTACTTTAACAATTTAGAAATAAAAGATTATAATCAAACTTTTTGCCAAATGCATAGACTTAGTGGTGAAAAAGAATTAAAATCAACGACATATACCAAATACATTCTACCGATTTTAGACAAAGAAACTAGAATTTTGGATTTTGGAGCGGGTAAATGTTCTTATCCAAACAAATTAAGAAAAGAAGGCTATCAAATTTATACGTACGAACCTTTTTACAGGCAAGAAAAAAGTAATTCATTTGATATTAATAAAATCATTTCTTTTATTGAAGAAATTCAAAAAGATATTTCTAAAAATGGATTGTACGATATTGTAATTCTGGATAGCGTTTTGAATTCTATAACAAGTCTTGAAATGCAGCACAATGTTTTACTGGCTTGCAACTCATTATTAAAAGACAATGGAACCTTGATTTTAGGCACTCGCAGTTTAGGCAAAGCAACTACAACAATGAAAAGCAAACAAGCAACAAATAGAAAGCGTGATATTGAATTTTTAGATGATGAAAAATTTAGTGTTACTTTTAGAAATGGTGTTTGGACAAAACAAAGATTTACAACTAAAAAACAGTTGCAACAAGAATTGATGCCTTATTTTAAAGATATTGAAACTCTTGGGAATGAAACTCGGTCTAATATTTATGCTATTTGCAAAAATCCTGTAAGATTTTCAAACGAAGAGTACAAGAAAGCACTAAATATTGAGTTTAATATGACTTATCCAAACGGATTTAAGCATAATAAACATAGTGAGCTAATTAATACAATTCTGACCAATCTCTAGTAGTATCTATTTTTACCACAAGGACAGCAAGATTTGCCTTCTTTTTTCATCTCTCTCATGTATTGAAGTGTCTTGATTTGTTCTTCTGTCAAGTATGATTCAAACTTTTTGTTGTGCTCAGCTTTTATTTCAGCAGATTTTGCTTTTAAATCGGTAATCTCTACCCTTAGTTTAGCAATCTCTTTTTCGTCTGTCGTTGCTTTAATTTGTTTATAGTTTTCTCTAATTTTTGTGTTTATTGGTTTTAGTTCTGCTTGTTGTGCAGCTCTATTTGCATCAACAAGTTTAATCTGTTCTTTAGTTAAACCTAGATGATTTTCAAAATGCTTTTTACAAGGGCAACGCTTTACGGTTTGAGTACCATTAGGTTTGATATCATAGTACTGAGTATCAATTGCCAATGTAAAAGTTGCGCCAAATAATAGTGCACCTGCTAACACTAAAGAACATAGAAGCTTTTTCATATAAACACCTTCTTTCATTGGGAAAATTATACCACAGAAAGTTAATGTTTGACAATAAAATTCAACAAGAGGTTAAGGCTTGCCAACTTCGGAGAAAACTGATATAATATCCGTATAATTTACGGAGAAAACAATGCAATATATCTATCAAAACTCAGATTGGCACAGTTTTACATACTGCGGAGATAAAATTCAAAATTTGTTGCTTGAAATCAAAAAATCTCAAGGATATTTGCTTGGCAAAATGGATGCTTTGGGTTTTGAGGTCAAGAATAACGCATTGTTGCAGGTTTTAACCGAAAATATTATTAAATCCTCTGAAATTGAAGGACAAATTCTAGATAAACATTTGGTACGTTCTTCTATTGCAAGGCGTTTAGGCATTGACTTAGGTGGAGAAACTCCTGTTTCAAGGGATATTGAAGGTGTTGTTGAAATGATGTTAGATGCGACACAGAATTATGATCAAAATATGACAAAAGAACGTATAATTGGTTGGCACGCAGCATTATTTCCTACCGGATTTAGCGGTATGTATAAAATAAACGTTGGTAGTTATCGAACAGATGAGCTTGGTCCGATGCAAGTTGTTTCAGGCTATGCTGGCAAAGAAAAAGTTCATTATGAAGCTTCGCCAGCGGAACTTCTTGAATCTGAAATGCAGGATTTAATCGACTATATCAACTCTTATGCTAAGGAAGATTTTTTGATTAAAGCCGGAATTGTTCACCTTTGGTTTGTCATTTTGCACCCTTTTGATGATGGAAACGGAAGAATTGCAAGAACATTAACAGATATGATGCTTGCCAGAAGTGATGCTTCCAAGTTTAGATTTTATTCAATGTCCTCACAAATTCAGAAAAACCGAAAGAATTATTACGAAATTTTAGAAAAGACTCAAAAAGGCTCAATGGATGTTACAAATTGGCTTGTTTGGTTTTTGGAAAATCTTTTGGCTGCTATTCAATCAAGCGGTGAGATTACAAATCAGGTCTTGAAAAAAGCAGAGTTCTGGCAAAGGAATTCAAATGTTGCTTTTAACGAAAGGCAGATTAAAGTCTTGAATCGCTTTCTTGATAATTTTGAAGGTAATTTAACTACAACAAAATGGGCGAAAATGTGTAATTGTTCACAAGATACTGCGACCTTGGATATCAATGACTTAATTGACAAAAAGATTTTAAAGCGTGTTGGCAAAGGTCGTTCAACTCACTATGTTTTGCGGTAATTTTTGTTTACAAATATCTTCTTTTGCAAAATAATAATTAAAAAGATTTAAAGTAAAAATGCGTTCATATTATTCAGAAAAAGTTTCAAAATTTTTAAACTCTTCAGATAATGAAATTCTGGGTCAATTGTTAATGAATCATTCATTTTCGAATGATTTAGAGCAAAAACGTGCTTGGTTGGAACAAATTAGAATTTTAAAAGGGGCTCTTATTGATTTTCCGGAAGCTACTTTGTTTTTTGAATTCGCTATTCCTAGAATGGGGAAAAGAGTTGATAATATATTAATCTTAAATGGAATCATTTACCTATTAGAATTCAAAATATTTGCTAAAAGCTATGAAACATACGCAATAGAGCAAGTTGTCGATTATGCACTTGATTTAAAGAATTTTCATTCAGAAAGTCATAATAAAACAATTATTCCTATTTTAATTTCAACGATGGCGCCTGAAATTAATACACAAATTTTATTTGCAGATGACGGTATTTCCAATTGTATAAAAGCTAATGCAACTACATTAAAACAAGTTCTGACTGATTTGAAAACAAATTATAGAAAAGAAAGTTTTGATGTAAATAATTGGTTAAACTCTTCATACAAACCTACTCCAACGATCGTTGAAGCTGCACAAGCTTTATATGCAAACCATTCTGTTGAGGATATTTCAAGACATGGAGCAGAGGCGATAAATCTAACGTTAACAAAGAATGCAGTCGAAAAAATTATTAAAGATAGTAAAAATAATAAACAAAAATCAATTTGTTTCATTACTGGTATTCCTGGTGCTGGAAAAACTTTGGCGGGGTTAGATATTGCAACTCAATCAATGAATTATGAAAAAGATGAGCATGCGTGCTTTTTGTCTGGCAACGGGCCATTGGTTAAGGTATTAAGAGAGGCTTTAATAAGAAATAAGTCAGAATTAGAAAACATTTCTAAGAAAAAAACTGAACCTCAAGTTTACGCATTCATACAAAATATTCATCACTTTAGAGACGAATATTTTGAGGATACTAGTGCACCTATTGAAAAAGTTGTTATTTTTGATGAAGCTCAAAGGGCTTGGAATAGAGAACAAGCTTCAAAGTTTATGAATAAAAAGAGTAAGGCTAAGGATTTTAATTATTCAGAACCAGAATTTTTAATTAGCGTTATGGATAGACATCAGGATTGGTGCGTTATTATATGCTTAATTGGAGAAGGACAGGAAATTAATACCGGTGAAGCGGGCTTGGATGAGTGGTTTAAAACTTTAAAAGAAAAATATCCAGATTGGAATGTGTATTGTTCAAAAAATGCTAATCCGCCAGAAAATTTAAATGTTTTTACTCAAAGCGATTTACATTTGAGTGTTTCTTTGCGTTCTTTCAAGAGTGCTTTGTTATCAGATTTTGTACAAAATGTGATGGACTGTAAGCCTAATGAAGCAAGGATTGTTTCTCAGGATTTATGTGAACATTATCCAATTCTTATAACTCGAAATTTAGCGCGAGCAAAGAATTGGGTTAGAAGTAAAGCTAGAGGTAGTGAAAGAATGGGGCTTTTAGCACATTCTAATGCAATTCGTTTAAAACCCGAAGGTATATTTGTTAAATCAGAAATAGATTGCACAAATTGGTTTTTGAACAAGAAAACGGATGTTCGTTCTTCTTGTGCTTTAGAAGATTGCGCAACAGAATTTGATGTTCAAGGTCTAGAGCTTGATTGGACGATTGTTGCTTGGGATGCAAATTTACGGTTTGATAAGGGCTGGAAATATTTAAAATTTAGTGGAAATAGATGGCAAAATATCAATAATGATGTCGATAAAAAATATCTTTTAAATTCTTACAGAGTTCTCCTGACTCGTGCACGTCAAGGAATGGTTATATTTATTCCTGAAGGTGATAAAAATGACGAGACAAGGTTGCCAGAGTTTTATGATAATTTATTTAAATACCTAGGTGAATGTGGACTTCAAGTTTTACCGGATTAAAACTTGCGCTATAATTTGTATAGAGTATCAATTTTTCAATTCTTTGGTAATAAGTAATTCGGGTATAATAGCGGTAAAATATCTTAAAAAAGAATTCTGTATTGTACGCTTAAGTTATTATTAGTTATTTTGAGATGTAATTGTGTTTTTTATTTGATTAGATTAGAATAATCATAAAAGTTATTTAAAAGAAGATTAAGAGAAATATAATTTTAGCAATTTGAAAATAAAGAATTATAACCTAGTTTTTTGCCAAATACACAGACTAAATAGTGAAAAATTAAAAACCCTTATAAAACTATTGGTCACAACGATAAATAAAATATATAAGCCATTTGTAAAAATACTAACAGATTTTCAAGAGCATGAAAAGCTTTTAATATCAAGATTTTTTAGTGTGATAATACCTAATTAGATCTGATAATATATTATTTTTATCTAATTGTCAACTAAAATATTTATAAAAGCAGGTGTTCAGTATTGCTGAACACCTGCTTAGCCGGATTACCCTATTCCTCAAGCGTCATTAACTCCCTATACAACTTATCCATTTCCTCAAACAAGAGATTCTTAAGCTCAGCCTGCCGTTCCGGTGATATGGCGGGTTTTATTTTTATAGCTTGCTTCTTGTATCGCTCGCTTGACTATCATTTCTTTATACTCCAAAACATTAGTTTTAAACATTTGCTCTGAAACAATCTTTCTGGAATAGCCTTTTTCATTTTTGATAGCATCGTTAACGATGGCTTTTCCAAGAAGCTAGTATTTTGACATTTTAACAGCTTTGCCAGGTTCATTTATTGTAATTGAATCAGCCAACTCAAGTATTATAGCTTCGTGTAAAGACTTAGGAATAGGCTTTTTCTTGCGACCAGCTGGATTCCCGGACTATCCTTTCTTAAATCTGGTATCTTTAGGCGGGGGTTTATAATCCACCTTAGCCTCGTTATATTTTTCTACTATTTCACTAATCTTCTGATCCATTACTATCCCCTTTGTTTTCTTTGTTGTAATTTTTGATTAATTTAGCGGTTTTACCGGTTTTCTTCTGCCAGCGCCAGATAATCACATCGCAATATCGCGGCTCTAACTCAATAAGCCGAGCTCTGCGCTTACACCTCTCTGCTGCAATTAAGGTTGAACCGCTACCACGGAAACAATCGAGCACGATATCGTTTTTAGAGGATGTATCTAGCAATAAATCGTGTATCAAAGCAACACTCTTAACTGTTGGATGTAGTTTTAGCAGCTCCAAAGATTCTGGGTTTGTAGCTCTTATTCCGGGATAATCAAGTACATTTGTCCTGTAACGCCCATATTTTTCGAGCTTAATGTTATTCTGATGCTTTCTTAAAAACCGGAATTAGTTCATGTTGTGAACGAAAAAGGGCGCCTTGACCACCAACACCTTTGTTCCAAAACGGGATATTCATTAGTTCCGGATACACTTTCTTGTCTTCTGTAAGCAGAGTGTTAATTCTCCGCCAGTCAATGAAATAATAGGCTAGACACTCCGGAGCAGAGAATTTTTCAAGGTTTTTCATACTTTTATTAAGAAATTCTGCAAACTGTTCATTACTCATTTCGCCAGTAGCCATTGCAAATTCTTTGTGGTTAGTATTACATACAAAGCCTTTAATCTTGCAATTATACGGAGGGTCAGTAACAACAATCTGGGCGCTTTCGCCTTGCATTACAATTTTGTACGATTTTTTACATAAAGCGTCTCCACAGTACAAAAATGATCCCCGAGGCGGTATAAATCTCCGAGCTTAACAATTGACGGAATGTTCGCTTCTAACCAGGATTCATCCTCTTTATTTTTTTCGTGAGTCGAACTTTCATCGTTTTCAAAATGCAAGTACTTGTCGTAATCAATTGTATCAAATCCTATTTCTTCAAGCTCATAATTAAGTTCTAAAAGCTTGTCAATTTTAGACTTTACAACCGGATAATCCTATTCTGAATCTTCTGCCAGCCTGTTAGTAATCTGATTGCATTGGCTTCGGTTTCGGATATGTTTCGAAGAATAATTACCGGAATTTGAGTCATTCCCAGCTCTTTAGCTGCAAGGATTCTCAGATAACCGGAGATTAAGCAATTCCGTTCGTCAATGATAATCGGAATTGAAAACCCAAACTTTAAAATTGCCTGAATAAGCTTGTTCAACTGATTTTTAGAATGTTTTTCGCTCAGATTATTCGGGATAATAATCTCCGAAAGATTAATCATTGCGAAATTTGATCTTCCGTTTTCAGTAAAGTGCCGCAGAATTTCTGCCATTTTTGTTCCCATCTCGGGAATCTGTACGTGTTTTTCTAATTTGAACATCGTTGTTCTCCTTAATTAATCTACGAAGGCGAAAGTCCCTTCGTAATAATTTAAAGGAGACTTAAAATCCTAAAATCCGACTATTACTAAGGTTTAGAAGGTGTACTACTACTACTATGCTTATCCGCTTTTACTATAAAAACGGATAAGTTGTGGTAAATAAATACTACAAGGAGTGATGACAAGTGAAAAACATTGATAATGACTGTCCAATATGCGGCAAGAATAATGCGGTAATTTCTAACGGGAAAAATAAACGTTGTAATCGCTATTTTAAACCTGGCGCTGAAAGAATAGGTTATCCAAAAGAGTTTAAATTAGTATTACACAGTATTTTAGCGTTATTTAACGCTACAAAATTAAAAATTAGAAAGCTATCTCTCAAAGATTTTAAAAATAAGATTGTGCAGAAACGGTTTCCAACAATTTGTAATCCTCAAATAGAATACAAAGTTTTTAAACATTTGTCAGAATCTACAACCGAATCAAGGATGGATATAAATGCAGATATTAAAGATGTAGTAATATTAGCTCAAAATGGCAATTCGTTTTTTGTTGTAAATAAGTTGACAAAAGGTAAAAAGATTACTTTTAATGATTGCATAGTACAAGTTATTTAATGTACTGTATCCCGATATAATAAATCTTTTTATCCCGATTGCTGCACATTGCATAGTCTTGATAAATACGGTTCGGATTCTTAAAAGTGTAGAGCAAAACATCGACTTCGCCTGTAATCTGGTTAGTTATTTTAGCTCCGAATGAACTTTTGTCTTTAGCTGTAATACATTTTCCGCTATCACCAAATAAATGTGCTTCGTACCAGGCGTAGTAATTCTGCATTATTACCTGCTTAACGTCTTTATCAAAACAATCGTCTGCAATGTGTCTGCCAATTCTGCTGTCCAGAAATTCTCTGATTTCTTCTGCATCTTTGCCGGAAAGAAGCAAGAGCGTTTCAAACGCAAGATTCCTCCTCTTCTGAGTTTCCTCTTCTTCATAATCCAACCTGGTTGTTTCCCAGAACCCTTGTTCCTGATTGTGTGACTCTAAAACTTCTGTTTCCATATCGCCGACCTTTCTGTTCTACTAACATTAATCGAGTGGAAAGCAAAAGTTATCAAGGATTTGCAGGATTATTGTATCATTTGGACATAATCTTATTTAAATATTTTTTAATATCAAAATTTTGAAGTTTAGTATTTTCTTTAGCATAAAGAGGGTGTTGTGGATGGTTAAATTTACTCTTGTCAATTCTTTTCCATACGGTATTTGCAGGAAAACAAGTGTATATTTCTTCTAAGTTCTTGATTAGGTACTTTTTCCTTTCAATACCTGCACCCCAAGCACAAAGAACTGTCGGATTATCAATATGCTTAATGATAGCTTTAATAGTTTCTAAATTCTTTTGTAAAACCTCTTCATCAAACTTTGTCGGTAGTTTTTCGGGATCTTTATTTATATATGGATAAAGATTAAATATAATTATGCATTATAAGTGAGAGAAGTTGTTGTTTTTATGCCATAAAATTCATTTGAGTTTACTAATATATAAAAATATCCCCCTTTGATCCTCTGTAATGGAGTTTTTATTGTAACAATTTTCCCAGTAATTTTATTCTCTTTTAGAAAAGAATCTTCGTTACAATGTTCATTGCTAAAAATCCATTCGAATTGCGAATTTATATACTCCCATTTTGTATCATTTGTAATCGTTACTGTTTCATTAGATTCGTTAGAAATATTTATAACAAAATCTGAAACATCAAAGGCAAATCTTTTGGCAATACTTGCTTTTAAATCAAAAATATCTATGGGATTTTTTCGTTTATTCCACTAAGAACAATTTTAGTTCCTGATTCACAAGTAACATCTTCATTATATTTTATAATTTGTGGCTTATACGTTCCGTTATTTTTTTCGTCTAGTATATCATTTAAATCCATTGCAAAAATGTTTTCTTTTCCATCTTTTACAGTTTGAATTTCTATATGCGTAGCAATACCAAACGTTGCCAACTTCCCTAAGCCTTTTCTGCCAGTAACTTTCCTCCCCTTATTTGTTAAACCATTATTTCCTGAATTATTTTTTCTTCTATTTCTGCCAATAACTAAAAATGAATTATTAATTTCACTAAAAGACATTCCACAACCATCGTCTGTGATAATTATTTGCTTATTATTTTCATTTTCATTTAATTGAATATTAACAAAGGTTGCATCTGCATCATAAGCGTTAGAAATCATTTCTGCAAGAACTGGTGGCAATGTTTTTACATTTGGATGCCTAAGTGTTCAATAGTTCTTAAATCAAATGTTAAAGTTAATTCTGTTGGTTCACACATATCCTACTCCTAGTTAGTGACTATATTATAGCAAAAATAAAATATTTTTTGTCAAATAATTCCCAGTCCCCACGTAGTCCCCAAGAGGGATATGGGATGTATATTCCCGTAAATATCAAGGTGTCCAAAACGCACTAAAAAAGAGCCTTTTCAGGCTCTTTTAAAATGGAGGAGGTGGTGGGATTCGAACAAATATTTTTGCTTTTTGTAATCTCAAATTTTATCCCGTAACCTCCAGTATTGTTTAATTTTGAAAGTTCTTACTTTTGGTAATTTTTAATAATTTTTAGGGACTATTTGTAAAATTAGTCCCTTTTTAGTCCCCTGAAATTTCTAAGGTTCATTGTCATTAGAAAAATTATTTTCATCTTTTTGTTCTGTAAGTAGTCGCATTTCTCTAATACCTATATATGCATTTTGGTATGTTTTAATATGTTTATCTAAATCTGACGATAATTGCATTATTTCTTGAGAGGTTGTTAAGGCAGGTATTAATTTCATTCCTTTCTCAAGCAATAATCCAGATTTTTCAAGTGCTACACTTAAAAGATTTTTAAACTCTCCGTCATTCTTTTTGTTATCAAGTTTTGCGATAGAAATAATCTCCTCAATAAGGTTATCTTTTAATTTACTTAATTCTTCTTCATTGGTATCCTTGAGGCTTTGTATTATTTTATTTATAGAATCAATATCTAGGTTTTGCTTTTCACTTTTTAATTTTTCTATTTCAGCAACAGTTTTATCACCTTCAAGTTTTTTATTTCTTAAGGCTAAAGATTTATCAGCTATTTGGTATAATAGAACCAAATATGGTAAAGCAGCAAAGCAAAAAAGAACATACTCGCTACCCATATCAAAACCGTTAAATTTAGGTTCTTCGCCAATATAATTAAAAACCTTTAATATCAATTTCAAAGTATTAAAAAACTCTGCTAATTCATCAATATTTTCATATTCAGGAAGTTTGAAATAAACACAATTTTCATTTTCAGTTGCTAAAATATTATCTATTGTATTCTTTAATGTTTTTGCACTCCTTGACAAACTGTTTATTGTATTGTTGATATCATTAGCCACATTCATATTTACCACAAAGGGTTCATAATTATTATTATAAACATCTTCATAATTTTTAATAGATGTAATTAAATCAATAAATAAGTTATTATCTTCAAATATATGCGTAGCTTTCATAGCCTTTACATAGTTTGTTAGCTGTCTTAAGCTTCCATTATTTGTTACAGTTGTCATTTCAATTTTTAAAAGAGGAATATTTTCCGCTAATAATTTTTGATAATCTCTTAATCTCATTCTAATACTCCATGAATTCTTTTATAGATATTTTTATAATACATAATCTTTGAAAAATTTTATAAAAAATTAAGGAAATTTTAATGTTTTACGATATTTTATAATTGAAATTATAAATATTTTTTATAGTATTATTTATAATAAGAATTAAAGGAGATTTATTTTGAATACAATTCTATCAATATTGAATAGTCCTTATGTTGGTAATATAATTCTATTGATTTCCGCAATCATAGCAATTAGAACATATAAAGAGGATATTAAACAAAAAAAGTTGTTAAACACTTTAGATTTTATATCTTGCTTTCTTGAAGGTAATTGGATTTCCGATGAAGATAAAAAGAACTGGAATGAATTTTTTGAGGAAATGTTAGTTCGCAATAGTTGTGGAAAATTTTCATTAACAGGTAAGTATATAACTTTGGTTAATGTCAACAATGGTTTATCTTCAGAAGAAGAATTAATACAAGAAGATATTATTAGTATTTTTTCTGAAGGTAAAGATGCAAAATATGGAAAATCACTTATAAATATTCTTAATTTACTAGAATTTATTGCACAAAAGGTCAATAATAAAGAACTGGATTATAACTTAATAAAAATAAGACTGTTACGTTTTTACCAATTAGCCAATTATTATAATGACATATTATACAAATCAGAAGATGAAAACAAAGCCTTTTATCCTGAAGTTAAAAAGTTATTTAAAAAATTATCAAAAGCTTTTGGAAAGAACGAACCTTTTGGAGAATATTGTATTTTTCCAGTATAAACTTTAATAATTACATCTTATTATTTTTTGATAAAACTCATCCATTTTATTTGCGACTTGTGCCTCTTTGGATTTAATTATGTGAGAGTAAGTATTTAGAGTTATATTTTTATCAGCGTGTCCAAGCCGTCCGCTTACGGTTACAATATCTTCACCTGATGAAATCAACAAGCTTGCATTAGTATGACGGAGTTGATGAAATGTTATTTTTGGCAGGTTATGGCGGTTTAAGAAGTTGGTAAACCATTTATAAGGTCGTTGTGTGCTTATAGGTTTGCCGTCCTCGTGCAGGAATACATATTGGCCATTTTGCCAAGCTGTGCCAAATTTTAACCTGTTTTCATTTTGTTGCTTTTTGTATTCTTTTAAGAGTGATATTACAGTTTTTGAAGCTGTAACAGTTCTGACCCCTGCATCCGTTTTAGGTTTCCCTTCTACATCGCCATATCCTGTAATATAGTGTCGTTGCTTGTTTATATTAACTTCGCAGGTATCGAAATTTACATCTTCCCATTTCAAACCTGTAAGTTCACCCTCTCGCAATCCAATATCTATTGCAAGATAAATCATTGTCACATACATCAAAGGTTCTGATTTTAAGCATTGGAACATCTCCGCAACTTGTTCATCATTATAATACTTAGCTTTTGGCTTTGTTGCTTTCTGTGGTTTCGCTCTTTCAGCAGGATTGTTTAGTAAGATATTCCAATCTACAGCTGTAGACAATATTGAGTGAATTACAATGTGATGATTTTTGATTGTTTTTCGGTTTAATTTCTTTTCTGTATCACCCTTAAACATTCTGTTAAAGTCCAGTTTATAGCAAGTACAGAGCTTTTGAGCTGTGCTATAATTAGTAGCCTGCCCATTTTTGAGCCTCCTACAAGTTTTAGATGTTATACCTGTAGTCTTAATTATGTGAGAAATCGTCAATGGTTCAAGATATTTTATCAGGGCTTTGGTAGGGGTAAACCTGCCGTCAAGTCTTACTCCTTCCTCATCAAGATTGTTGTAAAACTGTATTAAGTGATGAGGCTGTAATTTGCCGAGTTTAATATGTCCGATAGCAGGCAAAATCCGTTTGAGCATTATTTTATATGATTGTAATGTTGTAAGTGTGAGATGTTTTTCTGCGTAATCTTCTAACCACCTTTCTGTAAATGCTTCAAATGTTATCTTTTCGCTGTCTAAATAAACTCCGTTCAAAACCTCGTTTTCAAACATAACCATTTGACGGTTAAGCTCTTTTTCAGCCTGCTTTGTGGTTAATGTTTCGTCTAGTTTAATTGTTTTTCTTTTGCGTAACTTTTTGCCTTTGGAGTCGTAACCCTGACAAACTGTTAATCTGTATGTATATTCTGAAATTTGTTCGTAAAATGCCATTTTATTTTCCTTCTTATCATTTCTTATTATCTCCCTTTTTCATAACTTCCAGCCTCATTTTCTTAATTTTTCTTGTTAAACAAGGATTTCAGCCCTTTCCTTTAATACACTTCATATAATGCTCGTTTAAATCCTTACATCCGCAGGTTGTGGTAACACGCTCGAATATCGGATATTTAGCCATAATCTTTTCAGCAACTTTGTTACCTTCCTCATCATTATCGACATACAGGCAAAACCTTTTGTACTTTGAAAAATCAACCTGTGAGATGTGTTTTAGCAGGGATTGAATGCCGTTTGACGGTGTAACGATGTGGTAATACTGGATTTGCTTTTGTTCTTTAAGGTGCTGATATAGTGCATAACCGTCGAAATAACCCTCTACAACCGCTAACACTTCCATTGTAGGTTTGTACGAGTTAATCATAGCTAACCCCGTAGGAGTTCCCTTTTCACGAGTTAAACCGTCTTTGCTGAAATTAAACGGTCGGTATTCAAAGCCCAAAATAGTATTTGCTCTTTCTGTTGAATACTGAAATGTAGGTATAACCCACCTTTTTTTATTCATGTCAACTCCAAGTTTTACATCTCTAGCAGTTGATAGGTTTAATCCTCGTTTTTTGAGTAATATAGAAGGCAAAATATCTATTGTTAAAAGTTTTTCGTTGCACTCCTGCATATATATCTTAAATTCAATCTGTTTCTGCATTGAGAAAATATGCTTATATCTGTCATAACTGTTGTAATCAGCATTAGCAGGTTTAAGGTTTATTCTGCCCTTTTTTAGTATTTCTTTAAGTATCTGTGGTGCGTGGCTTTCGTTTGCAAAGCACCACAGTATGCCTTTTACAGCGTTGAATTTTAAGTTATCCCTGCCCGTATCCTTGCAGAGGGGGCATTGCCACAGATACTCATCACCTGATTGTTTTTCAGGCTCGCCTAATACAGCGGTTAATAATTCTAAATTTAAGTTATTGATTTGTTTCATTTTTTATTCCTTATGGGTTTTGCGGTAATTGCGGTCAATCCCAGTAATAGCTTGCATTTTTGCAAATATCAGGGCGGTAATTGCGGTAATTGCCTTCAAACACAAGAATTACAGGGATTGCCGTTATACCTTGGTTTAGATTAAATCTTCAAGTTGTTGAATACCATCGCTCAAATCCTCTGATTTTGCAGTAGTGAGCCAGTAAACACGACCTGAATTATTGTTTATAGGCTTGCTTAAAAGCTGATAGCCTTTATACTGTGCAATTTCGGCAACGCTTTGCATATCATCATCAAAACTTTTTCTGAATTTGTTCCGAGATGTACCAAATTGTTTGAAATGTGTAGCAGTTAAATCATACTTTTTGAACTCCGTGCCAATATTTTCAAGAAAAAATCTGAAAATTCGGTCACATCTATCTTCAAAAGAAGGGCGGTAATTTAAAAATTTTATAAAATCCACACTCAACTTCTCAACCTCATCAATAGCCATTTCCATATCCTCAGGGTTTATAAAATGTACCTTCGGATGATTAAGGCTAGCATATTGACATGAGATTTTTAAGGCTTTGAGTTCACGAGAGCGAATTTCTCTTTTAATCAAAGGATTTTCTTCTTTTTCAGCCATTGACGAGAGTTTAAGTTTATAGGGGTAAAAAGCTTTGACATAAGTTTCTTCCGTAAGCTCATATTGGGCATTATTTTCAATCGCCTCGAAAATCTCATGTAACTGGAGTCCAATAGCTTTTAAGTCGCTGTAATATTTTTCCTCTGCTTTGTAGGCTTTTCTTCCGTCAGGTTCTTTTTCATGTGGTTCTAATTCCGACATGAATGTCAATATACAACGGCGAATTAAGCCCGTTTCCATAAGCAAATTAAAAGATTTTGCTAAATCAGCCTTGAAGAATGTCGGGTCAGAATAAAAGAGTATATTTACAGGCAAGTCCTCAATGTCTTGTTCTCTATGTTCCCCTTTGATACTTTTCGACCGTATTATTCCGCTATATGCTTCAAATAATAGATTAAAGAATAGTTTCTGTTCTGTTGTCATATTGTTCAGATATAGCCCAAGCTCGGCTATTTTAATCGTTATGCATCCAAAACCTGCTCTTTTAATAACCTTCGCATCACGAAACAGACCTTCTCTTGTACCGTCAGAAACTTCTAAAAATATGTTGCCAAATTCTCTCATTTTCTCGTCTACATATTTTTTTCGCTGTTTTTGTTTATCTTCTTCGGGAAACTCTCTTTTGGCTTCTTTTTCCAACTCAAATCGAAATTTTTCTCTCAATTCTTGAACTGTACATTTAAACCAACTGCGAAAAGGATAATACACGAAGTTGTCGAGTTCATCTGACATAAGGTCTTTGCCTGCTCCTGACGGCATAAAGTTAATTCCATAATAATTACAATAACCCACACGCCCTTTTTCCACATATTTAACCCCTTTGGCTGTTAACATTTGTGCGTTTTTAGCAAGAAGGGTGTTTATTATTGAGTTCATACGCATTTCAGGATGTTGTTTGCTCATAATACACGCTGCATAAGCTAACGGTTTAGGCATTTTTCTATCGCCTACTTCACAAGTAAGCTTTTCTGAAGCCTCTATCCTATTGTACAAATCTACAACCTTCGAATTCATTTCTATTGCTCGAACTACTGTTGCTTGTTCTGTTTCTTCCTGTGACATTGTTTCGTCTTCTTCCCAAATCGTATTTATTGGTACTTTTTCCATATTAAATCCCTACCTTTCTAATTTTACTTGTGTTTTCTGTGAGTTCTTTGGCTTCTGTCTGTGCTTCGCCGTTGTTCAGGTATTCAATCAGGCTGTCAATATTTACAAGGTATTTCGAACCACTGCGAACATATTTTACTTTTCCTTGTAAAACTAACTTTCTGACATGATAGACAGCTAATCCTGTAAGTTTTGCCGTTTGTCTAATAGTTTCTAAACGAGGCATATTCAGTTGAGTTAACATCTTTTCTCCTTTCTTTTATTTATGTAACTCAACCGTTATAACACTAAACACTTGACCTGTGTTGATTTTTAGGGTATTTTTATAATAAAACACTAAAATTAATGATAAATTTAGTAATTTACTAAAAACAAGGAGTAAAAATGGCAATTAAAAAGCGTTTTGGCTATTCTATAAGGGGTGAACGATTTAAACTATTAAGAGAAGAACGAGATTATGAGCTCGATAAGAACAAAAAATGCACTCAAGAAATGTTAGCAAAAGAGCTAGGAATTTCAACTGCTCAAATTAGCGATTTAGAACGTGGAAGAAGAACACCATCATTTAATGAATTAGTTAGATATTGTGATTATTTTGATGTTCCAATGGAATATTTATTGGGAAAAATTGATAATAGGTACTATAAAAATGTAAGTATTGGTAGAAGATTAGGATTAGCAGATGATGTAATAAATGCACTTGAAAAATATTCTGGCACAGGAGCATCATTTGTTAATACATTGAACGAAATTTATAGAATCGGCTACGGTTGGGAATTCTTATCTACGTTACATTATTACTTTGTTGGCGATTATAGTGAAGGTGGAGATGAAAATGATACCTTAATCGTTGGTGATTTTAACGAAGACGGAACTGGAGGTGGAACAAGAGAGCCTATTGGTAAACTCAATCGTTTATATCAGTTAGAACTCTATGACCTTTTACAAGAAATGAGGGAAGTCTTTAAAAAGAAAGGATTTAACGGCAAAGATTTGTTGGAAGACGAAATCGCCTATAATCCATACAAACTTTATAAATCTGTTAATACACAATCTTAATTTACTTTATCGATTTATAAAACTGATACATTAACTTAATATCAACTTGTTCAGTTTTGATAGCTTCCACTAATTCCTTTTTTAGTTCTTCTTTTTCATCAAGATGTTTGAAGTTAAAAAGTTCTGTTGGCTCGACTTCAAGGGCAGTTATAATTTTTGAAAGCGTTTCGGCTGTAACAAAGTTATTTCCGCATTCAATCTTACTCAGGTTTCGTTCGCCTACATCAACCATATCAGCAAGCTGTTCCTGCGTTAAACCTTTTCTTTGACGGAGTTCTTTAATTCTTCTTCCTAGAAGTTTCTTAATATCAGTATTGTTGTCCATTTCAGCCCTCTTTCCTTATATAATAAGTGATACAGGCTTTTAATGTAACGAAACAAAAAGCTCTCTAAAAGTAATTAGAGAGCTTTTAATTATTATACACAGAGCATATAAATTCTGATTTTCCAAGAAAGTTTGCTTTTAATGTATATTCTATGCTAATAAGATAAGTATTTATTATAAAAATTATACATCTTCTGAGCTCCTTGAATTACTTTAGGAGTATTGTTTTTAATATATTCTTGTCGTTCTCTGTATAATTTTAGACTTCTTTTGAACTGGTCGCTAAAAACATTCATGCCATATTCATCTGTAATCGCTTTAAGTTGTTTCTCTTGCTTGTCTGTTAAACTTGGCATTTGCGGAGTGCTTCCCATTTGGTTTTCTACACTATAGCCCATTCCTGGATTATCAGTAAGTGCTTCTTCTAATGACCAAATTATTTTATAGTCTGCTAATGCATCGTTAATATCTTTAACTATAAATGGTCTGCCTGTTTCTTTTGCCTTTTTAATCTTGTGTAGAATAATTGAAGGTCTAATGTTGTAAATGTTATTCTGCTGAAAGTTGTTTTCATCAACAATGCGGTATTTTTCCAATTCTTGATTTGACATCATCAAAGGATTAATATCTTTAGGTATCCAAAAATCGCTTTTATCATCTGTATCATGATATGAATATGTCTTTTTTACAGGTTTACTGTTATTTGGTGAACAATAAAGTTCTTTCATAAATTGACTAATTCCCGAAGGCATTCCACTGTTTTCTTGATTTAAAATCGCCCAACTATTTGCATATTCTTCTATTAACTTTTCACATTCTGCTCGAGATGTTCCTGCATTAGGATATTTTTTGCTCAATTCACCGCCAAAAACATTTTTGTACGCTCCGAAATATGTTTCACTTTTTGCTGCCTGTGCCATACATAATACCATTACCGCCACAGATAAAATTAATAATTTCTTTTTCATATTCAACCACCTTCTAGCCTTTTAAAACAAACTTATTGATAATTTAAGAACTTATAAACTCTATTATTCATTATTTAAAACTCTAAGTCAAGATATAAAGAGTTTTTAATACTTTAAAAATTGTCAAAGCTTTTCTTTTAAGTTCTTTAAAGCTCTGTTTATTTTATCTGCAAACATTTGATAAAATATCATTTCCCAAGTTTTTTCATCCTCGTTTTTAACCATATCAACATTAAAGTAATCAGGAATATCGTAGGTTTGATTATCAATAATTATCGATTTGAAATCACTTGTTATCTTAAAATTTTTGTTTAAAATTCGACAGTTTTTTTGCTTTTTTATACCCTGTATTTCTGTATTATTTTCTTCATTTGAAGCTTTATTTTTAGGTAAGATAATATCAATTTTTACATTCCTTTCAATAAAATCAATTATTATTTTTACTTCTGCTTTTCGACTTGGTTTTATAAGTTTATGTGTACCGTCATCATTAAAAGTTTCGTTATTGTAAGATGTCAAAACGATAACGACCTGTCTTCTTTCTGCCATTGTCATCCAATGCTTATTTACAATTTTATTTTCTTCAAATTCTATAAACACACAATCAGGTTTTAGCTTTTTTATTTTATTGTTTGTCTTCGCTAGTGTTTGAAATTTATCTATGTACAAACCCCACCTGCAAATATCATGCATTGCTCTTACAAGATATTTGTAATCTTCTATTGTAAGGTTATTATCAAGATTTACACATGCATGCATTAACAATAATTTTTGTACTAAATATTCTTTTGTCAGCGAGTCCAAAAGACACAGGCAATTTAAACCATTTACGCAGGATTGATATAGCAAATCAAGCATTGATTCTCTGCTATTTAAAGTTATTAACTGCCCTTCTTTTAAATTTTCATGTTCGTTCATTTTTATCTCCTTTTTACTTTACAAAAGAGATAATAAATCTTTTTCAAAAAATACGCTCCCAAATTCTTGACTTCGATTGGTATGAGAGGGTTTGGGGGTTGTGAGGTAATGTAATTTATTAATATTATTTCCAATCTAAAAATTTGGCATAACAAAATAGACCAATATTTGATATGAATATTGGCATTAACCGCAATTACCATAGGTGGAACCCCTGAAATCTATGTGTTACTTTGGATTGACCGCTTTTACCGCAAAAACCGATGTGTAATATTGAGTTTTGCTTAATTGCGGAAATCCTCTAAAATCAACAAAAATTTTCAGCAGTCCCTTTTTGGTCCCTTTTGGGACTATTTTGGCTCATTTTTTGAGTTCAGGGCAGGACGGAAATGCACTAAAAAAGAGCCCTTTCGGACTCTTTTTAAATGGAGGAGGAGGTGGGATTCGAACCCACGGTACGCTCGCACGTACGACGGTTTTCAAGACCGCTCCAATCAACCGCTCTGGCACTCCTCCAAAGATATTTAATTGGTAACAAATCTATACTACACAAAACAAAATTTATTGTAAAGGGGGTAAAATAATTTTGTAGCAGTGATGCCCATCTACTCCGCCGATTGTAAAGGAGAATCTCGATTTGATTGTTTGTTATATAATTATTTATAAAAGGAGCGGGGCATGTTTGATTATTTTAAGGGGGTTATTTCTGATAAAAGAAAAACTTCTAAAGGGACTTTTATAACTATTGATGTTTCGGGTATAGGATATCTATTAGAAGTTACTGAGATTGATTTTAACTGTACAAAAGTTGATGAGAGTGAAATGCAAAAGGTCTATGTGTTATTAACACATAGAGAAGATGCAATGTCTTTATATGGTTTTTCTAATAAAGAAACCAGAGATATTTTTCAGATACTTTTATCTGTATCCGGTGTTGGTGCAAAAATGGCAATTGCACTGTTAAATGAGTTTGATGCTTGTGATTTAATTTCGTTGGTTATTGATGGAAATTTCAAGGAACTTACAAGAGCAAAAGGAGTCGGTCCAAAGCTGGCACAAAAAATTATTCTTGAGCTTAAAGATAAATTGATGAAAACGGAACTGCCAAGAACTTCCTGCAAACTTCCAAAATCTCAGGCTTTTGACGATACGCAAGCTGTATTACTTTCTCTCGGGTATGAAGAAAATGAGATAGAAGATGTTCTTGAAAAAATTATGCCTACTATTCAAGATCATTCAAATTCAGAGGAGGTGATAAGAAAAGCTTTAACATGTCTATCTATGTAAATTATTGTAAAGTTTTTAAAATTTTTAGCAAATTTAATTTTTACAAGACTTACTATAGTAGAGTAGAAGGTTTTATATATGAATTTCAATATCCAACCAATTAATTTTAATATCGCCAACGTCCGCTTTAAAAGTAATTCTAATATTAGCCAGCCAAAAGGTTCAGATTTAGAGCGAAATCCTAAAATGGACTCCTTTGAAATGTCTATAGGATATGTAAACGATGCCCACGGACAAACTAATAACATGATGAGAATATTGTCTGGTATAAAGGGGGATTTGAAGCTTTCAGCCGGAGATAATGACATTGGTGATGAAAAGAATGATGCTATACATCAAGCGACAACAAAATTTTTAAACATTGCAGACATAAAAGCCTCAGCATTAGGTAACCACGAAATTGATATGTCACAGAAAGATTGTATTGATGCTATAAATAGATTTAATGGCTTAATGCTTTCTATAAATTTTGAACAAATTCCGTTAGAAGAACAAGACCCTGAAGATATCCAAAAATATGGACGTGCAGATTTAAAGAACCATCTCACAAAATCTGCAGTTGTAGAAGTTAAAGGAGAAAAAATCGGCTTAATCGGAGCTTCTCCAATTGATATGATGAGCCGTTTAACACATCCTAATTATTACACAGATTGTTCTGTTGATGACTTGGATGATACAATAGAACTAATTCAAAATGAGATTGATAAGTTTAAAGAACAAAATATAAACAAAGTTATTCTTGTATCGCACTTAGGACATAAAGCAGATAAATTTGTCGCTGAAAATATTGATGGAATCGACGTAATTGTCGGTGGTCACACCCATGAACTGATAAAAGATATTAAAGAAGGGGAAAATTTATTATATTCAAAAACAGGTGAGCCAATAATAATGACAGAAGCAGGTAGAGATGGTAATTATTTTGGAAAACTAAACCTGACTTTTGATAAAAATGGTGTTATTACTAAAGCTCAGAATAATTTAGGTGAAACAAGATTATTCCATAAAAACATGATTAACCAGTATGTATTTGACAATATTTTAGGCGTTCCGGAAAAAGTAGGTTATATAAAACAGGCACCACCGCCGCCTAAAAATTTAGCAGAAGAAAATCCGCATGCAAATTTTGTATGTGATGTAATGAGAGAAAAAACAAATTCGGATATTGCACTATGGCACCATAGCGGGGTCAGAAGCTTCTTCCATGAAGGTGAGATTGATTCCCGTGATGTAAAAGAAATGGCACCGTTTTTAGATTATGTCGTAACGGCTCAAGTTTCTGAAAAAACTCTGGTAGATGCATTCAAGAAAGCTGTAGATATGACATTTGAAACTTCGGCTCACAAACCTGGGCTGATAGCAGTTTCTGGTCTGAATTATACAGTTGACCCTGAAGAGGGGGAGCTTCTTGCTATGAATTTCATAGATAAGGAAGGAAAAGAACATAAAATTGATGTAGAAAATCCTAGTGAAGATAAAATGTACAAAGTGGTAACTGATGAATTTTTGATGTCAGCCGGGGCTGATTACGATATTCTGGCTCCAGAAGAAGTTTATGTGGAGAAATTCCCATATGATAAAGATGTGCTGACTTGTGAATATATAAAGGAAATGAATGAACCTGTTGTGATTAATCAAGTTGGCAGAATTAAGTTTGTACATGAAGAAGATTAAAAGCAAAATTTATTTTTAGAAGTTTTAATATTCAAAAAGCAGGAAAATATGAATATAAAAGTAGCATTATCTAATATCAACCCATATACATTTACATTTAGAAAATCTCAGGATACATCTAAACATAATAACCTTGAAAAGACTCCTGAAAAAGATGTATTTGAAATGTCTGTTGGTTATGTGAATGATCTTCACGGTCAGACAAATAATATGACAAGAATTTTATCCGGTATCAAAGGTGATTTAAAACTTTCTGCCGGTGATAACGACATCGGAGATGAAAAGAACAAAGCTGTAAACAGAGCTGTAATGAAATTCATGAATTTGGCAGGCATTTCCGGCTCTGCCCTGGGAAATCATGAACTTGATACAAAGCAAAAAGATTTTGTAGATACGATTAATGGATTAAATGGAGATTATTTTGCAGTTAATCTAAAACAATCTCCTATAGAAACTCAAGATCCGGATGATGTTGAAGAGCAGGAACATATAGAGTTAAATAAGTTTATAAAAAAATCTTCAATTATAGAGGTGAAAGGGGAAAAAATAGGTTTAATAGGCGCTGCTCCAATTGATTTAACAGCAAGGGTTACTCATCCATCATACCATATGGATTGTTCTGTTGAAGATTTAGACGATACTATAGAAGATATTCAGGAGCAAGTTCAAGAACTAAAAGAACAAGGGGTGAACAAAATATTCCTGTTGTCGCATATGGGAAATCAAACAGATAAAATAGTTGCACAAAAGACACAAGGAATAGATGTTATTATTGGCGGTCATACACATGAGTTAATAAAAGATGTTAAAGAAGGAGAAAACCTCCTCTATTCTCTGACAGGAGAACCTGTAGTTATAACAGAAGCCGGAAAAAACGGAAATTATTTTGGCAGACTTAATCTTACTTTTGACAAAGACGGAGTGATTACAAAGATACAGAATAATTTGGGTGAAACAAGACTCTTCCAGAAAAATATGATTAACCAGTATATAATTAATGAAATTTTAGGACAGCCGGAAGAAGTCGGATACATTAAATCAGTTACGCCTCCTCCAACTACATTGATTGAAGAAAATGCTCATGCAAATTTCATGTGCGATGCCATGCGGGCGGAATTAGCCACAGATATTGCGATTTGGAATAACAGCGGAACAAGGAGTTTTTTCCAGCCAGGTGTAATTGATTCCCGTGATATTAAAGATATTGCTCCTTTTGAAGACAGAGTTTCCGTAGCAGATGTTTCGGAAAGAAAACTTGTTGACTTCTTTAAGCATGCAATTGAAGATACTTACAGAACTCAGGGGAATAAACCTGGATTGATGGCTGTTTCGGGTATGACATATTCTGTAAATCCTGAAAAAGGAATTTTAACAGGCATGAGCATTATTGATAAAGACGGTAATGAAATCAAAATAGATGTTGATAATCCAAGTGATGATAAATTTTATAAAGTAGCAATGGATTCATTTATGATGTTTGATGGAGCTGATTTTGATATTTTGGCACCAAAAGAAGAATGTATAAATTATCCATTTAACAAAGATTTTCTGGCATGCGAATATATTAAGCATTTGAATGAACCTGTTGTTATTAATCAAACAGGACGTATTAAATTTGAATCATAATAATTCTTTTATGGCTAATGGCAAGTATTTTGGAAGTTCTGATGCAAGGACAGAGTATTCTGTAAGTTCTTCCGAAGCGATTTCACCGGTGCGCGAGTGGAGGTAAACTCCAAGTCTTGCCGCTTCGTAAAGCGGTATCTTCTGTGCTAACAAGCCTGCAATAATTCCCGCAAGTACATCTCCAGAACCTGCTTTTGCAAGTGCCGAGTTTCCATGCTGGTTAACAAAATAATTCTCTTTGTCTGTAATAATTGTTCTGTGTGTTTTTAGAACAACAGTGCAATTATATTTCTCTACTAATTTTTTAGCAGAATTATCTAAGTCGGCCAGAACTGCATCTAGACTAATTCCTAAAAGCCTTGCTGCTTCAAGTGGATGCGGCGTAATAATCGTTTCTTCCGGTAGTTTAATGTCTGTTTCAGCAAGAATATTCAGACCGTCAGCATCAATAACAATTGGAGAAGATGTGTGTTTTATTACTTTTTTAAATAATGTTTTATTTTTACCCAAACCGCAGCCAATTAAAACGACAGAAAAATCTTTTATTGACCTTAAGCCTTCTTGTGTTGAAAGATAAACAGCCTCCGGAAGCAGAGCCGATACAGAATGTATTATATCTTTTTCCGTTGCGAGAGCTGCAAACCCGCCACCGCATTTTAAGATTGAAACCGTCGATAAATATGCCGCGCCGATATAGTTTTTAGAGCCGGCAAAATTCAAAACTTTACCAAAGGTCCCTTTATTAGAATTTTGTGCTCTGATTGGCATTTTATAAGTTGAGTTGTCGTATGATTTCATAAGCTACTATTGCAACAGAATTTGATAAGTTTAAACTGCGCTGTCCTTCTACCATCGGTATTGTAATTGCATTTTCTTGAGTTACATATTCCTGCGGAAGACCTCTTGATTCAGGACCAAAAACAATAAAATCTCCGTCTAGGAATTTGATATCAGTGTATTTCTTTTTTGATTTTGTTGTCAAGTAGAAAAATCTTCCATCAGGAAACTGGCTATATAAATCGTCCATCGAATTAACTTTATGTAAATCTACACTTTCCCAGTAATCCATTCCTGCACGTTTAGTGTATTTATCTGTTAGTGCAAAACCAAGTTTTCCAACAAGATATAGAGATGCACCTGTACAGGCGCATAATCTTGCAATATTTCCGGTATTTTGCGGGATTTCCGGTTCATATAAAACAATATTAATTTTTACCATACCCTTACCTTAGTAAATTGTAAATGATTGGTTAGAAGAAATCAAGCTGATGGCGCAAATTTTATTTTTATAGGTTTTATTGTATTATAATATATAATAATTTATAAGGAGTAAAACTTGAACAATAATATAAATAATGTCAATTTTCAAGCCAATATGTATCTTTTTGGCAAGTACAAAGGAGAAAAGATCTGGCAAGAGATTGCTAAAGAATTTGAGCAAAAGACTGCTAAATATCCAACTGATGTCATTACAATTGGAAACAAAAAAAAATCAAAAGAGGATATGCGTATAATGCATTATGCGCAAGGTTGCGGTATTGATACATATTTTGATATTAAAGCAGATAATCTTAAAAAAATTTTAGAACTGCCTAAAAATGCAATAGTTGAAAAATTCGTTAAATTTACAGATATAATGTCTCGTTATGCTAACAGACGAGAGGATGCACTTCAATTGCCATACTATATTGATAGCAACGATCGTGTCTCTTATAGAAATCTTTCAGATAAAATTGCATATAAAATACAAAAAGTTGAAATGGAAGCTGATGATATACTTAGGCTATTTATTTTTAAATAGATATTTAGCTTCTATTACAACCGGCAGTCCTCTTACCACACAGAATACAATCGCAAATACAGCTGCCCAGAAACCAATTGTCCAGATAATTTCTCTATTCGGACAAACCGGAATTTTAGCTGCAATAATTAAAACAAATGCTAGAACTTTTGCAACAGCATAGCTTATTCTCATAAACTTAGAACCTGTAATAAATTTGCATACCGGGTTAACCTGCATTGCAAAAGGAGTTAAACCTTGTTCCATTGCTGCACTTCTTATTGTATCTGTAATAAAACCTCTTGTAATTGCAATCAACGGGAATAAAATATTGAGCCATCCCATAACAGCAAATAAAATCCAGTATGTGTTTTCAACAATTCTGTCGCCCATAATATCAAGAAGTGCACCGAATTTTGATTCTTCATGAAATTTTCTTGCAACATAACCGTCTAAACCGTCTAGAGCAAAAGCAATAATAGTTAAAGCCAGTGCCCAGAGATATGCAGCTGTGTTACCCTGGCAGGAGTATATTAGATACACTGCTGCGAACATTACGAATATTCTAAATATAGATATAAAATTAGCCATTTTTTTCAACCTTTTGGCGGGAGACATTCCGTATAACTACCAGCTTAAACTTTACCTACTCCGTCTCCCTTTGGAACAGACTACCGGCTGGATGAGCTCGTCAAATCTTCATTCTGGAAAGTGCAAAGTCTTTTTTGTTCAAATCTTCAACTTTAGAGCCTAGCATAATTTTTTCTGCTTCTTCAAGTACGCTTACAACTGCATAGCCATTGGCACCGTCCGAGCGGGCTTTTTGACCTGAAGCGCAGCAATTAACAAAGTGCTGGCAGGCAAGTTTCAATGGTTCGATTTCGAGATAATCAAGTGCATAATTTTGTGAATTAGCAGGTTTGAAGTTATCATAAACTTTAAGTTTGTCAGTTGGAGCTGTATCATCAAAAATAGCAGTTGCTTTTGTACCTCTAACAAGCAGGGTTACATGTTTTTGAGGTGTAATCCAGCTGTCTGAAATATGTGCAATCATACCGCCTTCAAATTCAACACCGATATGAGTGATGTCCATGATGTCATTTCTGTCGGAAGAACATCCGATTGCAGAAATCACTTTTACAGGGCTTTTACCTGTTACATAAGCAATCATTGAAACATCATGCGGTGCCAAATCCCACATAACGCTTCTATCATTTTTATGATAATTAACATTCAATCTATCACTTTGAGCATAAACTAATTCGCCCAGCACACCCTCTTCAATAAGCATTTTTAATCTGTTTACAGCAGGATGATATAAAAGCAGATGGTCAACCATAAGAACAAGTCCTTTTTCTTCTGCAAGTTCGGTTAAAACTCTGGCTTCTTCTGCAACTGTAGAAATAGGTTTTTCTACGTAGACATTTTTACCGGCTTCAAGCATAGCTTTTACCATTTTGAAATGTGTGTGGCTTGGAGTTACAACGGCAACTCCTGTAATAGATTCATTATTAATAATATCTTTAAAATCTCTGGTTACATTAACGCCTGGGAATTGTTCCTGGACTGTTTTAAGAGATTCTTCATCTAAATCACAAACAGTGTTTAATACATTAAGATTATAAAAATTACGGACAATATTTTTGCCCCACATCCCCATTCCGATTACTGCAATTTTTTGTTCTTTCATACCTTCTCACTCTTTCATTAACTTATTAATAATAATTATATTACAACAGTAGTTTCCCGTAAATACATTAATAAAAATTTAATCTGTAAATTTTTGTAAAAGAACTGTTATAAATCCTCAGAATGTGGAATATATTATATATATGGATATGTTAGAAAAATGTTTAAAGAATGGCGCTGAAACCCTTACAGCTGTAGGGGGGGGGGGTAAAACACTCTAAAAATTTACTCTTTTGGAGGTTAGTATGCTTCAGGTTAGTATGCAGAGCGTAAATACTAACCTTTCCAGTTTGATTATTCAGACTAATTTAAAATCATCAACCAAATGTTTGAATATAGCAATAGAGCGTATGTCTACCGGTTTCAAAATAAACCATGCAAAAGACAATGTGGCAAACTTTTCAATCTCTACAAAACTCTCAAGTCAGATAAGCGCATATGAGGTGGCAGAGGATAATGCCATAGCTGGTTTGGAGATGTTAACAACAGCAACGGAAAAATTAGATATAATATCTGAACATTTGACTAGAATCAGAGAATTAGCAGAACTCGCACAAAATGGAACGTACGGCAAAGCCTCCATCGATGCTATTAATGCCGAGATAAAGGCACATGGTACGGAAATCAATAGGATTTTGAAAAGTGCTAAATATGAAGACGAGATTTTTACAGAAAAATTTCATGAAACACGAGGAGGTTTTATAAACAAAGTTACAAAACGCGATACCTCAACAATGACAACTCTGGCAAGTGTCAATGAAAATACATCTATTTCAAGTGGCACGTATTCAATTTCAACAGCAGAGGAACTGGCAAAATTAGCAACAATGACTAATAGCAATAAAATAGGTGCAGGTGCTGAATTTGTGTTAGCTAATGACATTGACTTATCAGTTTATTCTGATGGTGAAGGTTGGATACCAATTGGGGCTAAATATGCATCTTTTAAAGGTAAATTTGACGGCAATGGATATGTTGTTTCTAATTTGTATATAAATAATCCTACTAAGGAGCGCCAAGGATTATTTGGGACTATTGTGGGTAATGTGATAAAAAATATAGGTATAGAAGATGTTTCTATAACAGGAGCAGACGCAGTTGCTGGCATTGCCGGCTATAGCGGTGAAGGAACAATAATAGATAATTGTTATGTAAAAAATGGAGATATATTAGCAACAAATCAGCGTGCAGGCGGAGTTGCAGGGTGTAACCTGAAAGGTGTATTAAAAAATTGCTACACAGATGTTAATGTTATGAGTCGAGCTATTGCGGGTGGATTAGTTGGAACTTACTCCTATTCATATGTAGAAAACTGCGAGGTTTATGGCAATGTCGAAGGAGGTGCTGCTGTTGGTGGATTGATAGGATTAGTAGATTTCTCAAATCAGCCAGATGGTTATATAAAAAATTGCATATTATACAATAATGAGTTTGGTTATTTAGATGGTATATTTATAGGAGGCAAATGGTGGGATAATAGAGTTATTAATTACAATAAGTATATAATAGAAAATTGTTCATACAATTCAAAAATATCAGACCTTAATTTGATAGGTTGGGAACATGATTATGAAGTTGAAATAAAGAATGTAACCCAAATAGAGTGCAAATCAACACCACTAACTTCGTTTCAGATTGGCATTAATGGAGAAAGTACTGATCAAATTTCATGTCAAATGAAATTTGATATAGCGGGGTTAGCTTTTCTTAGTGGAACTTCTAATAAAAGTCTTTATAAAATAGACTATTATCTTAATAAGATTTCTGAAAAACAAACAGAGTTTGGAGCAATGGAAAACCGCTTAGAATCAGTTTTGGAAGAGATTTCTATCAAGTACGAAAATCTAGTTTCAACACAATCTACAATCCGCGATACTGATATAGCCGAAGAGAGCAGTGCTTATATCAGAAACCAGATATTACAGCAGGCAAGTGCAACGCTTCTTGCGACAGCTAATCAAACGCCATCAATAGCGTTACAATTATTGTAGGTATAATATTGAAAATATTTTTAAAATTCCCTCTTGAAATAAAATTTTGTTAGCAATATAACGGTATTTGGTAAAATTACAATTTTGGGAATATAAGTAGTTATGGAAATTTATTTTTTAGCATTAGGAATGCTGCTTATTGGAGCTTTGCTTTCAATAGTGGTGAAAGAGCAATGGAAATTTAAAGTTTGCTCTATTTTTTCTTTTTTATCAGCCCTGACAATGATGTTACCGGCTGTTGCAGTTTTGATTAAAGGTATTCCGCTTATCAAAACTGTTGAATTATCTCCTATTACAGGAAATGTAGATTTCATTATAGATCCCCTTACAGCTTTCTTTTTGATTGTAATTTCAATCATGAGCTTTCTCGGGGTTCTTTATGCAAACGGGTATATGAAACCTTACCTTAATAAAGGTATGAATGTTTCATCACACTGTTTCTTTTTAATGATGTTAATCGCGTCAATGACTATGGTTGTTACGGTTCAAAATGCATTATTCTTCCTTATTGTTTGGGAGATAATGTCATTATCTTCTTTCTTCCTTGTTATATTTGAAGGAGAAAAGAAAGAAGTTTTGAAAGCCGGTATTAAATATTTAGTTTACATGCACTTATCAGTCATATTTATTATGGCAGCATTTATTCTATTAAATATAAAAACCAGCAGCTTGAATTTTGGAGCATATGCTTATTATCTGCATAATGATGCTTCAATGGCAAATCTAATATTCCTGCTTGCATTTGTCGGCTTCGGCATCAAAGCAGGTTTTGTACCGTTTCATAACTGGCTTCCGGATGCGCACCCTGCTGCACCGAGCCATGTATCAGGTATTATGTCCGGTGTTATGATTAAAACCGGTATTTATGGTATTTTGAGATTTCTTTTATTTGTCGGTACGCCGTCAAAAATGATTTCTTATACAGTATTAACAATAGCTGTTATTTCTGCTTTGTACGGTGTTTTGTACGCAGTAACACAGCAGGATTTAAAAAGGCTTCTTGCATATTCAAGTATTGAAAATATTGCCATTATCGGTATTGGTATCGGTGTTGGTATGCTCGGCTTAACTTACGGAAATCCTTATGTGGCTGTTTTAGGCTTTGCCGGCGGTATTCTCCATATATTAAACCACTCAATATTCAAAGAATTAATGTTCTTTGCAGCAGGAAGTGTTTATTTAAAGACTCATACAAGAAATATGGAGCTTTTAGGCGGATTGATGAAAAAAATGCCTTATACTGGTCTATTATTTATTGTTGGTTCTATCGCAATCTGCGGATTACCTCCGTTTAACGGATTTATTGGTGAATTTCTAATTTATGCGGGTATGATAATGGGTATTCCTGCTTCAGAAATCAGCCTGTTTCTGGTGCTGATTCTTTCAATTGCTGCTCTGGGTATGGTTGGTACAATGGCAATGTTGTGCTTTACAAAGGCAGCTGGTATTACTTTCCTTGGTAATCCTAGAACTGAATGCGTTGAACATGTAAATGAAGATGTACCGAGGGTTATGCTTATTCCTATGGTAATACTTGCCTTTCTGGCATTCTTTATCGGAATGTTCCCTCAGTACTTTATATCAATAGTAATGTGGCCTGTATCAATGTTGGTTAATGTTGATAAATATGCAGCTAATCCGGCTCTGGATGAAGTATTTAAGAATACATTCGGCTTGATTCTATCTGATTTCAGCTGGTTCTTCTTAATATTCTTTGCAGTTGTAGCTGTTATGTTCATTGTAAAACTTATCGTGAACAGAAAAGCTAGAATTAGCAATACCTGGGGCTGCGGATACAACAGGCTTAATAACCACGTACAATACACAGGTTCTTCTTATGCAAATTTATTTATTTCAACATTGAAACCTTTATTCAAAAGAGTTTCACATATTAAGAAACCCAAGGAACTATTCCCTAAGGAAGCTTATTATGAACTTGAAATAGAGGACATAGAAGAAGCTTATATTGTAAAACCTCTTGTAATGTGGGATGAAAAATTTCTTACCAAGTTCGAGAGAATTCAGAATGGTAATATCCAGCAGTACATTCTGTTCGGTTTAATCTTTCTGATATTGGCAATAATCGGTATGATTTATTTTGGGGGTTAGAAATGACTATCTTTTGTATAAATATAATAATACTCTTGTTTGTACCATTTTTGATGATTGGTGTAATCAAGAAAACAAAAGCCTTCTGGGCAGGCAGAAAGGGTGTAAGCATCTGGCAGCCGCTATGGGACTTTATAAGATTGATGAAGAAACAGGCAGTTATAAGTGAAACAACTTCTTGGGTATTTAAATTTGCGCCGGTAGTTGGGTTTGCATCTGTAATTTTTGCATCACTCTTTGTGCCATTGACTTTCGGAAGTCCTATAATTAATGTTCCGTTTGCATTTGTAATATTTTCGTATGTTCTCGGACTTGGCAAATTCTTTTCTCTGCTTTCAGCATTAGATACAGGAAGCAGTTTTGAAGGAATGGGGGCTTCTAGAGAAGCATGTTTCTCTACAATAGTTGAGCCGGCATTCTTTATTGCCCTGGGTTCTATTGCAGCCTTGACTCAAAACTATACATTTGAAAGCTTCAAGCTCATTCTTCAAAATGCAGGCGGTTATGGAATATTAATTATTATTCTAGCTGCGGTAACTCTGTTTATAATGCTGCTTATAGAAGGATGCAGGGTGCCGGTTGATGATCCTACTACTCACCTTGAGCTGACTATGATTCATGAAGTTATGATTTTGGACAACTCCGGAAAAGATTTAGGACTAATTACCTGGGCTTCTGCAATTAAGATGTTTATTTTTGAGGCATTGATTGCAAATCTTATAATTCCGGCTTCACTCGGAGGCTGGGAAACATTACTTGCTTTCTTAGCTATTATATTTGTTCTTTCTATCGTAATCGGTACGGTAGAATCTTCAATGGCAAGATTTAGAATGACACATGTGTTTGAGTTTATATTTATTATGTCAATCACTGCGTTAATTATATTAGCTCTGGTAACATATAGAGTTTACGGCGGCTAGGAGGTAGGGGTAAATGAAAATGGTTGAATTTATAACTACAGGTATATAGGAAAAACATCATGGAAAATATATTTATAATTTTATTAGGTTTATCAATGATATACATAGCTTCAACAAGCCGCTTGGCAGCTCACGTCAATATGCTTATTATTCAAGGCTGGCTGTTGTTCTTTGTATGCTTGTCCGGTATTGCTAAAGAACCGTCCGGACTGGAATCTATTATGGCAAGTATGCCTCATATAATCGGATTTTTATTTATTGTTATAGAAACTTTAATAGTAAAAGCGTTGGTTATTCCGATATTTTTGAAAAAGGTGGTTAAAAAGACTCACGCGCACAGAGATACGGATGCAAATATTCCTCACTTTTACTGTTTAGTTATATCAAGCGTAATTTTGTTTGCAGGATTTTTGATTGCTAATATTAATACTCCGGCATTTAAGCTTGTTTCTCCAATGTATTTTGGTGTTTCAAGCGCAATGATTATAATAAGCCTGTGGCTGATTACAATTAAACATAAAGTTTTATCAAATGTAATTGGTTTTATAACAATGGAAAACGGAATATTTCTTTTATCATTATCAGTGGCTAAAGAAATGCCGATTATTGTTAACCTTGGCGTATTGCTTGATATATTTATTGCCGTATTCATTTTAGGTATGCTTGTCAAAGAAATTAATAATGAATTCGACGACTTGGAAGTTTCACAATTATCAGATTTGAAGGATTACGAGTACAATGATTAATTTAATTTTATTATTTCCGCTAATTGCGTGTTTGATACTGTTTATATTTAAAAACAAATTTTTAAATAATTTGATGATTAATATATATGCAGTTATGCATTTTATCGTATCATTGGCATTTTGTATGGGGTGGGATTTCCTGCCAATGATAAAACCCTGCAAGTTCTTTGCAGTAGATGATACAAATAAAATATTTTTAATGGTTATGTCAATTGTTTTTCTGGCTGTTGCTGTTTATAATAATGGATATCTTAAAAACGACAGTTCTTTAACCAGAAAATTAAGACATTATACATATATGGTTTTGTTCTTTGTATTTTCTATGACCGGTGCAATATTAAGCTCAAATCTTGGCGCTGCGTGGGTATTCATAGAAGGTACAACACTGGCCAGTGCATATTTGATATATTTCCACAAAACTAAGCATTCTATTGAAGCGGCTTGGAAATATGTATTTATTTGTTCAATTGGTATTGCTCTTGCTTTTGTAGGAATTATTCTTCTCACAATTGCAACAGGGAATTTAAACTCTTTATTCTATAACCAATTGTATGACAATGCAGCTTTGTTTAACCAGTTCTGGCTAAAGCTTTCATTTGTGTTCATTTTGTTTGGTATTGGTACAAAAATGGGGCTTGCACCGGTGCATTTCTGGCTTCCCGACGCACACGCCGAAGCACCTTCGCCGATATCAGCTTTGTTATCTGCAACACTTTTGAACTCGGCATTTTTAATGATAGTAAATGTATTTAGAGTAATGGTTCTGGCTGGATGTGCTGATTACGCAAGGATTATGCTTCTGGTAATGGGATTTATCTCATTGTTTGTAACAGCTGTATTTGTTTATCATATAAATAATTACAAAAGAATGCTGGCTTATTCTTCAATCGAAAATATGGGTATTCTTGCTATAGGAACTGCATTAGGCGGAGTTGGTATGCTTGCCGCTATGATCCATTTAATCGGACATTCTCTGATTAAAGCTTCTTTCTTCCTTACTTCCGGAAATATATTGGAACTTTATGGAACAAAGAAAATAAAATCTGTAACAGGAATTATGAAACATGATAGAAAAACTGGCTGGTTGTGGGTTGCTTCTTTCCTTGGTATTGCAGCATTCCCGCCGTCTGTACTGTTTATAAGCGAATTTTTAATGGTTAAGACAATGTTTTTAAAAGAACATTATGTTTTATGCGCATTATTCTTGCTACTGTTAACAATTATTCTTTTCGGACTTGGAAAGGCTGTTATCAAAATGGCATTTTCATCCGGTAAAAACGAGCATTCTGCGGAAGCCGAGAATAAAAAACTTTCTTGGACAATGTATGCTCCTCAAATAATAATGCTTATATTAGCATTTGTTATCGGTGTTTATATGCCGCAAGGGCTTATAAAAATGATAATTTTTGCTGTAAAAGGTTTTTAGTGCTGCGCACGTAGACATTTTTTAAAAAGAAGGTAACTATGAATTGGATAATAACTGAAAACAATAAGAAAATAAATGCTTTTGATATTCCGACAATTTCAATCGAAGAGATAAAAGCGGATGTTGAAAAAATGAAAATGCGTGTAGTTGGTTTCTTCGGAAAACAAGAATTTAATAATGTAAGACTATACGTTGTTATGGCTGAGGATAAGATAGGTAAACTTTATGTGACATCATCTCTATTTACACCGGATGTAAAATCATATGAATCGTTTACTCAGAAATTTCCGGCATTTCATATCTTTGAAAGAGAGTTCTATGAAGAGTTTGGAATAGAACCTCTTAATCATCCATGGCTGAAACCGGTTCGAAACAATCAGGATGCTTACCCGTTTTTTGAAATGCAGGGAGAAGATATCCATCAGGTTGCTGTAGGACCAATTCATGCAGGTGTAATTGAACCTGGGCATTTTAGATTTATGTGTCAGGGTGAAAAAGTTTATGATTTAGAAATTATGCTCGGGTATCAGCACAGAGGAGTGGAAGAACTTTTCTTAAAAGGTAAAGGGTATAACAATCGCCTTGCAGAATCTGTTTGCGGTGACTCCGTAATTGGTTATAATATGGCGTATTCACAGGCAATGGAAACTTTATCTGATATTGCGGTTTCATCTAAGGCTCAAATTATAAGACGAGTAGCTTTAGAAATGGAAAGAATTGCAATACATATTGGTGATATGGGCGCAATTGCCGGAGATATGGCTTATTTAATGGGTGCTTCAATTTTTGGTATAACAAGAACACTTGTTATTAATACAATGCTTGAAATCTCAGGAAGTCGTTTTGGCAGAGGGTTAATTAATGTCGGCGGTGTAAACTTCGATATTGATGAGGCTTTGTCTAAAAAGATTATAGATATGCTTGACGGGGTTGCAAAAACTGTTGACAGAACTACAAAAGTTATGCTGAAAACTCCTTCCTGTATATCAAGAATGGAAAGAACCGGTGTTGTATCAACAGAAACAGCACAGGCTCTCGGTGCAGTAGGTATGGCAGCGCGTTCATCAGGGGTTGATATTGATACAAGATTTGATTTCAATGACAAATGGTATACCTCACTGGATGTTGTAAAACCGTTTAAAGCAACAGGTGATGTGCATTCAAGATTTAAGCTTCGTTACAAAGAAATTAAACAGTCTATGCAGATTGTAAAAAAACTTTTAGAAAAGCTTAAAGAGTTCAGCAATGAGCCGATTTTAACAAATCCAAACAAAACTCTTGCTCCAAATGCTTTTGCTATTTCAATGACTGAAGGATGGAGGGGCGAGATTGTTCATATTGCTTTAACAGGTGCTAATGGGGAACTTTTAAGATACAAGATGAAAGATCCATCATTCAACAACTGGTATATGCTTGCAATGGCTGTTAGAAATAATGGAGTCTCTGACTTCCCGCTCTGTAACAAGAGTTTTAACTTGTCATATTGTGGTAATGATTTATAAAAAGGAAGATAAAAATGTTTGATATAATTAAATTAAAATATTTTCAGGGAAATCAATTTATACCGGATATTCCAAATGCGCCGATGCGCAGTCAATTTAGAGGTTTCCCAATTTTAAAACAATGCGGTGATGTTGACGAAAGTGTCTGCCCTACAGGTGCATTAAAAGCCAATCCTTTGTCTATTGATATGGGCAAATGTACGCTTTGCGGTGCTTGTAAATGTCAGTCTGTACAATTCAGCAACTATTATAAATTGTCGTCAACAGACAGAAATAAACTTGTTATTACAGAAAATATGACGCCGGAAGAATTCGAAAAAGCTGCAATAACAGCAAGAAAAGAGATTCGAAGAGTTTTTTCAAAATCATTAAAGCTCAGACAGGTTTCAGCTGCAGGATGCAACGGATGTGAAATGGAACTCAATGCTTGCTCAAACTGTAACTTTGATATGGGAAGGTTTGGTATTGATTTTGTAGCTTCTCCTCGTCACGCTGATGGAATTGTAATAACAGGACCTATTTCAGAGAATATGGCTTATGCTCTTGAAGACTGCTATAAATCTACTCCTGACCCTAAAATAGTAATACTGGCAGGAGCTTGCGCAATTTCTGGCGGTGTTTTCCAAAATTCTTCTAAACTAAATAGAGAATTTTTGGAAAAATATCCGATAGATTTGCACATACCATG
>ERZ780047.28-NODE-28-length-42713-cov-7.24094_pt1 | contig 42713 bp, 41 predicted proteins | sample MGYA00511847_ERZ780047 | MGnify/ENA primary metagenome ERZ780047 (study PRJEB29588, sample SAMEA2142583) | human gut metagenome | biome: human gut; feature: human-associated habitat; material: faeces | place: Denmark | collected 2008/2010 ...
GTTTTTTGAAAAAATTCTTCTAAACTAAATAGAGAATTTTTGGAAAAATATCCGATAGATTTGTACATACCAGGGTGCCCTGTTCACCCGCTTACATTTATAAACGGGGTTTTAGATTTTATTACAAAGAAATAACCAAAAGAGCTCTGAAAATCAGAGCTCTTTTTATAATCCAAAATAAAGTCTGTTTAACTCTGCAATAGTTGTTGCTCCGGGTCTTAGTTCTTCCAGCTGTGCTCTTTGGGTATCTTTGGTAGCTTCCAAAGGCTGAACCTGCAAATTCTGTTTTTGTTCTTCCTCCTGTCTTGTTTGAATTTTTTGAATTAATTCTGCCTTCGCCTGTTCAAGCTTAGTTTTGTCAATGCTTTTATTCCCACTCGGAGCAATTCCAAGTTTCATTAATTCCTGAAGTATTCTTAAATACTCAGGATCAGAATAGGCTGAATGTATTGCTTGAACGGCTGCTACCAATTTAGAACTCCTTTTAGCTGCTAATTATATAATTCCACCATTAGAGTTATTTATAACTTTCATACGCTAATATCTTTACAAAAATTCATAAACGAGTTAAAATATATAATGTTACGTTAATATTTTGTTACAAACTGGCAATAAAATTTGTTTTGGGTTTTTAATTAAAATATAATGTCAGGTGTACTAATATTACAACCCAATAATATAACTTAGGAATACGGAAATTATGAAGAAACAAATAAGCTATTTGCTCACCGTTTTATGCCTTTTGTCTGTAAATAAGGCATTTGCAGACCCTATGGCTGGAACAGTTTTGCCGGCTCAAGTTCAATCAGAACTCGGCGGATATAACCCCGGAGCATATAATACTACTGAATTGCAAAATATTAACCATTATCAAATTGATAGAAGTTATATTCAGTCATTTGATGATGTAAGTAAAGATGAACAGATTTATGATGCTTCAATAGAAGAAAATCAAGCTAGAGAGGGTGTATTATACAATCCTCACTTTTTACTTCAAAAAATAAATTTTGAAGGTAATACAAAAATACCTTCAGAAGAACTAGAAAAACTAGGTCTTGAAGTTCTAGGAGAAGATGTTTTCTTTGATGAGCTGCTGGAAGTATGTCAGAAAGTAACAAATTATTATAGAGCAAAAGGCTACCTTACATCTTATGCAACAGTTCCTCCTCAGAGAATTGTTGATGGTGTTGCGACAATAAGAATTGTTGAAAGTAAAGTCGGCGAAATGAATATTGAAGGCGAAAAATGGACCAGAGAATGGTACTTGCGCCACATTATTATGGGTAAAGCAGGGCTTAGAGAAGGTGATGTGTTCAATGCTAAAAACCTTCAAAGAGCAATGAAAGAAATTAACAAGGAAGATTATGTTCAAGTGCAGACTGAAGTTGAAAGACAGGCAGAAGGCGATGAGAACACTACAATTACATTGAATGTAAGAGATAGATTCCCTGTTAATCTTAATTTCTCATATGATGACTACGGCCGGTCTTTTACCGGCTCCCACAGAGTTTCAATCCCTGTAGGTATGGACAACCTTACAGGTTTAGGTGATAAAATCTACGGCGGTACTATTCTTTCATCCGGTGCAACAGGCTGGATGGCTGGATACTCATTACCGGTATCTTCATATGGAACAAGATTGTCTTTCGATTTTTCTGACTCTCATGTTAGACTGGGCGGGCCTTACAAAAACTTAAATGTTAAAGGTAACGCACAAAGCTATTTCTTTAAATTAACGCAGCCTATTATACAAACTGCTAAATCAGATTTGATATTCTATACAGGTTATGACTATGTAAATGCAAATACATCAGCAAATATTGCAGGCAATCCTTTAAGATTATCAAATTATAACTTGAATGTATGGCGTTCCGGATTATATGGTATGACTGATGATAACTACGGACGTTGGTTAGGAAATTTAGGCGTTGACTTTGGTATGGGCGGTGACGGCCACGGCGCAATACAGGATACTACATTCTTTAAGGTTACAGCAGGCGCTACCCGTGTTCAAAGACTATTCGGCAGAAGTATGGGTATTGTAAGAGTAAACGGTCAGTACTCTCCAAATAAATTGTTTGCAGCTGAACAAATGCAGATGGGCGGGCCTTATACATTAAGAGGTTACCAGCCGGCTGAATTAATCGGTGATTACGGTGTGACCGGTACTGTTGAATATAGATTCCCTGTTCCATTCCTCGATAGAATTCTTCCAAAGGTAGATGAAAGAGTGAAACTTGCAGTATTCTATGATTGGGGCTGGTTAGGTGAAAACGGAGGTATTTATAACTATCCTCAACAGTTCTTGCATTCTGTAGGTTTTGGTACATACGTAAACTTTACAGACTGGCTTACAGCACAGGTTGGTGTAGGTTTCCCTCTCGGAAGAGATTATAATGAAAACACCGCAAGATTCTACTTCAGTGTTAACTCTGACTTAGACAGATTAATTCCTTTGAGAAACCCTGAAAAATTATAAAATAAAAAATAACCGGATTTACAATCCGGTTATTTTTTTATCTGAATATTGTCTGCTCTCTATCAGGACCGACGCTTATAATTCCTATCGGGGCTCCGATTAAATCTTCTACTTTTTCAATGTATTTTTTTGCATTCTCCGGCAAATCTTCATATTTTCTAATGCTGCTGATTGGAGTTTTCCAGCCGGGCACTGTTTCATAGATAGGTTCTAAATACTTATGAATAAATACATCTGTAGGATAAGTCGTATACACCTTATCATTTCTACAGTCTTTGTAAGCAGTGCAGATTTTAATCTCATCAAAAGTGTCAAATACATCAATTTTGGTAAGTGCAACTTTAGTTATGCCGCCGACTAAAACAGCATATTTCATAATAACAGAGTCAAACCAGCCGCATCTTCTAGGGCGGCCTGTGGTAACCCCGAATTCGTGACCAATATCCTGAATCATTTTTCCTGTTTCGTCAGTTAATTCTGTAACAAAAGGTCCTTCACCAACTCTAGTTACATATGCTTTTGAAACCCCTACGACTTCCTTTATCATTGCAGGGCCGTAGCCGCTTCCAACGGCAGCTCCGCCTCCAATAGGGTTTGAACTTGTTACAAATGGATAAGTACCATAATCAACATCAAGCATAACACCTTGAGCGCCTTCAAAAAGGATTTTCTTGTCTTTATAGCGGTTTAATAAATCCTGCCAATCAAAGCATACATATGGCTTAAAGAGTTCGGCATACTTTTCGCATAATGAAAGAATGCAGTCACGCGTATATTCTTCTAATCCATAAACATTTTTCAGCATCTTATTTTTTATCGGAAGAATCATGTCTATTTTTTCATTAAGTGCCTCAAAAGAATATAAATCTTGAATTTTAAAACCAATTCTAGCGGCCTTATCTGTATATGTCGGTCCTATGCCTTTCTTGGTTGTTCCAATTTTACCCTTACCTGAGTGAGCTTCGCTGTAACCGTCAATTTCTATATGATAAGGCATTGTAATAGAGGCCAGAGGAGATATTTTTAGATTTTTGAAATCAACTCCCTCAGCCTTAAGCTCATTAAGCTCCCTTTCAAAAGATTCCGGATGTATAACCGTTCCAGCTCCAATAAAACAGATTGTTTTATCATATAATATTCCAGAAGGTATCATGTGAAATTTATATGTTTTCCCCCCCGCTACAACTGTATGACCGGCATTACATCCGCCTTGATATCTAATGATTAAATCTGCTTTCTCCGCAAGCAAGTCTGTAATCTTCGCTTTCCCCTCGTCACCCCATTGGGCGCCGATAACGACAGTATTTTCCATTAATTTTCTCTCCTAATATAAAAAGCCGGTATAAATCCGGCTTTGCAAATTTCTATCCATTGTTACTCTGCGCTTGTTTCGCCTTTGCTTGTTTGGCTTGAACATCAAGCATAGAATTATGTGCCATCATATAAACCGAGCATATCTTATAGTTTTTCAGATACCATGCGCAGTTTTCTTGCATACAAACAATTTCTACCTGTGAGCCAACGCTCATTAGAGGACATAAAGGTATTGCTTTTTCTTGATCACGAGGTGCCATTAATTATCTCCTATATTATTACTTCGCCATTTTTAATAAATTGCAGTTTTCACTGCGTTTTTTTTCTTGATCTTTATAAATCTTTGTTCTATTGATAACTTCGTCAAAGTCTATTTCATGTGCATTAAAATCCGGTCCATCAACGCAGGCAAATTTAGTTTTTCCGCCAACCGTCACCCTGCAAGCTCCGCACATACCTGTGCCGTCAACCATGATAGGGTTCATGCTTGCTTCTGTATAAATTCCTTTATCTCTGGTTAAATCAGCGACTGCACGCATCATTGGCATTGGTCCAACTGCAATGGCATAATCAATCTTTTCAGATTTAATAAGCCTATCTAAAACTTGTGTGACAAATCCTTTTTCACCTAAAGATCCGTCATCTGTCGTTATAAATAATTCTGTGCATGCATCTTTCATTTTATCCTGCCAGAATATCAATTCTTTATTTCTGGCACCCATAATCATATAAACCTTGTTACCAGCTTCTTTAAAAGCTTTGGCAATAAGATAGCAGGGTGCTGCGCCATAGCCTCCGGCCAGACAAACAACAGTGCCATACTTTTCAATATGTGTAGGCTGTCCAAGAGGACCTACTATATCAACTAGTTCATCGCCTTCATTAAGAGCAGCAAGTTTTTTAGTTGAGTAGCCTACTGCCATAAAAACAAGTGTAAGCTCTCCGGTTTCTTTATTAGCATCAGCGATTGTTAGCGGTACTCTTTCCCCATTCTCTTCTGCTCTAAAAATAATAAACTGGCCAGCTTTGGCGTTACGTACGACAAAAGGCGCATCAATAGTTATTTCATACTGATTAGGACATAATTCTCTCTTTGATAATATTTTGTAGCCCATCTAACTAAGCTCCTCTTTCACATAGTATATTACCACAAATATGCTGTTCACTCAATAGACTAAAAAAAAACCTTTCTTCAAAAGAAAGGTTTTGGAATCTTTTTTAATTAATTCCTCATGTGTAGAAGGTTAGTGTGTAGGTTGTATGAAAGGTTTATATTATGAATTCGTTTTGTATATATATAAAGTATAAAACTTATGTAAAATTTCATAAACTATTAAATATTGTTACATAACTTTACAAATTACATGTTAAAAAAGCCGCAATAATATATCTCGGCCTTATTTTATTATTTCTAGGGTATATATACTAAATTAGACAATTTATCATGCAGCATTCTTAATTTATAATCATTATTATTTGCTTTCTTTAAAGCTTTTTTTAGTGTTTTATTAGATTTAGCTTTGGTTGCAGGCTCTCTTCGAAGTAACACATCTATGTAATTATTAATATTGTCTAATATTCCAAACAAATCCCTAGAATCAATCGAGCTTTTCAGTTCATCGCCGGCTTGATGGATTTTGCTTCTACGGACAGTTTTACATGTATGCATATCCATAAATCCATTATCAATGAACCCTGGTAAGGTATATGGATCATAGGCTAAATCTTTTACAACAACAGGTTTATTCTTTTTATTACTTAAACTTTTGATAAATCTTACTATTGCGTTAGCTTCATTTTGATTTTTTACATTTTTCTTTTCTAGATTGACAGTAAGAACATCAGGATTGCTGCGACAGTGAATTTCTTGTAAATTAAATAATTTTTTTATTAGTTGAGTTCCTTTATAGTCACGGTCAAACTTTAGATTTATAGCATCTGTTAATGTTTTTTTCCCAATATTTAAATCAAAAGTGTGTGAGATAGCAGTCGGCTTTGTTGTGAACATTCGATATCCTTTATTGTTAGGAAGTTTGTAAAATAGGTATTCTGGTAGTTGCTTAGCAACAGGGGATAAATTTGTTGGTATCATATTTTTCTCCTTTCACACGAGGCGTTTTTATTCCGATAAAAAACGTGAAGGTTCTGAATTGATTAATTTTTACAATATTGTTACATTTGTTAACAAAACTTTTTGGTAATTCAAGGGGTTAATTTTTGTTTTTTAGCATTTAATAATAGAGTGTAAGAAAATTTATCGCGGGATGGAGCAGTCTGGTAGCTCGTCGGGCTCATAAGACTCATTTTAGATTTACTTCCTTGCTTGATATAATAAGTGTTATTGGTAGTTATAGACTACTTAATTTTTTGATGTAAATTGTAGGGAAGACCTACAATAATTATAGGTCTTTTTTCCCCGCAACTTACTTTTCATTTTATGCACCCCAGTCGTCTTGTTCAGGTAACATTTCATCAGGAATTTCTTTTTCATTACTGTTAAAGATTTTCTTAAATCTGTTACTTTGCATTTCTGCAAGTTCTTCAAGATGATGAGTTTGAGCGTGTGTATAAGTATCTAAAGTTGTGCCTATATTGCTATGTCCAAGCCACTTTGACACTTTCTTAATATCCGCTTTTTGTTCAAAGAAATTTGTAGCACAAGAGTGGCGGAATGAATGTATTTTATGATGTTCAATCCCAGCCTCTGCTAACCGCTTATTAACAAAAGCTCTGAAAGTAGTATCACAAATAAAATAACCGTCCTCACGAGCAAACACAAGGTCTAAATCTCTGTGATACTTTGCACCCTGTGCCATTTTGTTTTCAGCTTGCAACTTTCTGACATGGCGGAGTATCAGTTCAATATCACTTGACATTGGCAATGTTCTGTTAGAACTTTTTGTCTTTGTGGAATCTATAATTTTCTTTGTGTATTTGTATTTTGAATTTTTATCTTTGTTCGGCACTGATTGCATTTGCTGGTCAATTCTAATAGTGTGTTTTTCAAAATTTATCTTTGACCATTGCAATCCCAGTCCTTCACCTAATCTTGCACCGATAAACAAGAAGAAAATGATTAACATATCCCATTGAGTAGCCTGTTCAATACAATGTTTTATGAGCTTGTCGTAATCTTCCGAACTCAAAATTTCGGTTTCTTTCTTTGTGCATTTTGGATAAAGAGCCAAAGCATTCGGATTATCTTTTAAAATGCCAATTCTGCAAGCACATTTGAGCATTCTGTTCATTACTGCCCGAATGTTCTTAACAGTTTTCGGGTCAAGAGTTCCGCCTTTGCCGTTGCTCTTTTTTAAGCAAGCGTTATAAAATAAAGTTAAGCGGTGTGGACTTAGGCTTTTCATTGGTCGGTGTCCTAAATCAGGTATGATGTGTTTGTCTAAAATACTTCTATCGTCGCTGACGGTAGTTTCTTTAACATGATTTACAACATAATTTTCAAACCAAGAGTTCGCCCACTGTGCTACTGTTATATTTTCGCTTACTTCATCAGGACATTTTCCCTCTTGCTCGGCTTTCCACTCTTTGTATGCTTGTATGCATTCTTCTTTCGTCTTGCGTGAGAATGTTTTTGATTTGCGTTCACCAAGTTCATTATAATATGTAATCCGATATTCAATGTACTTACCGCAAGTGCTTGGTTGAAAACAGCCTTCGCCGTTTTTGCGTTTCGGTCTTTTAGGAGGAGTTTTAGACATTAGCTTGCTCCTCTCTTACGAACTTGTAGAATGCGTATTCGCTAATATTCAACTCACGAATAGCGGTTATTGATTTAATTTCACGATTTTGCCATTTTTGATAAATCTCGCTAAAATTAGCGGGTTTATCGACTTTCTTTCGCCCTTTGTACTTGCCTTTTTGTTTTGCAACTGCAATACCGTCTTTTTGTCTTTCTAAAAGATTTGCACGTTCAAATTCATAAATGGCAGCGAGGAATGTAATCATCAACTTGCCGAAGTTACTTGATGTGTCGATACTTTCCTTAATGCTTTTTAGTGCAACGCCTTTATTAGTAAGGTATTCCACAATATCTAACAAATCTTTTGTGTTGCGAGCAAGCCTTGAAAGGTCTTTGACATAAACCGTGTCGCCCTCTCTAACATACTCCAACATAGCCTGCAATTGCGGACGGTCAGTGTTCTTACCGCTGATTTTTTCTTCAAACCATTTACTGATTTCGCATTTTTGTAATAGTTTCTTTTGGCTTTCCAAATTTTGGTCAACGGCACTTACTCTAATGTACGCAATTCTTTGTCCTGTCATCGTTTCCCCCTTTTTATTTTGTTGTAGGATAACGATTGTTAGATGTAAAGACTTCATCACGGAAGTGAGTGAAAAAGCAAAAAACAACCCTAAACAAAGGCTTTTTAAATGCCATAAGAGTGCGTGATTAGAGTATACCCTATCACTTGACATAACTTTATCAAGTTTTATCAAGCCGACCGGTAATTTGTAAATCGCTGAATTTTCTCTTAGGTAGTGTCCCTCCTGTTTTGTGTCATTAACTAAATTCTTTTGCAACGGTCGTATAAGTGGCATCAATCTCATACAGTTGTGCAGTGTGCTAACGGTATCGTTAGCGGTGATTTTGGGAATTGTAATAATTACCATGATAAATCTCCTTATTTTGAGTAAATTATTACTTCCTGATGCCGTTACCTCCTTTACTAAATTAAAAAGTCCTTACCTTTGAGCCTAGATATTGTACCATTAGCGGAGGCTCACGCTGGGGACGAGAAAAAAGGTGTTCGTCACTACCTATTAAATTTTATGCTTTCATGATACAAAATTTTTCACGACTTGTCAAATAAAAATCCCCGTAAACACTTATTATACTTGGATTTTGTTATACAATAAATTTTTTAGAATAGCTAAAACTGCCATTATTATTGACTTTTTATTTTTGATAAATTATGAAGATATGTAAACAGCATATAAATTTTTTTGCTTCCGCCTATCAACCTCGCTTATTCTCCCCCTTAATCTCGGCTAAAAATTGACAGGTCTACATACCTCAAAAGCTGTCATGATAATAAGGTCGATGTAATCATCGGAACAAAAATTACTGCAAAAATTTGCCTGCCCCGACCAAACAGTCCATTTGATTGTGGTTAAAATTGAATACTTTATACTACTAAAAGACACTTGTAGCTAACTTTTCGATGTTATCATGCAAAGATTTTAAAACTTACTACTTCTTATACTTCTATATGCAGGAATTTTATAATAACATTTGTTCTATTTTTTATTTTTATTTCTCCGCCGGTTGATTTTTTATTTAAACTGCTTACGCCATTTATCCAACATTTCTTCTAGTTTTAATCTTTCTGCTCTTTCTTCTTCCGTTTCATCTTTGTATTTTAAATAATCAATAATATATGCGATTGCAACTAACACAAAAAATACGACCAAACAAGTTACAGTGATTATTAAAAAATGTTCTTTTAGAAAGAGCAAACAACCCAAAAGTATAAAACCTACTATTAAAGTTGGTAAACAACCTGTTTCCCATAACAAAGCTATTAAACATCCTATTATTATAACTATATCCATTTACAACCCTAATTACATTTATGCACAACGAGAAATGATTACAAGTTCTTTTTCATTCTTGGCTTTTCTTCGACCTCGCCAGTAAAAACATAATCTTTTCCGACATACTTATACTTACCTCGCCCTAAATGCAAAAAGTAATGAGGTTGTTTGTCGTAATTGATACCTTTATTTTTCCTGTTATAACAATAATCAGAGGGGATATAACATTTGTCAGAACGATTATATTGCTTACTTAATTCTGTTACAAACCAATTTCTTGAAAATTCATAACCTATCGGCATTGATTTTAAAAATTCTTCGATTTCTTCTATGATTGACATTTTACCCCTTATTACAATATTCTCTGATAACACAATTTTCACACTTTGGTTTTGCGGTGCAAACTTCACCATAACCCTTTGAGCAGTAATTCCATAACAAGTAATCCATTTTTACTTGGCTGATTCCGATTTCATCAGAAAGTTCTTTGCATTCTGCTATAACCGCATAATCAGACTTGCCTTTAACTATGCTTAGCCTTTCCGCACCTAAAATTCTTTTTATATGAACATCTGGTTTAATTACATCTATGCCGACATTTCTAAGATACTCACAAACAAGAGCGACACCTGAATACTTTAATTTGTAGCTACTTTTACTATCGGCAAGTAATTTGATAATGTTTACAGGCGTTGTGTGGGTTATAAATTTTTCAAGACTTCCGTAATCTTGTTCGATTTTCTCAAAAGTTTCAATATTTGCCTTTAATGCGTGCATTTGATTTTTAGTTGTATATGGACTGTAGCATTTAAGATTTTTGATTTCTTCAATTAAAAAATCTGCGGATTGCTCTTTTAATGCGTTGCAGTCAAAATTACAAAACAGTTCATCGAACTTTGTTTGATTATCTTTAATCTTTTTCCACGAAACCAATGCACTTAATTGTGCATAAATAAAGCCTTTTAGATGTTCTTCAAAACTAAAAACTTTGCCGTTATTTCTATCATTAACCGCTTCTAAAATAGTCAAGTCAATATCTTGCACCTTATCTTTCAAGTAGTTTCCCAAGATTGAAAACATTTTTTTATAGTCTTTTTCCATAGTACACCACTCCTACTATAAATTCTATAAATCAACTTACAATAGATTAACTCTGTTGTCAATGTGTGTAACTCCCATTCTAAATATATTAAGGTGATAATATGAGTATTAAGAAAAATTTAGGTAATCGTATTCGTGAAATTAGAGTAAGTCGTTCATTAACCCAAGAGGCTTTAGCTGAAAAGATAAATCTTTCTGCTAAAAGTTTAAGCCAGATTGAATTAGGTAACAACTTTGTTTCTGCTGAAACATTAGAAGAACTATGTACAGCACTAGAAATAAATCCTAATGTATTATTTGATTTTAAATATTCAGATGTGCCGGAAGATGTATCATTAGATGAAGTTATAAAACGGTTAAAAAATAATCCAAACTTGCTGAAAACTGTATATAGAATAGTTATGGCTTTAGATTATTAAAATGTTTTTCGGTAACTCTTTGTACCCCGCCCCCGCAAATCTTTTCATCATTCGCCAGAGAATGCTCTCATCTGAAATTATCAAGGTGGGGTTTATCAAACTGAGAAAAATCTCGGAACCGGAAAACTTATTTCCTCGACCAAGAAACCTCATAACACAACGAGAGGGGCTATATGGGGTGTTTATTTTAGCAAATTTCTCTGTTTGGAATTTTTAAATTATCAGAGAAAAACATTACTTCTTTTCCAAAACGATTTTTCCCTGCTGAATATGAAATATCGAATACTCGTTTTTTTATATTTTTATATAATGCGATTATCGGTTTAACATTATCATAAGAAACAACCCAATAACAATTTAATTCTTTAACTAATGTTGATATTTTTTCGTGGTCGCTAGGTTTATAATGATTTTTATATAATTGATAGCCTTTCTCATAATATGGTGGGTCAAGGTATAATATACAATTTCTGAAAACTTCTTTATTATTCTCTAATAGTTCTGCAGTATCTTCATTGTATAACTCTATTTTATCTTTATACAATGCAATTTTTTCAATTCTTTTAATCAAATCTAGTTTATTAAAACGTGCATCTATTTTCCAATTGCCTTTTTGCTCATATCCGCCAATAAGTCCACCTTTTAATACTCCAGAACGATTACATCTATTTAAAAAGAATGCTGAAAACCCCACTTCTAAAATAGAATAGCTATCGATATTACTGTATATGTTTTTTTGATTACGCCACTCCTCAACTGTAACAGGTGTACTAATAACCTTTTCTATAAACTGCTCTGTGTAATTTAAAATTGAATACCAAAAAGCATGTATAGCTTTATCAGAATCATTTATATGTATTTTATTCACAAATCCATTGAAAAGTAAACCAAGAGCAACCGCTGCACCACCTGCATATGGTTCGACATATTCAATATTTTCAAGTTTATTTATTTTTATAATGTCTATCATGAAAGAAAGTATTTTGCCTTTTCCTCCAGGATAACGAAGTGGTGAGTAAAACATTTTATTTCCTTATGTATTTAATAATAGTAGATTAACTTTTTTTCGCAACCTATCGTTAAAATCTTTAACAATAATCCTATTTTCTTTTTTCCAGGCACATATAATTTTTCTTGGTGTATGTATAGAAATATTATTTTTTAGGCTATTAAAGAAAGTTTTAAAACAATCTCTATTGGCTGGTTCAATTGGATAATCACCTATGTACATTTCTTTATTTAAATTAGGACGTTTAAAGAAATTGTCAGATTCATCCTTATTTGCTAAAAATCTATACATAAGAGTTTCTGGGCTTGCTCCACCAGGCAAGACCATTATTCTTTTATTTTCTTTATTTTGTGGTTGTTCTCCATCTAAAATAAAAATTGCATTTTGTTTTTCTGCAATCACAGAATCTGCAACTTTCTCTAAAAAACCATAATTTTTATTTACAGGTATAATTTTAATATCTTTTTTTATATCATCTTCAAGAATATTATTTAAAAAACATTCTGCTTCTTTGTCTTCGCAGTATAATGGTATCTTTATATTACGCCTTTCTTCTAATCTTGCAGTCATATCTTGTTTTATTTCAGAAAAATTCCAATCATCACAGATTTCTAATTTTCCTCTACTTTTGGTTATGTAGGCAATTTTTGACACTGATTTATATTTCGATTCTAATGCAAATTTTAAAACATCCAGTGAGTGGGTTGTTGCAATAATCTGCAATAGATATTTATCCGAGTATTCGCATAATAGCATTAGTAATCTACGCAATGCACTTGGATGTAATGTAGATTCAATTTCATCAATAAGAATAATTCCACCTTTGTAGCTACTGCCTTGCTCTCTCTTTAACTTTGCAAAAGAGGCGATTGCAGTTGCTATTTGAGAAACATTATCCTGCCCAGCAGATAAACCTCTAGAATCGTATTCATTACTATGTCCACCTATCATTTCTTTGTTATTTGTGATGACTTTTTCTATTTTAAATGAAGTCTGCTGAGGCAACTTAAACAATATTCTATCCTGAATTTCATTGTATATTTTTTCATATTCTTGTATTTCGTTGTCAGGTAGGTCAAGTGGTAAAACTTGTACATTCTTTTTCTTATGTTCGCCGATAGGAACTAGCCGTTTTAAACCTAGATATATTACAGGAAGTATAAAATGACCTTCTCCTTTTTCTCTCGTTTTACCAACAACAAATCGGTAGTTTGTTGGGTCAATAGGCTTACCACCTTCTCTGCGATAAAAACCTTTAACATATAATTCTTTATTTTGGAATTTATTAGTTAAAAATAATGTATGCTTCATTTCCTCAACATTATCGTATTTTGTAAAATGATGAATATCTTTTAACCATGCTCTATATTCATCATTCGTTACTGTTTTTGCTATTGGTTGACGAGTTTCTTTATCTGTATATACAAAACTATTACCAATTAATCCTAACAAAGAAGTTTTATATGTACCATTACCCCCTGCAATAAATGTCAATTTCCCACCAAAATTAATTTCAAGATTTTCCATCTTTCTAAACTTTTCAACTAACATTTTCTTTATAATCATATTTAACTCCAGCGGTGTTTGTAAATTGACAAACTTATTATATCATAAAAATGGTATTTCAGCTTTTTGATGAATTACATTGTTTTGGTAGCTTGAGGGCTCATAAGAATTTTTTTAGATTTTCTTCCTTGCTTGATATAATAAGTGTTATTGGTAGTTATAGACTACTTAATGCTATATTCATAGCTAAAACATAAATTTTATTCGCCGCGGCAGGTTTATTTTCCCTCCGTAGTTATACTAAAAACATCTCAATCCGCCGTACTTACAATTTCCCTGATAATAATTGTAGGGAAGATGAATTTTTAAATAAAAAATCATGGGGGTTGATTTTTAGTTTTTAGCGTTTAATAATGGGGTGTAAGAGAATTTAACGCGGGATGGAGCAGTCTGGTAGCTCGTCGGGCTCATAACCCGAAGGTCGTTGGTTCAAATCCAGCTCCCGCAACCAATTGATATAAGTGATTTCTAGAGATATTCTGGAAGTCACTTTTTTAACTAAAACAACACATTTAGCAACACAATAAAATGAGATGAATTGAAAAGTTATAACAAAATTCGTGAAATTGAATAAGTAATGTAACGATTTTAAAAATTCACCCCATACAGCCCCTATCATTGTGTGATATGGTTTCTTGGTCGTAGACACAAGTTTTCGGTTGTAAGATTTTTCTCGGTTTACAAAACCCCGCCGGCAAAAATTTCAGATGAGTGCATTTCTCGGTTGATGATGAAATGTTTTAGGGTGGTGAGGTATAAAGTTACCCGAGAATTATTTTAATAAAAATGTCCGTACATATTTATGTGCTAGTGATAATTCGTCTTGATTTAGTTTATCAAGCATTGAGATTAAGTCTGATTTTAGGTCGGCGGTTTCTTGCAGGTAGTAAAATTCAAATAAATCTTTAGGCTCAACTTCTAGAGATGTTGCAAGTCTTTCGATTAAATCGGCTGACGGAAAGTTTTTACCGCTCTCAATACAGCTTATATGTTTGTCATCTACATTCACAAGTTCTGCAAGTTGCGCCTGTGTTAGATTTCTTTTTTTGCGATACTCTTTAATTTTACGACCGAACAAATTTTTAATATTCATATAAACCTCTTTTTCAATTTTATTAAGAATTTTGACCGTTCAGAATGCGAAATGAGGTAAATATTTGACTTTAATTTACTTAATTGATAGAATTTATTACAAGATAGGTAAAATTTAAGCAAATTTATACTTCATTTACAGAAAATAAATCTTGCAACAAACAATGTAAATAAAAAGAGAAAATCTAAAATGAGTTATGAAGAAGAAATTGTGAAATATTTAGCAACCCTGCAAGTTGGAGAAATTCTTTCAAGAAAGCAAATTATTGAGGGAGTTCATAATCTTTATGGAAGAAATAAAAGCAGTATAATACCTTCTGATTATTGCTATAACATAGTCAACTATGATATCAGGGCTCATGATTTTGAAAAAGGTCACCCGAGATTGTTGGAATGGATTGAATGTGGTAAGTATAGATATTTAGGCATGAATTATCCATATACTGGAATAATTACGCATAAAGGAAGAATTGTAGGGAACTGGAAAAATGGAACATATTTTGTAAATATAGATTATCAAGAATAGGAAAATTTATGAAGAAGAAATTTATCATATTAATTGTAAGCTTATTATTTTTTGCTTCTTTAGGTGTATATGCACAAGAAAGTTTAGATACATTAGATGTTAAAATGTGGCGTTTAGAAACAGAAATTAATTTTAGTACAAATAAATTTTTTAATAACGCATACAACTTATATAAATCAGATAAATACTTAGAAGCTTTAAAGCTTTATAATATTTATATAAGCTACAAAGACCCTAAAGCTATGCCTTTTTACGAAAGAAGTTTAATTAAATATGCTTTAGGTGATTACAATGGAGCATTAAGTGATTATCAAGAATCTCTAAAATTAGGTTTAAAAACTATTGACCTTTCTAAATTTAAAGAAAAACCAGTTGATATAGAAAATTTGATTAACTCAACATCTAGTAATAGGAAATGTGATAATGATATTGATAATTTTTATTTTATGTTTGGGAATTATCGCAATATGTTTATGAATAATCAAAAAAATCACAATAATTCCGGATTATATTTATTAAGAAATGGCTATTATGAAGATGCTATAAAACATTTACAAATAGCAATCAAAGAAAACCCTAATAAATATGCACCTCATTATAATTTAGCACTTTCACTATATTTAAATAAGCAATATGATAAAGCCTTAGATGTAATTTCTAATTACATCGAGCAAGTTTATAAATATAATCAAGACGAAGAAGGAATATATTACATAAAAAATCTACAGATAAAATGTCTACTAATGATTAACAATAAAGAAAATGCCTTAAAAATTGAAAATAAATATAATGATTTTTTTACAATAGCGTATTTTGAATTATTAAATAAGAATTATACAAAAGCTAAAAAAATACTTAGGAGTAGGTCTAGCCTTGATAACTATGATACTTCATATTATGCTACCGTTTATCATGGTGAAATACATAATAATCTTGCATACATAGAGTACTTAAATAAAGAATTTGATAAAGCTTATGTTGATATTAATAAAGCAAAAAAGGTTGCTCTCAAATATAATGATGTTGATTTGTATATGAATATAGTTAAATTAGAAAATTTCATAATTAATGAACTTACTAAAGAACAAAAAGAAATTTTAGATACAAAAATAAATAAAATACCGATAATAGAAAACTCGCAACATAAAGCTATTAATTTTTAATTGGCAGGGAAAAGAAAAACAAAAAAGAGAACAAGTTTAATATAGATATTCTATATATAACAGTACAGAAATTACTAATTTAAACAAATCTCCCTATGAATATATCGAGGTATATGACATCAAAAAATTTGAATGGTACTCAACCCCTAAAAATCAGGGGAGAAATCCTCCTATTTTGGTGGGGAAACCCAAAAAATTGTAAAAATAATTGTGAAAATAAACATCAAATCCTTACCCGATATGGTTTTTAACTATGTTAGCAACACGTTTTGTGTTGTTTGTAAAATTTTATTAAGCTCTAAATTTACATCGAACACATTATGCCTACTAAATATTCAGATTATTTTCACAAATAGCCTTCGGGTATTGTACCCCTTGACGAATGATTTTAAAGTTGTTAAGATGTGACTACAAATTGTAGATTGAAAACTGAATATTAGATTTTTGAGTGTTTCCCTTACTTAAATACTCCCCAGCAGTTTTGACTTCATGCTCGGTTATCAAACAGAGGTCACCTTGGATAGAGAGGTTTAAGTAACATAGAATATTATGCTCGCTAATATTTAGTTAATGTAAAAAATAATAATTATTATCCTTTCTGTCTAAGTGTCGGTTATTAATACGGTACAAATAAGAAAGGAGAAAATTTTATGCAGAATCGTATGCCACCAAACCGTTTAAGAATGCTTGATACTATGGAAGACATCAGGCAAAACTGTAAAGGCAGAATTTATGCCAATATGTTTACCGTTAAAGAGTTCGCGAAAACTTTTAAAATTGGTATCAATACTGTTTACAAACTATGTAAAACTAAAGATTTTCCGGTAATTCAAATCGGCGGTAAAAAATACATACTTGCCAATGATTTTAATGAATGGGTAATGAGAAATGTAGGAAGGGTAATAGAATTATGATTAATGGAAATTATTACCACAGAACACATAAAAACCACAAACCAGACACGAGAGGAAAAGTTGACCATAGAGACAGCCCAACTAATTTATTCGGAATTCAAAACACAGATAGAGAAATTAAATGGGTTCAATCAGAAGATGTTAAAAATGACAGCCTCATTGGATATCATCAACTTGTTTTTGCACTATCCAAACTTATAAACATTTATTCCAATGTAAAAATGAAAGAATGGTTAGATAAAAACAAAACTTTTAACAGCTTGCTAAAAGAAGATAACCTAGGAAGAAAGTATCTTATTTACAGCGATTATAGAAAATGGGCTGTAGCCAACAGTAAAAAGTTAAATTTAAAAGAGAGACAAAAGAAGGAGATTAAATTATGGATATTAGGTTTATAAATGTAGAACACTCAATCAAATTTAGGACTATGAAAGAGGCGGAACGTGAGGCAAACCGTTTAAAAATGGTTATGGATAGATTTGCCAAAAGAACAAAAATACCATTTGCTTGTCTGTTCGGTGTAAGTCAGTTAAGTTTAAGATTTGGCGAATATGTATTATTTCATAATGGCAAAAAAGGTCGTCCTATAAGAAAAGCTGTTTCAAAGATTAAATTATTTGAATCGCCGGAAACAGTCGCACCACATTTACATATTTTTATAGTTTATACAGAGCAAGAAAAAAGAATTTCGAACAAAATAGTTGAAAGTATAACTAAAAAATTTGGTAATGATAGTTCACGAGCTTACGATATTACAAATACAGACCCGCTATATTTTTTACAGTATGTGGCAAGGCAATCGGGAATTCTAAGATTTGTAGAAGATTTTACAAATACAATCCAGTTTGATTTAAAGAAAATGTGCAGAATTTCAATAAAACAAAAAGACGGTCTTTATTTTCACAATAATAACCGACATGACAGCCGTTTTAGATTGCCCGCAGATTAAGTTTCAGCATACTGTAAAAATACATGTGTAATTCTTAATAATAGAGATAAAAGGGATATGGGTATAGATTAGCCGATATTGTTATTAGTTGATAATAAAAATATATAAAATTTGTATTTGACCAATGCCCATACCCAAAACCTCTATAATTCAATCATATCGGTAGTGAACAACTGTTTTTAACGAGATTTTTCACAAAATTTATTACACAGTTCTGGCACAGGAATTCATTTTTATCATTTTATTTGAGCTAACTGTATGGTTAATGATGAAAAGTTTTACCACAAAGAGGTATTATTCCATATAAAATTATAATCTTTCAAAATATGTTCGGAGAATGCGTGCATTAAATCATCAGCTTGATAAAACTTGATTAAGAAATGTCTTTAAATAGGTTATGGTTTAAAACAACATTTTGAAACCGTTTGAAATGTATTTGTTTAAGGTTGATTTTTTAATTTTTAAATAAATATTTGCGGAAGTCTTTACAATCAAACATTAATATCCAATAATGCAAAAGTCACAACAAAAGGAGATGAAACGATGACTACAGAAGGATTTAACTTTGCTTACATCAGAGTAAGTACAGAAGAACAAAACTACGAAAGCCAAATGGAAGCAATGAAAGATTTAAAATTTGCTAAAGTTTTTACAGAAAAACGAAGTGCAAAAGACACAAACCGCCCCGAACTTCAAAATATGCTTGATTATGTTAGAGAGGGCGACACTGTTTATGTCAAAGATTTTTCAAGACTTGCAAGAAGTACAAAAGATTTACTCAATATCATTGATATTCTTGAAAATAAAAAAGTAAAACTCATAAGCATAAAAGAGAAATTAGATACAAGTACGCCTGCAGGTAAGTTAATGGTTACAATGCTTGGTGCGATTTATGAATTTGAACGTGCAAATCTTTTAGAACGACAAAAAGACGGTATAGCGGTTGCAAAAAAAGAGGGCAAATACAAAGGCAGGAAGAAAATTCAAAAGCCAGATAACTGGCAAGAAGTTTATAGTGATTGGTCTTGTCGCAAAATTACAGCGAAAAAGGCTTGTGAATTATTAAAACTAAAAACAAACACTTTTTATAATTTTGTGAAGGAAGAAAGAGAGGTTGCATAATGGCAAAACGAAGAAGTAACGGCGAAGGCTGTATTTATAAAGATACTCGTAGCGGGAAATGGAAAGGGAAATTTGAAATCGGCTATGACGCAAAAGGTAATAGAAAATTCAAATCTTGTACAGGTAATTCAGAACGAGAAGTAAGATTATTGCTTAAAGATTTAATGGAAAAACATCATGCCGGTATTGATATCAGTCCAAAAAGTTTAAAAGTCGGAGAATTCTTTGACAAATGGTTTTATGGCTCTGTTATTGATAGCTTACGAACTTCAACAAGCCAAAGTTATGAAATGATTATTAGACGACATATTAAACCACATATCGGAGATATTTCACTTGCAAATTTAACAGGTGATGATATAAGAGAATTTTATAAATTTCTTTATAATGACGGCAGATTAAATGGAAAAGGTGGACTTGCTCCAAAAACTGTAGAAAATATACATCTAGTCATAAGCAGTGGAATAAATTACGCACTTAAAGAGGGGATAATTATTAGAAACCCTTTGCTTACTGTTAAATTAAGGCGGGAAGGCAAAAAGGAAGTGGAAGTATTTACCAAAGAAGAACAAGATTTAATTATCGCAGAATGTCCAAATCATTACTACGGTATGGCTATAAAGTTTGATTTTTATACAGGTTTAAGAGCAGGTGAGTTGTTGGGTTTAACTTGGGATTGCGTGAACTTTGAGAAAAATACTGTTAGAATTAATAAACAGGTACAACGAAATAAAAATTTTGATAAGCGAGCAGATAACAAGACTATATTAGGGTTTGTATATAATACAAAAACGGAAACTTCTACACGCACAATCAAAATTTTACGACCATTAATGAAAGACCTAAGAGAATATAAAATTAAACAAATGGCATTAAGAAAACGAATTGGAAAAGATTATTATAATTACAATTTAGTTTTTCCAAGAGAAGACGGATATTTTACGGATGCAGGAACTTTTTTAGATATATTCACAAGATTACAAAAGAAATTAGAAATTTCACCACGCAATGTTCACGCAATACGACACACATTTGCAACAAGAATGTTAGAAAGAGGGGTACAACCAATAGTAGTATCAAGATTACTCGGACACGCAAGTATAAAAATTACCCACGACATCTACGGGCATGTAGTTCAAGACTTTGCCGAGCAGGAATTGGAGAAAATGGAGGAGATATATACATAGAAATTAATAAATGTATCTTTGTATAACTTCATATTTTAGTGGTTCAAGGTCAGAAATTTTATTATTAAATACGATTTCGTTTTCATCAATTTTAGTTATATAATCTTTTAACCATTCTATATCTTCAAAATTAAAGCCATATTTTAAAAGTAAAATTTCTTGGGTATCATTCGTTCCATAGCGTACATAATTTGATAGTGCCAAAGCTTTTTGTATTTTTGTCTGTTCATAATAAATCTTAAAAGCCGCAGATATAGGATTACTCAAAGATAATGAAATAACTTTGTCAATATAATCGTATGTATCATATACCAATAAATCATAATCAAAATCACTTAATTTAGCCTTAAAACCATATAAAGGGAAATAGCCAACTGATTTATTTGGAATTGTTTGAGCTTGTGGAGTTTTTATTAATTCCATTTTATTAATAGTTTCATTATACTTTTCCAAAGTTATTTCATTATTTTCAAGTTGTTTTTTTAATGTGCTAGTTTCTTTATTTCGAATTATATACAAAAATCTATTAGCAACAATTTGTTTAAATGAGCGTCCTTGAATACGCCATAATAAAATTGGTAAACTTGCACTTAATATTCGTTCTTCGTTAGTTTCTAAAGAATTTCTTCTTAAATGTTTACAATATATTTCTTTAAACGCATCTTTTAACTTTTGTCTTTCTGAACTTTCAATATCGTAATATTCTTCCGCTGTTATTGCTTCATTATTCTCTTTAATTAATTTTTCCAGTACAAATTCTATGTGAGGAATAATATCAGGTTTTTCTAACCTTTCTTTTTGCTTTTGAGTAATTTGAAGTGTATCATCAAATGTATTATTAATTACAGCTTCTACAATATCTTGTAAATCTTCATCAATGGTGTTTATATCGGTTGTTTCTAATAATGATTTTTCGGATATGAAAACATTTTGTCGAATACGTTTAAAAAAACTTCTTCTGCTACTATCATTTATTATTACAAACCCATAATTAAACTCATTTTCAGTATTACTTCTACCAGCTCTTCCAACAAGATTTTTTAATGCTAATATGTCTTTATCACTATCTCCAAAACGGTAATAATCAATCCACACTGCATCAAATGGCATGTTTATACCTTGCAATAGTGTTGAAGTAGAAAAACATATTTTTGCATAACCATTATTAACAAATTTTTCAATTAAAAGTCTTCCTTTTAAAGGAATTGAACCATGATGAATAACTATACCTTTTTCCATCATTTCTATTAATTTAGAAAGTTTTTCTTTGTTATTAGACCCAATGTATTCTTTTAATTGATTAATTAAATCTAAAGCCTCTGGATTTTCAAGTTTAGGACACATATCTATGTATTTCCTATATTTTTTCAAATAATCATGAGAATAAATTCCTGATTTTGAAGTATATATTAATACTGCCCCATTGTTACTTAGAATATGTGTAATAGGGTCAAAAGTGGTTGCCCTATGTAATAAAGTTCTTCTCATTCCCTGTGGTGGGGCATAAAAAAAAGTGTTTAGTTCAGGAATAAAACTCATGTAGATTTTACCAACTGAATATTGATTGTAAACTTTTGATTGCAAGCAATTCTCTGTTAGTTTATTTCTATATAATTGGGCTTCTGGATTACTAATAAAAGGGTGTGCGAATATTTTTTTTGCATTTGGAAATATTTTTTCAGCTCTTTGTACAAAAGTATCAAATTTCATACCTCGAATAGGTTCTTCTGATATTTGAGCTTCATCAAATAAAAACATTTCAATATCAAAATCTGCATGATAAGCAAATAATTCTTTACCTCTCTCGGGAGTTACAATAAATATTCTTCGCTTTGTGTGTTTTATATTTATATTTTCTATAAATTGTAATACAAGAATTTCTTTATTTTCTTTTACAATATTTAAAATTTTATGAGTGTATTCTGCGATTAATGCTCTTGACGGAACCACTATAACAATGTCTTTTTGACAAGATTTTATTAATTGCATAAATAAAAAAGATTTCCCAGAACTAGTCGGAGCCGAAAAAGAGAAAAATTTGTTATTTTTTATTTTGGTATCCATACTATATTGAACAGGAGTATAATTTTTGTTAGTCTTTTCTTTTATAACTTCTGCAAAAATAGAATACAATTTTTCTTTTAAAGTTAAGGTAGTAGAAGGTTTATAAAATAATCCCATTTCTAATAATAACAAATTCTCTTTTTGTTTAAAAATACTAGGGTAAAAATGCTTTATATACGCAAGCATTTCTAAATTTATTGCATTAGTTGGTCCATTTTTATGTATATCATCAATAATTTCCAACATATACGAACTTGCTTCTTTTTCAGTCTTAATGATTTTTCTTATTGGCATATTTCTACCCCAATTATATATAATTCAGGATAATTCATAAGTTTACACAATTCATTGTGTTTAATAGCTTTTGCTAATATTTCATCATTATCTTTTGCATTTAAAGAAAATGCAGCAACAAATGCTTTATGGTTATTATTCTTGTGTCTTGAAGTTACTTTTGAAAATATCCTTTTTAAATCTGTATATTCCTGTATATCTTTTTCAATATCAATAAAATGATTTATTTGATTGATTGCAACTGTATATGGGTTATTTGTAGCATTATATTTTGCTTCCCCATATACTAATAAATCATTTGGGCTAAATGAATGAAAATCAAAACCAGGATTTCCCGTTGTTTGTTCTTTCCATAATTCAGCTAGAGGAATTTTTTCATGGTTAAGGCTGTCTTTAAGAGTTACCTGTGAAATATTAGAAACAAGATATTGCCCAAAATCTGATGTAACCTCATTTTCTACCTTGTTTAAAATATCTTCAACTAAATATTTTATTGTTGGTTCCGCTCTTTTAATATAAGACTCAATATCATCTTCATCTAATAAATTATTTATCCAACAGGTATTTTGAATTATATTTATAATTTCCTTTGCAGCCTTATTAACATCTGTAACTTGTACATATATGCTATAAACTATGCAATTAGTTTTTATACTATCGCATATAGATTTATCTAACTTCCTTAATGACTTTATTTTATACATTATTGTTATAATATCACAATTAAAAAGATAAGTCAGATTCTAAATATATTTTTACATTATATAGCAACACATTCTGCTACACATGAGTTTAACAAATTATAATCAACTTGGTGAAACAAGATAAATTCTCATAAAAATTAGTGCCAAGTCGTGGTAAATCGTGAAAAAGCATTTTGGGTTGGGCAACCCGAGGCTGTCCTCATAACCCGAAGGTCGTTGGTTCAAATCCAGCTCCCGCAACCATTTGATAAAAGAGAGTTTCAAGGTTTTTGGAACTCTCTTTTTTATGTTAAAATATAGGCATTGTCACCAAATTGTCACTAACAAAGAGGATATGCTATTGGATAAATTATCTTTTCAGGAATTATATACGCATTCACAGGAAGACATTAAAAATAAAATCAATACGTTATTAGATATTGTAAAACAATATTCTCCTTTGACAATCTTAAAAAGATGTTATGAGGAAATAATGCGTTTTTGCGTCATATATAAAAATCAAAGTGCAAATCCAGATTTTGAAATATTGCTAAATATTTTACCTTATCTTCAAAGTATCGTATATTCCGTAAAATTAAATGATAATCCTAAAGAAACAATAGAAGAAAATATATTCCAAGACTTATTAGAAACTGCAAAAGCAATACATATGTCTTCAAATATATTGCTAATGTTTGATGAGAATGAAAAAACCAACAATACAATTGATAAATTACAACTAAAAGCTCGATTAGAATGGCTTAATGTAAAGGGCAAAAGATATAGATGTCATGAACTAATACATTTACAAGAGTTATTACAGCCCCATAATGAAATATTTATAAAGACTTTTGAAATGTCTGTTGCTGATTTTATTGAAAACTTAAAAAATGTGGAGTACTCCATTATAAGAGGATATTTTGAAGCTTGGGAAATTTTAAGAGAAGCACATCAAAAATTTTGTAAAAATGCAGATGATAACCCTGCACTTAACATAGAACAACTATTCTCTTTACAAATGGATGACGATAGACTTAATAATGCTTTTGCTAAAATTTGTGGATATGATTTATTTGATTTACAAGTTTCAACAAATTTCTCAGAAAAATTATTAGGAAAATTTTCATGTGGTATAGGAGAAAATGAAAATTTTGGAGTTGGAAAATATGCTTATCTTCCAATTAAAAAGATTCCTGTATCTGAAAAACCTTTTTTGAAATATCAAGACAAATATTATTGCTTTGAAATACAATCATTATATGACAATCTTTATCGAAATATTGAAAGAGTAATCTTAGAGGAAAATCCTTCATATCAAAACAAATGGAATAAGATACAAGGAAAAACCTGTCAAAGTATAACAGTTAATTTATTTAAAAATATTCTTCCAAAAGCTACTTATTTAGAAAATAATTATTACCTATCACAAGATAATTGGATAGAAAATGACCTTTTAATTATATTTGATAAAGTGGCAATTATTGTGGAAATCAAAGGGGGTAAATTTAAAACAAAATCTCCAATTACTGATTATATTAACTATAAACAATCAATTATAAAATTATTGGAAGAACCTATAAATCAAGCATCTAGAATAGAAACTCTTTTAGAAAAAGATTCTGAGATAACTTTTTATAATAGCAATAAAAATCAAAACGATGGTAATATTAAATATGTTCTCGAAAAAAGTGAAATTGAGAAAGTATTTTTATGTAGCATTTCCTTAGACAATTTTAATATTATTGCTAACAATGTTCCGATGCTAAAGGAAAATGGATTTAATATACCACACAATGTGCCAATATGGGGTTTGAGTATTGATGAATTACGAGTATATTCACATTTGTTTGAACAAGAAAGTCTAACATTTTTGCATTTTTTACAAAAAAGAGCAAAAGCTAGTAATTCTCCTGAAATTGATTTGAATGATGAATTAGACCACTTAGCTTTGTATTTTGAATTTAATGACTATATTCAACATACAAAAGAGCTGATGAATGAAAAAAATATAACTAATATAACTTACTATGATTATACAAAAAATATTGACGATTATTTTATAAAACAGGACAGATATTATAACGAATCAGAAAAACCTTTAAAACCCCAACAAAAAATGCCATTAGAGTTAAGAAAGCTGATTAACTTGATACAAGCTAAAAAACAAACAGGTTGTTTTCATGTTGTTTCATCAATGCTTGATTTTAGTGGAAATGGTAGAGATTTTTTAATTCATTTAATAAACACCGTTTTATTGAAACAATTTTCGACAAAAAAATTGCAACACTTAAACATAATTGATATATCAGCTTTTTGTTTACAAGATAATAATATTATTTATATACAACAGGACTTAGATGACCTCGTATATGCATCTATGCTAATTGCTAACCAACCTTTAAGATATTGTTTAAAAATGTATTTTGATTCTGAAAATAAAATTTATGATATTGATATTCAAGAATATACAATAGAGATTAGTGACGAAAATAAAATCAAATATGCAAATACTATCGAAATGCTTATAAATAGTAGAATAACTCAACAACAAGCACATAAAAAGAAAATTGGAAGAAATGAACCTTGTCCTTGTGGCAGTGGAAAGAAATATAAAAAATGTTGTTTAAAATATTATGAATAAATTAACATTTTTATTAAGGTCAAATTTTTTGTTTTCTTCATGAAATTACGAAAAAAGACTTTTTCTTGTTCAACTCAAAAATGACATCACAGAAAAATATCTTTACCCTATCAAGCTGATTCCAGTTTAATATCGTACTTATATCCTAACCCATTCAAAAGTTTAAAAGCTGTTTCTAAACGAGGTTGTTTATCACCGTTGACAATTTCAGATAAATTACTACGGTCAATTTTTAATTCTTTTGCCAGTCTTGATATTTCACCTCTGCCACTAATTTTAACTCTAACTTTAACAACATCCGTTAGGCATCTAATAAAAGTTTCAACATTGCCGTCCTTTAAGAATTCATTTAACGTAAGTTCTAACCACTCTTTTTGATATTTTGTATCTTGTAAGCGTTCTAAGTGGTCATCTTCCCATTTAGGGGCATTATTTATAAATTTTTTTTGTTTATCATTTAAAGTCATTTTATTTTGTCCTTTCAATATAGTCATCAAAGTAAATATTAGCCTGTTGTATTGTTTTCTTTTGGTCTTTTTTATTACTTCCTGCAATAAATAGTACTACTGTTGTACCAAGGTCGTAATAATAAATCCGATACCCCGCACCAAAATCCATACGTAATTCGGATAATTCAGATTTCTGAAGTGGTTTATTATCTCCATAAAGACCTGCTCTTAACTTTTCAACACGCTTATCTATTCGTAATTGTATTGAAGTATCAAGATTGTTGAACCAATCTTTATATGGGCATTTACCCTCTTGTGTATAATAGTAGATAATTTGTTTTTCCATTATGAAGTCCTTATTAATATTGTAGGTTAAACCCACATATTTGTCAAGGTCCTGTTTAATCATTATAAAAAATTTATTATACTTATTAATTTGAAATGAATTTATACAATGCTTGTTGTTTTCCTTTATTGTCGACATGCTCTGTTTTTCTTAGTTTTCTTATCAGGCCTGTATTCAAGAAATGGCGTATATACCAGTATGCTTGACCTGTTGTTAAACTTATAGTTTTTTCCATGAAATTACGAGAAAATACCCCTTTTTTACTAATGAATGAAATTACATCATCGGAAGATGTCCGTCTAACCTTACTTTCAATCTTCCAAACACGTTCAATGCGGACTCCCGCAACCAATTTAAAAAGTGACTTTTAGAAAATCTCTAAAAGTCACTTTTTTAGTAAAAACAGCACATTTTACTGCACTGAAATTAGAGTTGGATTTATTTTCTACATTTTGATACTCGGACGGCAAAAACTTAGAGCTTGAAAACTTGGTTCAGCTTGTTGAATATTTGAATTTAATTTTATTCAGGTATAGTGTATTATGCGAGAACAAGCAATTGATAGCAATTACCAATAAAATTTAATAAGTCATCAGTACAGAACTTATTATTAATTAAAATAAATATAAATATTATTTATCTGGTATAATAAATTGTACATGGAGATCTATCACAATGCTTTATTATACAGATTTACACATACATTCAAAATACTCGCGTGCTACTAGTAAGAGCTGTAATTTAGAAGAACTTGCATTCTGGGCTAAAAAGAAAGGACTTAGTCTGATTTCTACCGGAGATTTTACACATCCGGCCTGGTTTAATGAAATAAAAGAGAAGCTTGTACCTTCAGAAAATGGAACTTTTAGACTTAAACCGGAAATCGAAAAAGAAATTTTTCAAGGAACCGAACCTGTAAAATTTATTTTGAGCGTTGAAATTTCTACGATTTATAAAAAATGGGATAAGACAAGAAAGGTGCATCATGTTTGTTTTGTGCCTGATTTACAAGCAGCAGAAAACTTTCGCCTGAAACTTGAAACTATTGGAAATATAAAATCAGATGGAAGGCCAATATTAGGGCTTGATTCAAGAAACCTTCTGGAAACTGTTCTTGAAGCAGGTGAAAATTCTTATATCATTCCGGCTCATATTTGGACCCCATGGTTTTCTGTATTAGGCTCAAAATCAGGTTTTGATTCTATAGAGGATTGTTACGGCGACCTTTCAGAGCATATTTTTGCAGTTGAAACAGGGCTTTCTTCTGATCCAGAAATGAACTGGCATGTATCAAAATTAGATAAGTTCAGACTTGTTTCAAACTCTGATGCCCACTCCCCTTCAAAACTAGCCAGAGAAGCTACTGTTTTTACTAAGGAACCTGATTATTATTCAATCATGAATGCTTTAAAAACGGGTGATGGCTATTGCGGAACTGTTGAATTTTTTCCGGAAGAGGGAAAGTATCACGAGGACGGACATAGAAAATGTAACGTCTGTTTGACGCCGGAAGAAACAAAAGCATTAAATGGAATTTGTCCGGTCTGCGGGAAACCTCTTACAATAGGGGTTTCTTACAGAGTTAACGAGCTTTCTGACCGCAAAGAAATAATTACACCGCCTGCAACGGCAGGACAAACTTTTAGTCTTGTACCTTTGCAGGAAATTCTTGCTGAAATTTTAGGCGTTGGAACTGCTTCTAAGAGTGTTTCTGCTGAATATGAGCGTCTTACCTCTAAATTCGGGTCGGAATTATCAATTCTTAGAGAAGTACCTGTTGATGAACTTAAAAAGTCATCTACACTTTTGGGTGAAGCTGTATCACGCCTTAGAGAAGGAAAAGTTATTAAGCAGGCGGGGTATGATGGTGAATATGGAATTATAAGACTTTTTGAAGATAGTGAACTTGTAAAAAAAAAGTTTGTAAACCTAAAGCTTAATATTGATATTCCTAAGCCGGCGGAAGCAGCTGTTGAAAAAACTTCTGTTGTCGAAAAGCCTCCTAAGAAAAAGGGACTGGATGAGTATCAGGAAGCTGCGGTAATAGAAAATTCAAATCAACTTTTAATCGCTGCGGGTCCCGGGTCAGGTAAAACTACCGTTTTAACACACAGAATTGCTTATTTAATAAATAATAAGGGGATTATGCCTGAAAATATTTTAGGTATAACTTTTACAAGAAGAGCAGCTGAAGAAATGAGAAACAGACTCTCAAAATTGTTGGGAGAGGCTTCTGATAAAATAAATCTTCATACATTCCATTCTCTTTGTTTTAGTGTTCTTAGGGAAAATCTGGACAGAGAAATAAGGGTTATGTCAGACGAGGAAAAAGCTTTAACAATGGATGAGGAAGCATTGAGCTTTGATGATTTAATTACTCTTACACTTGAGCTTTTTGAAGAAAATCCGGAGCTTCTTTGCAGGTATCGTGAAAAATTCAGGTATGTATCCGTAGATGAATATCAGGATATTGATGAAAATCAATACAGGTTAATCAGAATGCTGGTGCCGTCGGATGGTAATATTTTTGTAATCGGCGACCTTAATCAAGCTATATACGGCTTTAGAGGAGGAGATGCTAAGTTCTTTAACTCTTTTACAGAAGATTATCCAGATACAAAAATTGTAAATCTAAAAAATAATTACCGTTCTACAAATAGTATTGTTAGTGCGTCTAACCAGATGATTAATTGTTTTAATATTGTATCAGCATTTGATAAACCGCACGAAAAGATTACGATACATTCAGCGCCTACAGATAAGGCAGAAGCAGAATATATTACAAGCACTATTGAGAGTTTAATAGGAGGGCATAGTTTCTTCTCCATAGATTCAGCAAGAAGCGGCGGAGAAAATGAAGATTATTCGTTCTCAGATTTTGCAATTTTATATAGAACATCCTCACAGCTTCCTCCAATATCAGAAGCTTTGAAAAGATCCGGAATGCCTTTTGTTAAATTGTCGAATGATTTATTATGTGAACGAAAAGATATAAAAGAGATACTCAAGAAACTTAATGATTTGCAGCCCGTTTCTGAGCAAATAGAAATTCTTGGCGAGAAGATTGACAGGTATATTCTGAATTATCTTCTTAAACTTGCAAAAGAAAGTAATGATAAGAATGATTTCATTCACAAGATATCATTTTTAACGGAAGCAGATATACTGGACAAGCGTGCGGACAGAATTACATTAATGTCGCTGCATGCTTCTAAGGGGCTGGAGTTTAAATGCGTTTTTATTGCCGGTCTGGAGAATGAAATATTACCGTTATACAGAGCAAAAACTCCTGATGAAATTGAGGAGGAGCGGCGTCTTTTATATGTTGGTATGACAAGAGCAGAAGACCGCTTATACCTTACACATTCAGAAAAACGAATGTGGCTTGGTGCTTATAGAAATTTAGAAATTTCACCATTTCTGGAAAAAATAAAAGATGACTTATTGAATTTAAGTAAGTTTGAGAAAGTTTATAAGGAAAAAGACAAATCAGAACAATTAAGTTTATTTTAGTTGTAATACTTGACTGATAGTAACTCTCAGGAAATATAATTTTTGTGGAGGATAAAATTATGACAAATAAAATTATATTAGAATTACCTGACAAAACAGAGATTGAGGCTGAAAATATAAGTTTTATACAGCTTCATGGAGAGAATAATACCGTAAGACTTAAAGTAGAAAATCCGGAAAAATTTAAAACCCAGAAAGGCTTGTTAATTGCAGTATACGGAAGCTGCAACACTATAAATCTCGGTAAGATTTTTTATCCGGTAAATGATACAATCGGATTGACCGGTTTGACTATAAATATAGGAAATCCGCCGGAGGATACGCTTACGCCGGGGGTAAAAAGAGATGCTGATAATTGTTCTATTGAGATTGGCGATAATATTATTGTTTGCGGGGCAAGATTGTTTTTACAGGAGAGCGGTACATCTATTTCTATCGGGGATGATTGCATGATTTCCTGGGGAATAGATATTTGGTGTACTGATGTCCATACAGTTACTGATCTGGAAGGTAATGCTCTTAACTATAGCGATAAAATTGAAATAGGCAGGCATGTATGGATTGGAAAAGACGTAAAAATAGGCAAAAATACTAAAATTTCAGATGATTCAATAATTGGATGGGGAAGTATTGTTACAAAGAAATTTGAAGAGCCGAATGTTGTTCTGGCTGGTAATCCTGCAAAAATTGTTAAGAGGGGGATAAACTGGAATTTTAGAGATATAAGAAATTATCAGATATATAGAGAAAGTTTATAGGAGAATTGTTAGAGGGAATGCAACAATATATTTTTACTGCTATTCTGATTTTTTGTACTGTAGCTGCATTATTGGGTCTAAATTTTGTTTTAGAAAAAATAAAGACAAAAGAGCTGCAGACAGAAGGGCTTAATTTCTTGCAATTAACTTTGTATGAATTTTTCCAATACCTTATAAATATAAAACAAATGGTTCGGAATAAGTGTTCTATTATTGATGAGTTTTTGTGTAATAAAAATATTGAGAATATTGCAGAAGTCTTTTCTTTAATGGATCCTCCGGAAATCTCTTTAAATATTAATGTTGGCAGTTATGCATTCACTATTAAAAAAGAACCTATGATTGTAGATTTAATACTTAAGCTTATCACCAATAACAGAGATATTTTTAAGTCTATTAACTTTATAAATCAAGAATTGAATGGCTGGTCTAAAGGAGATTTAAACCAGATTTTGATTTTGCTTGAACAACATAGGAATAAAACATTCCCTCAGTTAATTTTCACTATTAATATGTGTATTTATGCGACGTTCAAATTAATGGAAACCGTAGCTTATTATTCCAAAAAAAGATTGGTGAAATTTATTGATGTTGATAATATTGCGGGATATATTCAAGATATTGAAAATGAAATAGATGCGTTTTTAGGTTATGCGCATTGGAAGAATGCTTACAGAAGGGCTGAAATTAAAAAGTTTTCAATATTAAAACGTATAGTATTTCTCGTTCAAAATCTTTATAATTATAAAAAAAATAAAGACTGTTATATTATTGTGCCGGAAGAGGAAGGATTTGATCTTTCCCCTATGACTTTTGATACAGCCGGTGACTTAATTTCAATTATGATGACTAAATGTATAGCTCAAAAATTGATGTTTTACCGCAAAGAGGATTTTACTAAAAAGGGTTTTTTTGTGCAAGATTTTGATGGCAGTGCAAAAATTATTATTGGCCGCGAGGCAGAACCCTGCTTATACAGAGGTCAGAATTTTAATCATAAGCAAATGCTTCCGGGTTATTTGCGTCCGAATATTGTTAATAATGAAATTATGCATTGTGTTGAATATATTAAAAGAGAGGAGTTTAAGCTTTTCTTTAAGCAGACGCCTTACTATACACTCTTAAGAAGACTAAGCGTGATGGGGCACTTTTTTGAATTTGATTTAGATGCGGTTGCCCAGCACTATGAATTTGCAACCAATTATCTTGATGTTACAAAGGATGTAAGAGTTGCTTTATTTTTTGCTTATACAGTTTGTAAAGACGGGAAATATTATCCTGTTCAGGATTTTAATGAATATAAACCGACATTGTATATTGCTAATCAATCATTAATGCATGTTATTAATAAAAATATAGTTAGGCCGGTAGGATTTCAAGCTGTAATGCGTCCGCTCCTGCAAACGGCTTTTGCGTTAAATATGACTTCAGAAAATAAAGATATTTTATCAAATTTTATTGAAATAGAATTACCGCAGAGTCCGGAAGTTGCGCTTGCAATTTACAGAAGTTTTAATGACGGTCGGGATATTTTTCCTGACGAACCTGTTATGAGCTTGAAGAATATTGTTAGAGAAAGGCGGGAGCTGAATGAGGGTTTATTTAAACAATATTGCCGCGAGTATAAAAAGCCGGAAGCTGTACTTAGAGAAAAACTTGAAGAAAATTTTCGTATAACAAATACCCTGCCGTTAATAGAGCCTGAAATGTTTACAAAAATGACCTCAGAAGTTTATGATAAATTAATCCCGTGGATAAAAGAAAATATTTCGTATAGAAAATGCCGGTACGCTGATGAGAACAATCCTAATGCTTATCAGGACTTATTTCCTAAATCACTTGTCTAAACTTTACATTGTGTAATAAAAATAGCAATTTTTAATTTTTAGGGCTTTTAACACAGATATGGAAATTACTAATGAAGTTGTATATAAAAGACCGTTAACTTTAACAGGAGCACTGCAAGAATGTCAAAAATCTGATAAGAGAATCTCTGCAACAGAATCGCGTCTTGATATCTTTCTAAAAAATGTGAGTAAAAATGAAGAACTTTCAAATATAAAAGTTTCAAAATATCTGGGCAGAGGCTCATCTGCTGTTGTATTTGAAACTTCTGACGGCAATATTTTGAAACTTACAGAAACAAATCATTTCCCGCTAAACAGGCCTGTGCAGAGTTTTGATGTTCCCATTTATAAACATGGCAAAGCCGGTAAAATTCATTATTACGTCGAAGAAAAGCTTTTTCAGCACGGATTGAGTGAAGGGTTTGTTTCGATTATGAAAGATATGATAAAGGCAGCCGGATTAAGACCATATGATTTGTTGGATGGAGATGTTTTTCAGCTGGGTATGTCTAAAGAAGGTAAATTATATCTTCTTGACCCAGAGTGTGCGAAGTACAAAACAATTTTTCATGCAATATTTGATAAAATGAAGCGATTATTGACAAAGTGTCGCCATTATGGTTAAACAGACTAAAGGAGAGATATTTTTATGGCAAAAACGATTTTAACAGGTGATAGACCAACCGGCAGACTGCATTTAGGACACTATGTGGGCTCTTTGAAACGCAGAGTAGAGCTGCAGAATTCCGGAGAATATAAAAATATCTATATAATGATTGCTGATGCACAGGCATTAACAGACAATTTTGATAATCCTGATAAAGTAAGACAAAATATTATGGAAGTTGCTCTTGATTATTTGTCAGTCGGTTTAAATCCTGATATTTCAACAATATTTATTCAATCAATGGTTACGGAGTTAACCGAATTAACTTTTTATTATATGAATCTGGTAACTCTTGCCAGATTGCAGCTTAATCCGACTGTAAAATCTGAAATTCAGATGAGAGATTTTAAATCAAGTATTCCTGTCGGATTTTTATGTTATCCGATTAGTCAGGCAGCAGATATAACAGCTTTTAAAGCAGATACTGTACCTGTCGGGGAAGACCAGCTTCCAATGATAGAACAGACAAGAGAAATTGCTAGAAAATTTAATCATATTTATGGCGAAGATGTTTTAATTGAGCCAAAAGCTCTTCTTCCTGATAATCAAGTTTGTATGAGGCTTCCTGGTATTGACGGAAAAGCTAAAATGAGCAAATCGCTTGGTAATTGTATTTATCTTTCTGATACGGCAGAGGATGTGCAGAAGAAGATTATGAGTATGTATACAGATCCGACTCATCTTAAGGTTACTGATCCGGGGCATATTGAAGGCAATACGGTATTTACTTATCTGGATGCATTCTGCAAACCGGAACACTTTGAAAAATACTGGAATGATTACGCTTCATTAGACGAGGTTAAAGAGCATTACCAGAGAGGCGGGCTCGGCGATGTTAAGGTGAAAAGATTTTTAAACAGTATTGTAAATGAAGAACTCGAACCAATAAGAGCAAAACGTAAAGAGTTTGAACAGGATATGGGTGCAGTTTACGATATTCTTGTTGACGGAACAGGAAAGGCCAGAGAAGTTGCTGCAAATACTTTAGCAGAAGTTAAACAGGCAATGAAATTGAATTACTTTGATGATAAAGCGCTGATTTTAAAATAGGTAAATAAAGTTTACAAATCTTTTATCATTTCATCAATAGTTTTATTAACAACACTTGCGAATTTAACTGCATTCACAAGAGAAAGGTTATGTTTTGCACATTCTACATTGCTTATGTAAGATTTGCTAAATCCTGTAATATCTGCAACATCATCTTGTGATAATTTTGCTTTGTTTCTGTAATGTTTGAAATTTATTCCAAAATTCTCTAATATTTTTTGTTCGTCCATAGTTTAATTTTATACTCTTGACAATAATATATCGATAGTTTATAATAACAAATATTGTTCTATAGTAGATTAACGAGGTGGTTTTATGAAGAATAAAAAAGTAATAAAAGATATAAAAAATATTACAAAATTGTATTTTGGATATTAAAAATAATAGTGAATTTTATCTGCAAATTGTTAACGAAAATTGAACATACTTAGCCTTTGCGGAATTGTTTTTGAGCAAGAGCTAAAACAAAAATTATCCCGAACAGAATATAGGCTAAAGCGCAGGACTTACCAATATCAAAATACTCAAATGCGTATTTATATATTGAGTAGACTATAACATTTGTAGAATTTGCAGGGCCGCCTGACGTCATAACATAGATTAAATCAAAAATCTGGAATGACGAAATTGCCGTTACCAGAGTTACAAAATATGTTGTAGGTTTCAAGAGCGGAAGTGTTATATCCCAAAAAGTTTCATTAGCACCTGCACCATCAATTTTTGCAGCCTCGTAAACATTTTGGTTTATTGTCGAAAATCCAGTTAGAAATAAAACAACATTATAGCCGATAAGCTTCCAAACAGATACAAAAATAAGTACAGGCATAGCAAGGTGCGTGTCAAATAACCAGTTTAAATGTGTTTTAAAAAGAAGATTTATCCCTCCGATATTGGGGTCAAAAATCCACGACCAGACGATTGCTAATACAACAGCAGGAGTTATAAACGGAAGAAAGTAGATTGTCTTATAAACTTCACAGCCTCTGATTTTTGTGTTTAATGCAGCTGCAATCAATAAAGGGATTATGACTGCAAAAATAGTTGTTGAGATAGCATAAACAAAAGTGTTTAAAAGAATTTGCAGAAATTCGGGTTCTGATAAAATACTTTTGTAGTTATCCAGTCCAACAAATTTAATCTCATTCAATAAATCCCACTCTGTAAAACTTAATGCAAAAGAGCAGAAAATTGGAATAACAATGAATATAAAAGTTCCGGTAAGCGCCGGTAGTACAAAAATTAAATTTTTATGTTTATCCATGTTATTATTATACTATAGTTATTTAAGGAGGAGTTATGCTAAAAGATTCAGCATTTGGAAAGAATGATATACGAGGAATTTACGGAGATGATATAACAGAAGAACTTTTCTATTATACAGGCCGCGGCTTTGTTCAATTTTTAGCAAAAGAAGCTAAAAAGCAGCCTTCAGAAATCTGGATAACTGTTTGCCGCGATGCAAGGCTTCATTCTCCATCGCTCTCAAAATCGCTGATAGAAGGTATTCGTTCCTGCGGTGCTAATGTCGTTGATATGGGGCTTGCACCGACACCTCTCGGATATTATTCAGAAGTTGTAGGACTCCCTCCGTACATTACAAAATATATGCCGGTTACAGGCGCGATGATTATTACAGCAAGCCATAATCCGAGCCAGTATAACGGACTTAAAATGACTTATGCAAAACAATCTTTGAATGAAGAACAGATTAAAGTTGTCAAAGAACTGACGATGGAAGAATACAAACTTGCAATTCCTCCTGTAGCGTTTGGTATTCTTAATGAATATGATTTAATTCCGGACTACATAGAGGAAATGACTAAAAAGTTCGGCAGAATCGGCGAAGGTATAAAAGTTGTAGTGGATAGCGCCAATGCAACCGGTGGTGTTGTTGCGCCTAAGTTATATAGAGCTCTCGGGTGTGAAGTAATTGAACTTTATTCAATGCCTGATGGAAGATTTCCTCATCACCATCCAAACCCTAGTGATGAAAAAACTCTTACGGATATTAAAAAAGCTGTTGTTGCAAATAAAGCCGATTTAGGTATTGCATTTGACGGTGACAGCGATAGAATCGGGGTTATTGATTCTGACGGCAACTCTATGACAGGAGATAAGCTTCTCCTAATCTATGCGGAAGATGTTATCAAAGAATATAATGCAAAAGGTATAAAGCCGGTAATTGTTTCTGAGGTTAAATGTTCACAGGTCCTTTACGATACTATTAATGAAAATGGCGGTGTGGCTGTTATGTGTAAAACAGGGCACGGTTATATTAAATCAAAAATGAGAGAAACCGGAGCTGTTCTGGCAGGAGAAATGAGCGGTCATACATTCTTTAAAGATCATTATTATGGATTTGATGATGCTGTTTATGCAGGATGCCGCATAATTCAAATTGTAGCCGGAAAGAAAAAAGAAAATCCTAATTTTAAAATAACAGATATGCTTGAACCATTCAAATCCATGTACTCTTCAAGTGAAGTTCGCCTGCCTTGTCCGAATTCTTTGAAAGCACAAACTTTAGAAGAGTTCCAGAAAGTAATTGCCGAAAATCCTGATTTCTTCGGGACAAATATAAAAGATATTATTACAATTGACGGTATGCGTATTGTGTTTGAAAAGGGATTTGCCCTCATAAGACAAAGTAATACTGAGCCGGTATTTACATTGAGGTTTGAGGCTGACAGCAAAGAAAATGCCCAAAAATACGAAGATTTGATGGTAAATAAACTGCTTGAAATTATCAAAAATCTGTCAGTTCAGGTTACAGCTTAAAAAGAAACAGTTTTGGCAGCGCATATAGAATCTTTAACGTTTGGAATTTTGAAGCCAAATACTGTTCTTTCGTCTTCAAAACTTTCAACAAAAATTGTACCGGCATGTGCGTTAACAATCTTTTTCGAGGTATAGAGGCCTAATCCTATTCCCAGTTCTTTGTGTGCTTCTGCAAAAGAAACGTACTGGGCAAATATTGCTTCGCGTTTTTCTGCTGGAATATATGGGCTCCTGTTCTCAAGACTAAAACAGGTTAAATTAATTTCATTATATATTTTAATTTTTATTTCAGTGTCCTTGAATGCATACTTTATGCCGTTGGATAAAAGGTTCATTATTACACGTTTTATTTGTACCTTATCTCCATAAACAAAAGGAATATCGCACCTCTTTTCTATAGAAATATTGACATTTTTATCTTTCGCAATATAAATCATTTCACTGATGCAGTCTTCAGCAAGGTCAGTCAGAGAAACTTCTTCATAGTTAAGCTTTACCACGCCTCTTTCGTTTCTGTAAGTTGCAAGAAGAGAACTAAGCATTGCATTCATATACTTGCAAGAGTCTAGAAGCATTCCTAAAATTTCCTGTTGTTCTTTTGTTAATGAGCCAAATTCTCCTTTTAGCAGTAATTCAACTGCTCTTATCTGAGCAAGGGTAGGATTTTTAAGGTCATGCCCTAATGAAGCAACAAAAGTTTCGCGCTGTGCCTGAAGATGTTTTTCATCATCTATATTCTTAGCCATAACAACAATTCCAATTACATTGTTATGATAGTCGTTTATTGGTGCTTTATAAATTGTATACCAGTGTGGAATACCTCTAGTGTCAACAATTTCTTTATCGTATGTTATGAGCTTATTATTTTCTATAACAGACTTGTCTTCACACATTCTTGTAGCATTAATACTTTGAAAATCCAGCTGTATTTTATGAAAATAGTCAAATCCATCATTGAAGAATGCTTTTGAATGTTTAGTGCCGGTGATATATTGACCGTTTAAGTCCTGCATATAGATAATTTTAGGAATATTTTCTAAAAGTGCATTTAATTGATATTTATTTACAAAAAATCTTTCTTTTAGCTCTTCCTGTTCTGTAATATCTTTAGAAATGTATAAAATACACTCAACAGAATTATTATTGAGAACCGGCATTGCTGTAACAGCTAAAACTTGATTCTTCTTTTTAGAATGAATGCTAAATGTAACAGTACGTTTCTCTTGCAATATCTGCATTTCACCAGAAGAATTACAGCAATCAGCAGATTTATTAAAGTGCTCATAAAAGGCGCTATTTGCGCTTAATAGTTTTAAATTCTTATCCTTAATCCATATTGCATCAGGATAATCCTTAAAAAATGTTTGTAATAAACTCTCGTAGTTGATATTTGCGCCAAGCATCTCTGCTATTTCAAAAATTTCCATAACACCTCAATAAGCGTTCGTTAATAAACGTATTTTTTACACTTAACCAATATTCTATAATATTTCTTATTATACGAATATTAACCGGATGTACTATTTTATTTTTTTATTATTCTGATATAGAGAGGGTTATATGTTAGTGTTGGCGAGGTAGAGCAAATTGTGCTGTAACCTGCTTCAAATTTAAGCATGTCAGCTTTTGTCCAGCCGTTTGAATCAAGTGCATTTACTCCCGTGTATTTAAGATGTTTTAAAACATCCTTTGCAGATTTGAAGGCTAAAACACGTGTTTCTTCTTCAATATAATGATTAAAGTTATCAAGTATTGATTTATATTCATCGCATGATTTGTATGTCAATGTTTTTCCTGTGATATAAAATATTTCACGAAAATTTTCAGGCCCGAAGGTTGAGAATAATAATGTACCTCCTGGATTTAGTTTGGATAAAAGCGATAAAAGAAATTCCTCAAAGTTTTCAATCCACTGAAATGTTGCATTAGAGATAATCAAGTCGTATTTATGAGTGCTTTTTCTTATAATTTCTTCAATATCTGCATGTACAAAATTTATCCTGTCAGATAGTTTGTCAATATATTCTTTACAGTCAGCTACAATATCATTGGCTGTATAAGAATTAAAAGTAAAGTTTTTAAGAACTTTTTCTGTTAAAAGTCCTGTGCCGCAGCCAATTTCTAGTATACTATCATAATCTTTTCTGGCTGATAGTGATACAAGTTTTTCAGCCATGATTTTTTGAATTTTTGCATTATCATTATATGTGCTCAGGTTTTTGGCAAATCTTTTCTGTATTAAATTCTTATTCATAAGAGTTCTTCCCAGCTTTTAAATAGAAGGAAAGGTGAGTGTCCCCCCTCTAAATTAGGCTCTATGTTCCAGAAAGCAGACTGATTTTTTGCAGGTATAATTTTATCATCCCGGCTTATCAGTACTTTATCATATTTAAAACTTTCATTAGATAAATAATTTTTAAGGGCTGAAAGTTCGCTTTTTTGATTCTCTAATTCTCTTTTGACCTCCGGCAGCGGTGAAGCTTCGCTGAACATGCTTCTCATAAAGCGTTCTCTTCCCTTTTCATTAAAGCCTCTTACTGTTAAATCATAAATTCTCTCAGGAATACCAAACTTATTATCAATAGGTTTTAGCGTTCCGTTAACAGCAGTCTTTCGGGCATAATCAATATTAAATAATGATGCAGTCATTACGCCCATAGACCAGGCAATAAGGTATCTTTTTTCGTATTTTTCCAAAGATTTAAAGTCAAAATCAGTATCAAGGGTGTTGTAATCATAGAACATCAAAACATCATAACTGCCATAGTTTAAATGTTTTATCACACTCTCGTCCATACCCCAGCCGTTAAAAAAAATAATTACTTCTCTATTCTTTTTTAGATTAAGCCACTTATATTTCATAAGCAAATTTTATCACAATAAAAGCGGAGCATAAAGCTCCGCTTTTATATCATATTTATTTAAACTCCGGCAGCTCTTGTGGCTGATAATCTATTGGTTCAAATTTAGCATCTTTTCCGGCAAGGAACCATAATAATTCAGTAGTTAACCCCCTGTTGGAAATAATACCCGGATTTTGAGCATCCCATTTTTCAATTTTTTCTAATAAGTAATCTGCATCAATAGACTTAATGCCGTGTTTTTGAATAAAGTCATTAATAAGTTGTTTTTGCTGTTCTCTGAATTTAGTGTCTTCTTCTCCGTTAAGTCCTGATTGTTTTTTCTGATATTCCAAACTAGTGTATTGTTTAGCAAAATCTTCACACTCATCTTGTGAAATCTCAAGTTTAAAAGTTGGTGGTTTTATCTGTTGAGTTACCTCTTCAATGCTATTCATTGTATACATTGTCTGTGATGGTTTATCAAGTTGGTATGAAATCCCCAAATTGTTCAGTTTTTCTGTGGCTTTAGTCAAACGTCCGTTATTAAGAAAATCAACTATCTCTGCCATATCTTCATCAGTAGCTTTAGCTGTTTCTTCCGGAGCGCGGGTGCTGTTTGTTCCTGCATTTTCTTCGACAGTTTTTTCTGTAGAAAAATCATAGTTCTGACTCATGTTCATCTCCATCTGGCGGATAATCATTGCTAACTGTTCAGCACCTGATGCAGACACGGCGGGTGTGGGAGTGTTTTGCTGCGAAGTTTCTGTTTTCTCTGTCTTTTCTAAAACTTCTTTTGCCACTTCCAGCTGTTTAAAATTCTCCTGTACTAATCTGTATTTCAACATTTTAAGCAAATGGTACAATGTAAATAATTGTAAAGATTTTAACTGAAACTCTAAAGTTTTATTGGATTATGCCGTTATAAAAAATGTAACATAATAGAGATTGTGTTACTTTTTTTTGCCTTCTGACTACAAAATCATTAACTTATATGAGGTTAATAAACAAATAAACAGTTATAATACAATAGGGATTATTATATCTACAAAGGGAATGAAATATGCCAATAGAAGGGTTTGATTATAAAGCGTTTGCAGCCTCAATGTCAGAGCAGGCAAAAGAACTTGTACCTCCGGAACTCGAGGATAGGGAAAAAGAATATATTGTAAAAACGCTTGGAAACTTTACATTACTAGCTGGCGAAGCTCTATATAATGATACACAGATGAACTTAACTGCTGAGCAGGCAGTATTTATTACCCAGATTATAGCAGAGTGGTCTTTCCATAAATCAATAGACTTAATACATTCCGGAATACTTCCGCAATACTGGGATGGTATTATGCAGAAGATTGCTTTTACTATCTTTGAAGTTGCAAAACAAGCTGTTATAAGAAAAATTCCTCAAGATCAGCTTTTACAGGCCGTAGAACACCATGTAATAAAGGTCTATAACTCAAGTATAGAAGAACTTCAGAAAAAAGGCGTTATTGATGAAGAAATAAAAAATAGAGCAGAAAGCCAATCCAATATTGATGCAATGGCAAAACAGGCGCAGGAAGAACAGCAGAAGCGACAGATGGCAGCGGCAGAAGAGTCTGAAAAGAATTTGAGAGAAGCAGAGAAACGCCGTGAAGAAAAACGTAATAAAAGAAAGCAGGAAAAACAGCTTGCATCAATTCCGCAAGGTATTAGCAATAAGCAAATGAAGCTTATGACTCTGGCTCTTGTTCTAAAAATTCTTTCTCAAGATAAAGTTACAACAATCCTCAATAAGTTTGACTCTAATGATTCTCTTGCAATATCTCAGTATATGAATATGGCAGATTTAGAATCTCATCTTGACGGAGATTTAATCTCAGATTGTCTGAAAGAAATGAAAGACTACCTGCCAATAAAACGTAAACTGACGAAGGAAAATGTACTTGGCGATTTACTTCGTATTTACAGAACAACTCCAAGAGAAAAAATTGAGAAAGTTATTAAAAATGAACGTCCTCTCGTAAAGCGCTTTATATCACAGGCCTATGACGGAGAGTATTCCGGATTGCCTTTAAGGGTTGCAGGTATTGTTGCACAATACATTGAGGATAGTATATAATATAAAAAAGAATTATGATAATTAAGAAAAATAGTCAAAAATACAGGGAGGTCAGGAGGAGAATAGAGCCGGCGGATTTTGAAAATAAGCCGGTAGAAACTGCTGAAATAGAACCGGAAGAAAAAGAATTACCAGTAGAACAGCAGGAAGAAGCAGAAGAAATAGCAGAGCCGGTAGTAAATCTTCCAAAAGAACCCGAAATTGACTTGTTTGATATTGAAAATATTGATTTTAATCAACGTCAGGAGAGAAGGCGCGGCTCTAGAAGGCGCGGGTAGAGGCGGA
>ERZ780047.34-NODE-34-length-33994-cov-7.03913_pt1 | contig 33994 bp, 27 predicted proteins | sample MGYA00511847_ERZ780047 | MGnify/ENA primary metagenome ERZ780047 (study PRJEB29588, sample SAMEA2142583) | human gut metagenome | biome: human gut; feature: human-associated habitat; material: faeces | place: Denmark | collected 2008/2010 ...
GCGGCGGATGTGACAGCTGCTCAGGAAAAAGTTAACGCTGCTAATGTTAGGGTAAATACAGCGCAGCAGGCTTATAGTAATGCTTTAAATCAGTTATCACAGGCTCAGGCTAGTGGTGATGAAAGTGCAATAGCAAGTGCTCAATCAGCTGTAGATAGGGCTTATCAAGAATTACAAAAAGCACAGCAAGAAGCTGATGAAGCGGCAACACAACTTGAAAAAGAAGTAAATGAAGCTGATGAAGCCGCAAAACAGGCTGAAACAGAAAGAGCAGAAGCTGAACAGGCTCAAAAAGAGACAGAAGCCGCAAAAACTAATTTAGAAAAAGCGGATGCAGAGCTTACAGCAGCTACTCAGGAATTAGAAGCAGCGGAAGCTGCTCTGACGGAAGCAGAGGCTGCGGCACAGGCTGAAGAGGTTGAAGGTACGCAGGCAGCTGAGCACTTATCACAGGAAGAAATAGATAAACTTGTTCAAGAAGAAGGTTATACTTATATTACATCTAAAGAACAGTTTTTAGAGATTTTCCAAAATGGCGGGATTGATTTAAATGGAAATTATATCCTTGGCTGTGATATGGATTTGAGTGATATAGAAAACTGGCAGTCAGTTGGTGATGCTGATAATCCATTTAAAGGTGTATTTAATGGTAACGGCTATTCCATTGATAATTTAACTATAAATGCCGGTGATAATGCGGAAAATGTCGGGTTCTTCGGTGTAACCGAAAACGCAACAATCACAAATGTAAGTTTCAATAATGCTAATGTAATATCCCCTGATGACTATATTAATGGCTCTTCTGCTGTAGGTATAGTAGCAGGAACTGCTCGCGGAACAACTTTTGATAATATTGATGTTTCAGGAAGCGTTGCCGGATACGAAAGTGTTGGCGGCCTTGTTGGTGTAATAAATGATAATTCTTACTTCTTACCGGATGGAACACCGGTGGATGTTGGAAATTCTTCAATATCAAATGTTAATACTGCTGTGGATGCTAAAGGTAAATACTTTGTAGGCGGTTTAGCAGGTTATGTAAAAGATACATCGACTGGAGAGGGTGTTGCAACAAGAGATTTAATGATTTCCAATTGTAATACCAGCGGAAACATTCTATTTGATGAAGAAGCAGCAGGCGGACTTATTGGTGAGGCAGGAAAAACAATTATTACAATTAATAATTGTGAAAGCTCTGTTGATATTTCATGGAATAACGCAGAAGATGACAGCGATATTTCTTTCTTAATGGAAACTGGCAGAGCCGGCGGATTCATCGGATGTGTTAACGGTTCCTATATTGCAATTTGTAATTCTGAGTACAAAGGTAATCTTGATGTCGATGGTGACTTTAAAGGTGATTGTTACGGCTGGTACATGAATGATGCTCATGTTACAGTTTATGAATTATCTGGCGGATTGCCGGTTGATGATATTTTAAATATTGAAGGTATTGATGCTTTAACTCCGGTTACAGATCCTGCGACAGGTGTTTCTAACTATCAGGTTACAGTAAGTACTCTTACCGGTCTGGACAAAATGGTAACAATGCTTCAGGCTAACCCTGCACTTGCAGATATGATTACTTTTAATGTTAACTTTGATTTTGAAACAATGGACGGCATGTATGATCCTTCTGTATATGAACAGTACGGCGTTGTTCAGCATTTATACGAAGATGAAGATGGTACAGTCCACAATGATGTGTACATTGATAACGAAATTGATTTAGAAACCACATTCCATCAAGGTGAAATGCCGGAATGTTCTGGAACTCCTATTATTGTTGAGTGCGTAGAGCTAAGTCAAACAATGGTTTCAGGATTATATAAAGATGCAGACGGCAACTATGTTGTTAATACTAGTGAAGGTCTGAAAAATGTTAATATGAATTTCAACTACGAAGATCAGGTTACTGATGTAACAAAACGTCTTGAGGCCGATGAGGTAAGATATCGTGAATATATTACACAAATGGTTCAATATTATCAAAATAAAATGTATGAATCTTTGAGAGCAATATATTCTTATGATGAAGATAAGTCATTGCCTGTAATAAATAAAGCTGAATACAAAAAACTGCAAAAAATGCAGGAAGCAGGCATGGAGTTGACAGATGAGCAAAAACTTGCTATGGCTGTATATGAAGTAGATTATAAAGTAATGAACCTCGTTTCCGATACAACTCATAATTATGGCTGTGGTATGGGCGGAAATGCATCATTCCTTGATGAGTCAAAAGCTATTCAAATGCTTGATGAAGCAGGAAGACCATTATTTACGACATTAAACGGTGATCAGCTGCGTCAGAGAGTGGATGCAGAAGGAAATCTTTTAACAGATGATGAAGGTAATCCTGTATACGAAAACCTTGATGGCAGTGATTATGAAGGTCTTGCAGAAGTATTTGCTCAAAGAGGATATCCTGTAACTGATGACGATGGCAACTTCTTATACACTGATAAAGAAGGTAATTCAGTAACCAAATTTGTAGACGATGAAGGAAATACAAGCTATAAAAATGCCGACGGTACAGATTATGAAGGTGCTGAAGAAGATTTGAAACAGCAGCTTGAACCTTATGACAATGCAGGCGAATATCAAGATTTGGAAAATGAAATGAAAGATTTACTTGAAGAAGTTGAAAGCGGTGCATACTAAGTTTTAATCCCCTTCTTTAAATAGAAGGGGATTATTTGTAAATAAATATTAAAAATTATACAAAACTCTATACACATGTTATATAATATAGTTATATGTATATCGTCAAAAACTTGAAGGACTATAACTTGTCCCACAAGCAGAGGATTTTTGCCGGCTACTTGAAGGATAATGTGGATTCGTTTGTTTGTTTCGAAAAAGTGACAAACCGTAGTGCTATGCGTAAATACTTTGCTCCGGATAATGATTTTATTATTTACAGTACGGCTGTGGCTGAACCTGTAGAACTGCTTGCGCGTGTAAATGCCGGTTGATAAGTAAAAATATTTTGTGTTATTCTCATTTTATGAAAAAACTTATTGCCGTATTATTTATAATATTTACAATGATTAGTACTGCTTATGCTGAAAATAAATTGAATTTTGATGGCAAAGAGTATTACTTACGCCTGAGTGAAAAAAGTGCCGAGCATAACGGATTTTATAATCAGTATTATAAGGCTGGAGAAGATATGGATAACTGGACTGAGATGGTTGCTGTTCACCATTTCCCTAATGTTTTTTCTCCTATTGAGCAGGCATATAACTTCCGGGAATACCTTGAAAGTTTTCACTGCCCATCTTCTCTTGAAGCTGACGAAGAAAATAATACCGGCATGCTGGATTTTATACTAATCGATGGGCATCAGCTGCCTATAGTTCTAGAATTTAATATTTTTAAATACGAAAAATCTAAAAACTGCGGAACAATAGCATTTCAATATGCAAAGAAATTTCAGGTGTATGATAATCAAGAAGTTGCAGAGGTTAAGAAAAAGTTTTCGAAGTTTAGACCAAGAGCTATGAAAAAGATTAATGATTTTGAGATACCTGATGTTGTTGAAATAAAACTTAATGATTTGCCATGACTTTATAACCTTTGATAGCATATATTAGAGGTATAGTCATTTTTAAGGAAATATAATAAATGAATTGGTTAAATTTTAAACGTTGGGGAGTATGTTTAGGGCTGTTATTGATTTCATTTGTACCGGCAGAGGCTGCAATGTCGTTTCCCAATATTAATATTGGCATGCAGACAGCAAACACTCCGCAGGATTTTACAAACGGCCTGCAGATTTTAATATGGTTAACTATATTAACGCTGGCTCCGAGTATTTTGATAATGACAACATCATTCGTAAGGCTTGTTGTTGTTTTATCACTTACAAGACAGGCTCTTGGTGCAGGTACACTGCCTCCAAATCAGGTAATTACAAGTTTAGCTTTAATCCTTACATTTTTTATAATGGCGCCTACGTTTAATGAAATTAATGAAAAAGCTCTGCAGCCATATATGAATAACCAAATAACCCAGCAGGTTGCTCTGGATAGAGGGATTGTGCCTGTAAGAAATTTTATGTTTAAGCAGACACATGAAAAGGAATTAGCGCTCTTTGTACGTATGGCAAAGATTGAAAAACCTAAAAACAAAGACGATGTACCGACTTACGTACTGCTTCCGTCTTTTATTCTAAGTGAATTAAAAACGGCTTTTACTATTGGTTTTGTTGTTTACCTGCCGTTCCTTGTAATAGATATTGTTGTATCATCTGTACTGGTATCTATGGGTATGATGTTCTTACCGCCGACTATGATAGCGCTGCCGTTTAAATTAATTATGTTTGTCATGGTAGATGGCTGGTATCTGGTTGTAAAATCTTTAGTAGAAAGCTTTGTAAGGTAGGGGAAATATGAATCAGGATATAGTAATAACTCTTCTTCAAAAAATGTTCATTTTAACACTGGAAATCTCGGTTCCAATACTTCTTGTAGGTGTTGTACTTGGTCTTCTTGTCAGTATTTTTCAAACCGTTACACAAATACAAGAATCAACATTGACATTTGTGCCTAAAATTGTTGGCTGTGTTCTTTTATTGATTTTCCTTATGCCTTGGATGTTCAGTGTTTTTATAACTACTGTAAATGAATTTATGGATATGATACCTCAGTTAATCGGCGGGGCATAATGTTTAATCTGGATGTGTTATTTTCAGCAGCTAATATAATTTTGTTTATGGCAATTTTTACAAGATTGACCGGGCTTTTTATGGCTGCCCCCATGTTTTCAACATATCCTATTCCTATGCAGGTTAAAATTTGGCTTGCCGCTGCGATTGCTTTTATCCTATTTCCAATTGTGCAGTATAACACGCATTTTGTCGTGCCAAATTCAGTTCCGGCACTAACGGTCATATTAATAAAAGAATTTTTTGTAGGTTTTGCAATGGGGTACTGTGCAAATATTTTGTTTGTAGGTGTAGAGCTCGGTGTAAATATGTTTGCAATTCAAATGGGGCTGTCAGCTGACCAGGCTTTAAACCCTTCTTCGGGAGGGCAGTCGCCTGTAATTACGCAAGCATATACATTTTTAGCAACTATGCTTTTTATAGCTCTCGGCGCACATCAATGGCTGTTTTCTGCAATATACAACAGTTTTAAAACAATGCCTGTAGGATATTCATTTGTATTATCTCCGGAACTTGTCGGACATATAATAACTATAACAGGACAGATGTTTAATATAGGCCTGAGTATTGCACTGCCAATCTTTGGAGTTTTATTTATAACGGATGTGTTGCTCGGTTTTACCTCAAAAATGATGCCGCAAATGAACATTTTTATGGTTTCTTTACCGCTAAAAATTTATCTGGGTCTGCTTTTATCTCTGATTTTTATGCGCCCGATGGCAGAATATATAACAGTTTTAATTGAGAGATTTTTAGAACAAATCGCCTTGATATTTTAAATTATGCAGGCAGCATAAATAAGGTTGAATAAAATAATTGCAAGTATGCTTATTTTTAATTTATTTGATTGGATATTTAAAGAATTTTGACACACAACTGCAAAGCTCAAGAATAACGGAATAAAGTATCTTCCCTGTGCACCAATAATAATATTGTTATTAAGGGGTGAAAAAGTAAGATAATAGAGTAAAACAGTAAGAAGGATAAACCCTCCGTTAATAGCTAACACTAATAATTTGTCAGAGTTTTTTACTTTTATTTTATCAAGACAGGAACCGGCAAGATAAGCATAAAATAATAGAACTACAGGAATTGGATTTGGTTCAATATCAAGCCAGCCAAGTCTGAATATACTTGATTGAAGATAAAAAGAAGATTTGTGTAAAAAAGTATTTGCAAAAAGTCTTAAAACATATAGTGGCTGATTTATTATCATAAGTTTACGAGCAGTGATATCTACATCGTTAGCAATAAGAATATATGAATTTGCACTTACAAACACTTGAAGCATTCCTCCCAGCGCAAGAAGAAAGCTGATAATTAAGTACTTGAGTCTAAACTTTTCATTAGGAATAAGGTATAGCAGCAGTGATAAAATGAATAATCCTTTAAAGAAAACGCTTAAAATTGTCATTACGGCTAATAAAATAATATCTTTAACAGATAAAGAAGCTTTTTTAACATAAGCAAAATGAAAAATAAAAGCTGTATAAAGAAAAGCAAAGCCTATATTTACACTATCTGCCGAGATAGACATTCCTTCATAAACAGTCATAGGAAAGAGAGCACAAATCATATATTGCCACTTGAACGGAGTAAGTTTGCCACTTGAACGGAGTAAGTTTTATTGCAAAGTATATCAGTGCAAGCCAGCTGAATAGGTTAAATAGTCTGGCTGCGTAAAAAATAATATATGGATTAGAAGATATAAGAGATGTTATTTTAATTCCTATCGCAGACGGAAGATACAGCAAAAAAGAATAACCGCTGTTGTTATGTGTATAATTTAAGTCTTTAAATTCAAATAAATCCGTGTAGTGCTCTTTATTATTGAACTCTTTAAACATAGAGTAATTTTGTTTTAAAGCTATTTTTCTGTTAGGCAGTATATCTTTAGTAATGTCACCTTCTTTATTGTTATGAAGAACTCCGCTTGCTACCTCACAGGCTCTAAGAAGGTGCATAGGTTCATCCGGTACCTGAAAGACCGGCGTAATAAATAAAAACAATATACCAAATAATCCTCCTAAAATTAGGAAAATGTATTCAGCTTTAATTTTATCAATAAATTTCATCCTGTATATTAATTTAATTGTTAAATGGTATAATGTAAAGTATGGGAAATGATGCCGCAGAAAAAACCGAAGAAGCGACCACCCGACGGCGAACCAAGGAGCGTGAACGTGGTAATGTATCTAAGAGCAGAGATATGGATGCTGCTCTTGTTATGGTTGCAAGCATTGCATTGTTAGGTGTTTTTGCTAAAAGCATGTCATCTAATATACAGAGTATGATGAAAGAAACGTTTTCGCATCTCGATTACTCAATTATTGAAACTAATAATATAATGGGGCTTTTAATGCCTTATTTCAAGTACCTTGCAATTATTGTTTTACCTTTTTTCGTTCTGCTGGTAATAGCATCTATATTTATTATAAGACTTGATGTCGGGCATGTATTTGCCTTAGAGAAGGCTAAATTCAACCTTGAGAATATATCTCCTCAGCGTATGCTTCAGAATGCAAAAAGAATGTTCAATCCTTTTGAACCTCGTTCTATGGTAGAATTTGCAAAATCGATTCTTAAAATAGTTGTAGTAGGGGCATGCGGGTATTCAGCTATTAACAGCAGAAAAGGCGATTTATTAGGGCTTGTAGGGCTGGAAATACCTGTTGCATTAAATATTATATTATCCATATTAATTAATATGATTATTAATATGTGTCTTGCAATGCTTGTACTGGGTTATCTGGATAAGAAATATCAAAATTATGAGTACGAAAAATCAATTAAGATGACAAAACAGGAAGTCAAAGACGAACATAAGGATACAGAAGGGGATCCTAAAATAAAAGCCAAAATAAAATCTATCCAGATGCAGATGGCGCGCCAGAGAATGATGTCTTCTGTACCGGGGGCGGATGTAGTAGTAACCAACCCGACACACTATGCGGTTGCAATCAAGTATGATAAAACAAAAGCTCCAGCTCCGATTGTCGTCGCAAAAGGAGTGGATTACCTTGCGTTTCAAATTAGAGAAATTGCAAAGGAAAATAATGTACCTATAGTTGAAAACAGACCGGTTGCAAGAGCTTTGTATAATACCGTTCCGATTGATGGTATGATTCCATCTGATTTGTATGTTGCAGTTGCAGAAATTCTTGCATACGTATACCGCTCTAAGCATGACTCTAATTAATATTAAGAAATATTTACATTGTGCGATTTAGTTTAATAATGATAAAATAGTATTGGTGGAGAGGTGTGCCTGAAGTTAGACAGGCAAAGGATTAATGGAATTAGGTAAATTATCAAAAATTTTAAGCAACAATGATATCGTCCTTGCCATAGGCTTGGTCGTAATAGTCTGCATGATGGTAATTCCGCTTCCTGCACCATTGCTGGATTTATTGCTTACTATCAATATATCACTTGCAGTAGTTATTCTTCTTGTTTGTCTTTATACTCAAGAGCCTCTGGATTATTCATCTTTTCCTACAGTTTTACTTATCGCAACACTATTTAGGCTTGGGTTAAACGTAAGCTCAACACGTCTTATTCTGTTGAATGGAGAAGCCGGTAATGTAATTAGTTCTTTCGGTGAATTTGTTGTCGGAGGTAATTACGTTGTTGGTGCTGTAATATTTTGTATTCTTGTTTTGATTAATTTTATGGTAATCACGGGTGGTGCAACACGTGTTGCTGAAGTTTCTGCAAGATTTACATTGGACAAAATGCCTGGTAAGCAATTAAGTATTGACGCGGATTTAAACTCAGGTTTAATTAATGAGGATCAGGCAAAAGAAAGACGCCGCAAATTAGAAAGAGAAACCGATTTCTATGGTACAATGGACGGTGCTTCAAAATTCGTAAAAGGGGATGCAACCGCTGGTATTGTTATCACTGTTATTAATATTGTAGGCGGGTTGATTATTGGTGTTATACAGCTCCATATGAATATTCAGCAGGCACTTTCTACATACACAATCTTAACCGTTGGTGATGGTCTTGTATCTCAAATACCGGCTCTTTTGATATCTACAGCTACGGGTTTGATTGTTTCAAGAGCAACCGGTAAAGACGAGTCACTATCTCAGGATATTAAAAAGGAAATGTTTTCTGATCCGAGAGTGCTTGGTGTTGTTGCCGGACTAATTGGTTTTATGGGGATAGTTCCTGGCATGCCTACAGTGCCGTTCCTTACTATTGCTGCAATTGCCGGTGGTATGGCATATTTTAAATCTAAAACCCAGAAAGAAATTAAACAAACTCAGGAAGCAGAAAAAGTTCAGCAAGAACAGCAGGAAAAGCTCGGTAAAAAAGAAAAAAGAGCAAAAGCGACAAGAGAAAGTGTTATGGAGCTTTTGAATGTCGATACAATAGAAATAGAGGTTGGCTACAGGCTAGTACAGCTTTTAAATGTTGAAATGGGCGGAGATTTGCTAGAACGTATTGCACAGATTAGACGCCAAACAGCACTTGATTTAGGTATTGTACTTCCTTCAATACGTGTAAGAGATAATTTGCAATTGTCACCGAACTCATATCAGATTAAGCTCAAGGGGGTTGCTCTTGAAGCCGGAGAAGTCTATCCCGAAAGATTTCTGGCAATGTGTGCTGGTGATCCGGTAGGAAATCTTGCAATTAATGGTATTCACGCTATTGAACCTGCATTTGGCCTGCCTGCACTATGGATTGAAGGCAAGGATAAAGATATGGCAGAAATGTCAGGTTATACTGTCGTTTCAGCATCTGCTGTTATTTCAACACATATTACAGAAGTGATTAAAAAATGCGCTTCTGAAATTCTTTCCAGATATGATGTTCAACAGCTTATTGATAATCTTAAAAAGGAAGTTTCAGAAGATTACGTTAATGATATGATGAAAGATATTACTGTAGGAGATGTTCAAATTGTAATGCAAAACCTGCTTAAAGAAGGTGTTGCAGTGCGAGATTTGAAAACTATACTTGAAACAATCAGTCTGCAGGCAAAAATTAATAAGAATCCTAATTTCTTAACAGAGCATGTTCGTCAGGCTCTTTCCAGAAATATTTGCAAGCAAAATCTTGCTGATACAGGTGAGTTATATGTAATTACGCTTGCTCCTGATGTTGAAAATACAATTGCCAGAGGTGCAAGTCCGGATGGTCAAAGCGTAACGCTTGATCCAAGCTTTACAAAAAATATGTTTGATAAGATGAATCTGGAATTGGAAAAAGCTATTACAGCTACAGGAAACCAGCCGGTAATTCTCTGTTCTTCACCTATAAGGCTGTTGTTTAGAAAACTTGTGGAAAGAACATATCCGCAAATTGCAATTATGTCATATAATGAGATAAGTCCAAATGTTAAGGTTAAGTCGGTGGGGATGGTAAAAGCATAGTAATAAAATAGGAAGGTTTAAAATATGAGAGAACTTATAAAAGATAATCAGTTAGTTACAATTGTTCCGCAGGATTTTAAAAAAACTAATAAAGGGCGTGTGCTTGAAGTTTCGCCGGAAGGCTTCAGAATGGAGTTAAAATACAAGCCGGATGGACTAATTGTAAACCATATATGTGATTTTTATTCTTTTACTGATAACGGGTATTTGTATTTCGAATCTTACATTCAAAATCTTGAAAATAATGTAATAACAATTGCCAATCCTGTAAAACACCGTTTCTTGCAAAGACGTAAATTTACGCGTATCAAATTTATTGAAGACCTTGAACTAACAAATGGAGATGTTGTTCATAAAATTAGAACCCTCGACCTGTCAGCGGGCGGCATGAAGGTTAGAACTACTGAAAATATTGATATCGAAAAAGATTACAATGTTTCTATTAAGTTGAGTGATGAACAGGTTATAAATTGTAAATATCAGTTAATCAGGGTTGAAAAAGGCGATGGCGGATTATATACAATTTCAGGACGCTTCACAAGCTTAAGCAATATTGATAAGATGACTCTGGTGCAATTCTGTATGAAAAAAGATATGGAAAATTTAAATAAATCCGGAAAGGATGAATAATATAAATAATGGGTTATGCTGAAAATATAAGATTACTTTTTATTGTAATAACAATGATTGTTATTGGTACCGTAAGCATAGTTCGTGTCGGCACAATTGATTTACATGCGATTTTAACAACGGCAGCTATACTGGTTCCTGCAATTGTGGTTATGGGATATTTAGGGCAAAAAATAGGTGAAATTGTTGATAATCCTAAAAACAGAGCTGATGCTGATTATAAAATCGCAGTTCTTAATGCCTTGAAAAAAATGGATAAATCAATAACGCTTCAAGAATTGAATGAAAAACTTACCAAGCAGGTTGCTGAACCTGATTTGCCGGAACCTCCTGAAGATGATATTGATGTTTAATTCTTTGTTTATGGTAAAATTAATCTGGTATTAGTTGGAGGAGTAAATGAAAGAGGCATATTTTCCACAGGAAATAGAAAAAAGATGGCAGGAAATTTGGGAAAGGGAGAATGTTTTTCATACCCCTGATAATAGTGATAAACCTAAATATTACGCTTTATCAATGTTTCCGTATCCATCAGGTAAATTACATATGGGGCATGTAAGAAATTATACAATCACGGATGTAATTGCAAGATTCAAAAAAATGCAGGGATTTAATGTTCTTCATCCGATGGGCTGGGATAGTTTCGGGCTTCCGGCAGAAAATGCTGCAATGAAGCATGGTGCTGACCCTGCAAAGTGGACTGATGAAAATATTGCTTATATGACAAAACAGCTTAAAATGCTTGGTCTGTCTTATGATTGGCAGAGAGAAGTTACAACATGTAAACCTGATTACTACAAATGGACACAATGGCTGTTTATTCAACTTTATAAAAAAGGTCTTGCATACAAAAAAGAGGCAGCTGTTAACTGGTGCGATAATTGCGGTACTGTTCTTGCTAATGAACAGGTTATTGACGGCAAGTGCTGGAGATGTGACAGCGTTGTAGAGAAAAAATATCTTTCTCAGTGGTTCTTTAAAATAACTGACTATGCTGAAAGACTTCTTGAAGACTTGGATAAACTTCCGGGCTGGGGCGATAATGTAAAAACAATGCAGGCAAACTGGATTGGAAAATCTCAGGGAGCAATTATTAAGTTCAAAGTGAAAGAAGTTGAAGGGCTTGAGGTTCCTGTATATACAACAAGACCTGACACAGTTTATGGTATTACTTATCTTGTAGTTGCACCTGAATACAAAGATATAGAAAAACTTACAACACCTGAAAACAAAGAGGCTGTTGAAGTTTACAGAGCAAACGCCAGAAAAATGACAGAAATCGAAAGACTTTCTACAGAAAGGGTTAAGACAGGTGTACCGCTTGGTACTCACTGTATAAATCCTTTTAATGGAGAAGAATTTCCTCTCTGGACTGCGGACTATGCACTTGTTGAATACGGTACTGGTGCTGTAATGGCTGTACCTACACATGATACAAGAGATTTTGATTTTGCTAAAAAATATAATTTGCCGCTGAAGGTTGTAATACAAAATCCTGAAAATCCTTCTGAATGCAAAGATGCAGCATACACTGAAGAAGGTGTTCTTGTTAATTCTAACGAATTTAACGGTATGAAAAATACAGATGCCAAAAAAGCAATTACACAGAAAGCTGTAGATGAAGGTTTTGGTGAATTTAAAACACAATACAGACTTCGTGACTGGTTGATTTCCCGCCAAAGATACTGGGGCGCGCCAATTCCAATGATTTATTGCGATAAATGCGGAATTGTTCCAGAGAAAGAAGAGAACCTTCCGGTTATGCTTCCGACTGATGTTGATTTTTCTGTCGTTGGTAAATCTCCTATAACAACATCAAAAACGTTTGCAGAAACAACCTGTCCGGTTTGCGGTGGTAAGGCAAGAAGAGAATTGGATACAATGGATACATTTGTATGCTCAAGCTGGTATTATTTAAGATATTCAGACCCTAAGAATACAAATCTTCCGTTCTCAAAAGAACTTGTTGATAAATGGCTTCCTGTAGACCAGTATGTAGGCGGAATTGAACATGCAATTCTCCACCTGCTTTATTCAAGATTCTTTACTAAGGCTCTCAAAGATTTAGGGCTGCTTAGCTTTGATGAACCATTTAAAAATCTGTTAACGCAAGGAATGGTTTTAAAAGACGGATCAAAAATGTCCAAGTCAAAAGGAAATACGGTTGACCCTGATGAAATCTTTGAAAACTTTGGGGCTGATACTGCAAGATTATTTATTCTTTCTGATTCACCTCCGGCAAGAGATTTTGACTGGTCTGATGCCGGCGTTGAAGGCTGCTATAAGTTCCTTAACCGTGTATGGAGATTAGTAAGCGAAAACCAGAATTATATTAAAAAAGATTATAAGCTTGAATTTCCTCTCAAACGTGAAAACGATGATTTAGTAAGAACCGTTCATATGGCGATTAAAGGAATTACTAATGACATTGCTAATGATTTTCAGTTTAATACTGTAATTTCTAAGTACAGAGAACTTACAAATGCAATCTATGACTGGAGAGGTAAAAAATCAGAATTTACTGATGAAGATATAAATGTCTTTAGTTTTGCTGTATTAACTCTGATTAAGCTAATGGCACCGGTTACAGTTCATATGTCAGAAGAAATTTGGCATGATGTAGGCGGAGAAGGTTCAATCCATGATGAAAAGTGGTGCGAATGGGATGAAAATCTCGCAAAAGCAAGCAAAATTACGCTTGTTGTTCAGGTAAACGGCAAAGTTAAAGATAAACTTGAAGCTGATGAGGGATTAAATGACGAAGAATTAAAAAATATGGCTCTATCTAGTGACAAAGTAAAAGAACTAACAGCCGGAAAAAATATCGTCAAAGTCATTGTTGTTCCTAAAAAACTTGTTAATATAGTTGTTAAATAAAAAAGATAAACCGGAGTTAATTCTCCGGTTTTATTTTATGTACAAATTTCTCTTTATATGGTATGATTAAATCAGTAGTAGTATAAAAATTTTTGAAAATATATGCGATAGAAAAGATTATTGAGAATATTTAATAGTTGCCGGGTAGGTTATATGTACCCGGACATCGTGTATATATAAAAAATAGAAAAGGAATAGGTGCTAGATGGATGCATTATTGACCGTTGCAGTAGTTGTATTGGTTATACTTGCTGCTGTCATTGTTGTACAAAGAGTTAAGTATAAAAATCTTGTATTACAAACAGAACAGTCAAAAAAAGACTTGATTGAAAAAGAAGCTATTTTGCAAAAAGAAGCTATGATAAAGGCAAAAGAAGCTTTGCATATTGAAAGAGAACAATTAAACGAAGACGAAAGAGAACGCAGAAGAGAATTTGCAGCTATTGAAAATAAGCTCTCTAAAAGAGAAGATATTCTTGAAGATAAAATTCAAGAAGTTTCTGATAAAGAATTAGAGCTTGATAAATTAAAAGATCAGTTGATAGAAAAAGAAGATTTTCTTGCAGAAATAGTGCAGAAACAGACCGTAGAACTGGAAAGAATTGCCGGTATGTCTACAGAAGAAGCCAAAAGAATGCTTCTTGAACAATTAAAAAGTGATTTAGCTCAAGAGCAAATGCAATTGATAAGAGAAAATGAAGCTAAAATTCGCGAAGATGCATTAGAAAAATCTAAAGAAATCTTAACTACAACAATGCAGCGCTGCATGATGGAGCAGGTTGTTGAATCAACGGTTTCTGTTGTATCCTTACCTAACGATGAAATGAAGGGAAGAATAATCGGGCGTGAAGGCCGTAATATAAGAACATTAGAAACGCTTACAGGTGTAGATTTAATCATTGACGATACTCCTGAGGCAGGGGTTCTTTCTGCTTTTGATCCTGTTAGGAGAGAAATTGCAAAGATTGCCCTTGAAAAACTTATTCAAGACGGTCGTATCCACCCTGTAAGAATTGAAGAAACCGTTGAAAAATCCCGCGAAGAAGTCGAAAAGAAGATTATGAAAGAGGGTGAAAATGCCGCTCTTGATATGGGTATAATGGGATTAAATAAAGAATTAATTAAAAATTTAGGACGCCTGTATTATAGAACAAGTTACGGCCAAAATGTTTTGAAACATTCGTTAGAGGTTGGCCACATTGCAGGAATGCTTGCTGCAGAATTGGGTGCTAATGTTTATGTGGCTAAACGTGCCGGACTTCTTCATGATATTGGTAAAGCGGTTGATCAGACTCAAGAGGGGACGCATATTCAATTAGGCGTTGAGCTTGCTTCTCGCTATGGTGAGAAACCGGAAGTTATACACGCAATTGAAGCACACCATGACGATGTTACCGCAAATACAATTGAAGCTGTTCTGGTAAAATTAGCAGATGCTATTTCTGCAGGTCGTCCTGGAGCTAGACGTGATACTCTTGAAATTTATATAAAAAGACTTCAAAAAATTGAGGAAATTGTTAACGGATATGAAGGTATTAAACAGTCATTTGCTGTACAGGCAGGGCGTGAAGTCCGTGTAATTGTACAGTCAGAAATGTTTGATGATTTAGCCTCTCAAAAGCTTGCAAGGGATATTGCAAAGAAAATAGAGGATGAACTTGATTATCCGGGACAAATTAAAGTTACAGTTGTCAGAGAGTTTAGAACAACTGAAATAGCAAAATAGGAGTAAATAGAGGAGAATTATTTCTCCTCTATGCTTTGGATTTAATAATGAGTGGTAATGCAAAGAATTTAAGAATTTTATTTTTTGGTGATATAACAGGCAGACAGGGAAGAACTGCTGTCAAATCTTTTATTGCTAATCTCAAAGAAAAGCCTGATTTTGTAATTGCCAATATAGAAAACGCTTCTCACGGTTTTGGGCTTACAAAAAAGAATTATGAAGATTTATCAGCTTCAGGAATTGATTGTTTTACTTCAGGTAATCACATCTGGGATAAGAAAGATATTTATGATTACATTGACGATGCTGAGAAACTGGTACGGCCGATTAACTATCCGGATGGTACAAGAGGTGCGGGGGCTAGAATTTTTGATATAAAAGGACATAAGCTTGCAGTAATAAATGCTCTGGGTAGAGTATTTATGCCGCCGATTGATTCTCCATGGGAAGTTGTTACTAAAGAAATTGATCGTTTAAAACAAAACAATGTTACAAGTATTATTATAGATTTTCATGCTGAGGCAACAGCTGAAAAAATATGTTTTTCTAAATATCTGACCAAAAAATATAATAATGCGGAGCAAGCTTTAGTCAAAGGTGTTATTGGAACTCATACCCATGTTCAGACGGCAGATGAAAAAATATACGAAGGAATGGCGTATATTACTGATGCCGGTTTTTGCGGAGCAGAAGAAAGTGTTATAGGAATGGAGTTCTCAACTTCTTTCAAACGCCTTTCAACAAGTCTTCCAGAGAGATATGAGATTGCTGAAACTCCTGTTGCACAAATAAATGGTGTTGAAATTCTAATTGATGAATTTAAAGCAACACAGATAAAAAGAATTAATTTAATAGTAGATAATAGTAAAAATGAAAGCGAGGCCAGCGTTGAATACGACGGGGGGTAAAGGTGGTGTAAAAGGAGATTTTCACATACACACCTACTATTCTGACGGCGTCTTTTCTCCGGAAAAGATTGTTGACTTATCTCTTGAAGCGGGACTGCAAGTTATTGCCCTGACAGATCATGATAATGTCCTTTCTTATGACGTTGCAACGGAATATTTAAAAACAAAAAATGTTGATTTTACGGTCATCAGAGGAATAGAAGTAAATACACTTTACAAAGATTATGAAGTACATATTCTGGGATATTTCCCTGATGTTACAAAAAGCGATTTTAAAAACTTATTAAAAATCCAGCAGCATGCACGTATAAAACAAACAAAAGAAATATTACATCTTCTTGCTAAAAAAGAAGGTATTAAAATTGCCTTTGATGATGTAAAAAATATGGTTGCAGAAGGCGGCAGTATAGGGCGCCCTCATATTGCAAAGGCAATTACTAATGCAGGTGGGACAAGCAGTGTAATGGAAGCTTATAGTAAATATATTCACAGGGCATCTCCTGTTTATGTTGAAAGGAAAACTGTTACTCCGTTTGATGCTGTAGAAGTTATTTATGATTCAGGCGGTATTCCAGTCATTGCCCATCCTTATGATATTGATATCGCAGAAAAATTGATTAAAGATTTGATGAATTGCGGTCTTAGAGGTATTGAAGCTTACCATAGAAAACATTCACCAGCTATAGTTGAGTATTTTTCTTCAATGGCAGAAAATCTAGGTCTTATTGTAACAGGAGGTTCTGATTTCCATGCGCCTAACATTATGAATGGCCAGATTATACTTGGTAAGAATTTTGTGCCGGAGTGGATTTACGACTCTTTGATAAATGAGAAAAAACATTTAGATATGGCAAGGGGGTAGTTATAAATGGGGATGAAAAAAGGATTTACTCTAGTAGAAGTATCCATATTATTTGTAATATTTTTAATAGTAGCATTCCTTGTAGCTCCGCTATCATTGGATGATACTTTGCAGGCAAAGAATACTTCCCGCTGGAGAAGTGTGCAATCTGATTTTATGAATATTTTTTATTCTATAAATACAGAAGGAGAGCTGAGTAATTCTGATTTTAAATCCTCATTTAACGCTGTACTTGCTAATGAAATTAAAGGTGATGCTGAGCCGTATAAAATTGTTTTTTTAAACGGAACATATCCGAATATAACGTACAGATTCAAGGATTTTAAATTAACCCAGATGAATTCTGTTCTATCTGTAAAGATGTTTGATAAACCGCAAAATGGTATGCAGGGACTCTTAATGTATGATGTTAACGGTTCTGCAGGCCCCAATATATGGGGTAAAGATGTCTTTGGCTTTAATATATATGCTGATCGCTTTGAACCTTTTTGTAAAGAGCAGGCGCTCAGTATTCAGAAACAAGATTGTTCCAAAAATGGCACAGGCCTCTGCTGTTCAAATTATTATCTAATTGGCGGGAGTTTTGACTAATGATAAAAAATGTCTGCGTATTTGCGTCTTCCTCAAATAAACTTGATGAAGAATTTTATTCGGATGCTTCTGAGCTCGGGCAGCTTCTAGGAGCTCACGGGATGAACATTGTATACGGAGGAAGTCGTTTAGGAGCAATGTATGCGTGTGCCTCATCTGTTGGTAATGCAGGTGGAAATATTATTGGAGTGATGCCTCAAAGACTATATGATTTAGGAGTAGGAAATCCTGAGGATTGCAGCGAATTTTATTTAACCGAGGGAATGAGAGAGAGAAAAGCAAAGATGGATGAATTATCTGATGCCGTTATTGCTCTTGCAGGAGGTTTTGGTACTTTAGAAGAAATTTCTGAAATGATTGTGCAGAAGCAGCTGGGGTATAATATTAAACCTATAGTTTTGCTCAATACTAACAATTTTTACGGCAATCTTATTAATTTCTTTCAGGATATTATTGACAATAATTTCGCTAAAAAAGAAACAGAGAACTTGTATTATGTTGCAAATTCTCCTGCTGAAGCCGGAAATTATTTGATGAATTATAAGGCTTCAGAAATCTGTTATTCCGGGAAATTTTAGTGCTCTAAGTATTTATAATTTATTGTTCAAAACGGCGTGCACTGCTGCTTGTACTTTATTATGTACTCCCAATTTTCGATAAATGCTTTCAATATGAGCCTTTACCGTATGAGTTGAGATTATTAAAGCTCTTGCAATTTCCGGATTACTTTTTCCTTCAACTATTAGTGCCAGGATTTCTTTTTCTCTTGTTGTAAGAATATTTATATCTTCCATATAAATATCATAATACTATTTTGAAAAAATGCTTTAATGTATTTTCCAATTTCTAAAATTTAACAAAAATTTACGAAATTTTATGTATTAAAAATTCTATCTCCCGCATCTCCCATACCTGGAACAATGTAACCTCTTTCATTTAGATGCGAGTCAACTGCCGCTACGATAAGGGTTATAGCCGGAAACTGATTAAAAACAGCTTCAATTCCAGCCGGAGCAGAAATCATACAGACACAGCATATATTTGTTTCGGGAATACCTTTATCAACATATAAGCGTATAGCTTCAATTAATGAATTTCCTGTTGCAAGCATTGGGTCTGTTATATATACATAATAGTTTTCAGGATTATCAACAGGCATTGGAACTTTATTGTAATACCATACCGGTTTTAATGTCTTTTCATCCCTGTACATTCCAATGTGTCTAATAGTTGCCTGAGGCAGAATATCAACCGCCTCATCTGTAAAAATAAGCCCTGCTCTTAAAATTGGTGATATGATTATTGTTATATCAGGGTTTATAGTTTTTGTTTTAAACTTGGTAAGAGGAGTTTCTATTTCAATATCTTTTTGAGGAAGATTTTTTGTCGCCTCATATAGTAATATTCTTGTGAGCTTTCTTGCAGCCAGTCGAACTCCTTCTGTATCCGTATTTTTATTTCGCATTGTGCATAAGCTCTGGTTTACTATAGGGTTAGTGATTATTTTTAAATTATTTTGCTCCATCATTACTCTTTCCTCTTTTATACTTTTGCAGCTTTTCATTTAAGTTATTTGCTTTTCTTGTAGAATCTTCTAACATATCATCAGCATATTTCAAAAACTTATTAATATCCTGTTCTCCTTCATATGGTATATCAATATATTTTAGTTTTTTGCTAAATGATGAAGATGTATAAATAATTGACCCTAATTTTTCAAACATATCGTTTAAAAGTCCTGCAGCATCATGCAGACGTTTTGGCGGATTAACTGTAAGTATAGGAATATTTTTATCTATGTAAGTATTTTTATCCGGTAAATAAAGTTCAAGTGATTTGGAACCAGCCATACCGTTAAATTCAACCGTAGCAACTGTACCTTGAGGAATTAGTACTGTTTTATCTGTTATAATAAATTTTACATATATTTCTTCATTTGTTGGCTTTATTTTTGTTATATGTCCGACTTCTATCCCCATCATTCTTACAGGTGAGCCAACAATTAAGCCGTCTACATCGTTCATAAATATAGTATAATCATTATCAGTCTGTATATTTTTTGAATATATAACTGTTGAAATAGAAACAATGACTAGAATGACTATAAGCCATATTAGAAGTTCGCCGCTGTGTGTTATATAAAATGTGTTACGTTCTTTTTTTATCCCCGTCATATTAGAACTATTATATAAAAATTTGGCAATTAATACAAGGTTAATCTGTTTTAATTTTTATTGCACCCCAGGCTCTTATAAAACCTTTTTCATACATAATTAAGTAGTAGCCGCCGTCTTTTACATATTCAATAGCGGCTTCCATGTGCTCGTATTCTTTTGGGGGTGTTGCACCTGTTTTTGCGTATTTTGCATCTATAATTTTTTGATACTTTTCTTTTCGTTTTTTCTTGGCAATAATTTTTTTATCTTCTTTGTCAAGATTTTTAGTCTTTTCATAATAGCGTCTAAGCTCTTTTTTATTTTCAGCTATTTTAAATACAGGTATAACTGCAACCAAATCCTTTGATTCAATTAAATATAAAAACTCTTTATCACCTGATAATGCCAGCTCATAATGCCCGGGTTTTATAAAATTACCATTATAATCCGGAATATAATTTAAAATTGTTAAAGTTGGCTGCTCATCTGTTGGTACAGAATAACGATATATCGTCTTTTGGTGCACAGTTATTCCAGAAGGCGTAGCCGGATACGGCGCAGAAGGCGCAAGATAATCTATATCACGCAGTGCAGGAGTAATTATACCATCAATCATAACAATTTATCTGCCAGTTTATTTACAGCCGAGTTAACATAGTTGAAATCTTTTTCTAAAAGTTTCGCTGATGCTACAAAAATTATAGACATGTATTTAGTTGAAAGTTCACGCTTTTTAATCGCAAGACGATAACTCTCGCGCATTAAACGTTTAATTCTATTTCTTTTAACAGCACGTTTGTGTATTTTTTTGCTTACTACAAAGCCAACTTTTGTCGGATAGCTGTTCTCTTTTTTCTTGCCGCAAAACAGAGTAATACCATCTATGTGAAAAGATGTTCCTGTCTTATATGTTGCAGTGAAGGCGCTTCTTTTTTTTAACCTGTATTCTTTTGGTAGCATAATTAAATAATACCGCTTTTGTAAAGCTTTGTAAAGTTTTGCATGAAATTATTAAAGTTTTTGTCTAAATATGCCGTAAAACATAATATAAGGAGTAATGCAATGTCAGAAGATAATTTTAGAGTTGAGAAGGGTGCTGAAAATCAACCGGTTAATGAGGCACAAAATAATGGCGGTAAGATTATAGATGAATCTGCTTATAGAATACACGCGCCGCGCGAGAAGGGCCCGACTGCTGTCGGCAGAGGCGGAGATCCTCTTTTTAGGCGTATAAGTGCGACCAAAGAACAGCTTCTAGAATTAATGGAAGAAACTCAAACTGTTCAAGACTGGGTGCAGAGAGAAACTTCTAATAATGTTGCATTGGCTTGTCTTGATAATGAAAACTTAAAAGAAATATATTATGAAATAAAAGATGGCTTTGAAAGTGCAGATAAAAAATATGGCAAAATATCTCTAATGGGCTTTAAAACTCCATCTGGCGTCGAAATTCCTCGATTAAAAATTTATGATACAGAAGGAGAAGTACTAGAAGTTTTGACAGGCCCTATGGCAATGGATGAACTGAACAAAAGAGCTCTTGCTTACAAAGAAGCAAGACAAAATTATGAAGTATTGCCTGAAGAAGCCGCAGAAGAAGGGGTAATTGCTGATTATTCAGGCAATCCCAATGATTACACTACTTAGCATTTTTCTTTAGTATAATTCCATTAAGCTTGCAAAAAGAAGTCAGGATGGATAGTTCATCTTTTATTAATTTTTGAAGATATGCGTGGTCATTTACTATGCTGATATTTTTAGCAAGCTGAAACATTTTAAGAGCCTGTTTAATGTAATTAGGCCGTAATGTTGATTTTGGCAATGCGAGTTCTTGAAACAGTTTTGCATATAGAATATAGCATTTTACTAAAACGGCTTCTAAATTGAATTGTTTGGCTATAAAAATGGATTTTTCTATATAAACTTTAGCAGATTCAAAATCCTGCTTTGCCATATAAATTTCACCAATCAGTTTGTTATAAAGAGCAATAAAATAATAATTATTAATACTTGGCCCCTGTGCAATATCAAGTGCTTTGGTAGCAATGTCCAGGGCAAACTGAGTACCATTTGTTATCAGCCTGATTTCAGCTATTAAGTACCAAGAAAGTAATACACCGGTTGCAATTTTTTCCTTTGCAAAATATGCTACCTGTTCCTCTAATATTTCCAGAGCCTTTTTGTTTTCATTTTTATCTTTGAACATTTTCGCCAAAAGAGTTTTTAGAATATTTTTTGTAAAATTATCATTAGCATTATTTGCATACGCTACAACATTAAACAATTCTGTATATAAGCTATTGTAATCCTTTGTAATGAATTTATTCAGTATATCAATAAAATTCCATCTGGAAACAATAAATGAATCCATACTGTCAAGTGAGTATTCTTTAAGAATATCATCTAGTATTTTTACAGAAGTTTTAGTATCTCCCTTTATAGTATTTGCTAATGCTAATGCTAGATGGGCACGACAGAGAAGTGCTGGATCAGAGGTTTGATTTTTTTCCAGAATGTCAAAAATTAATTTTATCACATCAAACATTCTGCTATCGCCTTGAAAGCTTAAAGCTTCTGCAAAGTCAAAATATACTTCCAGCCAGGTTTCATACAAATCTGTAATGCTTATGACAGCAGTATTTTTACCTTTAGTTAAGTATTTTTCAATCACAGGCATAATCTCAGTATCAACGAGATTTACTACCTGACCGTAATTCCCTAGTCTTAATAACGGGCGAACCTGTCTTGATTTTATTAATACCTGCTCAAGCTCCATTTCATCTGGAATTTTATTTAAAACGCTGTCAGCACATTCAATTACACCCCAGTAGTTTCCATTCTTCATTGAGGAAGATGCTAAATACCCCAAAAGTTCAATATGCTCATATTCTTCATTGTCATCAAGCATCATTACAGCATTCTGAATATATTCGAATGCTGCTTTGTTATCAATTGGTTCTAATAACTTTCCAACTCGTGTATATATATTCTTCTTTATTTTTAGATAATGCGGACTGTTTTTATTCTCAATCAGCTTTAATGATTGTTTTTGAGCTATTATATATAAACCTATGTCACCAATATAAGCAGCTTGTTTCATTAGCAAAGTCCATATTTCAAAAGCTTCATTTTCATTTTTTAACTTTTGTACAATATAGCCTAACAACGCTATTGATGATTGTTTATATATTCCTAATGTTTCATATAAGATATTTAATACCTCTTCAAAACATTCATCATTTTTCATAATAGTAACAATCGATTTCCATATATTTGAACTCTTAAATTCAAACGATAGGTTATTAATTTGCGTTATAAAACCATGTTGAACCAGCGCTTCAATTATTCTTTCGAATTCCTGAGGCGAATTGTTGTCAAAATGTTCAAGCATTGCAGGATAAAATTTACTTCCTAGAACAGACATTGCTGCAAGCATTCTAAAAGCAGCCATATCTTCGCTTTTTAGAATAGTTAATCTTGTATCAATAATATTATCGAGAGAAGTGTATGCAATATGCTTAAATCCATTTCTTGCCACATCTTTATGAAGCATAATCATTTGTTCTACTATAGATGGATTACCTGCAGAAATTTTATGTGCAAGATTAACAAAATCCTCGCCGACACTAACATCATGATACTGATTTATCAAGACTTCAATTTGATTTTTTGAAAACGGGGCTATAGTTAAGTCAGTATAATTTTCTTCTGCTAACTTTGGTGATGTAATGCAGCCCATACCGGGTCTTTCTATTGAAGAAATCAGTATAAACTTACATCTTTCAAGAATATAATCTTCCTGTAGTAATTCTTTTAGAAAATCAAATGACATACCATCAATATTTTCAAAATTATCAACAATGAAAACAACCTTCATTTTTTCTACGATTGTAAGGATAACCTTTTTCATTATTGTGAACATTTTAGCTTTATTAAAGTAAATGTTTTCATATTTATCAAGATTTTCCGGATATAAGAAATTTAATAAATCTAAAACTTCCGTATTACTCAGGGTAGGAAAATCCTGCTTAAAAAACTTTAGAGAATTTTTTTTAAGCTGTAAGGTATCTGGACAAAAATTATTTACGTTAAAAAAAGTCAGCAGCAAGTCCTGGAAGTATCCGAATGGCGATAATTGTGTAACCTGTGTACAAGTGCCAAGCAGCCAGATGAGCTTAGCATTTTTAAGCTCATTTATTGTATATCTTAAGACTAAATTTTTACCAATCCCGCTTTCGCCGCTGATTGTTATAATTGAAGTTTCTGCATTCTTGATAGCTTCTAATAATTGCGTTTTAACTTTCTGTTGAGAACTTTTATTGGCAGTATATTCGGGTTTTGGCTCAAATTTTGGTTTAACAAATTCAATACCGCACTTTCTGCAAGACTTTGCATCTGGTAAGTTGGCAGCGCCACATTCACTACATATTTTTATTAATACTTTATGGCATCCGGAACATTCTGTGGAAGTTATTAAATTTATAGTCCCGCAGTCTTTACAAACAGATGCAATTTTAGCTCCGCAAAAGTTACATTTTAATGAATTATCTTCAATTTCCTTTTTACATCTGGGACATTGCATTAATATAATCCTTATATGACAGCAATAATTTCATTCAAAGCTTCAATAACTTTATTTTCACTTAAATCAAGTTTTGTTGCAATTTCAGCAATTTGAGCATTCTCTTTGTATTTCATATTATATATTTCTAAAATATTTAAATCAGGATTTTTATTTGCAAGTTCTTGCAAATCTTTTGTTACTAATTCAATATCAATAGTGTTATCCGGGTCGTTATTTTCCGGTGTAAAATCAAACTTTGAATAATCTGTCGTTGCAAATGTTTGTGGTTTATCAGGGCTAACTTCAGTTAGTTCTTCCGGTTCAAAGAGAGGTTCTGGCTCAAATTCCTCAAGACTTGAAATATCACCGTCTTGCAATAGGTCTAATTCTCCTGATGCTTCCGGCATAAATTCTTCAAGCTCATCTTCCACTGGGTTTAGAGCAAAATCTTCATTTAAATTTTCGCTGTCAATTAAATCAGCACTATCAGATATAACCGGATTTAATTCTTCTTCTTCTTCTTCTTCCTGTAAATCTAATTCTTCCTGTGATGTACCGAAAACTTCTAAATCATCAGAGTTTTCATCAGTTGTTAACATTTCTGTTATATCATCTTGAATATCACTGCTTGCCGTTAATTCACTATTCTGATCAAGATTTTCTAATTCTGTGTGATTTTCCTCATCATTAGTTTCTTCTATTTCATTAGAAAAGTCAAAAGATGCTAAATCCTCTTCATTCCCAGTATTTTCTACTAAATCTGTAAAATCAGTGTTGCTTTCTGTTATATCTTCTTCAGGAGTTTCGACTTCAAGTCCTTCGTTAAATTCTTCTATTGAAGCGTCTTCACTTAAATCTAATACTTCGTTTTGCTCTGCTTCTAATGTTTCGGGCAAAATTATTTCAGCAGGCTCAATAACTTCGTCACTCTTAAATGGTTCTGGCTCTTCAATAGCTAATGGTGCTTCGGAAATTTCTTCCGTATCAAGAGATATAGGCTCATCCGCTAGTTCATTAATATCATTATTATCATCAGCAAAATTTATACTTAAATCATCAGGTATTGTTTCAGTAAAATTACCTAAATCTATACTATTATCAATATTTTGGACATTAGAAGGCGAATTAGTTGTTACAGCTTCTTCAACTTCTTCAGTTTCAGCCTGTTCAAAGTCTAATGACGCAACCTCTTGAGTTTTATAAGGCTCTGGCTGCATTTCTAAGTCAATTGTATCAATATTAACGCTATCATCAATTATTGGTTCTTGGATAATTTGCGGATGTTCTTCCTCAACGCTAATTTCTTCTTGTTTTACTTCTTCTGCAACAGGTTCAATGGGTTTAATAATTTCTGGAGCATTAATCATCTTGTCAATCAACTTCTGGTCAACTTTTATAGTATTATGTTCCCTTATAAAACTTCTATGTTTTATTTCAGGATGAAAGTTCATCTTTTTGGGAACTGTTATTATGGAAGTAGATACAACTTTTTCAAGATATGCATTTATAACATCTTCATTAGTAACCGTTTTTATAATCACTTCAGAGTGAGAATAAACATCATCAATAATATCCTCAAGAATTGATTCTAGGCCGGGGAACTTTTTGTGTTTTTTTACTAAATTTTCTATTATGCCATAATATTTATTTTCTTTTTCCATAATAAATTCTCATCTTCTAGCTTATAAATGTATAATCAGAACCGGATTTCCCTGTAGTTTTGCAAAGGAATCGGTATTTGTGCTCAAGTTCATAGCAAGAGCTTTATTAACTGTTTGCAGAATTAAAGCATCAACACTATTTTCTCCGCTTGAAATTGTAATTCCGACTGCCTCAAACTTTCTGCTGTCACGGTTGTACTTAATTTCAACTCCAATTTTATTTGTTATTGGCGGTTTATTTAAGAGCAATAACTCTGTTTTTAAATTTAATTGTATAATTTTACCTAATTTTGTAAGATATCTTTTTGCAGATGTATTAGATGTATACGCCGCAGGAACTTCCCATTCAACTTTTAAATTTGAAACAAGGATTGAGGCATCAAGATTTTGTTCAATCATAGGAATTGTTTCAGAAGCAGCTTCATTGACCGTATTTTGTGGTGTTGTTGCTTCAACAGACTCAATTGGCATTGCTTCTTCTGTTTTAGGAGCTGCCTGCGCTTCTGGATTTGATGTTTCATTATTAATTATATCTTCACTTGGAGGTGGTGATGCAAGAAATTTAGTATATCCAACATAACCAAGTGCACCTGCTGCAATGAGAATAAGCAATATTGAAAGCGGTATTAAAAAGCTTTTTTTCTGCTTTGTTGGATAAACCTTTAGCCCAGGAGTTTCTTCTGTAGTAGCAGCATCTTCATTAACAACATCTTCTGTATCATTATTAAATAATGCTTCAATTTGTTCTCCAGTACCATTTTCTTCGCTTATCGGAGCTTCAATATTATTATCTTCCGGCTGATTTGTAAGTTCCTCAAGAATATCTTCGGAAGTATCAATACTTGGTGAAGCTACAGTGGTATATTCAAAAGTTGTATTACTACTTACTTCTTCTGTCGCTTCCTCTGAAGGTTCATTATCAAGAGAAGCAAATGGCATATCTTCTTGTATTGTTAAATCTTCTATATTTTTTTCATCTGTCAGTGTATTTGGAATTTCTATTTCTTCATTTGAATCGTCCTGTTGTAAATTTATCTCAGAAGAAAATTCTTCATCTACAGTTTCTAAAACATCTTCTTGTGCAGCCACAGAAAAATCTTCAATATCTTTTTCTTCTAAATCAATTAAATCACTAGTTTCTTCAATCGAATCTAAAGTATCAATGCTTGGTTCTAAATCATCTACTATAGGATTTTCCAGGCTCAAGTCATCAATATTTTCTTCAGAAAGTAAATCTAAATCACCAGAACTTTCAAAACTGATTTCCGGAGAGTCACCAAATCCAAAGTCTGGAATATTTTCTTCAATTTCATTTGCTTCAATATTGTTATTATCAGCTATAGATACAAATTTAAATATATTTTGAGCTTTGATAGCTTTTGCAAGTTTTATACGGCCTTCTTTAGATTTTAATAATTCTGCATAAAAACTGTTTTTATCTTCAAGGCTATTATCAATGAATGCAAAAATATCCTTATCACTGACTTCTACAGAATCCTCAACTGTAACAATCAACGGTTCAATATCATAGAAAGATTCAAGGTCATCTTCATTTATATGATAATATCCATCAACAGAATTCATCATTTTTACATTTTCCGGATTAACAAAACCTATTACTGTAGCACCTGATAGGTCTGCATTAATTTTGATGAACATGTAAGCAGTTGGAAGAAGATTATTTTTGAAATGTGCAGCTGGTATACTCATTTCTTCTTCATTAAAGAATACTCTGGCATCAAAATAATTTCCATTAATGTATATATCTGAGATATCAATATCTTCAAGTACGGTTCCAATATTATGCAATCCAGATTCAGAATCTACATCATATTTTTCTGTATCAAAAAATTTTGCAGCTATACTTCCTGCAATAGCATTAGCGACAGCTCTATTTCTTACCTCTGTATTGGTAATCATTTTACATATATTCTGCGCCATTTCAATATCGCTATTATCTATTAAAAAATTATCAGTATTCACCAAACACTCTCCCATGCTATGTTAAATAATACCATACTATAAAAAAAAAATCTATATATAGCATGCCGATTTGACTTTTTGAATTAATTAATTAAATCAAATAGTGGATATTTTGTTCCCAAAGCTAAAGAAATAAATTTTATTTTCGTTTACATAATTGAAAGGATTAAATTTCTATGTTTTCTTCAATGATACAAAATTTATTATCATCATCCGGTAAAGCAAGTGCAATGCAGCGTGCCGTGCAGATGAACAATTATGTAAATACTTTAAACGCTCAGTGGGCACCTGTAGAAAAACAAAATACTGCTGTAGAGAATCAGCAGGCCAAGATTCAATCCTTTGAGAATGTTCTAAAGAATTCTACCGGCGTAAAATTTGGTGATTTACTTACACGTCCTGTTACAAAAGTTAATGCCAACATTTATTCTGCTCAAGCAGAAACCGGAGCAGAAAAAATATCTACAAGAGAACAGATTAAAAATATTGTATTTAGGGCTGCCAAAAAGCATGGCGTTGATGAAAAACTTGTTAATGCACTTATTAAACAAGAATCAGGTTTTAATCCTAATGCGAGGTCGAAAGTAGGCGCTATGGGCTTAATGCAGTTAATGCCTGCAACTGCAAAGGGACTTGGGGTTACAAATCCTATGGATCCAGAACAAAATGTTGAAGGCGGAGTGAAATATTTGAAATCCATGCTTAATAAATATAATGGTAATGTTATTTTAGCGCTTGCAGCTTATAATGCAGGGCCTGGGGCAGTGGACAAATATGACGGAGTTCCTCCTTATAAGGAAACTCAGAACTACGTAAAATCAATTCTTGCTAATTATTTATAGAATTCAGCTTTTCAAGTCTTCTGGCTTCTCTTTCCCTATCTTGCTTTTCATGGATTCGACGCGTATTTTTATATGTTAAACGCGGAATAAACCAGCCAAGCAGATATGGTGATATAAAAAATGTTGTTAACAAGCCTGGTACAGATGTAAGCCCCCTTGCAAAAGTTGTTATTTTGTTACTCTTTGCTTTGCCTACAGCCTTCATGAGCTTTTTAATTATTTCATCAGCCTTTGACTTATCAAATTTTTCAACAAGTGAAATTATTTTTTTGTTTTTATCAGCTTTATTTAAACCATTTAAAGATGATATCTTAAATATTTCTTCTGCATGCTCTGATTTTGATATAATTTTCTGTAAATCTCCACCGTTTTTATCAATGTACTTGCAGAAATTTAGCATTTTATCTTTTGTATCAATATTATTGTATAGAGAATTAATTTCTGAATTTGTTAGAACATGAGCTTTGCTGTATGGATTCAATAAATCCAGAGAAGTTTTTAGTTTTGACTGGCTGCTTCTGTCTTTTTGCATCAGTACAAATCCAGATTTCTTTTCATATGAAGTTACGCATGCTCTTGTAAGCATAGGTACTGCAAAAACTACAGCAAGGCTTGATGTTAAATCTCTTAAAACAATTTCCCATAACTCGGTTAAATCTTTTTTTCCGTCTTCATCAACCTGTGCACGACTGTAAGCTCGAAGCCCTCTTGGAGCTAAAAGCCCGAATACAGATAGGCCAGCCATCAAGGTATTCGTAAAATTGTGGCCATTATATTCTAATTCATTTGAAACAAAATCATTTTTGTTCTTATTGATAACTTTTCCCAGCTTTTCAAGAACTCCTGTGTCAGGTTTTCTTCCTTCAAATGCTATATTGTAATCCTGAGTTTTTTGATCGACTTTACGTGCTCCAGGTGCAGTATTGCTTCTTGCATAAATTTTAGGCAGCACTGACAGCACGCCTAATGTAGCAGCCATCATAGAAATATTTGTAATCATTCTCTTTGCAAGAGATTTATTTTTGATGCTTTCTGCAGAAAGCTCATCAAGTTTGTCTAGGTGTCTGTTTAAAATGATTGCATCGTCTGAGTATTTTATCATTGCATCAATTGTATTCTTTGTTGAAAAAGCTTTTTTGCAGTCAAGCTTATCTGACCCGAACTTGACTTTCTGAAGCATGTTTAAATCAGAACTGGTAGAATACCTTATATTGTCAATATGCTCCATGATATTGTTCATGCATTCGCTTCTGTACTTAGCTTTGCCCCGGAATTTTTTTAACTTGGCATCCGCAGGAATTTTTTCCATATTATTAATTTGTTTTAAAATGTATTCAACAGATTCTTTTTGAGTGTTTTCTTTGCCTAAAGTGTCATTTAATATTTTTTCGATATTTGTTCTGTAAAATTCCTGCTTAAATCGCTCAGGCTGCTTCAAGAGACCTTTATCAAAATTCGGGTTTGTAAGAATTTCCTTTAAGCTGTTGCCAAATCTTTTGATTAATTGAGTATTAACACTTGTGGTACGGCCAAATTTAGCAGCAATAAGAAGCGATAACGGTGCAACCGCCATCATGCATGGCCCCGTTAAACCTTCACGTCCAAATACTTCTTTTCCTTCCTGCATGTTGTAATGTCCGGTATGTTCTTTATCCCGTAAGAAACCAGCTGCTGTTCGCGGTATTGTCATACCGCAGAAATCCTGAATTAGAAAAGAACCTAAAAAACCGCTGTTTTCTATTCCCTGCATGAGATTTCCGCTCATATTGAGCATGTCTGTCATACCTGCTCGAAAAGCAGGAGATTTTTGATGTTTATTATTGACAGGATATTCCTGATTATTACTAAAATTATGAACTTTCAAGCACAACTACCCTTATACTGTTTACATAAAATATAAAGTCTGGCACAAAATAATAATTGCCAGTTATGTAAAGATAAAAAAGTATTTGTTACATTTCTATGTTACAGATTAAGTTTTGTAAAGTTTTTGTTACAAAACACTTGAAAAATTGTACAAAATACGCTTATTAACTTGACGTTGAATTTTGATGTTGTACGATAGTATGACATGCTGTATATGGGATAATTATGTCCGAAATAAAAGTAGAAAAATAAAATTTTTATATAGTACATCATTAGAATAGATGAGGTGAATTAATGTCGACAGAATATGCAAAAAGAGTAACTCCAATGGGTATACCTAATACTCGTTTGGATGATTTACCGGATTTAATTGACGTGCAGAAAAAATCATTTGAATGGTTTTTGAAAGAAGGGTTAAAAGAAGAGCTTTTATCTTTTTCTCCTGTAAAAGATTATACAGGAAGATTAGAGCTTCACTTCCTTCCAAACTATACGTTCGATAATGCAAAATACACAGTAGAAGAAGCTCGTATACATGACGCTACTTATGCAAAACAATTACGTGTAATGGTTAGACTTGTTAACCGTGACAGCGGTGAAATCAAAGAACAAGAAGTTTATATCGGTGATATCCCTACAATGACTGACAAAGGTACTTTCATTGTAAACGGTGCAGAACGTGTTATCGTTTCTCAAATCGTTCGTTCACCTGGTGTTTACTTCAAGAGAGAAATCTCTCCGACAGGTAAAAGACTTTATAATGCAACAATGATTCCTAACCGCGGAGCATGGTTGAAAATTGAAACAGATTCTAACGATATTATTTACGTTAAGATTGATAAAAATAGAAAAATCCTTGCTACAACTTTATTGAAAGCAATGGGTATTACCGTTTCTGAAATGGAATCTTTATTTACTCACTTTGAATTCTTAAAGAAAACTCTTGATAAAGATACAACAGAAACTACAGATGATGCTTTAATAGATTTATATAAAAAATTGAGACCGGGCGATCCTGCTTCTGCACAGGGCGGACGTCAAATTCTTGAATCAAGATTTTTTGATGAAAAGAAATATGATATTGGTCGTGTAGGTCGTTATAAATTAAACAAAAAACTTAACCTGAATATCTCTAAAAATCAGAGAACTCTTACTGTTCAGGATATTGTAGCATCAATTGAATATTTAATTAACTTAACATATGATGAAGGTTCTCTTGATGATATAGACCACTTAGGAAACAGAAGAATTCGTTCAGTTGGTGAACTTCTTCAAAACCAGTTTAGAGTTGGTTTATCAAGAATTGAAAGAATCGTTAAGGAAAGAATGACTTTACAGGATTCTGAAACTTTAACTCCATTGAACTTGTTGAATACTAAACCGTTGGTTGCTTCATTAAAAGAATTCTTCGGTTCATCTCAGTTATCACAGTTCATGGACCAGATTAACCCTCTTGCTGAATTAACTCACAAAAGACGTATTTCAGCTTTAGGACCTGGCGGTTTGCAGAGAGAAAGAGCCGGATTTGCGGTTCGTGACATCCATCCTTCTCACTATGGACGTATTTGTCCTATTGAAACTCCTGAAGGTCCAAACGCAGGTTTGATTGGTTCATTAGCTACTCACGCAAGAGTTAATGATTATGGATTTATTGAATCTCCATTCTTTGTTGTAAAAGATGGTGTTGTAACGGATGAAGTTGTTTATATGACAGCTGACGAAGATGAAAATTTCCGTTGCGCTCCGGCTGACGTTCAATTAAATCCTGATAATACTTTTAAAGCTGCTCAAATTCCGGTTCGTTACAGATCAGAATTTATTATGAGTGACTCTTCAAAAGTTGACTATATGGGTGTTTGCCCTATTCAGATTATCTCTGTTGCAACATCTATGATTCCATTCATTGAGCACGATGATGCTAACCGTGCATTGATGGGTTCAAACATGCAGCGTCAATCAGTACCTCTTCTCATCACAGAAAGACCGGTTGTTGGTACAGGTATGGAAAGAAGAGTTGCAAAAGACTCCGGTATGGTTGTATGCGCTAAAGTTGACGGTGTTGTTGAAAGAGTTGTGGGTGAAGAAATCATCATTAGAGATGTAAACGGCAAACAACACTTACATACATTAATGAAATATGTACGTTCAAACCAGGATACTTGTATTAACCAGAAACCGATTGTTCACGAAGGTGATAAGGTTCATGCCGGCGATGTAATTGCTGATGGTGCTTCTACAAGCTGCGGTGAACTTTCAATTGGTAAAAACATTCTGGTTGCATATATGCCTTGGGAAGGATATAACTTCGAAGATGCTATCCTGCTTTCAGAAAGATGCGTACATGATGATATATTTACATCTGTTCACATTGAAAAATTAGAAATAGATGCAAGACAAACAAAACTTGGACCGGAAGAAATCACTAGAGAAATTCCGAATGTATCAGAAGAAGCTCTAAGACACCTTGATGAACGCGGTATTGTTCGTATTGGTGCCAGAGTTTATGCTGATGATATCCTTGTTGGTAAGGTAACTCCAAAGGGTGAATCAGAGCATCCGCCAGAAGAAAAACTTTTAAGAGCAATCTTTGCAGAAAAGGCTAGAGATGTTAAAGATAACTCATTAAGAGTTCCTCATGGAGAAGGTGGAAGAGTTCTTGACGTTAAGGTATTTGACCGTGAAAAAGGTGACGAATTGCCGCCTGGTGCAAACACAGTAATCAGAGTTTATATAGCTCAAAAACGTAAGGTATCTGTTGGTGATAAACTTTCAGGACGTCACGGTAACAAAGGTATCGTTTCAAGAATACTTCCTAAAGAAGACATGCCATTCTTACCTGATGGTACTCCGGTAGATATAGTATTGAATCCTCTTGGTGTTCCTTCCCGTATGAACGTTGGTCAAACATATGAATGCTTATTAGGTTTGGCAGCATACTTGACAGGTGAACACTACGAAGCGCCTTCTTTCGATGAAAGATATGGTGATAACCAATCTGAAATTGCTACTAAGGCAGAGCTTATCAGAGGTATTAAAGAATCTGGCTGTGACTGGGTTAGAGAAGATGGTAAGGTTTATCTTATTGATGGTAGAACAGGTGAACCGTTTGATGAACCTATCGCTGTCGGGTTATCTTATATCCTGAAACTTGTCCACCTTGTTGATGATAAAATTCACGCTCGTTCAACAGGTCCTTACTCATTGGTAACACAGCAGCCATTAGGCGGTAAGGCTCAGTTCGGCGGACAAAGATTCGGTGAAATGGAAGGGTTGGG
>ERZ780047.64-NODE-64-length-21425-cov-6.06734_pt1 | contig 21425 bp, 19 predicted proteins | sample MGYA00511847_ERZ780047 | MGnify/ENA primary metagenome ERZ780047 (study PRJEB29588, sample SAMEA2142583) | human gut metagenome | biome: human gut; feature: human-associated habitat; material: faeces | place: Denmark | collected 2008/2010 ...
TGAGCACTGGCAAACGGGGCTACCACTGTCAAGCTGAAATACGGTCACAGAGGCGGAAACCAGCCTGTAACCGATGTTACTGTTGACAGAACATTCATCACATCGCAGAACCACGGTTATGCGGTCGTAAGCGACAGCCTTCCCGAAAGTGCAGGCAAGGTAAGCCATATCAACGGAAACGATAAGACCTGTGAGGGCGTTATGTACACGAATGCACCTGCGTTCACGGTGCAGTTCCACCCCGAAGCGTGCGGAGGTCCGCATGACACTGCGTATCTGTTCGATAAATTTATCAGTCTGATGGAGGAGAATAAGAAATGCCGTTAAGAAGTGATATAAAGAAAGTTCTCGTTATAGGCTCGGGTCCTATCGTAATCGGACAGGCTGCTGAATTTGACTATGCGGGAACGCAGGCGTGCCGTGCGCTTAAAGCAGAGGGTCTTGAGGTCGTACTTATAAACTCAAACCCCGCTACCATCATGACGGACAAGCATATGGCGGACAAGATATACATTGAACCGCTGACGCTTGATGTAGTAAAGAAGATAATCAAGATAGAAAAGCCTGACAGCATTTTGTCAACACTCGGCGGTCAGACGGGTCTTACACTTTCAATGCAGCTTGCTGAGGAAGGCTTCCTTGCCGAGAACGGTGTAAAGCTGCTCGGTGCAAATCCCGAAACTATACACAAGGCAGAGGACAGACAGGCGTTCAAGGATACTATGGAGGCTATAGGCGAGCCGTGTATTCCCTCAAAGGTAGTTGAAACCGTTGAGGACGCTTTGGATTTTGCCGAGGTTATACACTATCCCGTAATTGTACGTCCTGCGTTCACGCTCGGCGGCACAGGCGGTGGTATTGCATATAGCAAGGACGAATTACACGAGATCGCAACAAACGGTCTGCGTCTTTCGCCTATCACACAGATACTTGTTGAAAAGTGTATTTCGGGCTGGAAGGAAATCGAGTTCGAGGTTATCCGTGACGCAAAGGGCAACGTTATCACCGTCTGCTCGATGGAAAACTTCGACCCTGTCGGCGTTCATACAGGCGACAGTATCGTTATCGCTCCTGCGGTTACGCTTGCAGACAAGGAATATCAGATGCTGAGAACAGCGGCGCTGAACATCATTCAGGCGCTGAAGGTCGAGGGCGGCTGTAACTGTCAGTTTGGCTTTAAGCCCGAGAGCTTTGAATACTCCGTAATCGAGGTAAACCCCAGAGTTTCACGTTCATCGGCGCTTGCATCAAAGGCTACAGGCTATCCTATAGCAAAGGTTGCTACAAAGATAGCGATAGGATATTCGCTCGATGAGATAGTAAACCAGGTAACAGGCAAGACCTATGCCTGCTTTGAGCCTGCGCTTGACTACGTTGTAGTAAAGTTCCCGAAGTGGCCGTTTGATAAGTTCGTATACGCAAAGAAAACGCTCGGTACTCAGATGAAGGCTACAGGCGAGATAATGGCTATCGGAACGAGCTTTGAAGAAGCTATGATGAAGGCTGTACGTTCAATAGAACTTGGCATGGACACGATGCGTAAAAAGGCTTTCAAGAAGCTGACAGACGAAGAAGTGAGAGCAAAGCTCCACGATGTCGATGTTGACCGTTCATTCTGCGTATTCGAGGCACTGAGAAGAGGTTTCAGCGTTCAGGAGATACATGATATAACCACTATCGACAAGTGGTTTATAACCAAGCTTAAAAACCTTGCAGAACTTGAACTGTGGCTTGAGGACGGCGAACTTACGCAGGAGAAATACGACCTTGCGAAGAAGTACAGCTACCTTGACAGGACTATCGAGAAGCTGTCCGGTCAGAAGCTGGCTGACAAGGGCATAAAGACACGTCACGCAGTATACAAGATGGTTGATACCTGTGCCGCAGAGTTCTCGGCTGAAACACCCTACTTCTACAGCACTTATGACGATGAAAACGAGGCTGCGGAGTTTATCGAGCAGCACCCGACAGATAAAAAGAAGATAATAGTTTTCGGCTCGGGTCCTATCAGAATAGGTCAGGGTATCGAGTTCGACTACTGCTCGGTACACTGCGTATGGGCACTGAAGGAAATGGGCTATGAAGCAATTATCTGCAACAACAACCCCGAAACAGTTTCGACCGACTTTGACACGGGCGACAGACTGTATTTCGATCCGCTGACATTTGAAGATGTTGACTCGCTGATAGCTACCGAAAAGCCTTATGGCGTTGTAGTACAGTTCGGCGGTCAGACGGCTATAAAGCTGACAAAGCACTTACAGGAGAGCGGTGTCAGAATACTCGGTACTTCGGCTGAAAGCATTGATGACGCAGAGGACAGAGAGAAGTTTGACGAGCTGCTCGAAAAGTGTAAAATTCCTCGTCCTAAGGGACATACGGTATTCACGACCGAGGAAGCACTCAAAGCCGCAAACGAGCTTGGCTACCCTGTTCTGCTCCGTCCGTCATACGTTCTGGGCGGTCAGAATATGATAATCGCTCACTGCGACAGCGATGTTACCGAATATATGACTATCATCACGGCTACAGAAATTGAATACACTGTGCTGATAGATAAGTACCTTATGGGTACAGAGGTCGAGGTTGACGCTATCTGCGACGGTACGGACTTCCTTATCCCCGGTATTATGGAGCATATCGAGCGTGCCGGCGTTCACTCGGGCGACAGTATCTCGGTATATCCCGCTCAGACATTATCCGACAATATAAAGAGCACGATAGTGACATACACGGAGCGTCTTGCAAAGGCACTGAACGTAATCGGTCTTGTAAATATTCAGTATGTTGTATATAACAACGAGGTTTACGTTATCGAGGTAAACCCAAGATCATCAAGAACCGTTCCTTATATCAGCAAGGTTACGGGCGTTCAGATGGTCGATATTGCAACAAAGATAATGCTCGGCGAAACTCTCAAGGAGCAGGGCTACCACAGCGGACTTTATCCCGTTGGCAACTATGTTGCGGTAAAGGTTCCCGTATTCAGCTTTGAAAAGCTCCACGATGTTGATACACAGCTCGGTCCTGAGATGAAGTCAACGGGCGAGGCGCTCGGTATAGCAAAGACATTTGAGGAGGCTCTCTACAAGGGACTTATAGCGGCAGGCTTCAAGATATTCAAGAAGGGCGGAGTAATGTTCACCGTCAAGAATTCAGACAAGCCCGAGATAGTACCGCTGGCGGAGAAGTTTGAAAAGCTTGGCTTTGAGCTGTATGCCACAAGCGGTACGGCATCAATGCTGAACAGAAATATGATAGCTACAAACTTTACCTATCGTATACACGAGGACAAGGAGCCTAACGTAATAAGCCTGCTTGAAAGCGGCAAGATAAATTACGTTATCTCAACGTCCGAAACAGGCAGAAAGCCTGCACTCGACAGCGTTAAGATAAGACGTAAGTCGGTTGAGCGTTCTATCGCTTGTCTTACATCGGTCGATACGGCAAATGCTCTTGTAAAGTGTATCGCTATGGACAAGACTGTAGACGATCTTGAAATGGTAGATATAACAAAGATATAATGAGGTGCGATTTTGAGAACAGGCGAATATAAAGTAAAATTCAATTACACGATATTGAGGGGATTTATAGACGCTTTCGGTCTTATAATGGCGGTACTTTTGTATCAGACAACATACGCATACTATTATCAGATGGCACATCCGACAATGGTGCTGAATAATGTTTATCCTGACGGCTTACCTGCATATATGTGGATATGCGGCAGCATAGTGCCTTTTATCGCACTTGCGGCATTCGTGTTCTCGATAGTGTATATGTTTATACCTCATAGGTCGAGGACGCTTGTAATCACGGCTGACAATGCTCAGAAGTATTACGACAATCTGATGATAACAAACAGCTTGCTGAGAATACTTGTGCTTATGGCACTGTGGGATTACACTTATATAACACAGAGCAACCTTATGGGAGCTATGGAATCGTGGTTCAGTCTTCAGACAGTGCTTGACGTTATAGTGGGGTCGCTTGTTGTATACTTTATGTACGGCAGACTTAAAGCTATAGCGAAGCCTGCAGACAGAAAGAAGAGCAACGTGATAAAGCCTAAGCAAAGTGAAAGCGATGATGAAGCACTTACGGCGAAGGTGAAAATTGTCAAGGATGACAATACAATAATGCGCAGTTGATTATGCAACAAGGAAGCAAGGCAACATGATAAATTAACGTGTTGCCTTGATTTTTACACAGCGGCAAAACCGCAGGAAAGGAAAATATATGAGCTTTTTTTGTGATTCATATCCGATAGTTGATAAAAAAGCGCTCGGCGAGGGGATATATTCATATACGCTGAAATGTCCCGAGGTTGCCGAAAACGCACATATCGGACAGTTCGTTCAGATAAAGGCGGAGGGCTATATGCTCCGCAGACCTATCTCTATATGCTCGGTCGATAAGGAAAACGGCACTATGAGGCTCGTTTTTGAAGTAAGGGGCAAGGGTACGGATAAGATCTCCGAACTTAACAAGGGGGACCTTATGGACGTTATCGCTCCGCTCGGCAACGGCTTTACCGTTCCTGCAAAGAAGGACGGCAGGGTGATAGTTGTAGGCGGCGGAATAGGCACGCCTCCCTTGCTTGACATTGCAAAGATGTACGGCGACAGATGTACGGCTATACTTGGCTTCAGGAGCTTTGACAAGGTTATACTTGACAAGGATTATTCTCTTGCAGGGGCTAACGTTATAGTATGTACCGACGACGGAAGCACGGGAGTACACGGTACGATAGCACAGCCGCTTGCAGATGAACTTGCAAAGGGTGATGTTGCGGCGGTATATGCCTGTGGCCCTACTCCTATGCTTAAAGCGGTCGTTGCGGCGGCAAAGCAGGCAGGGGTATACTCGGAGGTTTCTCTTGAGCAGCGTATGGGCTGCGGCGTAGGTGCGTGCGTTGTATGTGCCTGCACGGTTATCCGTGACGGAGAAGAAAAGGTGCTTAGAGTATGCAAGGACGGCCCTGTGTTCAGCGGTGAGGAGGTAGTATTATGAGTTTCAAGCCAGATATTTCGGTAGATGTATGCGGTAAACATTTCAAGAATCCCGTAATAGCCGCTTCCGGCGCATACGGCTTCGGCGAGGATTATACCGATCTTTATCCGCTGTCGGCACTCGGCGGTATTTCCTGCAAGGGTACAACCTTAAACAAGAAGGACGGTAATATCCCTCCGAGAATAGCGGAAACTCCGAGCGGAATATTAAACTCCGTCGGACTTCAAAATCCCGGTGTTGACAAGTTTATAAATTACTATCTGCCCAGACTAAGAACGCAGGATACTGTGGTTATCGCAAATATCGCAGGTGCGGTAATTGACGATTATATAGCTGTTGCAGAAAAGCTGGACGCTACCGATGTTGATATGATAGAGCTGAACATTTCCTGCCCTAACGTAAAGCAGGGCGGCGCTACCTGGGGCGTTACCTGCGAGGGTGCGGCAAGCGTTACAAGAGCGGTAAGAAATGCTACAAAGAAGCCCGTTATCGTAAAGCTGACTCCGAATGTAACGAATATCACAGAAATTGCAAAGGCTGTTGAGGCTGAGGGCGCAGACAGCGTTTCGCTGATAAACACTCTGCTCGGTATGAGAATTGATATAAGAACAAGACGGCCTATCCTGCACAACAATGTCGGCGGACTTTCGGGTCCTGCTGTGTTCCCTGTTGCAGTAAGAATGGTATGGCAGGTGGCGAATGCGGTCAAGATACCCGTTATCGGTATGGGAGGCATCGCAACGGCTGAGGACGCTATTGAGATGATGATGGCAGGTGCATCTGCTGTACAGATGGGTACTGCTATCTTCAACGATCCTTATGCGCCGATAAAGGTATGCGAGGGTATGGAAAAGTTCCTCGCCGAACAGAAAATAGAGAAGATAAGCGATATTGTAGGCACGGTAAAGCCGTGGTGAGTTTAAGTATACAATAATTTCAGAATAAAGTACCCTCTCTACCGGATAAACGGCAAAGAGGGTACTTTTATTATGTTCGGTTAAATTATAAGATCAGTATCTTCAAGGCGTTTATTGAAGAACTTCATTATCCTTATACACGGTTTTCTCAGCATTATGCCGATAAAGAGGGCTATCGCAACATAAATCAGCAGGTAGAGCAGGTCTTCTATATAGCTTTGCGCATATACGCCTGCGACCGCTTCACGCATTGCGTTTATGCTGTATCTGAAGGGCAGATAGGGAAGAATGCTGCGGAAAAATTCGGGGAGAACTTCGGGAGGGAATGTACCGCCCGAGCCTGCAACCTGAAGTACAAGGATAATTACCGCAAGAGCCTTTCCTATTACGCTGAATGTGATCGTCAGCGAGTAGATGAGCAGTGAGAATACAATAGAAGATACAACGGCGGGGGAGGAGAAGAACAAAGGGGGGCGAGGGTGAACAACAGCGGGTCTTCACACTGTACTTTCAGGAACAAAAGGTCGCCGAGTGCGATTATTATCGCCTGAATTATTGATACCATAAGGTAAATCATATATCTGCCGAAATAAGCCTGTATCGGTCTTACATTACTGCCGAGCTTTTCGATGTCACGGCGGCTGATCTCTGCTTTCAGTACGGCGACAAGTACGATCGAGCCTACCCAGATAGCGAGTATCGTGTAGAACGGCGTCATGGCTGAGCCGTAATTTTCTACGGGATAAACCTTGACGGTGTTAATTTCAACGGGTGAGCTCATAAATTCGCCGAGAGATGACGGGTCACTTGAAACCTCTTCGATAAAAGCTATAAGCGCCTGATCGTTGCTTATATCATCGACCTTTTTCTGCATATCGGTGAGCTTATCCTTTGCGTTGCCGATTATTTTATCGAGGTCGGTAAGGCAGGATTTAAGGCTTGCAAGCGAGTTCTGAGCATCGGTGAGAGCCGTTTCGATATTCGGAACAGATGTTCCTGCGTCAGAAAGCAGTGCGGAAATTCCGTCAAGCGTCTTGAACACTTCATTTACGGCGGTATCCATAGCAGTTTTGACAGAAGTGTTCCAAGTGGTTTTTATGCCGTCAAATTCTTTCTTTGAATCGGTTATCAGCTTGTTTACATCACTTTCAAAATTATCGGGGGCGTGACCTGTTGTACTGACAGTGTCTGCACCGCTGTTTAATTTGTCGATGATTGCGTTCTGCTTTTCGATATTCCTGTCGATTGCATCGGTCATAATGCTGACATCAATTCCGAGTTTTTCACCGACTGTTACAATATGGGTGCGGATATTATTCAGCGCATCAATTGTTTTTCTGTTTATCTCAGCTGTTGCTCTTATCTTTTCGGCGGCTTTGTCGGCATCGGCGGCGATCTCACCCGTGATGCCCGAAATACTGCTTTCCGTATTGCTGTAAAGCGTGTCGATTGAATTAAGGACGGTATCTGTAGCGGCGGGGGGGGGGGGGGGGCGCCGCTTTCTGTGCTGACACCGCCTGTACTGCCGTAATGCTGTCCTTTGCCGATGTGGTAAGCGTTCCTGACTGAGCAAGAAGCTGTTCAAGATCCGGGATAGACTTTTTGGTGTTTGCAATCATTGTATCTGCACTGTCAAGCGTTGTGCTTATCAGCGAAATCGAACTTTGGAAAGCGGAAAGATTGTCGATAACGTCGCCTATGGCTGATTTTATATTGCCTGTTATCTCGGTGAATTTCTTGTTGCCCTGCTCGGAGGTGTAGTTTAATATTCCTGCAAGCTCGGTGGTAATCGTGTCAATAAAGCTCTCGTTTACCTGGTTTTTTATCGCCTCTGCGCCTTTGTCTGTGATTTTCGGAGCGATAGCGTTTTTCTTTTCGTTGAGCGTGTAGGTTATCTGCGGACGTGTCAGCTTGCCCGAAAGTATGCTTGTGAAGCTCTCGCTGAAATTTTCGGGGATAACAACGCTGGCATAATATTCGCCTGTTACTACTCCGTTTTCCGCCTGCTCCTTATCTACGAACGTCCAGCACATCTGCGTGTTCTTTTTAAGATTATCCACTATCTGATTGCCGATGTTGATTTCCTTTGAAGCAAGCTTAGTGCCATTATCGCAGTTTGCGACCGCAATCTTGATATTGCCTGTATTTGAGTACGGATCCCAGTTTGCCGCAATGTTGAACCACGCATACAGCGCCGGCAGTATACAAATACCTATCATTACCGCAAATGCCATAAGATTTGTGCGTATCTTTTTTATATCGCTTAAAAATATCCTGAATATTGTCTTCATTTGTTTTCCTGCTCCCTCGTTTTCATTCCGGAAAGACGGCTGATGTCCTTTTTAGCCGATTCTATCGTGGTTTCTATGTTAGCCTTTGCGTTTTCAAGCTCAGTTTTTGCGTTGCTTATCGTCTTGTCGATATCGTTCTTCATCTTTTCAAGGTCGTCTTCCTTGTCGGTGTTTTTAATGCCGAGTATCTTTTCGTACTTGTAGCAACGGTAATCTATCCGTGTCATTACCGCAATACCCGAAATAATGAAGATTATCCACAGCGTCAAGAAGAATGTTTTGCTGTCAAGGCTGAACATCAGGGCGAGAAATACAACTGCACTGATGATAATGAGCAGTATCCCGACCTTGATACATTTTTCACGTTTTGCGTATTCTGCCTTGTATTCGTGCATAAGGCGCAGATATGCGTTATGCTCCTTGTCCTGCGTTGTGGCAGGATCTTTTATAAGCCCGTCTATAAGATCAAGCTCGTCCGGCTCTTCCTCATGTCCCTCTTCAAAAAGGTCTATATCGGAAAACTTCGTTTTCTTTATCTGCTCTTTTTCCTTTTTATCTTTATTCTTCAAACCGACACCCCACTTTTTAAGTGTATTTTTTCTTGCCACAATATGATTATACTATTAAAAAAGCGGTTTGTCTATTGACATTCTGACAAAAGCAGTACATTTAAATATGCGGAAATTGGGAGAAATAAGAGATTTCAGAGCGGAATAGAAAAATTCTGAAATGAGAATTTATTTTGAGAAATTCGGAAAAGTGCTGAAATGAGAATTTTTCTGTGAAAATCAGTAGATGTGTATTGAAATGAGAATTTTTCGAAAAGTTACCGCCCGTTTGTGTAGTCAGACGGGCGGCGTTTTATATTCAGTTGTTTTCGATTTCGGTGATAAGCTGTATCATACCGCTGATAAGCCTTTTGTGTTCATCTGTCATTGGGGTTATCTTTGAGGCGATGTCATTGTCATAAAGCTCTGCAGAAGCAGTGCCGAGCAGGAAATAGTCGGGTGTCGTATTCAGCACGGAGCAAAGGCTCATTATAAGCTCAAGGCTCGGTGCGCTCCTGCCGGTTTCGATATTTGAGAGATATTTATAGTTTACGTCTATCAGCTCGCAGACCTCGTACTGCTTCAAGCCGAGTTCCTTTCTGCGCTTTGCTATGCGTTTTCCGAGAGCGGTATAGTCAATTTTCATAGTATCACCTCAAGGATTTATTACTGATATTCTAATACAATTCCATTTACTACGCCATAATCAGTTCCTATAACTACTATTGATTTTCTTCAAGGCTTCATCAAGCGTTATTTCTTTTTTGATTATTTTCATCAGAAGCTTTCTGTCACTCTCGGTTACTTCAAAGCCTTCCATTTGTGTTGATACTATTGCATTTTCGATTGCTCTCTCATCTGACATAGGACGCATATAAGCACCGCAGGATATAAGTCTTATTGATATTTTAATACAAATTTGCTCGCTTGTCAACACAAAACTCCCCACCAACACGGCGGGGAGTTCGCATTTATTATATTACCTGTAACCCTTAGCCTAAAACAACCTCAACCTTGTGAGTGCCGTTTTCAAATACGGGTATAACATTGCTGTCAACAGCCTTGCCGTCAACTGTAACGGACTTAACGCCGTGGCAAACGTGATCGGGGTTCTTTACAGTAATCTCGTAGGTTGCGCCTCTGAACAGTCTTGAAGCTGTGAAGCCGTCCCACTCGTGAGGAATTGAGGGATCAATCTTCAGACCGTTGTATTCGGGCTTGATACCTAAGATGTACTGAGATACTGCAACGAAGTTCCAAGCGGCTGTACCTGTGAGCCAGCTGTTCTTAGCTTCGCCGTGACGCTTAGCGTCCTTACCTGCAATCATCTGAGCGTATACATAAGGCTCTGTGCGGTGCAGATCGGAGATATCCTCTCTGAATGCGGGAGCAATCTTTGAATAATACTCGAATGCCTTGTCGCCTCTGCCTACTGCGGCTTCAGCACAGATTATCCAAGCGTTGTTGTGGCAGAAGATACCTGCGTTTTCCTTGTAACCGCCGGGATATGTGGAGATTTCGCCGTACTGGATGTAGTAGTGTGTGAACGCAGGGTTGTTAAGAACAAGACCGTGCTTTGAGTTAAGATACTTGTCTACGCTGTCAAGGGTCTGAATATCGTAGCCCTTGTCCTTGCCAAGACCTGCGAGAACGCACCAGCCCTGAGGCTCGATGAATATCTTGCCCTCTTCGCACTCGTGTGAGCCGACCTTCTTGCCGTAGTGGTCGTAAGCACGGAGGAACCATTCGCCGTCATAGCCGTATTCAAGGGTGTTCTTTCTCATCTTTTCGATCTCAGCCTGAGCCTTTTCAGCTTCTGCCGTGTCACCCTTCAGCTTGCACATTTCAACGTACTCGGGAGCTATTGCACAGAACATACCTGCAATCATTACAGATTCTGCAACCTTGCTGTAGTAAGGAGGCTCTTTGAACATTTCCTTGTTGTTGTATGTCTGGAAGGACTCGCCGGGCTTGTCTGAGAAGCAGGAGAGGTTAAGGCAGTCGTTCCAGTCGGCACGTCCGCTGAGAGGAAGTCCGTGAGGACCTACCTTCTTAACAACGTGGTAGAACGCTCTCTTCATGTGGTCGAGCATTGTGTCTGCAAGCTCGTCACGGTTCTCATAAGGAACCTTCTCGTCAAGGATAGAAACATCGCCTGTTTCCTTTATGTAAGCCGCAACTGCGAGAATCATCCACAGCGGGTCATCGTTGAAGTTGGAGCCAAGCTCGTGGTTACCCATCTTTGTAAGGGGCTGATACTGGTGGGAAGCACCGCCGTCCTCAAGCATTGTAGCGGCAAGGTCGATAAGTCTTTCTCTTGCTCTTGCGGGAATCTGGTGTACGAAGCCGAGTAAGTCCTGATTGGAATCACGGAAGCCCATACCTCTGCCGATACCGCTCTCAAAGTAAGATGCGGAACGTGACATATTGAATGTAACCATGCACTGATACTGGTTCCAGATGTTTACCATTCTGTTGAGCTTTTCATCGGGAGAATCAACGCTGTACTGACCGAGCAGGCTGTTCCAGTGTTCCTTCAGCTCTGCGAGGAGCTTGTCAGCCTTTTCGGCTGTATCGCACATAGCCATCATAGCCTGTGCCTTAGCCTTGTTTACGATGTTCTTCTTTCTGTCGCCGCTTGTTATAATTGTGCTGTTCTCGTCAAGGTCGGGAGCAAACTTTTCTTCAAACTTGTTCTCAACATAGCCCAGGCAGAATACAAGATCCTTGCTTTCGCCGGGCTGGAGCTTGATTTCGATATAGTGAGAAGCAACGGGTGACCAGCCGTCTGCAACTGACATATTGGGTGCGCCTGCGAATACTGTCTGAGGAGCGTCAAAGCCGTTGTATAAGCCGAGGAAGCTCTCTCTGTCGGTATCGTAACCGTTTATATCGGCATTTACAGAGTAGAATGCGTAGTGGTCACGTCTTTCCTTATATTCAGTCTTGTGGTAGATAACAGAACCGTCAATTTCAACTTCGCCTGTGTTGAAGTTTCTCTGGAAGTTTGTTGTATCGTCGTTTGCATCCCAGAGGCACCACTCAAGGAAGCTGAACAGCTTTAAGTTCTTTTCCTTATCGCTGTCGTTTTTGATTGTAACCTTCTGGATTTCTCCGTTGAAGTTCTGGGGAACGAAGAATGTAACTGTGGCTGTAACGCCGTTTGATGAGCCTTTTATGATCGTGTAGCCCATACCGTGACGGCACTCATAGCTGTCAAGTGTTGTCTTAACGGGCGACCAGCCGGGGTTCCATACATGACCGCCGTCGTTTATGTAGAAGTAACGTCCGCCCATATCAACGGGAACATTGTTATAGCGGTAACGTGTAATTCTTCTCAGCCTTGCGTCCTTGTAGAAGCAGTAACCGCCTGCTGTGTTAGAGATCAGCGAGAAAAAGCCCTGTGTGCCGAGATAGTTTATCCACGGATAAGGGGTCTTGGGAGATGTAATGACATACTCTCTGTTCTTATCGTCAAAATAACCGAATTTCATAGAATCCTCCTAATGTTTTTGTTCCTGTAGCGAAAAAATTACAACGTTACAGAAACGTCTATGATAATTATATCTTAAATGAAATTTTTTAGCAAGGGCTGTAATCGTTTTAAAAATAAAAATTTTTGTGAAAAGTAAAAATCCGCAATCTGCACAAAAAAACGGGCTGTGTTAGTGCATTGTGACGATTAGTTGCACTATATTGATATATAAGTAGCGGATTGCTTTACAATATGGCGGAAAAATGATATAATATTTGTATTATCGGGAGGATTTTAATGATTATTTTAACTTTATCCCGATTTTTGATATGACGATTTTGACAATTTAGCCAAAGGACGTAATATGAAATACATTGAATACCGAGAAAAACGTGAGCATGGCACAAGGGAATTTCCGTATGCCTGCTACAGAGTGACAGAGAATTTTCCCCGTTATAATATGATACCGCACTGGCATAACGAGTGCGAGATTATCTATGTCAGGAGCGGATATTTCGAGCTTTTTCTTGACGGTCATACACACAGGATAGACGCAGGCTGCTGTTCGCTGATAATAGGCGGAAGTATGCACGGCGGTACGCCGAAGGACAATTGCAGATATGACTGCCTTGTGTTTGATATGGCGGCTTTGCTTAAATCAAGTCAGATATGCACATTGCATCTTCAGCCGATAATCAACCACGAAAGACGGTTTATCACCTTCTTTTCCGCCGACAGCGAGCCTGCAAAGGACGCAAAGGCGGTTATAGACGCAATGCTTGAAAAAGAGCCGGGATATGAATTTACCGTACCCGGACGGCTTTTGTGTATGCTCGGTCACATTGTGGCAAGGCAGGAGCATTATCAGAGCGGAGAAACAGCGGCGAGCGATATAAAGAAGGTACGCCGTTTCAAGAATGTTATAAGCTATATCGAGCAGAATTACCGTAAGAACATAACGCTTGAGGAGCTTGCGAACGAGTGCGGAATGAACAGGAATTATTTCTGCCGTGCGTTCAAGGAATATACGGGCAAGACACCTGTTGAATATCTCAATTATTTCCGTATCGAATCTGCCTGTGAGCTTATTGCAAGTACCGATGAGAAGCTGATAGATATTGCGATGAAGTGCGGATTCAACGATTACAGCTATTTTATAAAGGTGTTCAAGAGTATGAAGGGCGTAACACCGAGAGATTATTGCAGGAGAAGCTTCTGATCTATGATGTATATACTTATAGCGTTGCTTTCCGCATTCTTTGCGGCCATAACAACGATACTGTGCAAGTGCGGACTGCGTGACGCAGACTCCGATGCGGCAACGGCACTGCGTACAACGATAGTGCTTGTGCTGTCGATAGCGGTCGTGTGGATAACGGGGGAATGGCACGATCTTCCTAATGTAACGGGAATGACGCTGTTGTTTCTTATACTTTCGGGCTGTGCGACGGGCGGCTCGTGGCTGTGCTATTTCAAGGCTCTGAAAACGGGCGATGTGAACAGGGTCGCACCTATCGACAAATCCTCGACCGTACTCGCTATGCTGATGTCGTTTATTTTTCTCGGCGAACAGCTAACGGCTTATAAGATCATTGCAATGGTGCTTATCGGCATCGGAACGCTGATGATGAGCATACATACCGGAAAAAGAGGGTCAAAGGCAGGCAGGTGGATGATATTTGCGTGGATGTCCGCAATATTCGCCGCACTCACTTCAATACTTGCAAAGATAGGCGTACAGAATGTCAATTCAAATCTCGGCACTGCCATAAGAACGGCGGTCGTGCTTGTAATGGCGTGGATAGTCGTAGCAGCAAAGGGCAAGAAGAATGTTTTTTCGGGGCTTGGCGGTAAGGCGTTTGTGTTTATCGCACTCAGCGCTGTATCTACTGCGGCATCGTGGCTGTGCTACTATTACGCACTGAAAATCGGTGACGCATCGGTAGTTGTTCCGATAGACAAGCTGAGTATACTGGCAGTCGTGCTGTTCTCAAGAGTATTCCTTAAAGAAAAGCTCACGGCGATGTCTTCTGCGGGGCTTGTGCTTATTGTCGCAGGTACGGTGTTTACGATACTTTGATTATAAAGAATATGCAGAAAAGCGGAACGTTGGTTTCACGTTCCGCTTTATCATATTTATCTTGCTATTCTTGGGTTATCAAAATCAGTATATCCGAAATAATTTATTATAGCTGTTGTTTCTTCGGCTTTGCCATATTCTGCTATCATATACTTCATGTACTCGGTTTTATTTCGTGACGGTTTTGACTATTTGTCATAATTATGGGGATACAATTAAATTTGAGTATAAGCTAAGACATCGCCGAAGCGATGTCTTGCAGTAATCACTTATCTTTCAACGATCATCAGAACGCCTTCTGCACCGACCTTGTTTTCAGGTTCTACAAGCAGATTTTCGTTAATACATTCCTCAATTGTTTTTGCTAATATTCTGACGCCTGCTATAAGTTGTGTATAGATTTGATACTCGTTCATCAGGTGTTCAGGAATGTGTGCTTTTATAAACACAGAAAGCTCAGCAGCAATTTGTTCAATAACAGTTCCCATATCATTATTGAAATCAAAAGAAAGATTATAGAAGTCCATATCGTTCTTTCTGTCAATCACAATGATCTTGGGTTCAATGACATTTCCGTTCTTTCGAAGATAGCCACATTCAAGAGCTTTGGCTGCTATTTCTTTTTCACTTTCGGACAGGTCGTCAATAGCAATTCCGCCAATGGTTCTGAGTACCATTAAGAGTTTGGGATCATGAGATAGGTTGTGACCACAATGGAAATGTTTATCAATACGCTTGCCGCAAATATTGGATACAAATACCGACTTATACCCACCGATTGAAGTTGCATCTATATCTTCGCTGCCATAGAAATCAAACTCAGGATACTGTTCATCTGTAAATGCAACGGCAACACAAGAAAAAGGTCTATTAACAGGAACTATATCAGCGAAGTATTTGTTTGCAAGAACTTTATTTATTCTTTTTTCAAAATCCCAAACTGTTCTTGGGATCAAAGACCACATAATAAAACGTAAATCTTTCTGTTCGCTTAAATAAGGGAATGAAAGTATCTTTTCTCCATTCTGTTTTAACGTGTTTTTGATAACTTCGCAAAATTCAGGTAAATGCTTTTCGTAAATTTTATTGGCTTGGTTGTACTCATCATAATCCACCAAATGAATATTCACTGCATATTTATCGTTCTCAAGCTTGCGGAGCATACCGTATTTCCCGTTTTCGCCGTGACATTGAATTTCCAATTCTTCTTCAATATAGGGCATAGGCACACAAAGTTCTTCAGATAGCTCTTTGGCTGACTTTGGTTTGTCTTTGCACAAGTAAATTAAGTTTTGAGAAAACATCCTTTCGGTTTTAGAACGAGGATCGTTGCCGCAAGGATTTCCGGTTCCTGAAATAGCCAATTTGATAGGCTTTAATACATACGTTCTTTCACTCATAGTTTTAACCTCTTTTCTAACTGAATTTCGTGCAGAAAACAAACGTTGCTTTACGGTGGTTTCATTGATGTTAAGTCTTGTGGCTATTTCTTTCACCTTCAGCCCATCAATGTAAAACATTACCATTACCTCTCGGTATGCCTTTGACAAAAAAGCAATTTCCTTAAAAATCCTGCTTATTTGTTCTTGTTCGGCTACTTCCTCAACAAATTCTTCTATTTCATTTTCTTTAGATGCTAACATCAAGTCGCTGTTTTCAATGCTGAACACTTGGCGTTCCGAATTTCTTTTCTCACAATAATCAGCATAAACTCTGCGAGCAACAGTCCATACAAAAGCGTAAAAATTATCAATACGTTTTTGTTTATGTATGGCTGATATTACTGCAAGAACTATATCCGAGCATAGATCTTCAGCTTCAAAAGATGTATTGCACCTGTGATAAGAAAAATGATAGATCTTATCGAGGAGATTTTTGTCATCAAGTAATTTAAGTGTTTCGTTTGTTTCCATATTGCACCTTTTTTTCGTTTCAATCATGATTGTTACGCCTATATAGTCGGAACAATCTGAGGTTGGTTAGGTGGTTTTATAATTTTTTTCGTGACTGTGCTACTATTATGCGCTGAAAATCGGCGACGTGCGGGTACGGTGTTTACGATACTGTGATTTTAACAGGATATACGAGAAAGCGGAGCGTGGGTTTCACGTTCCGCTTTTTATGTTGCATTTTATAAGGTCTTTGCTATCCTGCAAGGCTCGGTGTGAAGTGCGTGAGCGGCAAGTTCGACCGTTGCACTTGACTCGGATAGCTCAATTATTCTGTCCTCTATGCCGTAAGCCTTGAAATATTCCTTTACTTTTTCAAGCGACATTTTAGTTTCTCTTTTCTTTCTGTTCTTTTTCTTTAATTTTCTGTATAAGGAAGCAGTGCGTCAAGCAGCATATTTAAATTTGTGTATTGATGGGGGAATGCTCCGAAAGCCATTTTCGGCGCTACCTGTACTGTCGTCCTGAAATCCTTGCCGCCCGTCATAAGCGTAAACTCGAGCTTGTACTGACCGATAAGGAGCTTCTTTATTTTAAGCCTCTTTATAGCGGTGAGCGGACACGAACCGCAGTTGCCGTCGCCTATAAAATCATAGCGTATCATCAGCAGTCTGCCCTTGTCGGTAACAGCTAAATAGCCGTATTCCATAGCGCTTCCCATAAAGGATTTATCGTTATATACGCAGTATACGGGAAACATTGCGGTTTCATCGGGATACAGCACCTTTACAAGCTGTGCGTGCATATCCGCTTCATCATATTTCAGCTTCATATTACTTGTTGCGAAGGTCGATCACACGCTTTGCCTTACCCTCAAAACGTTCAATCGTCTTTGGCTCAACAAGTGTGACCTTTGTATCAATGCCGAGAACCGTCTTAAGATTGTGGCGGATATTTTTCTGTAAGTTGGACAGCGATTCAAGGCTTTCAAGCACGCTTCCGTCAACAAGCTCGCACTTGACCTCCAGTCTGTCACTGCTTCCCTCACGGGTAACAACAAGCTGATAGTGGGGAGCAATCTGCGGGATAGTCATTATAACGCTTTCGATCTGTGAGGGGAATACATTTACGCCTCTGATCTTCAGCATATCGTCGCTTCTGCCGGAGGGCTTGCTCATACGGGCATGAGTTCTTCCGCATTCGCACTTTTCGTAAGTGATAGAAGTAATATCCTTTGTGCGATAACGCAGAACAGGGATTGCCTCCTTTGAAAGTGTTGTTATAACAAGCTCGCCCTTTGAGCCTTCGGGGAGAACCTCGCCTGTTTCGGGGTTGATGATTTCGGGGAGGAAGTGATCCTCGTTGAAGTGCATACCGCAACGCAGTGAACATTCGCCCGAAACGCCGGGTCCCATAAGCTCGCTCATACCGTAGTTGTCGGTGGCAAGCAGGTGAAGATAGTCTTCTATCTGCGCTCTCATTTCGGGAGTGCATCCCTCTGAGCCGAAAAGACCGAGCCTCAGCTTGAGCTCATCTCTGCCGATACCCATTTCTTCTGCGACCTCGCCTATTCTCATAGCGTATGAGGGGGTAGCGACAAGTGCCGTTGTGCCGAAGTCCTTCATCAGCATAACCTGCTTTTCAGTGTTGCCAGATGAGCAGGGAACTACTGTAGCGCCTATCTTTTCAAGGCCGTAATGCAGACCGAGCGCACCCGTGAAAAGTCCGTAGCCGAATGCAATCTGTACTATGTCTTCATCTGTAGCGCCTGCGGCTGTTACAAGTCTTGCAACGCAGTCAGACCACATATCAAGGTCGTTCTTTGTGTAGCCTACAACGGTGGGCTTGCCGGTTGTACCCGATGAAGCGTGCAGACGTGTTACGTTTTTGAGCGGAGTTGCGAACATACCGAAAGGATAGTTGTCACGGAAATCCGACTTAGTGGTATACGGTATGTACTGTATGTCCGACAGCGCCTTTATCTTTGTGCAATCAAAGCCTGCCTCGTCAAATTTTCTCTTGTACAGTGGTACATTGTCATAACAGTATTTTGTTATGTGCTTCAGTTTTTCAAGCTGGAGCTTTTCAAGCTCGGCTCTCGGCATAGTTTCAATATCTTTCTGGAAAAAACTCATATTATAACCCTCTTTTTTATTCTTCGCTCTCGGTGTATGCACAGCTGAAACCTGTGAACTGTGCCGTACCTCCTACAGCGTATAATCCTGTCATTGTTCCCGTGAAACCGCCCGAAACCTCGCTTGTCAGATATTTCACCTGACCGCTTCCTAGATGTGTTTCGGTGTCGCCGCATTTCACAAAGAAATTGTAATTATAATGGTCAGCTCTGACGATAAGCGTTGCATTGTCGGCATTTACCGCAACTCTGTTCTGCTCGTGCTTTATTCCGCCGATGTTGAGCTTCAGTATTGCAAAAGTGCCGTCCGCTGTCTTTTTAAGTGCAATATCGTAATGCTCGTTCTCGCACATATACATTGTGACACCGCCCTCGCCGTTGCCGCAAAGGTTTACGTTGACACAAAGCTCCATATCAAAGTCACGCTGACGCATTGCGATAAATGTAGGTGAATCTGCATCGTCAAGCGTCAGATCGGTGCCGCAAAGCTCGTACTTGTCCGCCGACAGCTTATAGTTTTCGGGGTGGTGCTTACGCAGATAACACCAGTCAACGGCAGGGTCTGTATTGCCGAATGTGAACACGGGCAGCTTATCCTGAGCAAAATCGCCCTTTATTTCATACTGTGCGTCTGTTGTGCCGTCAAGACCTGCAAACAGCCTGCCGTTTTCGTCAAAGTGTGCAGGGGAGAGGAAAACCTCTCTGCCGAGGCTGTGGAATGGCATCCATATACCCATCTGTCTGAAGCCGAGACTTAATATATGCCAGTCGCCGTTCTTGTCCTGTATCAGATCTCCGTGACCGATACCCTGTATTATGTACGGCGCTTTGTTGCGGTTAGTGAGTATGGGGTTGTTGTCGCCTGTGACATACTCGCCCCATATATCGTCCGATACGGCGTATGTTATCATATGACCGTACTCTGTGCCCCCCTCTGCCGCCATAAGATAATATCTTCCGTTTATCTTATAAACGTGGGGGCTTTCAAGATAACGTCCGCCCGAACCTTTCCAGATAGACTTGCTGTGTGAGAGCTTTTTACCTGTAGCAATGTCAATCTCACACTGTACAACGCCGCCCTCGCCGTAGTCGTCCTGTCCGTTGCTTATGAAGAATGTTCTGCCGTCCTCAAAGTACAGTGACGGGTCGATACCGCCCTGATCGACTTCGATAGGGTCTGACCATTCGCCGTAGATGTCATCGGTATAAACATAGAAGTTCCTGTGGGTGGTGTCATTTGTAGTCACCATATAGAACCTGCCGTTGTTATAGCGGATAGTGGGAGCGAATACGCCGCCTGACGCAGGTATCTTGTCAAGCATTACCTGTTCGGGACGTGTCAGTACATAGCCTATCTGCTTCCAGTTTACAAGGTTGTCGCTCTCAAAGAGCGCAACACCGGGGAAATACTGAAAGGTGCTTGTTACCAGATAATATTTTCCGTTTGCAAAACAGACGGAGGGGTCGGGGTAGAAGCCTTTCAGCACGGGGTTCTTGTATATCATGCTCAAATTCCTTTTTAAAAAGCTAAAATAAATTTATGCGTACTTTAATAGTATACCGCTTAAAAGTGCGAATGTCAAGTAAAATGCTAATAAAGCGGTCATGTATTAGCTATCTAAGAACGTGGTATATGTAACTTGCCTGTGCATTTGAACAAAGGAGTATAAATACACAAAAAAGTATTTGTTATTTGTTGAATATGTGCAAATTTATTAAAACTCCGTTGACAAATTAAAACAATTTTGCTACGATATAAATAAAGATACATTTTAATTAAATAAATGGTAACTATTGATAACATTAATCAGAATTCTGCCGATTTTCAAATTAGCTAATTCAAAAGGAGTGATTCTATGAAAAAAACAACTTTGATATGCACTTTAATTCTTGTTTCTCTGCTCAGCGGTTGTGCCGGCAATAACGCCTCCCAACCGGTTTCATCGCAGGATACCTCTGTTACATCATCTGCATCGGAATCAACAACCGAAAGTAAGGTTGAAACTCCGTCAGAAACTGAGGATCCCGGAGATGTGAGCCAAAGTGAAACGTCTTCCGAAAATGAAGCTCCAAAGGTCTTTGAACCTCAGATGTATCAGGATAAAAGCTTCTGGGAGCAGTTCGGAGATGTTTCTTATGACGATAAGACTATTTCCTTTAAAAATGACTTTGACAGTTTAAGGCTCTGCAAGGACGAGAGCATAGGAGATGGGATCAGCGAACGCATAGTAAAGCAGTGGAGATTCTCCAATATAGTTGATTTTCCAAGCGGTTATTTTGCTATAAAAGATGCCGACAAGATATCAAACTCAAAGGATTTTGAAGAATTTGAAAAGAACTATCTGATTGAAGGCAAATATTATCCCACCAATCCCGATTATTTCGGCTTTACTGATATGAAAGGCTTTTACGACAAGGCTTGCGAGCTTTATACAGGCTTTGATTATGACAACTTTACTTCATTCATACCGGAGTATTATGCTGAGGTTGACGGAAAGCTGTGTGTTACAAGTGACAGGCTCGGTGAAAGAGGCAGCGACGCAAGATCGATTGATCCTTTACAAGCAAAATTATTACTGATATATGACGGTGATAATGACGACAGCATAATTTGTATAGCCGCTAACCCGGTATACGATGAAGTTACTTTCAAAGAAATTATTGATTATAAGTTTTGTGCTTACCGTTATGTGAAAACCGATGACGGTCTAAGATGCAAGGTAAAGTCCACAATTGCAAAATTCGGCACAGAGGACAGCTTTAATTGCTCAAATCTTTATGAATTGTGAGAATATATAAATAAATGACAGAAAGCCCGGTACGGAAAAATCCGTACCGGGCTGATCTTATTCTGTTGTGTTTGGAATTAATACATTCCGCCCATACCGCCCATACCGCCTGCGGGCATTGCGGGAGCAGGATTTTCTTCCTTCTTGTCGGCAACAAGGCTCTCTGTTGTAAGAACCATAGCTGCAACTGAAGCGGCGTTCTGTAAAGCTGAACGTGTTACCTTTGCGGGATCTACGATACCTGCGGCGATCATATCACCGTATACTTCGTTCTGACACTCCCACGTGC
>ERZ780047.74-NODE-74-length-19613-cov-3.48584_pt1 | contig 19613 bp, 15 predicted proteins | sample MGYA00511847_ERZ780047 | MGnify/ENA primary metagenome ERZ780047 (study PRJEB29588, sample SAMEA2142583) | human gut metagenome | biome: human gut; feature: human-associated habitat; material: faeces | place: Denmark | collected 2008/2010 ...
AAATATTTCATATTTTCTTTAAAAAGGCATTTTCATATTACCATTAGACATACTTTTCATCATTTTTTTCATTTGTTCAAATTGATTAATAAGTCTATTAACATCTTCGACTTTCATTCCACAGCCTTTGGCAATTCTTATCTTTCTTTGAGCCTTTAAAACCTCTGGATGTCGTCTTTCATATGGAGTCATTGATAAAATAATTGCTTCAACATGAGCCATTTCTTTAGGATCAATATTTACATTATTAAGTCCCATTTTTCTTGCACCAGGAATAAGTTTAAGTAAATTTTCAAGTGGTCCAAGTTTTTTTATTTGTTTCATAGTATTTAAAAAATCTTCGAAATCATATTTACCCTTAAGCATTTTTTTGCTTAAATCTTTAGCCTCATCCTCACTCATTAATCCTTCAGCTTTTTCAGCAATAGATAAAATATCTCCCATATCAAGAATTCTATTTGCCATTCTTTGTGCATCAAATAATGAAAGACCATCCATTTTTTCACTATCACCAATAAATTTAATTGGTACATTAGTTAGATGTCTAACACAAAGTGCTACTCCACCTTTTGAGGTACTATCCATTTTAGTTAAAATGCATCCTGTTAAATGAAGTGTTTCATTAAATCCTTTGATAACATTTATAGCATCTTGTCCTATCATCGAATCAATAACAAGTATTTTTTCATCAACTTTAAAATTATCCTCAACACTTTTAAGTTCATCCATTAATTTTTCATCAAGTTGAAGTCTTCCTGCAGTATCAATGATAATATAATCATTATTATTTTCTTTAGCATAGGAAAGAGCATCTGTAATTATTTCATTAACTGTAGCATTATCTTTTGAAAAGACCGGAATATTTAACTCTTTACCTATTTGTTTAAGTTGTGTAATAGCCGCAGGTCTATATATATCACAAGCCACAAGTAAAGGTTTTTTATTATATTTTTTTCTTAAAAATAAAGAAAGTTTTCCAGCAGTAGTTGTTTTACCACTTCCCTGAAGTCCCACGAGCATAAGAACTGAAGGATTACCACTTACATATAAATCTTCACTTTCTCCAAGAAGTGATACTAATTCATCTTTAATAAGTTTAATAAATACTTCCTCAGGTTTAAGTGATTTAGATACCTCTAAACCTAAAGCTTTTGTTTTAACATTATTTGTAAATTCCTTAACTATTTCATAGTTTACATCTGCTTCCAAAAGAGCCATTCTTATTTCTCTTATTGCTGTGTCAATATTATCTTCAGTAATTTTACCCATACCTTTAATATTTTTAATAGCACTTGATAATCTATCTCCTAAATATTCAAACATTTTAACCTCGTTTCTTAATTATTTTACCATAACTTATAATAGTTTATCAAATAATTTTAATAAAAAATAACTAGAGTATATCTAGTTATTTTCTTGTATACATTAAAGCCTTATCTTTTGATGGCATATCAGAGGAATATATTTTTCCCATCATACTTTCTTTATTAAAGTCTAGAACAATAGGTTCTATTTCAAATGTTCCATCATTTTTTTCTTTTAAAACAATACCACAAGCAAAATCATCTCTAAAAATCATTTTTATTGTATGTATTAAAGTATCATTTAGTTTATCTTCATAATCAAAGTGTACATGTCCTTCGAAAATATGATTGTAATCAGTAATTTTATTTCCCTCGAGCATTGGATTATTTAATACTTTTTGAATTATTTTACTATGAGGATGACTACTTCCTAAAGTATCCATAATTTTTAACATATCATCTTTTGCTTGCAAACTATTTGTATATAAAAACTCTTTTGCTCTATCATTTACTCCGAGTCTTTGAAAAATCCATGTATTATGATTATTATAATCCCATCTTACATCATTACCGAAATGAATTAAACCTACTTTTTGATTTCCTACAGTAATTTGTCTTGAAACAGGATAATACTTTAAATCATTTACTCTACTGCCAATTTTATCTAAAGTCCAATTGCAATTATCCTCACGGTCTTTATCAAAATAAGTAAATGCTTTATAATCATTTAAAAAATATGATTCGCTATTTCCCTCAATACTTTGAACATTATATTTTTCTAAAAGTTCTAAGACTTCTTTTGGGTTAGGCCCTACAGTAATATTATCTCCAAGTGAATATATTTCAGTAATACCTTGAGTTTTTGCATAAGAAAGTAGCGCAATAGTGGGTTCTAAAAAAGCATGAATATCTGACATTATCATTATTTTTCTTCCTGTATATACATCATCTTTATGATAATTAATTAAATATAATAAACCATCATAAATACTTTCTTTTTTATTATCACTAATATATTTTATTTCCTTTTTACTAAAGAAATTTACAGGTTTATCGATATAACTATTTTGCTTTTGAGTCATTACAAATGATAAATTATATTTTTTAGCATATTCAAGTTCTTTAGCACTAGGACTTTTTCCATTAATTAATGCTATAGCAACAGGTTTTAAATTTTTTCTATATAAAAGTGTTTCAGAATTTCTATCACTAACACTACTTGTTTCAATAATGCCTCTTTGATAAGCATCTATAACTACATCACAATAAGAATTTTTAGTTAGAATATGATTAGTCCCCATATTTACTGTACTACTACATATATAACTACCCTCAGGAATATGATCATAAAGAAAAACCTCAGTAACATAATCAAAATAATATTTTTGACCTAAATAACTAATTGGGCTTAATGAAATATAATTACTTTTTCCATCACTTATACCATTAACTAAATTATAATCAGGTTCATTATAACTTTTTACATGGGCATAAAGGCAATAATTTACATTTCTAAAATCATATGTTTTAACCCCGTATTTCTTAGTAAGTTCTAAATCGATTAAATCATTTGCTTCGGATAAAGGTGTTAAATTATAATTTGCCTCAATTTCATAAATATTTCTAATCATTGAATATATTTTATTAACATTAGTATATAAATCTTTAATTGGATTATCATTTTCTGATAAAATATTATTTAAAATATATTTAATTGCGTCAGTATTTGAATTATAATTAATTTTAATTCGTATTACTTTAATTATTTCATCAATATAGTAACATAATAATTCATTTTTACTATTATTTACTTTTAAAGTCTCAAGACCTGTTACACCACCAATATTATGAATAAGTGTATTAATATCTTCACTATTAAAGGATGTTAAATATAAAAATATTTGATTAAGCTCTAATTTATTATCACACTCATTTACATGTTTTTTTAATAAAGCAAATTTTTCTTTTATCATTTTATCAAGTAATTCAATGCTATTAGGACAATTTGAAATTATATCAGTTTTATCATTTATTAGTAAATAAATATTTTGAATATCATTTTTATTTAAAGCTTTATAATCTATATTATTAAATAAATTTTTATATTTATAATATGAAAGTAATATTCTACATAAACTTTCTACTTTATTTGCATCATTTATAATAAAACTATAATTATTTTCTATAAATTCTTTTAGTTTTAAAAACTTTTGAACTTCATTATTCTTTAAAATATCATACATAATAAATATTGTTTTATCATTATTAAGTCCATATTGAATAAATAATTTTATATCAAAATTAATATTATTTAAAAATGTTTTTAAAGTACTATAATAATCATCATCTTTACTATAACCAAAATATTTTGTGATTTCTTTTATACATTCCCTATCAACTTTATCTGGATAAAGTGCTTCATATGCAAAATCCTTTATTACATCGCTTTCTTTATCATTATGTACTATTTCCTCAAGAATAGATGTATTAATCATTTTATATTTTTCAAGTATTTCATCATGATAAATATCAAAAAAATATTCAAAAGCATCCTTTTTTATAGAATTTATCTTATATTTTGAATAAGAGGAAAATAAAGCAAAATCAGTTTCATCAATAATTTTATTAAAATAAGTTCTATTTAATTTATAATATTTTTTTATAATTTCATCTCTATTATAATAACATTCTCTATAAATATTATTTAATAAATCTATAACATTATCGTAATTAATATATTTTTTGTATATTTCTTTTGCTATATCATCATATAATAAAATATATTTATAATCTTTTAAAATAGTTTCAAATGGAAACTTTATATAATATTTAATTAATAGATCTTTATGAATACTAACTAAATATTTTTTTAATGTTTCTGAGTAAACAGAACTAGATAAAGTACTAACTACATTAGCAATACTCCATTTTCTTAAATATTTTGAATAATTAGTTTTAGAAAGAATAATTTCCATTCCCTCATTTGAAGCATAAATTGCTTGAAAATCTAAATATGTTATATTTTTTATATTATTTAATATAGTGCCATAGTTATTATTAACTAAATTCCAAGTAAGTAATTTATCTTTTTTGTAACTTCCAAGTGCTTTTAAAGCAAAATCTTTATCGATATAATTTTTAATATCAGAGTACTCTATTTTTTTAATTTTTAATATAGTGGATAATAAATTTTCATCTTCATATACAAAAAGTGCATCAATTAATAATTTTTTAGTATTTCCTTTTTTTATAGTATCATAATATGTAGAAATATTTTCATTTAAAAATTCATTAATTAAAGATTCCTTTATTCTATCTTTATTTGAGAAAACTTTTAATACATTTTCTTTAGTAATTGTTTTTTTATAAAAATATAATCTTAGATTTTTATTTTCAATAGTATTTATATAATCTATAAGGCTAAATCTAGATTTATTATTGTCAATTAAATATTTTTTTAATTTATAGGGTATTTTATCATTATTAAAAAAGTCATAAATATTCTCTTTAGAAAGATAATAAGGAACTTTATATAATTTTAAAAAGTATTTTTTAAAATCAAATGAATATTTATAACTAGACATATATTTTATAACATCAGAAAAATCAATATTTTTAAAGTATTCAAAAACTTCGATTCCAAATTCATTTCTTATGCATAATAAACTATATACTGTAGATAAAATATTTGAATTAACAGAATAGTCAAAAAATATTTTAAGTAATTCTTTTGTACTTTTAATACTTAAATTTAAATATTTATATGGTATAGAAAAAACATTATAATTATCTTTTTGTAAATTCATTTTAACCCCCATTTGCTATGAACAATTATAACAAAAAAGAGTGTTTATGTCAAATATATGTAAAGTAATATTATAATAAAAAAATACTAAGAATTTTTTACTTTCTTAGCATTTTTATTTTGATTTTTTAATGAATTATTAATTTCCCTTAATAAAAGGATTTCTTCGGAAACTTTTTCTTCTTCTTTCTTTTCTACTTTTTCCTCTTTTACAAGTTTTTTCTTAGTCATATCATTTAAAGTATTAAGAGTTTTTACCACTAAAAAGATACAAAAAGAAATAATTAGAAAATCAATAATATTTTGAATAAACATTCCATAATTTACTGTAGCCTCACCAACTTTTAAAGATAGATTAGTAAAATCTATACCTCCGATTATAACACCAATTAATGGCATAATAACATCATTTACAAGTGAGGAAACAATTTTAGAAAATGCTCCTCCTACTACTACACCAACTGCTAGATCTAAGGCATTTCCTTTTGAAATAAACTTTTTAAACTCATTTAATATTTTTTTCATTTTTATTCAAATCCTCTTTGAATGTTACATACATTGCAATAATATAAATTATAACAGTAATTATATATCCTAATGTAAAGTATGAATATTTAGTAAATAATACACCAATTAATGTTAAAAATAAACTTACAAGATATAATCCATAATAACTAAGAGGTAGATATTTATCTAAATTATATTTTTTTAAACTAGGTATATGTTCGTCTAACTTAATAAATGTATTAACAATATTTACAAAGAATAATAAAATTGCAAATATAGCACATATTTTAGCAAGTCCAAACATAAATGATAAATCAAACATGTCAGAATGAAGCACTGTAATTGAGGTGCTTGATTCATAACCAAAAAATTCTATTTTATATTTAATCCATTTTACATTAAACATTATAAACGTTACAAATAAAGCTATAACATTATTAATAATATTTTTATCTTTTGGAACTTCAACATTTAAATTTACTTTATCCATTGAACTTATTTTTTCATCTAATTTATTTAAACCATCATCAATAGTTTTACCAATGCTTTCCACTACACCAGCAGTTTCATTTGCTACCTTTTCAATATTTTCTTTTACTGGTTGAGCTGAAGTTTCCTCTTTTAAAGTATTTTCTTTTTTAGGTTCAACTTTTGTAGTGGTTTTCTTAGGTGTAACATTTTTCTTAACAGTTTCTTTTTTTACTGATTTTGGTTTTGTTTCACTTGCTTTTGCACTATTTTTCTTTACATTACTACTAGTTTTTTTAGCTACACTTTTTTTAGTAGTCTCCTTTTTTACAGTACTTGTTTTCTTTACATTAGTTTTATTTTCTTTTTCATTATCTTTCATAATAAACTCCTTTTTCTCTAGGTATATTATACACCAAAATAATTATTTTAAAAAGATTAAATATTCTACTTTACATAAAAAAGTCAATGATAATTATTTATCAAAGACTATTTTTTTAAAGTTTCATATTTTTCATCAGAAATTTGTGAATAATTAATTACTTGCTCTTTTGAAAGACCATCTTTTATCATTTTATGAGCAATAACATTTGTAACTTTATTAGTCACTTTTTGAGTTACTTCATTTTCAATTTCAGCATCACGTTCTTTTCTTAGCCTATCATCCGCTTACTTTCTAAGTTCTTCGGCATCATAATAAAACATATCATCAAGGTTCATATTTTGCCTCACTTCTATTAACTTATTATCAACTTCATTATAACTAAAATTTTTAAAAAAAGCTAAAAAAAATAAAAAGAAGAAGTTTTTAATTCTTCTTCGTAAGTATTTTATTTTTGATACATTTTCTAGGATTTTCAAAATCATTTTTACGTACATCACTTTGTTCAAAAATCATTGGTTCTACATCTAAATACTCTATATCTCCATTATCATCATAATAAATAGTTAAAAAGTAATCTCCCATTAAATTAGGTAACTCATTTTTCATCATAAAGGATGATTGATCTACATTACATGGTGCTAAAAGCATATGAATATTACGATATAACATATAATAAATTTTATGATAATGACCTCTTATAGAGAGTTTTGGTTTAGTACCTGAAGCCATTTGATCTATACCATTTTGTGGTTTAGTGGAAAGTATTCTTGATGTTCCTCCTCCCGGATGAAATAATTCTACCTTACAATTGCCAAAGTATACAAAGGCTCTATCTTGACCTAAATATTCAAAATCAGGTCTTTTTTTAGCAACTTCATCAGCTAAAACTACACCATAATTAAATTGATGAGTTTGGTCATGACTACCTTGAATTGCATGCCATTTTACTCCAGGATATTTAGGTAAATTTTCAATTACATAATTTATTTGTCCAGTTGCACCATATAAAAATACTTCGTGAATATGGTTAGGTCTAATTCTAGAATAATCACCATCTGATATATCACCAATATGATAAAAGTCAGTAATACCACGATTATATGCTTCATAACAAGCGGTATTTACCATTGAAGGTTGACACCAAATACTTCCATAATGAGTATCAGATACGACTAAAATTTCTTTTTTATTAAGTTCCTCTTTCGGAGGTTTTATTATATTATCTTTTCTTTTTTGAAATGTTTTACGAACCACTAAAGTACCATTTATATCAACTACATCCACTGGTCTTCCATATTCATTTAATATAGTAATCATTCCATATAAAGCATCTGTAGATATATCAAGTTTACTTCTTAGTTCCTCAAAAGATTGTTCTTTTTTTAAAAGTCTATAAATCTTATCAATTGAATCAAAATATGCATGTTTATTTTGAATTACTTCTTTGGTATTTTCAAATTCACCAAGTTCATTTTTAGATACATTTAATTTTTTAGTGGTTAAATAATTATCTTTACTAGGTTTATAATATGGCATAACTTCAGGAAGTAATCTTTTTAATTTACCAGTTTTTGTATAACTTACATCCACTATTGTTGCACCAATTGTATTTTGTTGTCTATTTGCTTTCATAAGAGGTGTTCTTTCCACTACTGAAGGAACTGAAAATATTTGCGTATCTCTTATCGCAGGAAAATGTTGAGAAGACCTAGTTCCACTTAAAAATATTGCATCATAGTCTTCATAACTTGACATACTTCTTGAATATGTTTGGGGTGGATAAGCAACTGTATAAGCATCGCCAGCTTTTAATTGTTCTAATTTAAAAGTTACTTCATTAAAATGAACAGTACAAGCTTTTGGTCCTAAATAAATCATATCTTCCCTTTCTCTTGCAATATACTCACCAACATTTAATTCTCTAGAAAATTTATGATCATTTTTACCAGTAATAAATAAAGTTTTAATGCCCTCGACCCTTGGGTAATATTCAATTAAATGATCAGCTTGTCCATAAGCATCATTAGTAATTAAACTTTTACCATATTCAAGATTATTTTCTCCCTTATAAGGTCCTTCGAGTAAGTTTCCTAAAACAAATACATACTTTACACCTGCAATTGCAAAATTCTTATACATATCATTTAAAATTGCAATTTGTTCATTTTTAGAACCAAATCTAGTATCAGAAATAAAGGCTATCTTTGTATTTGAATCAACATCCTCAGTAATATAATAATCATTTTCTTTAGTAAAATCTGGGTGATCATTAATAATTATATAGGCATCTTTATTCTTTTCACTATAAGTTACATTAATCCCTTCATCCTTTAATTTTTTAACAAGTCCTAAAACTTCATATTCACTTATGTCATACTTTTTTGCAAGAGATGATACTGACTTTTCTTTAACAATATCTTTTTTGATTTCACTTAATAAATCGATTTTCTTTTCTTCCATAATCCTTTCTTAAAAAAAGAGCATATAAAATCATTTACTGCCCTTTCTTATTCTCCTATCATCTTAAGTATAAAATATTTTATAAACATTTTCAAGTAACTTTACATCTTAATTTGTAAAATTAAACATTAAAAAAGAGTGAAAATTCACTCTAATATAAATTATTTTTTAAAAGTCCAATCTCTAACTTCTTTTAAATCGATACCATATTTTTTAATATAAGTACTATGTTTTTTAAGCATATCTTCACAGTATTTTATAACGTCTTCTTTACCTTTAATTTTAACATATTTTAAAGTACTTATAACAAGATTAAATCTATCTATCTTATTTTGAACTCTCATATCAAATGGAGTTGTAATAGTACCCTCTTCCATATAACCAAATACATGCATATTTTGATTATCTCTGTTATATGTAAGTTCATGAATAAGATTTGGATAACCATGAAATGCAAATATAATTGGTTTATCTTTAGTAAATAATTTATTGTATTCACTATTTGTAAGACCATGAGGATGTTTATCATTAGATACAAGTCGCATTAAATCAATAACATTTACTACTCTAACTTTAAGTTTAGGAAGTTTTTCTCTAAGTATAGTAGAGGCTGCAATAACTTCGATATTTGGTGTATCTCCACATGAAGCTAATACTACATCAGGATTTCCTTCATCATTTGAACACCATTTAAATGTATCAATACCTTTTGTACAATGATTAATTGCCTCTTTCATTGAAAGCCATTGAAATGATGGATGTTTTGAGGCCACGACTACATTTATATAATTTTCTGTATTTAAACAGTGGTCTACTGTAGAAATTAAAGTATTTGCATCAATAGGAAGATAAATTCTTACTATCTCACTTTTCTTTGTAACCATATGATTTAAAAAACCTGGATCTTGATGAGTATAACCATTATGATCTTGCTGCCAAATATGGCTTGTTAAAATATAATTTAATGATGGTATATCTTTACGCCAAGAAATTTGATTACACATTTTAAGCCATTTTGCGTGTTGTGAAGCCATTGAATCAATAATTCTAACAAAGGCTTCATAACAGTCGAATATTCCATGTCTACCGGTTAAAATATAGCCTTCGAGTAATCCTTCGCAAACATGTTCTGATAAAAATGAATCAATTACTCTACCCTCATTATTTAAATATTCATCATATGAATAAATATTTCCTTCGAATTGTCTATTTGTTTCGTCGAATACATGATTAAGTCTATTAGATAGAGTTTCATCTGGAGCAAATAATCTAAAGTTATTTTGATTATTTTTAATAACATCTCTTAAGTATTTACTAAGTTCCATCATATCTTGAGTTTTTACATCACCATGATTACATTTAACTTCATAATCTATAAAATTTGGTAATATTAACTTTTTAGGTTTTAAACCACCATTTGCATATGGACTAGCTCCCATTTTTTTACTATCAACAGGTAAAATCCATTTTACATCTTTTTTTAGTTTACCTTTAGCATCAAATAAATTTTCTGGATGATAACTTTTTAGCCATTCATAAAGTAGATTTAAATCTTCATCATTATCTATAGTAAGAGGAACTTGATGAGCTCTAAATGTTCCTTCGATTTGTTTATTATCCACTACTTTAGGTCCTGTCCAACCTTTTGGCGATTTTAATATAATAAATGGATAATAAAATCTTTTATATTTACCTTTTAAATATTCACTTTTAATTTTTTGAAATCTTTTTATACTATATTCTAAAGCTTTTTGCATTGAATCAAATGGATTAAATAAATTAGCATCGACTATTATAGGTTCATAGCCATAACCATATATTAAATTTTTAAGTTCTTCCTCACTTATTCTTGCAAAGATTGAAGGATTTGCTATTTTATAACCATTTAAATTTAATATTGGTAAAACAAAACCATCTTTTTCTGGATTTATAAATTTATTTAAATGAAGACTTGTAGCAAGTGGTCCAGTTTCCATTTCACCATCGCCAATAACACAAGATGCAATAAGATTAGGATTATCTAAAATAGCACCATAAGCATGAGCAACACTATAACCTAGTTCTCCCCCTTCATTAATTGAGCCTGGTGTCTCTGGAGCAGCATGTGAAGGAATCCCCCCAGGAAAAGAAAACTGTTTGAATAATTTTTTTAAACCCTCTTCATCCTCGGTTATATTAGGATAAATCTTACTATAAGTTTCTTCGATATAGGTATTTGCTACCATAGCATTTCCACCATGACCTGGTCCTGAAATATAAATCATATCTAAATTATGTTTTTTAATTATATAATTTAAATTAGTATAAATAAAATTTTGAGAGGGTACAGTTCCCCAGTGACCAACTAACTTCTTTTTAATATCACTCATTTCTAATTTTCTTTTTAAAAGTGGATTATCAAGAAGATATAATTGACATGCAGATATATAGTTGGCGGCATCAAAATATTTTTGTAAACTTTCTATTTCATATTTTTTTAACATATTTATCAATCCCTTTACTATATATAATTATACAAAATAATTATTAAAAAAACTAGATTTATTTTTTAATTCTTATATCTTAGTTAGTTATGGTTTCTTTTGCTGCATTTATTAAAAAAAATAGTCTAACACAAAAAAGCATTGCAAAAATTTTAATATTTTCTGTATTGCTTATACTCAATATAAATTAAGGACAATATTAATACCAATAGTTTATATTTAAAAATTAGAAAAAAATTAAGTTATTTTGTTGATAAAATAAAAAAATCATTAAGTTTTAAACATGTAATGATTTTTTATTATTATATATTAATCTTTTTAATTTTTTAGTAGAACTAATAATATTTTTTTGAGCTAATATTGGTCTAATCATAGCATAACCATCTATTTTAATACCCTCTAACATAGGAATCGTATTTTTGTTAATACCCCCAATTACTATAACAGGTATTGAAGAATAATCTACTATTTTTCTTAACTTATCAACACTTACTACCAATGCATCCTTTTTAGTTGTAGATTTATATATAGCACCAACTCCCAAATATGATGCACCATCTTCAATTGCCTTTTTTGCTTCTCTAAGATTTGTTACAGTTACACCTATTATTTTTTCGGGTCCTAAAATTTTTCTTGCTTCCAAACAAGATATATCATTTTGACCAATATGTATTCCATCTGCTTTGATATTTTTTGCAACATCAAGATTATCGTTTATAATTAATGGAATATTATATTTATCTGTTACTTTTTTTATTCTACTTGCAATTTGAAAAAACTCGTCATAATTTTTTTCTTTTTCTCTAATTTGAACTATTGTAACGCCACCTAAAATTGATTGTTCTACACAATATTCAAGTGGGTAATCAACATTCATTTCACTATTAGTACATAAATATAAACTATAATCAATCATTTTTTACTAATACCCTCTTACTCACTATTATTTTCTCTGGTCCATTATTTTTAAAAATGTAATTTGAAAATTCATCATTGTTTGCTTCAACAATATTATTAGGTAAATTATATTTAAATGCTTTACTTAATTCTTCAAGCTTATTTTTATCTACAATATTACTAAAAACAGTACAGTCATAAATATCTTTTGACCTATTTTCGGTTTTACATAAAAATAGTGCTTCTGGCGTTATGGAATAGTATTTAATGCCATTATGATTTTTAGGAATTTCAGAGAAACTTAATTTACTAATTAATGGAGAATTATGAATATATTCAACTAATTTTCTATTATTTTCATTAATAAAATAATCTTTTTGAGTAATGGATCCATCTTTTTCTTTCACATACATAAAAACAGTTATCGGAATATCAATAATATCTTTATAATACATTTTTAACATTACTCTTTTTGTTCCATCACCGCGTTCACCTATTTTTCGTTCAAACAAAAAATTATAATCATCACAAATTCGTTCCAATTTTTCCAAATGTTCCATATTTATAAAAATATCTAAATCATGATGATATCTCTCTAAGTCTCTATCAACCAACAAATATGCAAGGATTCCACTAGTATAATAATACTCAATATTGTTCTCATTAAGCATTTTGTTATATTCGTCAAATATCCTATATATCAAGGCATGATTTTCATCCAAATGATAGTAATTAGGATCAATTCCCATATTCATCAACCATAAATATCTATCATGTAAATAATCAACATTTACTTTGTAATGTTTCGCAATTAATTCTAATCTATCTGTACAACGATTTTCATCGCTCATACTGATATATGTATTGTACAATAAAATATCTAATTTATCTCTTTCACTCATAATTATCCCCCTATGGAAACGGATGAGGCATCTCCGTTAACTCTTTATTATATTTTAATTTTAATTTCTCTGGTACAAGGTAAAATCGTTCTGCTCCTAATCTTGGGTATATATGACTTTTATTTAAATCAATTAAACTTGGAACAATAACCTTAACAACCTTAATACTAGTTTTCTTAATGTCATCAGTAGTTAATTCTTTATAATATACGTCTATATTTTGGCATTTTAAATTTTTTAATAAGTCATTAAATGATACAGCTTCTTTTTTATAATTAATTACTTTACTATTAAATAATAGTTTTTTAAAATTATCGCCTTGATAATATAAAAAGTGTTCATATAACGTTTTTATTTTTTTAGGATCACCTTGTCGAGCAGCTATTATATTCAAAGAATAGAAATAAGTGAATAAACATTCTTTTAATGATTTATTAATGGCATAATCAGAATTTATACTAGCACATGCACCTATACCATAATGCATATGCTTCTTTTCCTCTTTATAAATAATAGATAAATAAATAGGAACTTTAATATCAGAATACAATTTGTAAATTTTTATATCATATTCTTTTTGTATTTTCTTTATCAATTTTAAATTTTCACCATCTAAAGTTTCCAAATTAATTTCAGGTGGATTCAGGCGTTGCATAAAATTAATCATCAATGCATCTCTCTCTATCAATTCTAACAATCCACTTTGTATGCATTCATCTAATGTAAATCCAGCGGCCATACCTGTTGAAGTTGTTTCTGCCACTGTTTTATTTAAATCATATGGTAAATATATCAAACTAGCAGGCCAGTATTTAAATTTTTTTCTACTATCAATATTATAAATTTTTGTCCACTCTATTTTTTCTTTATTTGGATTTAAAAACAAATCTAATTTATCATACTGTTGTTCACTATATGTAAAAAAGTTATCAAAAGTATTTTCTTTTCTTAAATTTATTTTCGTGCTCTTTATAATTTCTTTTTTTGGAATATAAGACATACAATAACGTTCTAATGCTTCTGCTAAACAACTAGTCATGGCAATTTTTTTATTTTCATTTACCCCTAAACCGCCACTAGAAACTTATCTACTTAAGCCAAATAAATCAACAGTATTTGCGCTTAAACATTGATACATGAAAAGATTATACTTATCTAGCTCATGTCGTTCTAACATAGCATTTACTATTCCAAACTTATCACTAAATATATCTACTAATCTTTCATACTCTTTTCCTAAAATACTTATAATTTCTTTTCTATTTAAAATTAGCTTATTCTTTTCCATAATTTTCACCTGGAACTTTTAATATTGAATGTTTAACTAATTCTCCGTTTTTATATATTTCAAATATTTGATTATTCTTCAAATCATTCATATATTTTTCAATCAAATTATTGCATTTTTTTCTAAACATTTTTTTATATATGTCAAATGTATATATACTATTAGATTTAATTCTTTTATAAAATGACTCTTCATCAAACCTTGAATTTATTAACGGGCCAATTAAATATGAATTTTTAGTTTTGGCAATCAATATTGACTTATCTTTTAAATTCCTTTTTTTTAAGTAATCACTATAAAACAAATAATTATTTTTTAACATGCTTAAGGCTCCTATTTTCTTGTTTAGTCATTAACATTTGAGCTTCATCGTTGAATTTTTCTAAATTATTAATTAAATTTTCTTTTTCTTTTGTCTTATCATTAACACTTATGAACCACTTGCCTATACTTGTATTCATAAATTTTTCTATTTCATCAAATGTCCTGCTTTGTTTTGTCTTATATAACGGATCACATACTTTGAAACCATCTTGACAATAACCTGTAAGTACAATTGCATGATAAGTGTCCGAAACCTCACCAGCTAATATAACTAAATCACCATTTTGTAATTTTTGTTTTAAAACATCAACAGTTATATCCATTCCATTTACAATTTTTGTACCATTATTTTCTGCATATTTTAAATATTCTTTGTATTCATCCATTGCAAATTTAAAATCTTCCTGATTAATAACCCCTTGATCATTTCTAAACAATTCTTGACTTTCATGGCAAATAGTTGTTTGTAAACCATTTTTTGACATATAAAATGCTAAAGCTGAAAATGGTGTTCCATCCATATATTTTGAACCATATAACCTATATAATCTTCTTTCGTCATACCAATTCGCCTTTGGAATAACTTTATAGTATTCTAGTACCATCATCATACAGGCAATAGCACAAGTATCTCCTCTTTGTTTATATGGTCTTACATCTTTATCCATATTATTAATCCTTTCTTCTTTTAATATTTCTAATGAACTTATAATTATATCATTGTTAAATTCATATATGTAACCATTATTTTTTAAAATTCCACTATTATTAAGATATTCTAAAATTTTTCTTCTAAACAAGAATCCAGAAATTCCAATTAAATTAGAAGCAATTAATTTTTCGTCTAAATTATCATAAATAATAATATCTCTAATTGCTTTTCTATCTGGATGTTCAAGAGTAAAGTAAAAATGTTGAGTTTTGTAATATTCAGGTATTCTATAATGTTTAATATCTTCTAAAAGTTCTCCCTCAGTCATTGATAAATTATTCTTAAATTTTTTTTGAAATCTAGAAACAAATATTTTTTCATCATTAGCATGATATTTTTTTAATAGATAATTTTTAAATTTTTGAGTATCAGTATCATTTGTTTTAAGTAAATATATGTAATATAAATGGTCAATTTGATATTGAGCAAAGAAAGTTTCAATTGGCGGAGTAATTAGCATTATATTTAACTTTTCTGTCAAAATATTTTCATCAGTAACTTCAATATTTTTGCAATTATAATCCAAGTATTTTTTAATTGAACCTGACATTACAAGTGTCGCTTCGTCGACTAAACAAGAAGTTGAATAAATATTTATAATATCATCCAATTCTGCTGGTGATAATTCAGTAAAATTCTCACGAATAATTTTATCAAAAGCAGGTTCTAACAATAATTCATAATAAGTGTTATGCCAATTCCATCTCGTTTTTAATCTATGTAAAAACTCCATTGGACTTTGATATAATTCTTTTTTCATCAAACTACTTATTTCTGGATTAGACTCCGCGTAATATCTATTAGCATTAAATAATTGTCTCTCCATAACTTCATCAATATTACTTTTTAAACTTTCTGGTATTATTTTACTCTTTATATTTTCCATGTATTAAACCTCCCTATAAAGCCATAGAAATACTATGACTATAAATTTATATGATAACTATGCAGTACATAACATATCATATTTTTTATTAAATTTTCTCATTAATTTTTTCATAATAGTTAATCACCTCCTTCTTTGTTTAATAGTTTTTTTTACAATGAGTTCCCTATAAACTCATAATTCAGTGGTATTATTTTTTACTAAATTCTTTTATTTTTCTTTTCGCCAAACTTGTTTGAGCTTTGTCTATCCAGTCAATTCTAGGACCATAAGATAATTCATCAGTAACAATTCTAACTCTATCTTTATTATGTAATACATAATCTATTGGCACAAACTCATCATTTACAAATACTCCCACCATTGTATTCCCTATATCTGTATGTATTTTATATGCAAAATCTATTGGCGTAGCTCCTTTAGGAAGCTCTATGATATCTCCTTTTGTTGTATATACATAAACTTTGTCCGCGAATAGTTCAGTCTTTACTTGATTTACAAATTGTTGATTATCTCCAAACATGGAATTAATTTCTGTTAACGATTTAAAAAATTGAAATTTTTGTTTTAAATCATCTTGCATTACATCTCTTGCTTTTCCCTTTTGTTCATCCCAATATGCAGTTAATCCAAAAGATGCCACTTTATCCATATCAAAAGTTCTAATTTGTGTTTGTACTAACCTATCATCAGGTCCAAAAACTGTTGTATGTAAGCTTTGATACATATTTGTTTTTGGATTACAAATATAATCTTTAAATTTATCGTTTATTGGATGATACTCATTATGTATTAAATATAATGTTCTGTAACAATTTTCTACTTCATCTACCATTATTTTAAGTGCCAACAAATCATGTATATCAGATAATTTATGACCTTCATTTAATCTTTTATATATGCCATAAATATTTTTAGTTCTTATCTTTATCTCATTAGGTATGTTTTTATCATTTAATAAAGTTTCTATCTTATATAACATTTCTTTTAAGCAATCTTTGCTCGATTCTTCTAATCTTATTTTTCTTTCTTCTATTTTTTTATACATATCTGGTTTAAGATATTGTAATGATAAATCCTCTAACTCTGATTTTATTCTATAAGCACCTATATAATAAGCAAGTGGAACAAATATTTCCATAGTTTCAAGTGCATTTTCTTTTTGCTTAAATTCTGATTTAAACTCTAATGTTCTCATGTTATGAAGTCTATCTGCTAATTTAATTATAATTATTCTTACATCTTCGGTTATTCCCGTTATTATTTTTCTTGTATTTGCATAATTCTGATCTTGTTTAGAAGAAAAATTCATTTTTGATAATTTTGTTACACCATCTACTAAATTAGCAATATTTTGATTAAAATCATGTGATATATCTTCTTTAGTAATGTTTGTATCTTCTAAAGTATCATGAAGTAGTCCAGCACATATTGTATCTCTATCTGCATGCATCTCTGCCAAAATATATGCAACATTTAATGGATGACTAATATATGGTTCACCACTTTGTCTCATTTGCCTCTTATGCAATGTATCAGCATATTCGTAAGCCATTTTAACAATTTCCACTTCTTCAGGATTATATTCTCTTAATTTATTCAATAAATCTTGTAATGAAATACTGTTATTCATTCAAAACACCTCCTACAAATAAAATAACGGTGCCAAAAAACACTATATTATAATGTAATTTCGGTCACCGTTATTATCTTATTACTAATTGAGTCTAAAAGAGAACATGAGTAAATAATGTTAGTATTATATTCATTTCTAACAATGATTCTTTGATTAAATCCAATAATACCATTATAGAATCTCTTTCCCATATAGTCTCCTTTTTAAATTAATTAAAATATATTTTAGCATTCTTTTAGTATTTGTCAATAGATTTTTTATAAATTGCAACTATTATATCTACTTAATTTAGATTTTCAATTACAACCTATTATCAGTTTCCTAACATCAAGAAGCAGTTCTGAAACTTCATAACCATTTAAATTTCAATTGCTAGCAATATTTATTTCTATGGACTATAAGTTTCAATTTGAAATTTATTATTTTTTATTTTAAATAAAATACTACCATCTTCATCTGTTCTATATATCTTTGAATTATCTAAATTATTTAATACTTCTTTATTAGGATGACCATAACGGTTATTCTTTCCGACACTAATTATTGAATACTTTGGATTAATCTCATTAATAAATTCAATACTTGAACTTGTCTTACTTCCATGGTGTCCTACTTTTAATACATATACATCACTTATATTATATTTTTCTAAAATATCTTTTTCTATTCCTGCATCCCCCATAAACAAAAACTTAAAAGTACCATATTTAAAATAAATCACATTAGAATTGTCATTTTCATTATCATATTCCTTAGTTTGCAAGAAATATAATTTGTTATTATCTATATTTAATTTTTTAATACAGGAGTAATATTTTATTTTCTTTTTATCTAATTCTTTAATTAATTCTTGTTCTAAATCATTAAACACACCACAATTAAAGATTACTTTCTCAACTTTAAAGTTTTCTACTAAATTAATTGCCTCACCCATATGATCATAATCACCATGTGCTGATTGTCAATTAGTAAGTCGAATGAAATATGGCTATTTTCAAAGAAAAAACCACATTTTTTGATAATGCAGTTTTGATTTTATTTTATTCTTTTGTTACATTCAAATTTCAAATCATAATAATCAAACATTCTATATATTAAATTGTTTCCATACTCTTTTATAGTTGAAAAATCAGACATAAGTTTTTTAAAATCTTCTGAAGTTAATATTTCATTTAAATATCTAACAGATAAATAGCTTAAATCATATCCATTATATTCATCATTGCAAAATGAATTACCATGTTTCAAATTATTTAAATTTGGTATTATTTTAGTATTCTCTTTTACTTTTAAGTAAAATCTTTTAAATTTTTCTTCATCAGCATATTTATCTTTTTCCCCAGAAATAAATTGAGCCATACCTTCATCATACCAAACTATTCTATTTGAATAATCATTTTTTAATATATACTTCATATATAAAATATGAAACAACTCGTGACTTGCAGTATATAGTCTTTTTAATTGTGTATCTGGTTCAATGCATGCATTAACCATGCCATCATCATAAGTACCTTTTGCATATTTAGGTAATGACACTCTTTCTCCTCTAATCT
>ERZ780047.80-NODE-80-length-18637-cov-9.44285_pt1 | contig 18637 bp, 17 predicted proteins | sample MGYA00511847_ERZ780047 | MGnify/ENA primary metagenome ERZ780047 (study PRJEB29588, sample SAMEA2142583) | human gut metagenome | biome: human gut; feature: human-associated habitat; material: faeces | place: Denmark | collected 2008/2010 ...
CTCTCTTTACCTAATAGATTTATTAGATAAGAAAAAAGACGTCTTCTTAGACGCAGAAAAGGACGGTAGAGGTGAAAAAGTAGTAATTGCTCAATATCTTGATTTGATTTCGAAAGAAAGTTATAAAGAAATTATTGAAAAAGGCAAGGTAACACAATCAGAAGAGTTTGAGAAAGCACTCAAGAAGAAAGCTGATGATTATAGAGCGATGGGGCTTGACGAGGTTACAATTAATACTGTACTCGACGCTGAACGTAGGATGAATCCTGGTAATCAAATTTTTGACGCGATTAATAAAGTTTCTACAGGCATTTCAGTAGAATCTTCAGATGATTTAAAGACAATAGCGGAAGAGATATTAGAATACGATGAATTGATCGATGCAAAAATCACGTTAAGTTTAGATAAAGCGGAAGAAGATGCGTCCATTGTAAATGACGGAATAAAACCAAACTTTAAGAAAATTTGCAATGATTTGGGTTTTGCTAATGCTCAAATATGTTCTGCCGTGCCAATTGTTTTTTCGTCCTATGGATATACAAGACTTGAAAGATGTGGAACGGGTGTAAAGCTTCACGGATTTCCAATTGAAATGACGAAAAGAAATATTTATGCCACAAGATTGGAAACAGAAGGAGTGCTGTTTGAACTTGACAGAAGAAAGGTTCTTGATTGGTTGCTTGAGAATGAGTTGATTGAAAGAGATGACCTACCAACCGATATGAGCGATAATGGAATAAAGATGTGGTTCTTGGATAGAATTCATCCTAACTTGATTTTGCCTTTTTCTGAAATTGATGGTAGTGAAAGCGGTAATATAACTAAGCAAATTTATACTTTATTGCATAGTATTTCGCATGCTTTAATTAATGAGGCATCAGAAATTTGTGGTTTGGATAAAAGTTCTTTATCGGAATACATTTTGCCTAACATTCCTGCAGTGTTTATATATTGTTCTAATTCACAAGGTTTCAATATGGGAGCGTTGTATAGTGCATTCCAAACGCAATTTGACAAGTGGCTTAAGAGAGCATACGAACGTGTAAAGAAGTGTATTTTCGACCCTGTTTGCATTAACAAAGAAAAAGCCTGTGCTGGCTGTTTATTCTTAAATGAAGTGTCGTGTAGACATTTTAATAAAGACTTGAATCGTAGTTATTTGTGTGGATATTTTGACAACCAACTACAAAAGAAACTTAAAGGATATTGGGAGATTTAACAATGGCAATTATGCACCCTGCGAGCATTTTAGAAAGCGCTCATGTGTATTCGGAAGTAAAATTTTATAAAGAATTAAAAAAACAATTAAGTGATAAATATCATGTTTTTTATTCTGTAAGATGGTACACTCTTAAAGACGGAGTAAGAGAAGATAGTGAGTGCGATTTTTTAATTTTTAATCCGGATTATGGTTTTTTGTGTATTGAAGTTAAAGGAGGTAATGCGATAAGCGTTGAAGAAGGAGAGTGGAGACTTTATGATTCTACAGGGGGAAGATTTTTAGATAAATCGCCATATTATCAAGCAGAACAAAGTATGCGCTTTTTTAAGAAATATTTTGAAGAAGAACTTGAAATGCAATTTGCTGGGGTTTATGGTAATGCCGTTGCTTTTCCTAATTATGTTATAGATTCTCCATTAACAATGGATTCTCCTTTAGAGTTGACCATAGATTTAAATGATATGGAAAATCTTCAAAAAAGGATTGTTGAGATTTTTCGATATTTTCGTGGACACAGAAAAGGAACGACTGCCTTTTTAGCACCGGAGATGCAAAAAAAATTCATCAATCTTGTTAATAAAAGAATTGCTCTGTCAATTTCTGCAGGTGCACTTATAGAAGATAAAAACCGAGAGCTTGTAGAAATAAATAATGTACAAGATACAATTATTGATTTGTTGTCACATTATAAAAGAGCGTTTATTGTTGGTGGCGCAGGGACAGGGAAGACTTGGATAGGCATTAAAAAAATTCAAAGATGCTTGCAAGATGGATTGAAACCTCTATATGTCTGCTATAATAAAGCCTTGGCTGATACTATTAGAAAGATGTTTGGTGGACAAGTTGATTGTTATAATTTTGATGCGTTAATGTTTAATATTTTAAAATCAAAAGCATTGGACGCCCCGGAAAGGAATGGGAGTAAAGAATATTCTTCGTTATTAGAACAAGCCAATATTTCTCAATATGATTTGGTTATTGTTGACGAAGGACAAGATTTCTCAGAAGATTGGGCGTATTGTGTTAATTTGTTTGCAAAAGAAGACGGCGAATTATATGTGTTATTTGATGAAAGTCAAAATATCTTTCAACGTGATTTTGCTGATAAATTTTATATAGAAAATCCTCCGTTTGTTTTAAGATATAATATTAGAAATACGGCTAATATTTATAGATATGCTAAAGACAAATCGTGTTTAGGGATGGACACTTTAACGAATCAAATTGAAGGCGTAGACCCTGAAGTTAGAATGTTTTCAAGGAAGGCTCAACTTATTTCGTATATTGATTCAATAATTAATAAGTTGGTGAATAAAGAAGGTGTTTTAAAAAGCAAGATAGTTGTTTTAAGCGATAGAAAAAAGGAAAAATCTGTACTTAAAGATGTTGATTTTATAGGTGGTTGTCGCATTGACGACATCTATGACGACAACAAGGACACAATAAAATATAGAACTATTCAAAGTTTTAAGGGGTTAGAGTCTGATGTGATTATATTTGTCAATCATACATACAAAAATGAACCTTTAACAGATAGGAAAAGAGCTATATTATACACGGCATTAACAAGAGCTAGATTCTTCTTGTATTGTGTTGATTATGAAGAGAATGTAGAAATAAAAATTGATTAACATTAAGGATAAAATAAAATGAGTGATATTTTATTAATAGAGCCAAATTATAAAAACAAATACCCGCCACTTGGGTTAATGAAAATATCGTATTTTCATAAACATATACACCATGACTACGTCAGATTTGCTAAAGGAAGACTTCCTGAAGAATTTGACAATAAGAAATGGGATAGAGTATATGTGACAACTTTATTTACTTTTGAATGGGAAGAAACTAAAAAATCTATAGAATATGCGCTTAAAGTAGTTAAAGATACAGGACGAGTATATATTGGTGGCATTATGTCTACTTTAATGCCAGAATTATTTGCAGAACATTTTCCAACGGTTATAAACAATACTGGGTTATTAGACAAGAAAGGAACTTTGGGTTTAGAAAAAGAAGAATGTATTGATAGATTACCTCCGGATTATTCTATTCTTGAAGACATAAAAGAACAGTATGTATATCCGTGGAATGACGGCTACTTCCTTTATATGACGCGTGGCTGTGGTATGAAGTGCCAATTTTGTGCAGTTCAAACTTTAGAACCTAATTATATTCCTTACATCTCAATAAGAGAACAGGTAGCTAAAATTGATGAAGTGGCAGGACAGAAGCGAGACTTATTGCTGATGGATAATAATGTCTTGCGTTCTAAGGATTTCGACAAAATTATAGACGAAATTATTGATTTAGGGTTTGGAAAAGGTGCAAAATTTACAAATCCTAAGACTGGTGCAAAATGTAATAGATACGTTGACTTCAACCAAGGACTTGATGCAAAACTAATGACGGAACATAAGGCGAAAAGACTTGGCGAAATTGCATTAAGACCAGCTCGTATTGCGTTTGACCACATAGAAGATGAGTCTTACTATAAACGTGCGCTTGAGATGTGTGCCAAAAATGGTATCAAGTATTTATCTAACTATATTTTATTTAATGGCGAAGATTTTACTGGTAAAGGAAGTAAATATCACGCCGATACTCCAGAAGATTTATATAATAGAATGAAAATCTCTATGGACTTCTGCGATGAACTTAATGAAAAATATGGTGCAGACGGACGTATTCATATATTCTCATTCCCGATGAAATATATTCCATTGAAAGATTTGGACCGTACTTATATAGGTACTAATTGGAACGGTAAATATTTACGCGCCGTTCAAAGAATGCTTATTCCTACGCAAGGTAAAGGTGTTTCGTCAAGGTCATTCTTTGAGGCTGATTTTGGTAAAACGGTTGAAGAATTTGTAGAAAATCTTGCGATGCCGGAAGATTTGCTTGGTTTGCGTGGTCACTTTGTTGAGAAAAAGGATGAGTCTAAGACCGAGCGCAATGCTAGATATGAAAGATGGACGATTAATCACAAGAGAATAGATGAATGGAGAAGATTATATCAAAGTTTATCTGAGACTGAACGTAAAGAGTTTATATCTATTATTGGAAATAATGATTTTAGTATAAAGAATTACAGAAATTGCAAAACAGATACACAAAGAATATTGTTTGTTTACAATATGTCGTACTTAAGCATTCTTAAAAATATTGACCAACTCGGTGAAGTTATTTTAGAATATTTTACTTCTAATTTTGCTGTTTCACATGAAGAATTGCTTAGATATTTGGTTGTGGCAGGAAGCGTTCAATATTCAGCCCTTAAAGGAATAATTGATTTACGCGGCAAACAATTTATAAAAGAGGTTGCAAATAAGTTTATTCAATGTGGCAACATAGAAAGCAATATTTTCGATGCTTTATATAAAATTCAAGCTAAGAATAAAAATATCTTAATGGATACTCGTATTTTAGATTTTGCTGTACGTTATAACAAAGTTGGGGCAATTTCTAATAGAGAATTGAAAAATATTTTCAATTCTTTTAATGAGGAAAACATTTCTTTCATAAAGAAAAAATTGTTTGACAAATTAGATGTGTTTAAAGAGAAGTTGTTTCTTATTAACGAAGAAGAGTTAGGAAAAGAAATTATTAAGGAAAATATCGAAAAAGAAACAAATATAATTTGTTCCGTTTTGCAATTCTTTGGTGATTAAAATGGATATAAAAATTGGGAAATTTACTTTAGAAACCTTGACTACCGGTATGTATGATAGACCCAAAGATATATACCGAGAATATATTCAAAACGCGGTTGACTCTATAGATAATGCAATAGCTGAAGGTATATTACAACCGGGGAAAGATTGTATAGAAATAAAAATAGATCGTTTAAATGGATGCATTACAATAATCGACAATGGAACAGGTGTTAGCTTATTAAAGGCACAAGACTATCTCCTTAACATAGGTGATTCCGTTAAGTTTAATACTAGTAATCGTGGCTTTCGAGGAATAGGTAGACTTGCGGGATTAGCGTATTGCGATGAGTTGATTTTTACAACAAGTTATTACGGTGAAGAAACTAAGACGACCATTATATTTAATGCACATGAACTTAGAAAGAGTTTATACGCAATTGAGGACAATGGTTCGCTTGAAGAAGTTTTTACAAGAGTAGTCTCTATTTCAAATGAACACGAAACCAAAAGCAAACACTATTTTTCAGTGACTTTGAGTGGGGTTTCTAACTCTGATGAAATATTAGATGATGTTGAAGTTTATAAATATTTATCTCAAGTCGCACCAGCGCCATTTTCTCCTACTTTTAAGTGGAAAGATATCATTAATTCTAAACTTCTTTATAGGGGCTTAAAAGTTAGCGAATACAATATTTTTATAGAGTCAGAAGAAAAGATTCAATTATATAAAAATTATAGTGATAGTTTTTTAGCTGATAGAGTGAGAAAATCTGAAGATAAAATTGAGGATATAGAAGAAAGAATCTTTAAAGATGACAATGATGAAATTTTGGCAATCTTATGGTTTGCTAAAACGGGTTATTCTGGTACTGTTCAAAATGATGCAGTAAAAGGTATAAGACTTAGGAAAGGAAATATCCAATTAGGAGAAAGATCGGTGTTAAATTCTTTCTTTAAAGATGAAAGATTTAATGGCTGGTTGATAGGAGAATTACATATTATTTCTCCAAATCTTATCCCTAATGCTCGTAGAGATAATTTGGAGAAAACGAATTCTTATTATAACCTTCAAGGACAGTTGAGAGTATGGGCAGACGAGATTTCTGCAACTATTAGGAAAATATCCATTTCCAGAAATTCTGATAAAACAAATAAGAAATTAGAGAAAACGATTGAAGAAACACCTATTTCAGATATCACTATCGCAGACGTTGAAACCCTTCCTGAAATTATTATTAACGATAAACAAGAATATGACGACGTCGCTCACGCCGAGTTAATTAATCAATTGGATATCTTGATAAATAAAAAGCACGCTTGTACGAAATACAACGCATTAAATCTCCAAACCGGAATAACAATTGACGAAAAGAAGATTTTAGAGACGGTGCTTGATATTATACGGGAGAAATATCCAGATAAGGCAGACGGATTAATTTCGACGATTATAAAAGAATATAAATCAAAAGATTTATCTAAGAGATGAAATTTGTTGATTTTAACAAAACAAAATAGTATAATATAACAAATATATATTTGACGCGAGTTGCAAGTAATTGCAGAAAGTAGGGGAAGAACGGTGAAAACCCGTCGCAACAGTCATTACGGTTATAGTCCGATTGCCTACCCGTTAAAGTAAGAATGTAAATTTTCTTGGGCAGTGAAGAAAAAGCATTAAAGTCGAAAGACTATTTTTTGCGTGCTCGAAGAGTACGCAATTTTTATTTTAGGAGGTTTTATGAAAAAAGTTTTTAGTTTATTTGTTGGCGTATTAGTAATTGTGGTAGGATTGTTTTCTTTCGTAGGTTGTTCTCCCAAAGAGCCGTTAGTAATAAAAGAATCTGACACTTATATTGTAATAAACGTTTCTAATGAGCAAATGGACATTACAGATACTACGACTTTGGTTGATTATATGAATTCATTGAAGGACGATGGACAATTGACTTTTGAGATTAATAACGGAATGGTTAGTTCTGTAAATGGAATTGACAATCCAGCTGATTGGTCTAGTTGTTGGATGCTTTATACAAGCGATAGCGATAGTTCAAATACCGCATGGGGAACTATTGAGTACAATGGCAATGTTTATGGGTCTGCGGTGCTTGGTGCGGAATCTTTAATTATTAAAGATGGTTGTATGTATATTTGGGTTTTCCAATCTTTTTAGTTAAATGAATTCAGCAAAGAAAATAATATTGCCGGGAGTATTTACTGCATTACTTATCGGCGGACAATTAGCATTAAGTGGAATATCGGGTATAGAAGTTGTTACGGTGCTTTTGTTGACGTTTGTTTACAAATATGGTATAGGGCAGGGGCTATTAGTTGCTAATTCTTTTTCATTACTTAGGTGTTTTATTTTTGGCTTTATACCAAACGTCATAGTATTATATTTAATTTATTATATTATAATATCTTTGTCCTTGTGTTTGGTTTTCTGGGAAAAGTATTTAGACACGAATATAGTATAAAAAAGCATATAATGGTGATTGTTGTCGCTGTTGTGATGACGGTTTTGTTTACTATAACAGATAACGTATTAACACCGTTAATATATGGTTTTACAGCGAATACGGCTAAAGCATACTTCGTTGCTTCTTTATATACTGTAATCCCTCAAATTGTTTGTACATTTGCAACAGTATTAATAATCTTTCCGGGTTTGTTAAGATTGTTAAAAGAATAAATGGCTAGGATTAAGGGTCTTAATTTTTTATTATTAAATTAATTTTTAACTAAACTAGCATAAAACCCTTGGTTAATGAAGTGTTCTGTGTTAAAACGGTTAAAATGACTAAATTGCGTTAAAGGCGTTAATATTTATTCGTAAATTACGTAATGTTGGTATAAGTTGATGTAAAATTTTTTACAAAGCGGTCAGATGTACCTAAACTTGGACATTTGACCGTTGCTATTTTTAGCGAAATTTTATATAATATATGACGTAAGTTGTCATATTTACTATGATATAATAAGAGCAGACATTAGAAGGACTAGGAAAAATGAAACAAGGGTATAGAATTATTTCAATTGAAGCGGCGGATATTTATCGTCACGAACAAGAAAACGGCGTTAGCGTTGGGTATAAAATGCCCGAAAGCAAAAGCGACGCATATTTTAAGTTGTTCAAAATCTATTTGGACAACTCGCTTGATTTGGTAGAACTTGAAAAGGCGTATACGCGCATTTGCCGTAAAAAGTTTTCTTTTCAAGATAAGAGCGAAAACGAATATACCCTTGCCGTAATAAATTTAAAGTTTAACTATACGTACAAGCACCAAGATGGAAAGCCTATAAAAATAAAAGACTTGCGTGCGCATTTTTACGAAAATGGTTTTTATTTAGACGGCGTTCACTACGTAAGATATAAGCGTAGCGCGGGCAGTTCGCGTGAGGGTAAGTGCCTTTTTATAGACGAGCGTTTATATAAGGCAATGGATAAATGGAGTAGTTGTGGTTTGAAAGCGCAAACTGACCTTGCTTCGTGGGAATCGTATAAGGCGTTATCCTTAAGTAGTATCAAATCAAATGTCAATATTCCGCTTGATGGAATACTTTTTGTTCCCGATTATAAAAGCACGTTTACGGAAGAAGTAATATCAGTAGAACTTAAGGATGGCAAACTTGTAGCTGAACAAAAGCAAACGGAAATCACAAACGATATTTGGGACGGCGAAAGCCTTTTGGACGAGAGTGTGTTTGAAAGCGGATATGCGGACAGACATATGTTACTGCTTCGTAACAAGTTCTTTAAGTCTTGTGCGTTCAGAACGAAACTCCAAAAGTGGATAAAAGATAAAAATATTACACTTGACGACATAAAGAAAAGGGGATTTACGCTTGCAACAGACGTAAGCCAAATCGTAATGGTAACTACGCCTAACAGTTTGAAATACCTTAAATTTGCAGGTGGTCTTTCCGAGAAGAATATTCGCAAGTGGATAGAAAACGTAGATAATACTTTCGGCGTGGTGAAATGGGATAAAGACACGAGATTTTTTCACGGCGATATGGTGCAAAGCAGTTATCAACTTCTCAATACATTGGGCTTTGATAAAGCACAAGCGGAAGAATTATTAAAGCCGAGCTTTGATTATATTTCCCTTGTCCGTAACGACGTAGAATTTATGCGCTATCACTTTACCGATGCGTACGTAAGGGAGAAAGAAGAAAAAGAAAAGAAAGTTCCCGACGGACTTGCCGAGCGCGCCGACGTTATTTTTAGATTACTGTTTAGTTGTCCGTATTTTAACTGTACGGCTTTGTATGCTAATTTTAGAGATGACGTAGTAAGTGGACTTAAAAGTAATTTGCGCCGTGGACATGTTTTACTTAACGGAACGAACGCAACGTTGTTCGGTAATGGTCCTGAACTATTGAAATACATAGCAGGCGAAAGGGTAACAAGTGAATTAAAGAAAGGGCAAATATACTCTAAACGTTTTGCAAATGGCGCAAAACTTCTTTGCGTGCGCTCACCGCATATTACGATGGGCAATCTTTACTGCGTGGAAAATAATCTTAACGGCGATATTTGGAATTACTTTGATTTGGGTAAAAATATTGTGTGCGTAAACGCTATTGGAGAGAATATTCAACAGCGCCTAAACGGTTGTGATTACGACTCAGACGCTATGCTCATAACCGATGATAAGTTATTAGTAGAAGCAGCCGAGAAGCATAAAGAGAATTTCAAAGTGCCTGTTTGTAGTATTCCGTCTATGAGTAAAAACGGTCAAACCCTTGCCGAGCTTGACCACGATACGAGCGAAAATAAAATAGGTGAGATAGTAAACCTTTCGCAAAAGTTAAACAGTATTATATGGAACGAAATCCATCACGGCGCGCCCATAGAGAAAATCTTGGATATTTATAACGACGTTTGCAAACTTGCCGTTTTATCGGGATTGGAAATAGATAAGGCAAAGCGCGCTTACGACAACGTGAACGTCGGGAAAGAGCTTTCCGCCTTGCGTAAAAAGTATAATCGTCCTGCTCCTATTTTCTTTAAGGAGATAGACGAAAAAGGAAAAGAAAACGAGTACGCTTTTTACGATACTGCGATGGATTATATTTATCAAGCCGTTAAAAAATTCAACTTCGTAAAATGCAAAAGGAAAAGAGTTAATTATATGCCTATCTCTTGGGTTGTGGGAGAAAATACAACTTCTGACAATGCTACCGATTATAGGCATAGAGATAAAATCATTGAAATTTGTGAAGAGTACAGAAAGAAAATTGACCGTTTGTATATGGAACTTCGTGTAGTGGATAACCAAGAAAAAGAAGTTCTTTACGAAAGGATAGAAGAAGAAAAAGCCGAAAGAGATAAGCAAGTTTCCAAATGGCTAACGAGTAGAAACATTCTTATATTCGTGGCTCGTCATTATGAAAAGAATCGTCCGTCCGATTGGCGGATTTACGCGCCGATAGTTAATTCTCATCACTTTAAGGATTTTATGCTTAAAGGCGGTTCTCCCATAGGTTTCGTTGAAGAAAATGAAAATGGAAGTATTGTTGTATATGGCAAGAAATTCGCAAGAAAATGATAAAAAATGAAAGAGCTTGTCTTGAAAAGCGGATATAAAGAGAACAAAAATTAGCGGTTTTCCTTTCATAGAAAGGAAAAGGCTTGCCAAAAATTAAAAATGAGTAATCGGCGTAATAGAACCCGTTTTTCAAAAGCGTGGAAATTAAGGCTCGACAGTGATAAACTGTCGGGCTTTTTCTAGGTCCAAAAGACAACTTAATATGGGGGGAATAGGTTGTTGTTGACGCTATAGCGAGGAACGTATTTGTCTTGCCAAATACCGATTTTTCAAATCGCCTCGTTAGGGGACAACCCCTAATACCCCGAAAACAAATAATAAAAAAGGAGGGAAGATTATAGGAAACAGAACAAGAAAATTTGCCTACAATTTTAGGGCAAGCGAACAAGAGAAAAATTTAATAGATAGCGCAATAGCAAAAAGCGGACTTACGATAACGGACTTTGTAATTCGGGCAATTATTGATAAGCCTATTACCGTGATAGAAAACGGCAACGAGATTTTAGCCGAACTAAAACGGCAAGGCAACAACCTAAACCAAGTCGTTAGAAACAGTTATAACGGCTTGGTTACGGAAGAAGAAATAAAGGCGTGCATCAAAAGTCTGAAAGAACTATACCGCAAAATATCTATTGCAATCGGAGGTGGATAATGCCACTTTTTAAGTGTAGTGCAAGCAAAGCAAAACCGAAAAACGGTATCGCGTATATCACCGACGAAAAGAAAGCAAAGATAGTGTCGGTTAGAAATCTTTTTGAAGACGAGGACTACGCACAGCAGTTTGACGAAACGGCAAGTCGGTTCGGCAAGGGGGATAAGTTTGAAGAGCGTAAATATTATCATTGTAAATTATCATGCGCACGTCAAGATAACGTTTCGCCTGAAAAGGCGCACGCTTACGCGGAAGAACTTACGGCAAAATTATTTCAAAACTACGAGTGCGTAATCGCTACCCACACGGACACGCAAACGGTACATAGCCATATTATCGTAAACGCGGTGGACCCGATAACGGGTAAGAAATTGCAGTTTAATAAACAAGACTACGTAAATATGAAAGACGAAGCGAATAGGATAGGGAAGAAATACGGGTTTAGCGAAACGGATTTTAGAAAGCGTGGTAAAAACAGCAGAACGGTAGTTGAGAAAAAGATAATGCTCAAAGGCGGTATTAGTTGGAAAGAAGAACTTAGAGAAGTAATTGCGGAAGCAACCAAAAACTCAACCACGCCTGACAACTTCAAGGATTATCTTGAAAAATGTTACGGCGTAAAAATCACAAGGGATGGAAAGGATTATTCTTACCTGCATCCCGACAAGCAAAAACCTATCCGAGGGGAAAAGCTCGGAACAAATTATACAAAAAAGGAGATTTTAAGGAAAATTGATGAACAAAATAACGGGCGAATATCCTCAGCCCATAATCGAGGACCAACCGGTGGATATTTCAAGAAATCCGGCGATATTGGATTTACAAGAAGAAGCAAAAAGATTAACAGCAGAAGCGCGCGAGGCAATGTTTTTGCAAGCATTGGCGACATCGAGAGAGCAATGCAACGACTTGATTTTGACGCAAAATGTGCGAATCGCGGAACAGACGCAGCAAGTGAAGAACTTAGAATGGAGCAACAAAAAGCTCGTGAACGAGCTGAGAGGAGACGTTTGGATGCTATCGAAAGAAGTCAAAGAGAGCAACAACCAATTGTCGAAGAGTCTCAACCAAACGCTGAGCAAGATATCGGAAACAGTAACGGACATCGAGCATCAAGTAAGTACAGCTACGGCAAAGGCGACTGACGAAGCGGTAAGAGTGATGAAGCAAAGCATTACTAAAATGGCAGATAACGCCGTAATCGCTGTAAATGAAAGTGCCGGTAAGATGATGAGCGAGGTTAATAAAGCGAAGAAAGAAATTGAAAAAGCGAAAGACGGTATCCGTTTTGAAAGCGGTTTTAGAAAGTTTATGTTTTGGCTTTCACCCGTACTAGCGATTGCGCAAACCATTGCGCTTGCAATAGTGATATTTGGTTAAAAGAATTTTCTCAAAAGAATATAAAACAGCTTGACTATCTCGTGATATCACGGTATAATGTAGCTACAATAAATCTAAGGGAGGGTTTTATGAACGTAGAAGAAATCATTAAAAAAGCGGAAAGAAACGAAGGGTTGACTGTGGAAGAAGTAAAAATCTATCAACAAGCAGTTAAACCTATAAAGCACGTTTACGGCAAGTATGGAACGCTTGCAAAACAGTATATTGAAGAGCATAACTTTGGTAAATTGTTAAGTTTAGCAGGGCAGTTGCCTGAATATTTGCACGGAGTAGATAAAGCCGCCGAAGAACTTTATGACGTTATGTGGGACAAACTTTCTAAAAGCGAACAGTATTGCCCTACGGGTAATTACTTGGAAGACGTTAAAAGAATTAACGCTATGAAACAAGTGATTGAAGAAGAGATTTTAAGCGAAATAGTTTATATTTAAGGAGAAAATACAATGGAAAAACAATTAACGCCGAAACAAAAGGCAAGAATTAAGTATGAAATCGTGCATAAGGAAGAGCGTGAGCAAGCAACAAGACAGTTTAACACGAGACTTCCTGTGAAAGAGCACGATGAAATAATGGCTTTCTTAAAACAAAAAAGAATTTCAAAAGTAGATTTGATTAGATTAGGATATCAAACGCTAAGAAAAGAATTTGAAGAAAGCAAATAACAGCGGGACACTATATGTGCTTAATACACCCGTAATGTCGGGAATTAATAAGGAGAAAAATGATTGAATAGGGCATCCGTATTTATCTTTCCGTTAAAAGTGCGGATATCACCCTATAAAATAAAAATTAAGGAGAATTGAATTATAAGGAATTAAATTTAAGAGAAGAAAAATTAAATAATGAAGTGGAAAATCAAGGTTGCTACAAAGCCCAAAACGTGGAGAAAATCGACAAGTCAAAAATAAATATGGAGGTGTTAAATAAGATTATCGCGTTTAAGATGTTAGAGATTATGCGTGATAACGAAATGATTGACGAGCGAGAATACGCCAAAATCGAAAAGAAGCGTTCTCAGTTTGGGGAAAGTGTAGTAAAGCAAAATAAATTATTTAAAGGAGGCGATTTAACTTGATTGAAAACGGAATGGTAATGCCCACTAACGTTAATTTTAACAGGGCAAGGCAAAGAAGAGTGGTTTTCTACGGACGAGTAAGCACGGAACACGAAGCGCAACTTTCGGCGTTAGAAAATCAGATGCAATGGTACGACGACGTGGCGGATAGAAATCCTAATTGGTATGTTATTAAGAAATATATCGACGAAGGGATTACGGGAACGCAAGCGAAAAAGCGACCTGCATTTTTAAGGATGATACAAGACGCTAAACAAAAAAAGTTCGATTTAATCGTAACGAGAGAAGTGTGTAGATTTGCAAGAAACACGGTTGATACGCTTGTTGTTACGAGAGAGTTAAAAGAGTACGGCATCGAAGTCTATTTTGTGGAAGACAACATTTGGACGATGGACGGAGACGGAGAATTAAGACTCACGATTATGGCAACGCTTGCGCAAGAAGAAAGCAGAAAAATTTCCGAACGTGTTCGAGCAGGGCAGAAAATCAGTAGAGACAAAGGCGTTTTGTATGGAAGTGGTAATATTCTTGGTTATGATAGGGACAAGGCAAAAGGAACTTACGTAATCAACGAAGAACAAGCCGAAACGGTGCGTATGATTTACGATATGTATTCGGCAGGCAAAGGAATATCTCAAATTCGTGACGAGATGATACGACTTAAAAGAAAAGATAGTTCGGGGTTAGTTAGATGGGAGAATGCGAAAGTATCACGAGTACTACATAACTCAACCTATAAAGGCTATCCTGCCTACTTAAAATCACGAAGAAATAATTTCCTTGACCAAAAAATTATTTTAAACCGTGACGAAGATACCTATCTTTACGTAAAAGGCGATTTTGAGCCGATTATATCCGAAGAGCAATGGGATAGATGCAAGCAAATTAGAGAGCAACGTACAAGGTATAGAAAATTTCGCACGGAAAACGGGGAAGTTCTTCACAAAACGGGCATTCACGAAAGTAGCGACGTTTGGACGAAGAAATTAAAATGTAGATGCGGTTATAAAATGCGCAAAAACAAATGGCGTAAGAATAAAAACGGCGAAGTCACCTATGGATATAAATGCTATAACCAACTTAACTATGGTTCTAAGGATATTAGAATTGAAGCAGGGATTGACGATTCAAAAAGTTGTAATCTTAGAGAAATATGCGATTGGAAATTAGAAATGATGGCAAGGCATATTTTTGCAGGGTTATGGGGTAACAAGAAAGATATTCTAAATAACGTGTCCTCTTTATATCAAATCGGTGTGTTTCAAGAATATCAAAAAGCGGCGGAAATTAAGGCAACGGTTGATAAAGAGATAGCAAAGTTAGACGAAAAACTAAAACGCTTAACTCGTATGCGCTTGGAAGACGAAATTCCAAAAGAGTCTTACTTAGAACTCAAAAAGGAAATTGAGCAAGAGAAAATCGAACTTATAAACAAAAGGCGTATTCTTGATGCGGGGATGGTTCCAAACGAAGACGGGGAAGAAGAGCCTGCAAAAAAGGTGGAAGACTTCTTGTTGTCGAAAATGGATTTTACCGAACACTACGTAGATAGAGAAGTGATTAAACAGTTCGTTCATACCATTGTTCCCGTAACGGAAACGTGCTTTAATTGGTATATGAACTTTGACTTAATTGACGTGCCAAACGACATGAAAAAGTTAGTATGGGAATTTACGATTGATTATAAATCGGCAAGGTCTTATAGAAAGGAAAAGAACGGTATGCTTAGACCAAATCAATGGCAAGATTTAACGGTAAAAGTGTTTATATAACATAAGAATGATAAGGGAAAAACTTAGAAAAAATTAAAACTGAATACAACCGCTACGGCGGATAAATATATGGATAATAGTATCGTGATAACAGCCTAAAACTAAACGGGCAATTTGTCGCTAAGGGCAAAAGATAACGAGCACAGGCGAACATCCGTAATCCGAGGGCGACCAAATAAGTCCGAAATCGGCTAAAAAACGCATAATTTATACTAAAACGCACGAAAAGCAGTCATTCTTGCGAAAGAGTGACTGCTTTTTTCTCTGCATTTAGTTCGTCAAAACTCGAAAAATACCCTAAAAAACGGGGGTGGTCAGAAAAATGTTACACTTTCCCGTATATACGGATACAGGTAAAAGAGGGCGATAAAAGGAGCGTTTTTATGGTAAAATATATACTTATGATAGAATATCTTTTGAAAAACAACAACTATTCTCAAGTTGCTACGCTATGCGGATGTTCGCGAATGACGGTATGGCGGGTCTTGCAGCGCATTGATTTTTTGAGTATTTCGCTTGACGAGATAAAGGAAATGAAGGAAGAAGAACTTCGCTTTTTACTGTTTCCCGAACGGATAAAAAAAGGTAACGGTTATTTGATACCCGACTTCAAATGGGAAGAATTTCAAATGAGGAAACATCAATCTTCACTTCGGTTATGTTGGCGAAGATATTGCAAACGCGCTTTGAAACAAAATCTTAAAGCGTATAGTTGGGCAAGCTTTGTTTTCTTCTATGGTCAATTTCGTAAGCCGTGTTCTGATGAAGATGATCCAAAAGATAAAGTGAGAAACAAGTTGAAACATTATAATTTAATGCTGTCATATTGCAATCCAAACGGCGAGCAATATCAAAAGTTAAAGAAAGAAAAGGAAGAGTGGCTTAAATCACTACACCTTGACGAAAGCAAAATAGTAGACAAAACCTATGAGTTATAGGATAGTCAATAAATAAAAATGGAATTTATATATACAAAACGATAATAGAAAACACCATTTAAATGATTGCATAAACTCGGATATTCGTAAAAGAACATTCGACTTTGTAATTTAATATAAGAAACATAAGAGAGAACAAGGATAAATGTTCTCTCTCTTTTTTATGCCGTTTCGAGGGGTGATTTCCTATTTACGGTGAGAAAAATTATAATAATAACAGTAAATCGAAAGGAGTTTTCAATGAAATACAAAGATTGGTTGGACGTATGGTTTGCGAACTACATAGAGCCTTCGTCTAAAACGAAAACGTGCGAAAGATATTCGGAGATTATCGAAAAGCACTTGAAGGTAAAGTTGGGCGAGTACGAGCTTGAAGAACTGTCGCCCATCGTCATACAGAAGTATATTACCGAACTTATGCAGTCGGGCAATCTGACAACCGGAAAGGGGTTAGCGGCTAATTCCGTAAACAGGATTATTACGGTTATTCAGAATTCTCTGAAACTTGCGTATACGCTCGGAGAGCTAAAAGAGTACACGACAGACAAAATCAGACTACCGAAAACGAAAGAGAAAGAAGTATCCTGTTTTTCGCTTGCCGAACAGAAGAAGATAGAGCAGGCGGCGTTATCGAGTAAGAAGCGTAAATTCATCGGGATCGTGATTTGTCTTTATTCGGGTTGCGTATCGGAGAATTGCTTGCGCTTACTTGGGCAGATATTGATTTCACGAAAGGAACGCTTGCGGTGAACAAAACCTGCCACGACGGGCGAGATGAAAACGGGAATCTCTGCCGGATCACGGACTTGCCGAAAACAACTTCTTCCAAAAGAATGATTCCGCTTCCGAAGCAGTTGCTTCCCGTTCTGAAAGAATATAAGAGAAAAAGCATTTCGGAGTATGTTGTGGAATCGGAAAAGGGCGAGCCGCCTACGGTGCGATCTTATCAGAGAACCTTTGAACTTTTGCAAAAGCGTTTGCATATTGAGCGTAAAGGTTTCCACTCGCTTCGGCATACGTTTGCTACACGCGCTTTGGAATGCGGGATGGACGTGAAAACATTGGCGGAGATATTGGGGCATAAAAACGCCACGGTAACGCTGAACAGATACGCCCATTCGCTTATGGAACACAAGCAGGATATGATGAATAAGCTCGGCAAAATTTTCAACTAAAAAAGCCGTCTGTTAAAGCAATAGGTGAACAAAACCATAGACTTCGGACACCTATCGAGAGTATTTACGAATTTTATTATTTTTCTGACCGCGCGAAAGCACTGAACATCGACTTTACTACCGTTTTATGGTATAATAAACATAATATTTGAGCCGTCTATTGCTTTAATAGGCGAACAAAATTCTGCGAGATAATTCACCTATCGGGAGTCATTGAATTGGATATTTTTCGGGTTTCATTTATAGGTCATAGAGTAGTGTACGAGTACCGGCAAGTCGAAGAAGAACTTGACGAAGTAATCGAATTACTGCACCGTAAATATGGGTTTATAGACTTTAACGTGGGACGAAACGGCGAGTTTGACGAACTTGCCACACAAGCCGTCAGACGATTCCGAAGAGAATGGGAAGAGTGGTGCGAGCTTACGCTTGTCGAACCGTATCCCGTGGCGAACTTGGATATTATAGAGAAGTCTTATGATAGCGTTATTATCCCGACCGATAGGAAATGCCATTACAAAGCGGCGATAGGAGAACGCAACAAATGGCTTGCCGAGAATTGCGATATGATGGTCGTCTATATCAAGCGTGATTATGGCGGTGCGTATAAATGCTATAAGTACGCACAGGAACTTGGTGTGCCGATTATGAATATAGCGGATAATATCAAAAATAATTACGAAAAGTAAAAGTAGCGAAAGGTCGGATTTTTCAACCTTTTTCGCTTGGATAATGTTAGTTAAAAAGCCGTCTATTCGCATAATAGGCGAACAATCGAAAGAGTTGTGTTCACCTATCGAAAAGATTTATGGAAAAACAAGAGATTTTCACTTGCGCAAAAAGGCTTTATATTGACCTTTCTTCTTTTTTATGGTATAATATAACATAGATTAAAGCCGCCTATTATGCGAATAGGCGAACAAAATAAAGTGTGTTTGTTCGTCTATCCAAAGCAAGAAGCGGTAAATAAAAAGCCGAGAGCAGAGGATAAAGCACGATGAGCGAAAACAAGATACTTGATACAATGTGGGACGATAACCCGATAGACATCACGCAGGAAGCGAATTTTATATGGAGCATTGCCAACAAGTTGCGCGGCTCATATATGCCAGATAAATACGGCGACGTCGTAATTCCTATGACGATTCTGCGCCGTTTCGAGTGTGCGCTTGAAGCCACAAAGCAGGCGGT
>ERZ780047.82-NODE-82-length-18118-cov-7.50318_pt1 | contig 18118 bp, 18 predicted proteins | sample MGYA00511847_ERZ780047 | MGnify/ENA primary metagenome ERZ780047 (study PRJEB29588, sample SAMEA2142583) | human gut metagenome | biome: human gut; feature: human-associated habitat; material: faeces | place: Denmark | collected 2008/2010 ...
AAGTATTTTGCGCTTTTCTTGAAGTGCGTTGTTTCGACGATTTTGAAGAAAGAGTAAAATCCCGCGGTCACAGATGGAATGATGATATAGATCTGTGGCGAGGATACGACTGGGAAGATTACGGACGTGAAATGCTTGACTGCTGCGGTTACAATATTCCGTCTGAACTTGAAGATTATATCGACTACGAACGCTACGGCGAAAGTTTCAAGTATGACGGCATAGAAGAATACAGCGACGGCTTAATCGAAATACAATAAGGAGTTAAAAACTATGAAAATTACAATCGAAAACAAAAAACAAAAAGCAATCGAACTGATGAACAAATTGGACATTTACAAGCCCTATATCAAAGGTTTCAAAGACAAAAACAGCGTTTGTTTCTATGAAAACTATGGCGGTTTCTGGGCATATCAAGAACCGGAACTTATGGCAAAAATCAAGGAATTTGAAGAAAAACACAACGTCCTTGTATATGCGGTAACTCACGAATACTTGGAATTCGGCGAATGTTACGACTTTCTTTACATACCCGATTATGAAGAGGAATGGGATGAAATGCTTTATCCGCAAGGCAATATGTTTTACGCCTACGCTTACGTATGGAATAAAACCGATGACTTTTGCTCTGAATTCGGCACAATCGGTATCCGCTCGTTCGGCGGCGGTATTAAAAGAGTTGCGTGAGGTGAAAATATGAAAATTTATCTTGTTTTATTTCAATATTGCACCGACGATTGCGACGGTGTAGATACGCAAGCTTATTCTACCTATGAAAAAGCCGTTGAACGCTTTAATGAGATTATCGAAAACGAAAAGAACACCGATATGAGTTGGGCTGGAAACGCTTTTGAAAACGACAAATTGCAACACAACTATGAATTGGATTGCAACGAAACCTTTACCGACGGCGAAGAACACGAACTTTGGTGGAATCTATCCTGCAAACTTGACTGGTATCTGCACGAATTTCTTGAATTACGTATTTTGGAGGTAGACTCAAATGAGTTATAAAGCAATGGCACACATTCACTCGCTTAACGGCGAAATGGCGGAAATAACCGTCTTGGAAGAAGTCGGAAACAATGATTACATAGTCGATTATAAGGGTGTGAAATGTCACGCCCTTTTTAATTGGTTTGTTTGTCAGTTCTACGTTGACGACGTTTACAGGAGAGTCGATAAATGAGATACATTTTCTACCATTACAACCACTTCGGAACGCTCGTATTTGACTACTACGACGAAGATACTCACGTTTCGCAATCTTATATGTTTTATACGTTAAAACAGGCGGTAATCAAATTAAGACGAGATAACGGCTTGCAGTATAAGCGCATCAAAATTTCAAAATTATTTTAAGGAGATAATCGCTATGGCAAATATCAAAGACTTGAAAAAATACGTAGGTTACGAGTTTTCTTCAGGCTGTTATACAGGCGATGACTACAAATCGTTTCAAACCAAATATATCAATTACCTTCGTTCTATATGCAAACAAAACCATTGGCAACTTGTAAACGTCGGTAAAAACCACTACTGCTTTTCGGCTTTCATAAAAAGCGTGGAAAATAAATGCGTTTACGTATCCATATCCGATGTTCGCTACTTTTCCGACGAGTGGTATAACCACATACTTATCCGCACGGCAAAAAACGAAACGGATTATCGCGGCGGTTTTAACAACTATACGACGCTTGACGATTTGGAAGGCACGGCTGCCGATTTACTCGAAGATTTACCGTTTTAAGGAGCATAAAAAATGAAAATTTCAACAGAAACCCTATATCGCCTTTGCAACAAAAATCAATGGTTTACAAGCGGCGATTGCATGCAATATGAAAAATTATTTGAAAAAGCCCGACAAGGAGCGAGCCTTGAAACGCTTGCAACGATTATCTGGCTTTGCTCGGTCGGATACGAAGAAAAACAAATATTAGAAATACTCGAAAAGGAGTGTAAAAACGATGATTAAGTTAAACCTTACCCCACAAAACAAGCAAGAAGAACTTATACTCACCTATTTACAGAACAATGCGAGCGAAACCCTTGCCGACAAGATAAATAACGGCACACCGTTTGAAAAAGACGGACACCCTTTATTAAACAAAAAGACGCTTTCCGGCTTTATGAAATATGCTTGCGAAGAAGCGAGAAAACTTGCCGAAAAAGGTGCTAATTCCGCTTGCATCGATGATGCTACAGTGTATGGCTGGGCAATCCACTTTTTTGAAGAAGATTCGATCGAAGGCACGCTTTACACCATAGACGGCGAAGAATATAAACCCGCGCCGAAAAAGGTCGCTACACCAAAACCTGCAACGGTAAAACCGCAACCGCAGAAACCGCAGAATTTACAGTTTTCTATTTTCGATAAAATCGACGATACCGAAGTTAAAGATACCAAAACGGATACTTTAACTACCGAAACAGACACAGATGATGAAGAATTTACCGAAGAAGAAAAACTTGACATCCTACGACAGGTTGCCGAAGAAGAACGAAACCAAACGGCGATCCACCCTATCGAACAATCAAAAGGTAATCCTATATATCAAAAATATATCGCATACCAGTCGGAACACCCTACTTCAATCGTGGCTTATCGCTTAGGCGATTTCTATGAAGTTTTAGGCGATAACGCTGTAATGCTCGGGAATGAAATGGAACTCACTATTACAAGCCGTGACGTTGGTTTGAAAGAACGTGTTCCGATGATTGGTTTCCCTTACCACGCTGCCGAAAATTACTTCGCTAAAATCGTGAGAAAACACGACCTTTATATCATCGAAAACGAACGCGAAACACAGTTTATTCCAAGCCTGTTACATATCGATAATCGGCTTATAGACGAAGATACGGGCGAAATATTGTCCGAAGAAGATTTGCGTGAATTTGACGGTGATATATACGAACCGCAAGGCATTGACGAGCCCGAAACAGTAACAAAACAATCTATTCCGAATGAGATATTCGCCTTGTTTGGAAACAAAGTTGAGGTGAGATAAAAATGAAAATCGAAAAGATAAAACCCATTCCGAAATACATACAGAAAAAGATTAAACTTTACGACGATCAATTAAAAACCGCACCGTTCGGCCGAACTCGCTTTTATGCTTACTTTACGAAAAACGACAGCGAACTCGTTAAAGTTACGGTAGCCGTTCGAGAATATAAAAAACAATGGTATTGTAAGCCCGTTGTCGTTCACGGCGTTCATTCGGATAGATGTTTCGGTAAAGACATACAATTTACATATATTGCAGGATATACTGTCGGTTGGCACGATCAAGGGCTTTCAAAATACCCCGATTGGTATGAAAGCAATGGTTGGGGTTGGGCTTCCGACAATATGTTCGATCCTTACGCACCGATAGTCAACCGTGATTATATCTTACAACACTTTCCCGAATACAAATACAGCGCCGTTGACAGATACACGGGCATACATGTATTCAAATACTTGCGACTTTATGAGAAATTTCCGCAAATCGAATATCTGACTAAACTCGGATTACATAAAATCGCAATGTCAACGCAAATTTTACGGCTTTGCGGTAAAGATAAAAAGTTTCGCAAATGGCTTGCAACAAATAGAAATGATATTGCGTTATCTTCTTACTACATTGCCTCCATAATCAAAGCTTACAAAACCAGCAAACCGATACGAGAAATCGATAACTTTGCAATACGAAAAATACGGTTTGACCATGCGGACCAAATCGGTAACGTAAAGGAACTTGTAAGGAATGAAGTTAGCAAATTTTTGGATTATATCGAAAAACAAAACACGAACTTTTATTCCTATAGAGATTATCTCGACGCTTGCCAATATCTCGGCTTAGATATGAACGAGGAAAAGAACCGTTATCCCCACGATTTCAAACGTTGGCACGATATACGAATCGACGAATATCTCTCCGCAAAAGCATTGAAAGACGAACAAGAACGCAAGGAGTTTTACGACAAATTCGCTGCCGTAGCAAGCAAGTATTTAGGACTCGAATATGATAAAAAGTCCGTCTATATAGCGATTATTGCACAAAAGCCGTCTGACTTAATACGCGAAGGAGAAGAACTTCATCATTGCGTAGGCCGTATGGGTTATGACCAAAAGTTTGCTCGCGAAGAATCGCTTATTTTCTTTATCCGAATGAAAGACGAACCCGAAAAACCACTTGTAACCGTTGAATACTCTTTGAAAGATAGAAAGGTGCTTCAATGTTACGGCGACCACGACAGCAAACCGAACGAAAGCATAATGCAATTCGTAAATAAAAAATGGCTGCCCTACGCAAACAGAAAACTTAAACAAATAGCGGCATAACCGCAAAGGAGATTTAACTATGGAAAACAATTATTATCGCATTACCGCCTATCACCCCGAAAAAGATATTTCTATCATTATGGATTCTTTCGGACTTTTTGAAAAGAAATGGCAATTCTCAGCAGACCTTATAAAGAAAGGTTTCAAAATTCTCGAAGTATCGGACGATTCACAATTTACCGAAGGCAATATTCCGCTTTTGGTAGAACCTTCAGACAAATACATTCTTCGTGCCTACGCTACCGGCAAACCGGATATTGTCAGCTCAAAAGTTACATTGAACGACAAATACTACATTTGCAATAACTAATTTCGTATTTATTTCACAGAGGATCTATAAGCCACCCTTTCGCAAAAGAATTAAGGTCAGGGGATTTCTCCCTTGACCTTAATTCTTTATGGCTTGTTATTTATATTACGGACCTACATTTCAATATGCCTTTGGATATTTTTCTGAATCCTTATTCTTGATAGCCAACTTTTCCTTCATCTACTTTAAAGCATCGATCACTTTGATCATACCAACCTATAAAATGCCAATAATAATAGGATATATTGTAGCCCATATTTGTACTACAATCACTATACACGCCTTGGTTATGACCAACAACAAGTCCTAATGAGGGTAAAATATCCCTGTTATTACTTGTACTATCCCAATTAAACATACCTGAGCTATAGCACCTAGATATTGTTCCTGTTTCTGCATTATGTCCAACAATTCCACCTACACGTCCATTAGCTGTATTCCAATAGTAATTAATTGTAACATTCGAAGCATGTGAATATTCAACATTTCCTCTGTTAACCCCCACAATACCACCAGCATATCCTGAAACATTCATTTGAGAACCATAATTATCTGAGTCATAAACATATCCGTTATTTAAGCCAACTATTCCTCCAAGATACGCCTTAAACAATCGAACATCATACGTGCTACTTCCCGAAACATCACAATTCAAGACCTTTCCGCTTGTGCCGCAACATCCAGCCACTGCGCCAATATACATTACAGTATCGGCAGCAGATAAATTACTCGTTTGAATTTTCACATCGGAGAAATTTAAATTTTGAATTGTTCCATATAAATACTTAACAAAACCGTAATCCCCTCCGTCGGTCGTAACCAACACTTTCATGTTATAAAGCGTGTGATAATTCCCATTTATTGTTCCACTGAAACTTTGAATAGGCGTCCAAATATAACCATTCAAATTAATACTTTGCGTTAACTTATAATAAACCGAACTTGATGTGCTTTTCCTAATATTATTTAAGTGTCTATAACAATTTATTGTATATGGGGACGAATTTGTTCCTGACCCGCCAGCAAATAAGTTATTTACCGTCTTACTACTAACATTTAAAAAATCAGTCCCATTATTGAAAGTAATCCCATTTATTACAACACTGTTAAGTTTAATTGTTGTACTTCCTAAAGATGTTGGAAGATAACTTGTTATGTCAAAACTGGTTATGCTCTTTGATAACGTATATGATCCATTTTTATTTGTTATAGTAAAATTGATTCTATCAAAAGTTTCATTTACGTTCCAAGACAATGTAACCACATCGCTATTTGACACAGACCAACTAAATTTATTATCATAACCAACTTGAACTGTCAATAAATAGTCTGGGGCAAGCGTTGGATAAATTGTAATATCATATCCAATTAAAGCTTTTTTATCTATACTTAGTTTATTGTTTGAAAATACAAAATTAGCACTAGATGTATTGACATAAGGCGATGTATAATCCACAATCGTGCCATTATAAAGAACCACCAGTTCAATTGTATACGAATCTCCTCTCGGAAGTTGAATGCGATTAGTGTCATAAAGCGTACCATCTATTCGCCATCTCAATTGTGTGGGATTGATATACAAATTTGATGTAATTGACGAGTCTGTACTAGAATAAATCACATAGCAAGTTTGTCTGGCACTTAATGTAAATGAGTAAGTCTTGTTTGTTCCACTTGTAGTTACAGATCCAATATAGCTTCCATTAGAATTATATACCGATGCATATTTTGATCCGCTCGGCCAGCTTATATCCAATTTATAAGCCATGCTTGAATTATAGGGATTCGTGAATTTCATCACTTTTTGATTGCTATTTATTATCTGAGTTGTTTGATTCAAATCAATTTCGTTCGGAGTATATACTTCAACATTGACAGTTATTGAGTAAGCCGCCGAATTGGTCAAGTATATATATTTAGCTGTATTAGCTTTTAAATGTACATAATACTTGCCCGATGTAATATAAGTGGCTCCAGATAATGAAATTTTCGTGTTACTAACCGAGATTAGATAATACCCTGATACGGAAGCTGTTAATTTGTAAATTCTTTTATCTCCAGAACCCACCTCAACAGTATTATCTCCAAGCTCCATTTTATCTTCGAGGCTAAATGAAATCCCCACATTATTTATCGAATCCGCCTCAACAATCAACAAATATCGTATGGAGCTAACATATTCATAAGTTAAACTATTTTGTACGGTTTCAATTACCTGTAAACAATTATTTGCATCATATTGATATAATTTAATCGTGCATCCGTTTGCCGTAAATTTTCTTGTCCCTTTATGTGTAGGCGTAAAACTAAATGCTTTACCTAAATTGAACAAGTATGATCCATTAAAATCATCAGATAACCCAACTATTGCACTTGTGGGGGTTCCAAAAACTAATGAATTTGCAATATCGTTCATATATGTTTCATTCATAATTTCCAAATTATGAACTATGCCCGGTTGTGTTGGAATTGCCCTATTCTCAGTATAATCCTCCGCTCCAAAGATTTTAGTATAACGTTTGAATCCATTGTATGATATTCCATCTTCAAAACCATATCCTAATTGAGAGTTCAAATCGATAAATAGGTCATCCATAATAACGACTTCGTTATTTATTACATTTACCAAGCCGAGCACATCACTTACTTCTTTGTAAGTAATTTTCCCCTCTAAATTTGGATCTATTTTTGTAAATAAAACATCAAATAAATCAATACCAAAATCATTAAATATTTTTGCGAGACCATCGACAAAATTTAGTGTAGTACTAGTCAAACCAGGACAATCTTCAATAACATTAATTACTGAATTAATGAGATCAGAATAATCATTTACAAATGTTCCATAATCCCTCTCATATTTTTCATAATTTATATCCATATCCTCAATTAATGCTTCCAATAAATGAATCGAGGTCATAGAGCCATATGCAACAACATTCATATTTACATCGGCCGTATAAGCACTATTCCATGCGTCACGAATGTTTTGTAACTCTTCTTCATTCATTATGCTTTCTACACCTTCATTGTCCACCACATAATTTTCATCTGTGTAGCCCATCATTCCTAATAAAATTTCAAGTTCGCCCAAAGCAGAACCACTATAGGGCGTCCCTAAGCTGAACACCGAAGCTACGTTATACGGATGTTCAGCTGCATACATAATATTTGTGATACCGCCTCTACTGTGGCCAACTAAATTAAATCGTGGTAATACACCTGTCAGATTTTTATATTGTGCAGAAATATTGTCTAAAATAGTGTGAAATTCATTATAAACCGTATAATTAGAACTATCTGCCACACTGCTATTAAAAGCTATCACAATGTGTTTTGATACGTCATCTATTACGCTTGTAGGTTTTCCGTCATTTGAATTTATGTAATCTTCATAAGAATATTTCTTTAATTCAAAATCAAAATCGACCGAACTTCCTTTATCTACACCTTCTGCAAGGTATAGTGTCATTTGTCCCTCCAAATCCTCGTAAATTTTATTAATGAGCGAATTTGAATTATATGCTAATTTTCTGCCATTACTTATACTATAATCATTGCTCCAATAATATGCCTTTAATCATTGCTCCAATAATATGCCTTTGAGCCTAAGCCGTGTGTCAAAACAGTAATTGTTGGAGCGGAATTTACATAATCGGCATAATCTTCGCAACCATCAAAATAATCCGCATTATTTGAGTTATATATCTTAGTCTGTGAATGTAAGTTATCAGCGGTTCCTGCCGCAAACACATCCAAACTATTACCGTAAAATCCCGCTACAGCAACAAACAAAAATATTATTACTATAAAAATTTTAAACTTCAAATGCTTCATCATTTCACCTCTTTCTAATAATAGATTCTAATAATAGATTCTAATTACAAAACTGGTAATCCTATTCATAAAGAACGGATTAAAAGAAAATACCCCTCCTTAATTCTTTACGCATTATTTGGCTATCCATTTCGCATATAATTTTACCTCCTGTTCTTCTTTTGTAATTTGCAATGTATCGACATTGAAATTCCATTGATTCACACAATTGGTTTCTTTAAACCACCCACCAAACGAATAACCATCTCTTTGCGGTTCGGGGGGAATATACAAAATTTTTTCGCCGCTTTCGTAATAATCAATGTAGTAATAATTATTCCCATCGTAATTCAAACAATAGGAAACATTAGCCTTTAACAAACTACCTCCAAAATATTCCGATAATACCTCTTTAAATAATGCATATTTTTCACTTGGAACATATATTTTCACTTTTTCGTCCGCATTAAAGTTGTTTAAGTCAACTATTTCACCACAATAAAAGATTTGTAGATTTCCCGATGTTAGATACATATAACCGGAACCAATTTCCTTTATAGAGCGCGGGAAATAACATCGCCTTATAACTGTCCCGTTTTGGTCAGACATATGAAAATATCCATTTCCACCAAAACCCAATCCAGAATTAAAGCCAAGTTCCGACACTGTATAATTCTCAATTTTCTCCGGAAAAAAGACTGTTCCCGATTTTGGATAAGTTTTTAAATTACATATCGCAATATTATTTTCATCTATAACTTTGCAATAGAAATTTTTATCAACGACATCTTTATTTTGTTTGCCTAAACGGCACCCTGTAAAACAACAAAACAATGTAAAACATATTAATAAAGTAATCAAGCGCTTCATTTAACAACCTCCGTTTATTTGCTTTTTATAATATCAATTGGTTTTTTATTTGACAATGTTAAGAGTGGTATTAAACTTGAAATAGCTATTATCAATCCTGCCAGCAATATTGTAAGGTAAGTTAATAAATCAACATCAAAGAAAATAATATTGACAAACGGTTTTGTTTGCAGTAATAAATTTGCGATGTGTACACCTAAATAAATGATAGCTAAAGTCATTAAGAACGAGAACATAATCATACATAGCATAGAAAATAGATATATGAAAATAATGTCTTTATTGTTAAATCCAATTCCCATCAAAATTCCTATTTCTTTTTGATTATCACGAATTTTTGCGTTAACCAGATTGAAAGTTGAAATTATCGTAAGCATTGAAAGTATAATTGAGATTACAATTAAGAAATAACTCATTTGACTTATAATATACTCTTTTTCATAAATCAACATAGCTTGTACACCAGCTATTACAATTGATTCATTCCTTAAATCCTGTAATATTTTTTGTTTGCTATTCAGTGTCGTCCATTGTAATTCCGAAACGTAGTGTTCGGCAAGATTTGTATTCTCAATACTAAAACATTTTTTTGTTCCATAAGCAGAATAAATAGCATCACCTTCTATATCATTTTTAATAATTGAATTTACGCCTACTATTTTTTTCTTTAAAATATCAATTACAATATTCCCGTTAGAATCTTTGATTGAAATATCAATCGTTTTACCCAAGTTTGATAATTTATCCGTCAAAAGATTACCACTATCGATTCCGTACTGATAATTCATTCTAAATTCTTCCCAATTAATATTACTTCCAAATATACAATTATATAATTCACCATTTATTACTATCTCATCGTCCTGAAGTTCATTAAACAATACCCCTTCGCCACTATTACTTTGTTTGGTGGTATTTAAATACCCTGAATTATCAAAATATTGTAAACCTTCTACACTACTGTTATAGATATGAATGTTCGTTAAATTTGCTCGATAATTAGCTTCCGTTGTATAAATTTGATAACCTTCATCTTGATAGTAATTACTACTGTTTTTTCCTATATACATCTGATTAAAGGCTTCGAGTGTGGTATATATGGCATTGTACTCGTAATTTAGTTTGTACTTATATGTATTAGTATAATTTTTTTTATCCTCAAAAGCTGTTATCTTATTTTCCTTTTGATTGCCTCTTTCATCTAAGAATTCCTTATAATCAGTTTTTAATATCCCTGCAATCTTAAAAAGAACTATATTTTGATATACAACCTCTTGTCCCAATAAATCCTCATAATTCGTATAAACTAAATCTCTGTAATCGTCATTCAACTTGATTATTATATCAACAAAATAATCCGAAATATAAGCTTCGTTTTTACCTAAATCCTGTTTAACGTAAAAATCTTTGCTTATTTCAGCATTGTTACAGATAAATACTGTTCCGTATATCGTGCGATAGCCGTCATAAAATTTATTTTCCGGAACATATTTGGATAAATTCGCTTTAATTGGATATCTTTCTGAAACATTAGATATTCCACTTGTTGAATTGTTTTGCAGTACGACTAGCGTTTTTTCACCAGATAAAGATTTCGCAAGATTACGTTCCGAATTATAATTAAGACAAATTTGCATAGTACACAAAGTTACCAATGAAAGCAACAACAATAAAGACGCTATCAAAGTTTTAAATTTTTGTGTAAATAAATTTTTAAATCCAAGTTTTAATTTGTGTCTGAACGGCACATTATTGACCGTTTTATTACTAGAATCGTTGACTGTTATCTCGCTTACATATTGTTGATCTGAAATAATTTTCCCATCGGCAATCCGTATCAGTCTATCTGCGTATTCTTTTGCTAATTCTTCATTGTGCGAAACAACAATTATGGTTTTCTCAAGAGAAATCTTCTTTAATAAATCAAATATTTCTTTGCTTGTATGACTATCCAAATTCCCCGTGGGTTCATCACAAAGTAAAATCGATGTATTTTTCGCTAAAGCTCTAGCAATTGCAACTCTTTGCTTTTGCCCACCAGACAGTTCGTTCATTTTTCTGTTTTCATATCCGGAAAGATCAACTTCTTTTAAAACTTTAACTATTTTTTCATTCAGTTCTCTTTTTGTACAACTAGACACTGCAATAGCTATATTTTCATAAACCGATAAATTTTCCAACAAATTGTATTCCTGAAAAACAAATCCTACATAATTTTGCCTATATTTTTCTAATGGAATATCTCCACCTAAAACATGTTCTTCAACAAGTATTTCTCCTTGTTCCGGCATATCCAATCCACCAATAAGGTTCAATAATGTTGTTTTTCCACTGCCTGACTGTCCCACAATAAAAACAATCCCGCTTTTATCAATAGATAAACTAACATTTGATAATGCTGTTACTTTTTCTTTCGACGCGGTTTGATAAATTTTTGTTACATCATTTAGTTTTAACATAGCTTACCTCTTGCAATAATTTTTACTAACTTGCATATTGGGTTAAATCTACTGAATTATCATTACACAACACATCAAATTTAACCCTTGAGATCTACCACCATTATTAGTATAAAAACAGCGCATAGGAAATAGAGACACACAATGTCCCGCAATCCTATGCGCTATATTGTCATTTACCAAAATTATCTATATAGTTTTCACAGTATAGACCACTCGGCAAAATATAGCATATACCTTGTCGGGCTTGTGTTACTATCGAAACCTTTAATGTTTCTACTCTATTTACTGTTCTATTGTATTATACTACAAACTTTTCCAAAAGTCAATAGTTTCTGTGAAATTTTTATAAGTTTTAAAATATTTGAAATATTGGTTGTGTTATTTTTATTTATTTTTTTCAAGCGATTTTCCATAACAATACACCGTCATTCATGTTTATACGGACAACTACATAAATCCTATTCTGTTATTTTATCTATTTCTATGATATTTTTGATTGTATAGACTTCCATCAAAACATTGTAAAACATCAAAAAAGTCAATTTGCAACCGTGGCGTGTGCTTGTCTTGATACGAGAGCGCCGCTTCGCGGCGCAGACAAGCACACGCCAAAAACTTAACCGAACCGACCGAAATAACGGAAAACGAAAGCGTAACGAAAGCGGTGTTCGCCGCTAACCCGCTTGGCGAATCACCGCTATTTTTTCGGTTACGGCAATTTTCCGTTTTTAGCCCGTATTTTCAGGCGCGGGTTTCCGCTTAATTGCTTTTGCGCATTTGTGCTATTACTTCTTTGCTCACCGGTCCGACGAGGCAGCCTTCGTCCCAGCAATTAAAATTATCATAAAGCAATAGTTTTCTATCTTCCTGCCCTATCGTGCATACAACGTCTTCGTCCAGAATGTCTGAAATAAAATACTGAGGTAAGCCTTTAGAATACACAATCTTCTCGCCCGTCTTTTCCATATATTTCGTCAGATATGCGACAGCCTCACCCAACATCCGTCTATCCACTACGGGCTTAAAATCGGAACGTCCGAACCGTTCGTTGAAATATGTATTCTGTATCGTATGCTGCACTTTCTTCTTTATAGGAGAATAATCGTGTACTTCTATGAGTTCGCCCACCATCGCACCGTCGGGAATATAGAACAGTCCGTGAAAGTGTAACCGTTTCTTTTCCGGCGATCGCTCCCATACCCCAACGTATTTCCAATTCCTTCTATGGCACATCATCTTAAAACAGCCTTTTAATTTCCGCATAAAACTTTCTTCCGTATGCTTCGCACTATCGTAAGTAAAAGTGCAAAAATAGTTGAATGTTTGCAAGTTTACCTTACGCATAAGCCTGACTCTTCGGCAAATAATGTTCCTTAGTTTCCTTTCAAACTGTGCGTTGACAAACTCTGCCGTCGCTTGCTTGTCCCGAAAATACGGCAACATTTTTTCTGTTATTATTTTCTTTCGTTCGCTCCGTTTTTTATCTCTCGTTTCATTATATAATTCCTCAAACAATTCCTTACGTGTCAGCTTACGTTCAAACTTACTTTGGGTTTCGTCACCCTTTTCGACAGACTCTACGACAGACTTTTCGCCAGCCTCAGAGATATCGTTAGTATGTTCATCGCTCTCAGAAAGTCCGTCTATAGTTTCGTTATCCGCATTTTCGTCCACAACAGCGATTTGTTCTTCGGGCGGTTTTGGTCGTCGGCTTCGTGGATTAGAAACATACGGTATAGCGACAAAGTGACTACCGTCGTGATATATTTTTGCTTCTGCGTATGGCATAATATCACGCTCCTTCTTCGTCACGGTATAGACCGTTTATGAAATAACTGTTTTGTGCTTTGAGTTCGTCAACGCTCGCTTTCTCGGTCGCATATTCGATATAGTCCATAAGCCCGACGTTCGTTTTGCCTGCCAAGTCGTTGAAGTAGTCCGAAAAACAGTCCGTAGTGAAACGGTTACGGTAAATTTTGTAGTTCATAAGGAAATACTTTTTGTTTTCGGGTTTTCCGTCCATCGTGCCGCGTTCTTTCTCAACTTTGACAATAGAATAACCGTATTTGTTGTAAATTCGAGCGTTGCGTTTCCATAGCCAAGCGGTTACGGATTTCAGAATATGCACGAGCAAAGTGTTGTCGCCGCGGCGGTATCTGAAATCGTAATATAGGGCTATAAAGCGATTAAACGCTATTTCGGACACCATATCTTCTATCGTGTAGAACGGCAGAGCAAGTTTTGTATCCCCGGCGGAAACGATATTTACAATGTCGCATAGATCTCTTGCGTCCGCGCCCCAACTTTCGGGGCGTTGTTCGTCCGTGAACACCTTTATGAACGGAAAATTATCTACCGTTGCGGAGTGTCTGCACATTTTCAGCCACGAGTTGAAAAGGTCGTTCTTTTGGTTTGTTTCGTCGTTCTTTTTCTTGACTTCCTTTAATTCAAGGTTGTTTCCACGCTCTTTACCTATTTCGGTTATAGCGACAACGCCGAACTCGAAACTGCCTGCTTTCGGGTTATTATCCAAAATCTTTTTGCCTAAACGCAATACGTCGAAGTCCAGAATATGGGAGTGTCTGCTGCACCTTTTCCCGTCGGTGAAGAAGTCCAACGCCCACAGAGGGAAATTATCTTCCGACAGTAAGCGGTTATCCGTTCGTATAGAATAGTTCGCTACGATAAGGCTCGTTTGCAAAGCGTATATGAAAAATGCCTGCGCATACGTTTCTAACACGTCGAATAATTCGCTTATTTTTAATGCGTCGTCGTATGTAAAACCGTATCTCTGACAGTCATATCCGTATAATTGCCATAAAGCATTGCCGTGTTTTTCGTATCGACTGCGTTTGAGTTTTACCCATTCTTTGACTGTCGCAAGGTTATATACCGTTCCGTATTCCATACACGCGGCGAGTTCTTTTTCAAAGCATATCCACGGGAAATACGGAAATTTCATATCCGCTTTCTGCAATATCTCGAATGCTTTTTGTCTGAACATTACTTCTTGGGATAACGTCATATCCGTTATCATCGTGGTTTTGCGTTTACCCATACTGCCGCACGTCATCGAAACGATAGGTAATGCGTTTATAAACCCGCAATTCTTCGCTTCGCATTTGCGTAATTTGTTAAGCGCAACCTTTTTACGCCAACGCTCGAACAAAACGTAGCAGATAATAAGGAGCGACCACCACGGAAAGAACCTGAAAAACGGTTGCAGATCTCGCGCGAGTTTTACGAATTGCGTGTATATAGTATCCGCTCGAAACGATACCGCAAAGAAGAAGTAATAGGCGAAAAATTCTATTACAATACTTGCGATATTTAAGTGAAACGCCCACATAACCGCCCACGAAATCCATATCCACGAATGCTCACGCAAGAAGTCTATATAACAGCATATAAACCGCTTCGTCGGTTGATACGTTACGGCGGATATTTTCTTGAATACACGCAAAGGAATTGTATCTACGTTGTGTTTTGTGTTGCTGCTTGCGTATAGCCGTTTTATTACGATTATAAGTGCTATAATACACGGCAAAAGTATGGTTAAAACCTTTGCCCAGACGCTTGCTTTTGTGCCTACCGCAGATAACCAAGATAAGAAATTTTCCTTGCTGAAAAGCATTGAAAAATATGTCGTCGCATTGACCTTGAAACTCTCGAAATCCGACGGTAGAATTACCGTCCATTCCATAACTTTTGAATAGTCCGTTACGCTCGGTAAACCTTCCGCCCCAAAACCGAATAATACGCGGAAATAATACTTAAAACCGCCATATAAGTCGATTAAAGCCTCAAAAGTGCGACAATAGGATTGTTGGAACGTGAGTATACCGAGCAAAATAAACGCCGTTGTAAGGGCTATCGTGAGTGCAATATTAAGCCGTCGTTGCCACTTCATAAAGCACCTCCGAAATCGTATTTTCGGGCGGTATTTGCTTTGCCGTATAGGCAAAATAACTCACCGCCAAAACTATGATGATAAGCAATAAAATCGCTATGATTCTCTTAAATGTTTTCAATGTAAAACCTCCTGAAATTTAATAAAAATAACGCCGACAGAATTTCTCCCGCCGGCGTCGTTTGTTTTAGTCGTAATCGTCGTAATTTCCGTAGTCCGGCTCGTCAATCGTCGCTACGACTTTTTCGTAAATTTTTCGTTCTTTTCGTTCCTGCCGCTTTCGTTTGCAAACCTTTCCGATTGCTGCAATTCCTTTAATCGGGAGCGATATTACAAATACGATTGCCTGTAATACGTAAGGCAACACGGGAGCGAGCAAAACAAGCAGAAGTATGAGCAATAACAGATACAAAATTGTCTTGCCGCGGTTGTTCAGACTCACGTCAATTTCCGTTTTGTTAGACGGTTCTTTTCCGCCCGTTTGTTTGTTGTCTATAACGCCCAAGTTGTAGGTAATTCCGTCTGTTTCAAACTTCAATTGAAGGATAGTTACGTCGCCAACGAGCGTATAACTTTCAAATGTAGAACCGGTTGACGCATAGCCGTTCAGCGAATAATTCGTTTCGGCGAAACGCAACACCCATTTCTTGCCTTTGAGTTCGACAAGTGCTTCGTCCGTCAGTTTCGATGAAGTCTTTACGTCGAGAACTGCGCCGTGGTAGATATTCTCGCGGTTTTCGCCTTTGATGAAGTCGTCAATCGTCTGAATCCTGTCCCACTTATACGTTCCCGCAAATAATCCACCGCCTGTATGCTCAACTTTGTCAGTGTATTTGAGATAGGCGTATTTGTCCGCTTTATCCCCGAACGTTTCTTTTACCCCGACAAAGGGAACGGAAGACCAATCGTAACTTTGCGTTGTATAATACACGTCGGCTTCAAGAAGTTTGTCCATAGGCTTATTTGTGTTGAACGCTACGAAATGGCTGTCGCATGCGCCTACATACAGTTTGAAACCGTCTTTATACCTTACGAACCCCACAAACTTATCCGTAACGACTATCGTTTCTATATCCACGCAATTTACATACGGTTTGCCGTTTATCTCGCCGAAACAATACTGCTTATTGCCCGCGTAATTGACTTCGGTTATGGTATTTCCGCCGCTTGCTTGTTTGTCGATACTCTCATCGAACGGACGGTATATTGAACTAATAGCGTAATATCTCACGCTTTCGTCCTTTACCGTAAGCCCCGAAACTTTGTATTTGTAAAACACGCCGCTACTGTTTAGCAATTCGAGTTTGTAATTCAGATACGAAATGGAATCGTTTATCGTGGTCGAAATGTTGATAGAGGACGCTTTGAAGTTTTTGGCTTTTCCGCTCGGCTGGTAGACGTAAACGAAAAGTTCTTTGTCGCTGCTTTCCGCAAGTTGGATTATCTGTAATGAATAATCATCGGCTTTAGTCGGATAGTTTTCCAGCTTAAACGACGTATCCTTTTTCAAATCTTCCATTACTCCCGAATAAGTTATGCTTTCCGCTCTTGCCACAAGGGGCGTTTGTGCCGCCGTGGTAATGACGGCACATATTCCCAAGACAAAAGCGAGAAAAATTGATACTAATCTCGTTTTTGTCGCTTGCATCAAAACAAAATCACCTCCTTATCGAACGATACCCCGGTAACTTTGCCTGCAACCGTGAAATTGAGTTTTACGCTTGCTTCGCCGTTATAGGACATTACGATTATCGTAAACATATCCGTATAGCCTTTGTTTTCACAATCGGTTACTTCTTTACCGTAAAATGCAGTCAGAACTTCGGTAAGCGATTTTCCTTTCGGTTTAACGATAAAAGATTTTTCGCCTTTGTCGATTGCAAAAGCAGCCGTCAGATCCGTTTCGGATTGAAACGATTTGCTTTCGCCGTCAACGGTGTATGTAAAATCGCTGTTTTCAATCTTGTTCGGAACAATCTTTACTGAATAGTCTTTCGTTTCGTCGGTAGCGAAATTAAAAGTATATTTGACGTCCACTTGCAAGGGCTTTTCGATTGTAACTTTGTAACCGCTGGAAGAAGTCATTACATCCTTTCCGTCAACGGTAACGTAGAAAGTCTTAAAGTCGCTCGTAAACCCGTTTGTAAAGTGCGCCACAACGCCGATAATGGTTATTACGGCAAGAACAAGCAGAATATAAGTAATGATTTTTGTCGCTTTATTCGTCATTTCTCACCTCCGAAAATCGCTTCTTATATTGAAACGTTAGTCTTATCAAGGCTTACGCTTTTAACGGAAGTGACAAGCCAAACTTTGATTGTTTCAGAAACGCCGCTTACGGTGTCTTTAACGGTTACGGTGAAATAACACGAAGGAAGAGCCGATACGTTTGCTTCGCTGTTCGTATCGTCATCTTTGCCGCC
>ERZ780047.99-NODE-99-length-16604-cov-7.98725_pt1 | contig 16604 bp, 17 predicted proteins | sample MGYA00511847_ERZ780047 | MGnify/ENA primary metagenome ERZ780047 (study PRJEB29588, sample SAMEA2142583) | human gut metagenome | biome: human gut; feature: human-associated habitat; material: faeces | place: Denmark | collected 2008/2010 ...
GAGAAATCAGTACCCCCCCCCCCCCCAGCCGATATGCTTAACCTCCCTGTGCCGGAAGCAGAGTATCATAATGTGTCGGTTGAACCGTCTGAAATGCAGAAGGAAATGGTTGCCTCCCTTGCAGAACGAGCTGAGAAAGTTCGTGGTGGAGGTGTAGATTCAAGCGTAGATAATATGCTCAAGATAACAAACGACGGTAGAAAACTTGCACTTGACCAGCGTATGCTAAATGCTATGCTGCCTGATTTTGAAAACAGTAAAATCAATGCCTGCGTTGATAATGTGTACCGCATATGGGAAGAAAACAAAGACAAAAAGTCAGCACAATTAGTGTTCTGCGACTTATCGACACCAAAGAATGACGGAACATTTTCTGTCTACAATGACATCAGAAAGAAGCTCATAGAGCGAGGTGTTCCCGAAAGCGAAGTCCGATTTATCCACGAAGCAGAAACCGATGTGAAAAAGAAAGAACTGTTTCAGAAAGTTCGTAAAGGAGAGGTCAGAGTGCTGATGGGTTCCACACAAAAGATGGGTGCCGGCACGAATGTTCAGGACAGGCTTATTGCACTTCACGATGTTGATTGTCCTTGGCGACCGGCAGACTTGGAGCAACGCAGTGGTAGAATTATCCGTCAGGGCAACTCAAATCCAAAGGTGGAAATCTATCGTTATGTTACAAAGCAGACCTTTGACGCATATCTTTATCAGCTTGTTGAGGGTAAGCAGAAATTCGCTTCACAGATTATGACGAGCAAATCTCCGGTCAGAAGTGCGGAAGATATTGATGAAACCGCACTGTCTTATGCCGAGATTAAAATGCTTGCCACCGGCAATCCATATATCAAGGAAAAGATGGATTTGGACATTCAGGTACAGAAATTGAAACTGCTAAAATCCAATTTCTTATCTGAAAAGTACAGCCTTGAGGACAAGATAATTAAATATTACCCGCAGCGTATCACTTCTCTTGAGAATCGCATTAACGGTTTGATAGCAGATGTAGAAACTGCAAAACAACACCCGAAACCAACAGATGACCGCTTTGTCGGTATGGAGGTTAAGGGCGTTTTTTATTCTGAAAAAGCAGAAGCAGGTAAAGCAATTATCGAAGCCTGCAAGGAAATGACAAGTCCTGCACCTATTCCTCTCGGCAAGTACAGAGGATTTGAAACGGAGCTGTCTTTTGACACAACAGAGCGTTCTTACTGCGTGACAGTCAAGGGAGAAACCGGCAAACAGGTGTCGCTTGGCGATGATGTTTTCGGTAATATCACTCGTATTGATAATACGGTTGAGCGTTTTGCAGACGACCTTGAAAAAGCAAAGGACAGTCTTGCTGATACGAAAAATCAGTTTGAAACCGCACAGAAAGAAGTGCAAAAACCGTTTGTGCAGGAAGAAGAATTGAAGTCAAAACTTGCCCGTTTGGACGAGCTGAATATCCTACTCAATATGGATAAAAAAGAAAATGAAATTGTGGGCGGCGAGCCTGATGAGGGCGAATCCACCGAGAAGCGAAAGGAGAAGTCGTATGAAAGATAAGAAAGAAATGTGAGGTGGTCAGTATGCCATATATAGCACCGGAAGTCATAACCGAAGCAAAGAGAATGGATTTGCTGACCTATCTTCGCACCTATGAACCGGGCGAACTTGTCCGTTATAGTGGTAACACTTACTGTACCAGAGAACACGACAGTTTGAAGATTTCAAACGGGAAATGGATGTGGTGGTCGAGAGGTATCGGTGGCAAATCTGCCCTTGACTATCTTATCAAAGTCAAAGGACTTGATTTTGTAGAAGCGGTTGAAACCATTATGGGACAGTGTGCTGTTTCTGCTCCGGTCTATGAAAAAGAAAGCCGGAGTTATGATAATCAGCAGCTTCTTTTACCGCAGAAAAGTCCAAGTAACGATGTGGTTACGCAGTATCTTTTCAGTCGAGGGATTGATTATGAAATCATAAACTACTGTCTTGATAAGGAACTTATCATTGAGTCACTACCCTATCACAATGTTGTTTTTATCGGTTATGACGAGAAAAAAGAAGCAAAGTATGCCGCATTTCGGGCAACAAACAGCAGTCGTATTATGGGCGACTGCACCGGAAGCAAGAAGCAATATTCTTTTAGGCTGACAAATGAAGAAAGCATAGAGGTACACCTGTTTGAATGTGCTATTGACCTGTTATCCTATGCCACATTAGCAAAGATGGAGGGCAGGGATTGGTACAAATTAAACCTTGTTTCTCTCTCCGGCGTGTATTCGCCTAACAGAGAAACGGAAAAGTCCAAAGTGCCGGTTACACTTAAAAATCTGCTTGAAAAGAATAAGAACATTAACCGTATCGTGCTTCATTTTGACAATGATATTGCCGGAAGAAAGGCGGCAAATGCATTGAAAATTAAATTAAAAGACAGATACGAAGTCGTTGACGATCCGCCCAGGTGCGGGAAAGATGTCAACGACTTTTTGTGTATCAAATTAGGAATTTCCAAGAAGAATGAAAGGAGTTTTGAGAGATGAGCGAAAAAATAAATGTACTTCTCATTGAGCCGGGTAAGTATCCGAAGCAGATTGAGATTGAGGATACGCTGGAAGCAATGCAGGAAACTGTAGGCGGATATATTGAAGAATATATGCCTTTTGATGATGAAGTTGCAATCGTTTGTAACGAAGAAGGAAAGATGAACGGTGCGGAATTAAACCGTGCAATCTACTCCAATGATAAGGAAATCCTCGACATTATTGCAGGCAAATTCTTTATCGCATACGCACCGATTGAGTCGGAAAGTTTTCTCAGTATGCCAAAGGATTTGATGAAAAAGTATGAGGATAAGTTCCGGTATCCGGAGCGTTTTTATCAGACAGACAAGGGCATTGAAGCGAAAGCATATAAGCCAATTTCAAAAGATATGGAGCGATAAAAAGACAGACGATGGGGCAACCCGGAGAGTCTGCATATTCTTAGCGAGCAGACCATTTGGATAAACACAGTTTCCCAAACGGTAGGAACTCGTTAGGGGTTGCCCCTAATACCCCAAGAGAAAGGAAGATGAACATTGAAAGAGATAGCATTGGTCGCCGTCGGTGTAATTGTCGGGGGCTTTTTCGGAGTTACTTTTATGTGTCTGTTCCAGATAAACAAGGACAGACACTATATCATCACAAGAAAGGATGGCGCAGAAAATGAGGAAAAGAAATATTCAGAAGATTGTTAGGTTCAGTCGAGATGAAGCACAGGACTTGCAGAAGAAAGCAAAAAAGGCTTGCCTTAGCGAAGCCGGACTTATCCGTTTGCTTCTTCGAGGTTACGAGCCGAGGGAAAAGCCGGACGAAAGATTTTATGATGTGATGCGTGAACTTTCCTCTATCGGCAACAACATCAATCAGCTTGCAGTTAAAGCAAACGCTCTTGGTTTTGTCGATGCTCCACAACTTAAAAAGGAAGCGGAGCGTTGGCATAAGTTTCAGGCAGATATTGAGCGTACTTATTTAAGACCCGATAAGAGTGAAATGAAATGGCAGTAAGCAAGTTGTGGGCAGTCAATTCAAGGCTCGGTCAGGTCATTGATTATGCCGCCAATCCTGAAAAGACGGCGGCAGATATTTATACCGAGGAACAGTATCAGGCACTCGCTGATGTTCTCTCCTATGCAAAGGATGAAGAAAAAACTGAACGGGAATATTTCGTCGAGGGTATTAACTGCAATCCGACCACTGCCCGTGACCAGTTTGTATCAGTCAAGCAGGCATATGGTAAAGAGGAAGGCATTCAAGCCTACCACGGATATTTGAGTTTTAAGGAACAAAATATTTCTCCGCAGCTTGCACAGAAAATCGGAATGGAATTTGCAAATGAAGTGTGGGGCGACAGATTTCAAGTCGTTGTGACAACGCACCTGAACACCAAACACCTGCATTGCCACTATGTAATCAATTCTGTTTCGTTCAAAGACGGTAAGCGGTTATGGGGAGATGAGAAAGCGTGGTTTAAGTTCAGAAAAGTAGCCGACCGGATTTGTGAGAAGTATGGATTATATTACAATCCGAATCCAAATCGCAGTAAGCAATCTTCCTACTACTATAAGCAGGAGCAAGCCGGAATGCCGACCAGATATTCTATGGTGCGTGAAGCCATAGACGAAGCGATTGCCCACAGCACAAATATCAAAAGTCTTGACTATGCACTTACGCAGATGGGATATGAGCATTGCCTGAGCGAGAGCCGGAAGTATTGGACAATTGTACCGAAAGGGTACACGAAACCGATACGACTGAAAAACCTCGGCGAAGATTATACCGAAGAAGCCATCAGGCGTAGGCTCATAGAAAATCAGAGAGTACGCATTGCTCCGTTTGCAAAGCAGACGGTGGTTATCCGGCAGTACCGGTTGCCCACAAGAGAAAATAAAATCAAAAAAGTGGGCGGACTGTATGGTTTGTATCTGCATTACTGTTACAGGCTCGGTTATTTGCCGAAATACAAAAAGCAGAATACAGCAAGGCTTCACTATCTTCTCAAAGAAGATTTATTGAAGCTGGATAAAATCACAGCAGAGACAAGGCTGCTCGGACGGGAGAATATTTCTACGGACGAGCAGCTTTTCTCATATAAAGAGTCGCTGAAAGGTCAGATTAAAACTTTGACTGACGACAGAACGCACCTGCGAAAAATTGCAAGAACGAAGATGAGTGACGATGAGCTGTCTAAGGTCAAAGAACAGATTTCGACGGTAAGCGACAAAATTCGGGAACTGAATAAAGAGGTTCGACTCTGTGATGACATTGCCGAGAGGTCAAAGGTTATGGAACAGAACCTTGAAACAATCAGAGCCGAAGAAGAAAAACAACAGAGAAAGGAGCAAAAGCGAAATGACAAATTCAGGTGACGCAGCCGAACAGGTCGTTAGGTTATCCCTTGAAGGCTTTGAAGTTGCTGCAAGACTTACCGGTTCAGCCGCAAAGAATATCGCAATTCTTCTTGCTTCCGTATTGAAGCAGGAAGCAACGCAGGCGAATAAGACAAGGGGCAAAGCCCGTCTTACCAATATGATTAAGTCGGGCAAGGAATTGAAAGTATTTTCCATTCCCAATAAGGATTTGAAGAAGTTTACCGAACAGGCAAAACGCTACGGTGTTCTCTATTGTGTTCTCCGAGATAAGAACACAAGGGGAGATAATGTTCCGATTGATATTATCGCACGTGCGGAGGACGCTTCTAAAATTCAGAGAATCGTTGAGAGGTTTGAACTCGGTAAGGTGGATAAGGCGGCAATCGTAACAGAATCGCAGAAAGCGGTTGAAAAACGAGAAGCCGTGGAAAAAGATAAACCGACAAAATCCAAGAATGAAATCATCACGGAGGAAGCTGTACGAAAACCACTTCAGAAAGAGGAAAACGCACAGTCAAACCCCACAACCGCCAAAACGGACAAAAACCCTCCGTCAAGGCAAAACTCAGAGCCGGAAGATATGCAAACTGATAAGGGTATTGCTGTTGACAGACAGAAGAAGCCATCGGTCAAAGAAAAACTTGACCGCTATAAGGCTCAGGCAAAACAGCAAAAAGAAGCAGAACGCAAAGAGCCGGAAACAGATAAGGCAAAGCATCCTTCTGCACCGAAGCAGACGGTACACCAACAGCCGAAAACAAAATCAAAGAAACCGAAAGAGAGGTAATTACAATGACAGAAAATTTTACTCCTGCAAAAGCAGGCACTCAGCGACCGAGACTTTCCAAAGAGGAATATGCTGAGAAGAAACGAGCCGAGAAAGACGGTGTGTATCAGCTTGCGGATGAAGCGGCGAAAGAGATTATATCTTCGCCGGAGAAATTCAAAGCGTTCCTTGATACGCAGAGCCGACTTGACAGATATTCGGCAGTAAACGCACTTTTGATTTACAAGCAGTATCCGCAGGCGGTACAGCTTAAAGATTTTGATGACTGGAGCAAAGAGAACATTAAAATCACAAAAGGTGCTAAGAGTATTTCCATTCTTGAACCGGTGGAATATGCAAAGCGTAACGGTACAACAGGCATTTCCTACAATGTGAAGAAAGTGTTTGATGTGGCACAGACCAATGGAAAACGACCGCCTGCACCGACAGCTAATCGTGACCCGAAAGCACTGATTACCACAATGCTTGATTCCTCGCCTGTGAATGTGGAAGCGACAAACGACCTCCCTTATCCGAATATGGCAGCGTTTTATAACAATGAGGAGCAAACCTTGTATGTAAAACGTGATGTGGGAGACAGCGTAGCGGTTGCTCAGTGTGTGGCACAGGAACTGGGACACGCACAGCTTTCCATCAACAGCGACAGTTACAGTCGTTCCGATATGGGATTTCAGGCGGTATGTATCGGATATATGCTTTGCAAAAAGTACGGTATTGATACACAGAATTTTGCCATTAACCGTATTCCGGATAAGCTCGCTAACAAAGAGCCAAAGGAAATTCGTTTTGAACTTTCCAAGACGAGAAATGCGATGACAGATATTCATTCCCGTGTATCAGACGAACTGTACAAGAAAAAGCAGGCACGTACAAAAGATTATGAAAGATAAGAGGTACAGATATGGCGAAAGAAGAACTTTACCATATAGCGTTGGATGATTATGAACACGGTATCGTTATCCGTTCTCTTAATGATGAGAAAACAGATTTAATGAACGAGGGGAAATCAACCGATGCTGTGGACGACCTGATTATCAAGGTCGGGACTGCCCCAAAGAAAAAATTCAAGGTTATCGAAAAGGAACGCTCCGGCGATGCGAGATAACGAAAGACAGTCTGCGATTATTCTTTCTGTCATCGGTATTGTTCCGGTTGTGTGGCTGGCACTTCTCATAGCTCCGTCAGTTAAAGGCGGATTGCCGGAGATATTGCCGAGCCTGATGAATGTATTTAACAATCCGTTTCATATAGAAGTTTGTGAGGACAGCGTAAAAACTGTCCTCATCTTGCTTTTGTGCTATGGAATGGGTATCGGGATATATTTCTCCACACAGAGAAACTACCGCAGGCGGGAGGAACACGGTTCTGCAAAATGGGGCAATGCAAGAGCCGTGGATAAGAAGTACAGACAGTCTCCGTATTCCGATAACAAGCTGATGACGCAGAATGTCCGTATCGGATTGAATGCGAAAAAGCACAGACGAAATTTGAATACACTGGTATGCGGCGGTTCCGGTGCAGGTAAAACAAGATTTTACTGTAAGCCCAACCTTATGCAGTGCAATACCTCTTTTGTAATCCTTGACCCGAAAGGCGAAATCTTGAGGGATACGGGAAAACTTCTTGAGAAAAAAGGATATGAGGTCAGAGTTCTTGACCTTATCTCTATGGAAAAGAGCCACTGTTACAATCCGTTTGTGTATCTTCAGAACGACAACGATGTGCAGAAACTTGTAACTAACTTATTCAAAAGCACCACACCAAAGGGCAGTCAGTCCCAAGACCCGTTTTGGGACACTTCAGCTTCTATGCTCCTTTTGGCGTTGGTGTTTTATTTACGCTATGAAGCACCGGAGGAAGAACAGAACTTTGCAATGGTTATGGAAATGCTCAGAGCCGGTTCGATTGAGGATGAGGAAGATACAAGACCATCTCCTCTCGATGAATTATTTGCAGAGCTTGAGATGAACAATCCCGACCATATTGCTCTAAAGTATTACCGTTCCTATCATTCCGGTTCGGCAAAGACGTTGAAATCCATTCAGATAACGCTTGCCGCAAGACTTGAGAAATTCAATCTTGAAAGCCTTGCTTATTTAACTTCGGCAGACGAGTTAGACCTGCCCTCTATGGGCGAGAAAAAAGTCGCCTTGTTTGCCCTGATACCCGATAACGACTCCAGTTTTAATTTTCTGGTGTCGATTTTATATACTCAACTGTTTCAGCAGTTATTCTATGCCGCCGACCATATCCACGGGGGTTCGCTTCCCGTTCCCGTTCATTTTCTGATGGACGAATTTGCCAATGGTGTGACACGTTCTACGCCCAAAGCGGTAGGAATAACCGACAAAAGCGTAGCCTAAAGTCACAAATAATTAAATAAATGTGGTTTTAGAGAACTGCATAACTGAAATCTCAAATGACGGGGTAACGCCCTGAAGGGGATTCACTAATACTCCGAATAGCGTCAGCCGAATACAGACGGTTGGGGTTATAAGCTCGGGGAAGTCGTGCGAAGCACACCCTAACGCAAAAAGGCGAGGAAAGATTCGTAGAGGTACGGGTTGTGTGTGACAGTGCGGGTGGGGTTGCCATATGGTTAGAATGACCAAAAGGCGGTCTGACAAAGTTTCCGAATGTACGGCTCTAAACGAATGGCTTGCAGAAATGCAGGTGTACCAATGGGTACGCAAGCGGGGCAAAGTAAAAGTTGTTAGTATGAAATGCCCTCTGTGTTTACAGGACACAGGTATTTTGAGGGATTCCTTTGAAGATAATGCTTGCAGGGCTAAAGGAACGACCTAAGTGGTAACAATCCTAAGTTATGCGGAACGTGGAAAGCAGTCAATACGGGAGCTGACTGTATCAGCGATAAAGTACCGTAGTTGTATCGAAAAGGAAAGAAACTGAAAGAATCTTTCTACAATAAGTGCATTTATGACTGTGAGAGTAGAGGCACAGTACCTGTGAAGCCGTGATAATAAGCGGTGGAGGGATAGCCTCAAGCCGATACTAAGATTTTCTTTCATGTCTATATAGTAATCACTATTCAGGAGATTTTCATAGCTGTCGTGGTGCGACTAAGAAAAAATCATTCTTCAACAAGGAGCTGGTTACTATGGCAAAACGAATTGTAAACAAAGCAGAGCGAAATGCAGAGAGGTACGACGCTAAAGAAACAGGCTATCAGCTATACGAGGATAGTCTGAAAGGAAAAGCGTTTGAAAGGCTTATGCCGCTTATCGTGTCAGAGCAGAACATCATTCTTGCATATCGAAATATCTGCAAAAACGGAGGGAGTAAAACTCCCGGCACAGATGGGAAAACGATTGTAGCAATACAAGAGTTGCCTATCGAATCGGTCATTAAAACCGTCAGAAACAAGTTGAACTATTATCAGCCGAAAAAGGTTAGACGAGTTGAGATTCCCAAAGATAATGGAAAAACCCGCCCATTAGGGATTCCGAGCATCTGGGACAGACTGATACAGCAATGCATCTTACAGATACTGGAACCAATTTGTGAAGCGAAATTCCATGAGCGGAACAACGGTTTCAGACCATACAGGTCAACGCAGAACGCAATCGCACAGTGCTATAAAATGGCACAGTTGCAGAATCTGCACTTTGTAGTAGATGTAGACATTGTTGGCTTCTTTGATAATATCAACCACAGTAAGTTGATTCGGCAGTTGTGGGGAATCGGAATACAGGACAGAAAGCTGATTATGATAATCAAGCAAATGCTGAAAGCAGAAATCCTGTTCAATGACATTACTATCACCCCCGAAACAGGTACGCCACAGGGGGGATTCTATCCCCACTTCTTGCAAATGTTGTATTGAATGAACTGGACTGGTGGATTGCCAGTCAGTGGGAAATGTTTAAAATCAAAGAGGGAAAAACAGGTTTAGAGTTTAACAAGACTGATAAAGAGGGAAACGTTCTCACAGTAGACAGAACGCAGAAATGGAATAAGCTGAGAGCAAAAACCGATTTGAAAGAAATGTATATCGTAAGATATGCTGATGATTTTAAGTTATTCTGTCGGGATTATGCAACGGCAAAAAAGGTCATGTATGCCACAAAACTATGGTTAGCAGAAAATCTGCAGTTACAGACCAGTGAAGAAAAATCGGGTATCACAAACCTGCGGAAGAATTACACTACTTTTCTTGGTATCAAATTTAAAGTTGTACCAAAAGGCAGTAAGTGGATAATACGTTCTCACATAGCAGATAAAAGTAAAGCAAAGGTCATTAAAAAGCTAAGTGATGTTTGGAAAGATATAAAGAATCCGAGCAAACAAAGCGAAATAGACCGAAACATAAGTCTTTACAATGCAATGGTTATGGGAATGCACAATTATTACTGCATGGCAACTATGGTATCAGCAGACTTTGCGGAAATCGCTTTTAAGGTAACGGGGAAAAGCAATGGCATGAATCATAATAACCGCTGTTACCCCATAGAACGTCAAGGCGAGATAAACAGCAAGTTTATACAAGAAAAGTACGGGAAATCGAAGCAGTTTCGATGGATAAAAGGAAGAATGATTATTCCAGTTGGATATGTGGCTTATGAATACCCGAAATACAAAAGGCGTGAAGTTAATAAGTATGTGAGGAAGTATTCAGACATCGAAAACTGTATCAGTTACGATGTTATGAAATATATGATGGAAAATGCACATCTCTATCTTACGCTAGAGATGGCAGATAACGCTCTTTCAAGATATATTGCACAGAAAGGTAAGTGTGCGGTAACGCACGAAGCTTTGTCAATATCTGATATGGTATGCGTGCATATCAAACCTTGTGAGGGAGAACGAAATGACACCTACAGGAATTTAATTATTCTATCTAAACAGGTGTCGGAAGTGGTCGGAGCAACAAATCCTGTTAAAATCGGAAAGTTGCTTACAGACCTACACTTGACCGAAGAAATGAAAGATAAAATCAATAAACTCCGAAAACACAGAGAGTTAGAAAAAATACAATTCGAGGACTATATAGGCACTAAAAAGTAAAATTTAGTCGGTGGAACGCCGTGTGAGGCGAAAGTTTCACGCACGGTGTGGAGCGGGGGAAAAATCCGAGGTGGAAACACCAGAGATTTACCTATCGCTATTTTCTTTGCCGGATGACTTTGACAAGATACTTTCGGTAATGCGTTCCAGAGGTGTGTCGGTCAGTATCATCTTACAGAACTTGGCACAGCTTAAAGCCTTGTTTGAAAAGCAATGGGAAAGCATCGTGGGCAACTGCGATGAATTTCTGTATCTTGGCGGCAACGAGCAAAGTACACATAAATATGTGTCGGAGCTGCTCGGCAAAGAAACTATCGACACGAACACTTATGGTAAGAGTTCCGGTCGAAGCGGTAACTACTCCACAAACTATCAGATAAGCGGTCGAGAACTTCTCACACCGGATGAAGTGCGTATGCTGAATAACCAATATGCGATTTTATTTATCCGAGGGGAGCGACCGATTATGGATTTTAAGTATGACATCTTGAAGCACCCGAATGTGGTACTGACCACAGACGGAAAAGAGAAACCGTACAAGCACGGAGAAGTGACGATACCGCACTCATCTATTTCCGTTCTTGCTATTGACCCGGATGAGGTTGAGGAAAGCAATTACGGAGAAACCACTTACGAACTTCTGTCCGATGAGGATTTTGAAGTAGATAACAATTTTTAATCACAGGAGGAAATTACAATGAGATTTTTTAAGAAAAACACAGAAAACAAAACAACCTCTAAACTGCCGATGACCGGAAAGGTCAAGAAAGGGTATCGAGCTTATTGCGTAGCAGTATTGGCGATGACCGTTGTACTCGGCACAGGTGTAACCGCATTTGCGGCAAACGACCCTATCACGGTAGTAAACAATCTGTCCGATTTCATTTTCGGACTTATCCGTGCAATCGGACTTATCCTGCTCGGCTTCGGTATCGTGCAGGTCGGACTTTCTTTGAAGTCCCACGACCCGTCCCAGAGAGCAAACGGTTTTCTTACTCTTGCCGGAGGTATCATCATTACTTTCGCAAAAGAAATCCTTACTCTTATCACAGGCTAAGAAGCAACAGTTATCACGGGGCATACTCGGCAAAACGGGTATGCTCCCATTTTTACAAGGAGGTGCGAATGAATGAGCGATAACTGGGTAGTTCAAAACCTCGAAAACGCTCTTGAAACTTGGAACGATAAATTAAGCGAGATATGGCAGCTTTTAACCACAACGCCGCAGGATTTCAAAGGCGGAAGCATATGGAATGTGATGGTAACAATCAACGGAGCAGTTCAGGCAATCGGACTTGCACTGTTGGTGCTGTTCTTTGTGGTAGGCGTTGTCCGTACCTGCGGCAGCTTTACCGATGTAAAAAAGCCGGAACACGCACTGAAATTGTTTGTTCGCTTTGCCATTGCCAAAGGTGTCATAACCTACGGTATGGAGCTTATGCTTGCTTTATTCAATATCGTTCAAGGTATCATTTCAACCATTATGACATCATCGGGATTTGGAACACCGAATCAGACGACGCTCCCATCCGAAATGGTAACAACCATTGAGGACTGCGGATTCTTTGAAAGCATTCCGCTATGGGCAGTGACTCTGATAGGCGGGGTTTTTTTTTTGGGGGTTTTATTTATTCTGATAATGACGGTTTACGGCAGATTTTTCAAACTGTATATGTACACGGCATTAGCACCGATACCGCTATCTACCTTTGCCGGAGAACCAACGCAGAATGTGGGCAAGAGTTTTATTAAAAGTTACTGTGCGGTACTGCTTGAAGGTGCAGTAATCGTGCTTGCCTGCATAATCTTCTCACTGTTTGCGTCAAGTCCGCCGGTAGTAAACCCGGACGCTGCGGCAGTCACACAGGTATGGTCATATATCGGAGAACTTGTATTTAATATGCTTGTTCTTGTCGGTGCAGTAAAGATGAGTGACCGTATTATCAGAGAAATGATGGGCTTATAACGGAGGTTTTTGCAACAAATCTTCAGGCAAAATTCTTGCCTGAAAAACACAAAAAAAAATAAAAATAATTGACAAGTGAAAAAATCGTGATATACTGTAATGATTTAGCTTTGCTAAATGGTCGGATTGAGGAAGTAAAGATAGGATGGTCAAGTATATGTACGAATATGTCAGCAAAGCAGAATACAAGCCTTATAAAGAGGAAATTGAAAGTATCATAAAAAAGGTTCAAAAAATAATGAAAACCGAATATGATACGACTTTTCAATTCAAATTGATTGGGAGTGCAAATCGACACCTCGTCACTAAGATAAAAGATGGTAACAGAGGTTATGATTTTGACTACAATCTAATTTTGCAAAAGAGCGATTTATGGGACAATCCCAAAAAACTGAAAGAGCAGTTTATGAGAGCTTTTTCCAAGTCGCTCAAAGGTACAAAGTACGGAGAACCCGAAGACTCCACTTCTTCTATTACCATAAAGGTTGTTGATAAAAAACATTCCAAGATTATCAGAAGCTGTGATTTTGCGATAATTTATTATTTAGATGATGACAATTTGGACAATGGATATAGATATATCAAGAATTGGAAGAAAAACAATCGCTATTCATTTGAAGATAGAGTCCTATCACAAAATGCAGACTGCAAACTTCAAGAAATACTTGAATATGAGCAGGGATGGAATTGTGTTCGTGATGAGTATATCAAGTTAAAAAATCGTAATAGGGATACGAACAAAAAGTCCTTTATTCTGTATTTGGAAAGTATTCATAATGTTTATAATCACATACAGCAAAGTTTAGAAAATGAAGAAGATAATTTACCAAGAGGACTTACTTATTTAAACCTTTGGTAATGCACGATACGATGTGGCACTGTCAGTTATGGCGGTGCTTTTTTATTTGTCATAGAAAGGAAATTCTGATGGAAGTAAAAATAAACAGAGAAATACGAAATTACACAGAATCAATGTTCTTTGGACTGTCGCTCAGACAGTTCATTTTTTCTATCCTTGCGTGTGGTGTGGCGGTAGGATTGTACTTCTTACTCAAACCGCATCTTGGAACTGAAACAGTATCGTGGGTGTGTATTTTGGGAGCAGCACCGTTTGCGGCTCTCGGATTTGTGAAATACAACGGAATGACAGCAGAGAAATTTATCTGGGCGTGGATTAAGTCCGAGTTTCTTATGCCAAAGAAGTTAGTGTTTCACTCCACAAACACCTATTTAGAACTGATGAAACCGAGCATTGAGAAAAAGACAAAGGAGGCTTACAAGAATAATGATTAAGACATTAAACAACATCTTTAAGCAGGATAAGGAAAAATTTGTTGTGCCGAAGGGTGTGCAGGACTGTATTCCGCTTACTGCCATCTATGATGACGGTATTTTCAGAGTGGGCAAAGACAAGTATTCTAAATCCTTTAAGTTCACGGATATTAACTATGCGGTTGCCAGCCGAGAAGATAAAGAAGCGATGTTCCTTGAGTATTCGGAACTACTTAACTCTCTTGACAGTGGAGCAACCACAAAACTCACTATCAACAACAGACGACTGAACCGTTTGGACTTTGAGAAAACAATCCTTATCCCTGAAACCGGAGACGAACTAGACGAATATCGGGAGGAATACAACAAAATGCTTCTTGATAAGGCAACGGGAGCAAATTCAACGGTGCAGGATAAGTATGTGACCATCTCCATCAATAAAAAGAATGTGGATGACGCAAGAACCTATTTTGCCCGTGTAGGTGCAGATTTGATTTCACACTTTTCACGACTTGGCAGTAAGTGTGTGGAACTTGAAACGGATGAGCGACTTCGCATTATTCACGACTTCTTCCGTGTGGGGGAAGAAACTTCATATCATTTTGATATTAAGGAAACACGAAAGAAAGGACACGATTTTAAGGACTATATCTGCCCGGACTCTTTAGAATTTGAAAGTGATTATTTCAAAATCGGTAACCGTTATGGCAGGGTTATCTTTCTTCGTGAATATGCGTCCTATATCAAGGACAGTATGGTGGCGGAACTTACGGATATGAACCGAAATCTGATGATGTCCATTGATATTGTACCTGTTCCTACCGATGAAGCAGTCAGAGAAGCCGAAAACAGATTGCTCGGTGTAGAAACCAACATTACGAACTGGCAGAGAAAGCAGAATATGAACAACAACTTTTCGGCAACTGTTCCTTATGATATGGAACAGCAAAAAAAGGAAATGAAAGAGTTCCTTGATGACCTTACCACCCGTGACCAGAGAATGATGTTCGCAGTGCTCACAATGGTGCATACCGCAGATACCAAAGAGCAGCTCGACAACGATACGGAAGCGTTGCTCACAACAGCGAGAAAACATCTTTGTCAGTTTGCGGTTCTTAAATTTCAGCAGATGGACGGACTCAATACCGTTATGCCATACGGTACAAGGAAAATAGACACATTCAGAACTCTTACGACCGAGAGCCTTGCAGTGTTTATTCCGTTCAGGGTTCAGGATATTTACCACGAGAACGGCATTTATTACGGTCAGAATGTTATCAGTAAAAATATGATAATTGCCGACCGAAAACAGCTTCTTAACGGTAACTCCTTTATTCTCGGTGTATCCGGTGGCGGTAAGTCTTTTGCGGCTAAGGGGGAGATTGAAAATATTATCCTTTCTTCCGATGCTGATGTAATCATCATCGACCCTGAGAGGGAGTATTCCCATCTTGTAAATGCACTTGGTGGCGAGATTATCAATATCTCCGCAACATCGAATAACCATATCAATGCAATGGATATGAACAAGGACTATGGCGACGGAGCAAATCCTGTTATCTTGAAATCCGAGTTTATTATGTCCCTTTGCGAACAGCTTATCGGCGGTACAAATCTCGGAGCAAAGCAGAAGTCCATCATTGACCGTTGTACTGCAAGCGTTTACCGCACCTATCAGCAAAACGATTATACCGGTCAGGTTCCGACCTTGCAGGATTTCAGAGATGAACTTCTCAAACAGGATGAGCCGGAAGCAAAGGAAATCGCTCTTGCTATTGAGTTGTTTACTCACGGTTCGCTGAATACTTTTGCAAAGCAGACAAATGTAGATACTCACAATCGACTTATCTGTTATGACATTCTCGACCTCGGCAAGCAGCTTATGCCTATCGGTATGCTTGTCGTCCTTGACAGTATTTTGAACCGAATCACACAGAACCGAGCAAAGGGTAAGCAGACCTTTATCTTCATTGATGAGATTTATCTTTTGTTCCAGCACGAGTATTCTGCAAACTTCCTCTTTACACTCTGGAAGCGTGTAAGAAAGTACGGTGCATACGCAACCGGTATCACTCAGAATGTGGACGACCTTTTGCAGAGCCATACTGCAAGAACAATGCTTGCGAACAGCGAGTTTATCATTATGCTTAATCAGGCTTCTACCGACAGACTGGAACTTGCAAAACTTCTGAATATCTCAGACCTTCAGCTTTCGTATATCACAAATGTTGACGCAGGACACGGACTTATCAAGGTGGGCAGTTCTCTTGTACCGTTTGCAAACAAGTTCCCGAAGAATACGAAGTTGTACCGCTTGATGACGACGAAGCCTGGTGAAGGCTTATAAGGAGGTGTTTTCTATGGCTAAAATTCAATTCAGAAACAAAGCACACAGAGATTTTGTCTTTGAAAATCTCGAAAAATGCAGGCACAATGACTGCTATCATCAGGCATTTTTCTACGTGATGGGCATTTCAGAAGAAACCAGAATGAATATCGGAAAAATGTTTGATTTTAAGAACGATTGCATTGTGCCGGAGGGAATGTATGGCGGTTGGCAGACCAGTGGAACAGTCAAGGTCTGCCACCTTGCCTTTAATCTTTGGAATGGATTTACGGAAGAAGGCAGGGAAAATCTCTATACACCGGAGGAACTG